>Ga0210033_1000199_pt1 | contig 54493 bp, 37 predicted proteins | sample CryGeymeta201501_FD_185465 | JGI IMG/M metagenome (GOLD analysis project Ga0210033, IMG submission 185465) | Groundwater microbial communities from Crystal Geyser aquifers in Utah, USA - Crystal Geyser metaG 2015-01 (SPAdes) (version 2) | ecosystem: Environmental > Aquatic > Deep subsurface >... | reverse complement strand
TTGCGGCAATCGAATGCTCGCTATGTACGCAAGACTTTATCGTTTTCAAAATCCGATATCTACCATGAATTGGTTACTCGACTGTATGTCGTCCGCTACAATCTTGCCAAAGCATCACTTGCTACTTGACCACTACCCATGATAAAGTTACTCTAAATTTAAGCAGGACAGGCCATTCGCCTGTCCTGCAAGGTTAAAAGGAGCAACCATGCAACTTTCCGTTAATGAGAAAACCTACACCGTAGATGAAACCCCCGACCGACCGCTCTTGTGGGTGCTGCGCGACGAACTCGGCCTGACCGGCACCAAATTCGGCTGCGGCGTGGGCATTTGCGGCTCGTGCACGATTCACCTGGACGGCGCGGCAGCCCGCGCCTGTCTGACGCCGCTTTCCGCGGCGGCGGGACGGCAAATCCGCACGCTGGAAGGGCTGGCGACCGAAAACCCCGATGGCAGCCTCCACCTTCACCCGGTGCAGGAAGCTTTTATCGAACTGCAAGTTCATCAATGCGGCTACTGCATGAGCGGACAAATGATGACTGCCGCCGCCCTGCTCGAAAAAAATCCCCACCCAACCGAAGAAGAAATCATCACCGCCATGGACAGAAATCTCTGCCGCTGCGGCGCCTATCCACGCATCCGACAGGCGGTGGCGCGCGCGGCAGAAATCAAGGCGGGAGGCTGACATGAGCGAACCCCAAAAAACCAAACGAAAATTGACCCGCCGCGATTTTCTCGTGCTGACGGGCGCGGCGGGCGGCCTGTACCTGGGCGTGACGCTCGGCGTTTTGCCCTTCGCCCAACTCAAACTGGCCGAATTTTTAGACTCCAGCGGCGGCCCGCCCTCCAACATCGACGCGGTGCCGCTGGCCTGGTTTGAACTCGGCGCGGATGGGCTGGTGAAAATTTACATCCCCAAGGTGGAGATGGGCCAGGGCATTCACACCACCCTGGCGCAAGCCGCCGCCGACGAATTGGACATCCCCTGGGAATCGATTCGCGTGCTGAATGTCGGCACCGGCAAGGGGCTGGATGACCCGGTGGGAACCTCGGCCAGCAACTCCACCTCGTCGCTGTTTCCGATTCTGCGGCAGGCGGGCGCCACCGTGCGCGAGATGCTGCGCCTCGAAGGCGCGAAACTACTCGGCGCGGCGGCGGAAACCGTCCGCGCCGAAAATGGCTTCGTTTTTGCGACACAAGATTCCGCCCGGCGGGTTTCCTACGGCGAAATCGTCGGGGCGGTGAAAAACTGGCTCATCCCCGACCCGCTGCCAGCGCTCAAAAAAGCCTCCGATTTTCGCTATATCGGGCGACCCATGCCGCGCGTGGACTTGCTCGATAAGGTGCTGGGCAAAACACAGTACGGTTTTGATGTGCGCGTGGAAAATATGGCCTACGGCGCAGTCGCCATGCCGCCCAAAATTGGCGCAACAATTAAAAACGCGGCGGCGGGCGCGGCGGAAAGCCTGCCCGGCGTCATTAAAATTGTGATTGAAGATGATTTTGTCGGCGTGGTGGCCGAACGACGCGACCAGGCCTGGCGCGCGCTGGATGCGATTGAGGTGACCTGGAGCGAGACCCACGCCTGGCAGCAGGATGAAATTGAAGCGCTGGTGCAAATTGGCAGCGGGCGCGGCGTCACCGTTCAGCAGGAAGGCGACGTGGACGGCAACTTGCGCGGCGCGGTGCTGGAAGCCGAATATTTCACGCCGATGGTTTTCCACGCCCACATGGAACCGCAAACCGCCGCCGCCGATGTGCGCGCCGCCGGGGCAACCGTTTGGGCCTCCACGCAAACGGCGGTTGGTGTGCGGCGCGCCGTGGCAAAAGCCACCGGGCTGAAGGAAGAAACCGTCATCGCCATCCCAACGTTTTTGGGCGGCGGGTTCGGGCAAAAGGTGAATAGTTTTCCGGCGGTGCAGGCGGCGCGGCTTTCGCAAGCGGCGGGCAGGCCGGTACATTTGGGCTACCGCCGCCCCGAAGATTTTCAAAACGGTTTCATCCGCCCACCTTCGCGCTCACGGCTGCGGGCGGCAGTCAACCCCAATGGCCTGATTGAAGCGATGGAACACAAACAAGCCAGCGGACAGGTGGCCTTTCCGTTTCTGCCGGTTTTCGTCAGCAAAGTGATGGGCGCCGATTTTGGCGCGTATCGCGGCGCGCAAATCCGCTACGGCATCCCCAACAAGCGCGTGCAGGCCTGGCTGGCCGATTTGCCCTTCAAAACCGGCTGGTGGCGTGGGCTGGGACTGCTGCCCAACCTGTTTGCGATTGAGTCGTTCATGGACGAGCTGGCCGTTTCGATTGGCATGGACCCGATTTTGTTTCGCATGGCAAACCTGCCGCTGGACGAAACCGGCGCGCGCATGAAAAAAGTGCTGGAAGTAGTACGCGAAAAATCAGGCTGGGGCCTGCCCGCGCCGCAGGGCCGCGCGCGCGGCATGGCGTTGGGCTACGACGTGAACACAATTGTAGCCTGCGTGGCCGAAGTTTCGGTCAGCGGCAGGGAAATTCGCGTGCATCAATTAACCGGCGTGGCCGATGCCGGATTATTCGTCAACCCCAACGGCGCAGCGGCGCAGATGGAAGGCGGCATGAACATGGCGCTCAGTTCGGCGCTGTTCGAGGAAACAACCGTCAAAGACGGGGCGCTGACGCCCGCCAACTTCGGCGCGTACAAATTTCTGACCAACGCCGACAGCCCGCAGATTGTGGTCGAACTGATTTCCAGCGGCGACGAACCCTTTGGCCTGGGCGAACCGCCGCTCGGCCCAGTCGCTCCAGCGGTGGCGAATGCCATCTTCGCGCTCACCGGCCAGCGGCTGCGGCGGCTGCCGCTCAAATTGGCGTAATTTTTCGCAGGGGCGGGCCGTTGCCCGCTCCTGGCGTTTATAATTGGCGCATGCAACCCATTCTCAAAATCAACCTTTCCACGCGAGAAATCGAATCGTTCACCATCCCGGCTGAATTTGAACGGGAATATTTGGGCGGCGCCTCGCTGGCGGCGCGTCTGCTGTGGGACTCGCTGACCCGCCAGTTGGAACCGCTTTCGGCGGAGTCGCCCCTGCTGATTTTGAACGGCCCGCTCTCCGGCACGGCGGGGCCAACCGTCGGGCGATTCGTCGTCTGCGGCAAGAGTCCGCTGACGCGCCTGTGGGCCGAATCGAACTGCGGCGGCTTTTTCGGCCCGGAATTGCGCATGGCCGGCTGGGACGGAATCTGGCTGACCGGCAAAGCCGACCGCCCGGTTTATCTATCCATCCAGGATTCGCAAATCGAAATTCGTGAGGCCGCGGCGCTGTGGGGCAAAGATACTTACGAAGTGCAGGAAGCCATCAAACAGGAAAACCGGATAACCGGAACACGGGTCTTGGGAATCGGCGTGGCCGGTGAAGCGCAAATTCCCTACGCGCTTTTGCTCTGCGACCATGGCCGCGTCGCCGGGCGGACGGGGCTGGGCGCCGTCATGGGCAGTAAAAACCTGAAAGCCATCGCCGTCAAAGGCACGGGCAAAGTACCGGTCTTCGACGCCGCCGCCTACGCCCCGCTGCGCTCTGCCGCCAACCTGGCGCTGAAAGCCGACCCGATGACCAGTGTGATGAGTAGCCTCGGTTCGGCGGGCGCAGCCGATTATTTCAACTATTTGGGCGAACAGCCCAAAAAATATTTCAGCGCCGGAACGCTGGAAGGCGCCGACAACATCTCCGGCGCGAGCGTGGCCGAAACCATTTTGGCGGGCAAATCGGCCTGCCACGCCTGCGTCATCGCCTGCGGACGGGTCGTCAAATTGGAAGACGGCGTCAAACACAAAGGGCCGGAATACGAAACGCTGGTCGGTTTCGGCCCCAACCTGGGCCTGACCGACCCGAAAATCGCCACGCGCCTGGGCGAACTGTGCGACCGCTACGGCGTGGATGTCATCTCGATGAGCGGCACGATTGGGCTGGCCTTCAAACTATACGAACTTGGCGTAATCGGAACCGCCGAAACTGGCGGGCTGGAACTGACCTGGGGCAACGCCGCAGCCGCCGAAGCCTGCATCCACCAAACGATGCAGCGCGCAGGCCTGGGAGAATTTCTCGCCCGCGGCGCAAAAGCCCTGGCCGCACATTTCGGCGCGCCCGACGAAGCGATTCAGGTCAACGGGCTGGAGCTGGCCTACCACGACCCGCGCGGCGCCTCCGGCATGGCGGTTGTTTACGCCACCTCACCGCGCGGCGCCTGCCACAACCAATCAGATTATTTTCTGGCCGACATCGGCCAGGTGGACGCCAGCCTGGGGCTGGCATTTTACGACCGGCAGGCCGGGGCCGAAAAAGCGGCCAACGTCGCCAAACATCAGGATTTCCGCACCGTCAACAACGCGCTCGTGCTGTGCATGTTCGCCAACGTTCCGCCCGAAACGATGGTCAATTTAATCAACGCCGCCTGCGGCTACGACCTGACGCTGGAAGAATTGCTGCGCTGTGGCGAGCGCGCCTGGAACCTGAAGCGCCTCATCAACCTGAAACTGGGTCTGACCCGCGCAAACGACAGCCTGCCCGCGCCTCTGCTGCGCCCCTACGCCGAGGGCGGCGCGGCGGGCTACGTCATTCCCTTCGAGCAAATGATGGCCGCTTACTACACCGCGCGCGGCTGGAGCGCAGTCACCGGCGCGCCATCTGTGCAAAAGCTGGACGAAATCGGGTTATCGTGGCTGTCCAACGGCTAAAAATTAGGTTATAATTTAGCCATCAGAGGGGCGCAGTGCCCCTTTCTTTATGCAAGTTTTCCTGCCCTGCTCGTGCCAAACGCGAAGAGCCGCTCCCCCTGTGGCAGCCCGCGTTCCGACGGCAGGGTGGGTTATTTAAAAGCCAAAGGAGCCGCATGAAAGACAAAGGTATTCTCTACGCCCTAGGCGCTTATGCCACCTGGGGCTTGTTTCCCATTTACTGGAAGTGGCTGCACACGGTCGCTGCGCCGCAACTGCTGGCGCACCGCATCGGCTGGTCATTTCTCCTGCTGGCGCTCTTCATGACTCTGGGACGCCAGTGGAAGAATCTGCGTCAGGCGCTGACCGGGCGCACCCTGCGCATTTACCTGGCCGCCGCCCTGCTGATTGGCGTCAACTGGCTGACCTATGTCTGGGCGGTCAACGCCGGGTTTATTGTCGAAACCAGCCTGGGCTACTTCATCAACCCACTGCTGAGTGTTTTACTCGGCATGATTTTTCTACGCGAAAAACTGCGCCCGCTGCAATGGATTCCCATCGGCCTGGCGGCGGCGGGCGTGATTTACCTGACCCTGAACTATGGCCGCCTGCCGTGGATTGCGCTAACCCTGGCCTTCTCCTTCGGCTTTTACGGGCTGGTGAAAAAAACCGCCCCGCTCTCCTCGCTCTTTGGCCTGACTCTTGAAACGGGAATCTTATTTCTCCCGGCAGTCGGATTTCTCGTCTGGCAGGAAGTTGCCGGACAGGCGGCTTTTCTCCACAGCGGGGCGTTAACCAATTTTCTGCTGGTCGGCGCGGGGCTGGTGACCACCATTCCCCTGCTGATGTTTGCCTCGGCGGCCAAACAAATTCCGCTGGCTACCATCGGCATCATGCAATACATCGCCCCCAGCATTCAACTGCTGTTGGGTATCTTCCTTTACAAAGAATCTTTTGGCGCAACACAAATCATCGGCTTTGGCGTGGTCTGGCTGGCGCTGCTCTTGTTTTGGCTGGAAAGTGTCTACGCGCGCCGGGCGCTGCCCGTTCAACCCCTGCCCGAATTGGGCGAGTAACACAAGTGCCGGTCTTCCGACCGGCGCTTTTTGCATCAATCTTCGTGTTGCACGGGTGGCAAGTTTTCAAGCCCCGGCAATTTTTCCGCCAGGTTTTGCGGCTTGTGAATCAGCGACGGCAGGCAATGTGGGCAAATGGAATACATCACGCCGCGATATTCCAGCGCCAGAAGCGGAATTTCGTTGGCCGAGCGGCCACAATTGAGACAGGTATTTTCAGTCATTAAGAATCTCCTTTAAAAAAACGTTCAGATGGGACGGCGAATAGCACTACAAGATTCCCATTAGTTGGAATTCTGCGCGCGCGTTAAAAACCGTGCTAATGCAGATGGTGGCGCATCAGAAAATAGCAAAAAATAAGCGTTTGCCGCCATGATGAGATAAACGGCAGGATATTTGAAAGCGCCCGACCCGGAAAGCCCCGACAACATCAGCAATGAAGCCGCCAGGGGCAGTGAAACCAAAATTTGATTGGCAATCCGTTTCTTCTGCGCCCAAATATGAATCAGGCAAAAAATGGGGATGAGCAAAAGCGTCAGTTCATGATAATGGGCGTAGGGGACAAGAATCAACCCCAACAGCACCAGCAAACCAATCTCTTTTGCGCCAATCTGTTGCGCTTTGCGCCACCACAGGCTGAGGGCGGCCAGCCCGGCCAAAAATGCGCCCCAAATGAAGGCGCGGAAAAGGTCTTGATTCATCGTCTCGAAATTTCGGCGCAAAAATCCAGAAATGGCGGGCATATCTTTGGCGTGCGAATGATTCCACAGGCCGCCTTCGACCACACGCACGATTTGCAGATAATCTAACGTTCCGCGCATTCCAATCAAAACCAGGCTGAAGAGTGCCAGTGCCAGCCCGCAGATAAAAAATCCGGCAAAGACTTTACGATGCCGCGCCAGAAACGGAACCGCCAACATGAGTGCTAATTGCGGTCGGATGACGGCCAACCCAAGCCCGACCCCGGCGGAAAACGGCTTTTCATTAAGCAACTGTAACATCCACAGGGTTACGCCAAGCAACAATATCGCCACATCCTGACCATTCATCAGCCCCGAAAAAGTTGGCAGAAACAGAAATACGCCTGCGGCCAACAGCCAGCGTTCAGATTTTGTAAAAGCGTCTTTGGGCAAACTTTGCAAGAGCAAAAAAGTATTCAGCGCATGAAAGCCCAACAGAATAAGTGTCCAGCGCGCCAACGAAAGCGCATAATCCTGGCTTGTAATCAGCGCCACCAGCGGAACAACAAACGGTGGATGGGTAAAATAGCCAGTCTGGTCTGGGTGAAAGGCAAAACCAACCACATCCGCTTGAATATTTTGCTGTTTTTCAATAGCGTAGATGGATGAATAGCTAGCGCTTTGGGAAAGCCGGGCGCCAGTGTACAGACCAATAAAATCCGAACCAACGCGCTCTGTTTTGCTATTTATCATCTGCGCCCAGAGCAAAGCATAGAGAACGGCCAGCGACATCAGGCCGGATAACATAAAAACTCTTTGCCAATTGACATTCAAACGCATTCAAGCACCTATACTGTTTTTGGCTACGCGCTATTCTTCTCTTGTGTGGGCAAATACGGCATGGCCGGGCCGGGAATGCCCAGCAAGTCGGCCAGCGCGGCGCGCATGGCAGTGCGGTCGTCCCAGGGATATTCGATGGTTTCAAAACACATGGACTGCTCGTGGCCTTTACCGCAAGCCAGAACAATATCGCCAGGGCGCGCCAGGCGCAGGGCCAGGCGAATGGCCTCGCCCCGGTCGGGGACGCGGTAAAAACTACGGCCTTCCACGCCGCCTTTGGCCGCCGCGCCCGCCGCCATCTCAGCCAAAATCGCCTCCAGCGACTCAGTGCGCGGGTCTTCCGCCGTCAAAATGGAAATATCGGCCAGTTGCGCCGAGGTTTCGGCCATCATGCGGCGCTTCTCGCGGTCGCGCAGGCCCGCCGAGCCAAAGACGGCAATCACCCGCCCGCCCGCGCCTGGCGCAAGCAGCGCGCGCGCCGTCTCCAGCGTCACCTTGAGCGCATTCGGCGTATGCGCAAAATCCACAATGGCGGCAAACGGCTGTCCCAAATCCATAATTTCCATGCGGCCCGGAATGCCCAGCAAAGCGGCGAGGCCCTGCGCGGCGGTTTGCGGCGCAATTCCCAGCCCCAGCACCGCCGCTGAGAACGCTGCCAGACAGTTGGAGACATTGTACGTGCCGACCAGGTTGGCCCGCGCCGGAAAGCGCCCGCCGCAATAGAGAATATCGAAGGTCAGGCCGCGCGCATCGTAGCGGATATTTTCGGCGCAGACCTCGGCGGCGGGCGTCAGCCCATACGAGACGGCGGGGACGTTCACCTTCTCCGCCAGCGCGCGCAAGAAGGGGAAAGCGCCGTCGTCGCGGTTGAGCACCGCCAGCCGCGCGCCGCCCTGCGGCTTGGGCGGCGTCTGCGCCAGCAATTCAATTAGCCGCCCTTTGGCGGCGCGGTACACCTCGTAAGAGCCATGTTCGTCAAAATGCTCGTGAGTAATGTTGGTAAAAACATCAATGTCGTACTGCGCCGCGTCCGCGCGGTACTGCGCCAGGCCATGCGAGGTGGTTTCCAGCACAACATGCGTCAGCCCGGCAGCCACCATGCGCGCCAGATAGCGCTGAACGTCGGGCGCGTCGGGCGTGGTGACGTGAAAACCGGTATCCAGCACCTCGTCGCCAATCACCGCGTTGACCGTGGAAATCACCCCGGCGCGAATCCCCGCCGCCTGCAAAATCTGGTAAATCAGATTGCTGGTGGTGGTTTTGCCGTCCGTGCCGGTCACGCCAATCACCGTCAGATGATTTCCCGGATGATTGTAAAGCGCCGCCGCGAGGTGAGTGACTGCCCGCCGGGAATTTTCGACGCGCAAATAGGGCACGCCGACCCCGCTGAGCGCGTCTTCGCCCAAAACGGCGGCGGCGCCCCGCTGAATGGCCGCGCCGATAAAGCGATGCCCGTCCGCCGCGCCGCCGCGCAGGGCGACGAACAAATCGCCGGGCTGGGCCTTGCGTGAATCGAGGCAAATTCCGCTGATGGCGGGGTCTGCGCCGAAATCGCCTTCGCGCGGGAAAGGAAATTTTGTAAAAAGAGCAGAAAGGGGTTGCGAAAAAGTCGTCATGGGCTGGTTTTATCACAAAAACAACGTAGGACAAGCCTGAAGGCTTGCCCTACGCAAATGTACAACGAGCGGCTGCGATTAACGCAGGTTGGCGCGCAGGCCTTCCAGCTTACCGGCAACCGAGCCATCCATCACCTTGTCGCCGACGCGGATGACGAGCCCGCCCAAAATGGAGGGGTCCACGCGGAAAGCAACTTCGGCGGCGCCCGATTTGGCGAGCACGTCTTTTTTGACGGAGGCTTGCTCATCGGCGGTCAGCGGCAGGGCACTGGTAACTTCGGCAGACTGGCCGGAGATTTGGGCGCCTTCCAGCACCTGCACCTTGCCAGATTTTACGCCCGCAAAAAATTCATCCAGCAGCGAGCGCTGACGTTTTTCGTCCAGGGCATCGCCCACCAGTTTTTGAGTGGCGGCAATCGCCAGAGCGGCAACCTGCCCACGAATATCGCCGAGGATGCGGCTGCGTTCTTCTTCCACACCAGCCAGGGCTTTCGCGGCAGCTTTTTTGGCTTCGGCTTCCGCAGATATTTTTACGTCACGCGCCGCGACTTCGGCGCGTTCGGTGGCTTCACGCACAACCGCGCCAGCCTTGGCCTGCGCCTCGGCGACGATTTTCTGGGCGTCTTTTTCGGCGTTGGCGCGCGCTTCGGCGGCGACGCGGGCATCTTCGAGACCCTGGGCAATCGTCTCGCGGCGTTTTTCCAACATGCCCATCACCGGGCCGACAATCCACTTGGAGATGACCACATAGGCAATCACCAGGTTGACAATTTGAACCAGGAGAAATCCGGGGTTAATACCCAATGCTTCCATAGTAAACTCCTTTCCTCACGGTTAAGCGGGCATGGGGATGGCGAACAGGATCAGCAGGGCAACCACCAGACAGTAAATGGCGACGGCTTCAGCGAAAGCGATACCAAGAATCATGTTGGTCTGAACGGTGCCGGTGGCATCCGGGTTGCGGCCCATCGCCTGCACTGCGCCGCTGGCAACAATGCCAATGCCCGCGCCAGCGCCGATGGCGCCAATCATGGCCAAACCCGCGCCAATCAATTTACCAAGAATATAAGCAGCTGCAATATCCATGAGAACCTCCGTGTGATTTTCGGGCGGGGGGAACCGCCGCTTGAGATAGGGTGTTTCCCGGGCTTATGCGCCCGAAAGCTTATGCGTGCGCTTCTTCGTGATGTTCGCCGCCGTGACCTTGCGTGGCTTGCGCCATGAAAGTTGTCGCCAGCAGGCCAAAGACAAAGGCCTGAATTGCGCCCACGAAGAATTCCAACAAATAGAAAATAGATTGAGCGAACACCGGCACAAGCGAGCCGATGACGAACAACAAAACCGAACCGGCGAAGATGTTACCGAAAAGACGGAAGGCAAACGAAAGCACTTTCGAGAATTCGGAAACGATTTCCAGCAGCCCAACGCCGAAGTCAATCACGCCGAAGATGGGTTTGGTAAACATCGTGCCGGTGTTCCAGAATTTGGAGAAGTAAGCCAGCCCTTGCGAGCGGATGCCATAAACCTGAATCATGACCACAACGACGAGAGCAATCGCCAGGGTGAAATTCAGGTCGGTGGAGACCACGCGCACATAAGGAACAAACTTGACCAACTCGCCTTCTTCGCTGAGCGGTTTCATAATCCCAGTAAAGGGGCCGATTTGCGTCGTGGTAAATTCGCCGTGTTCGCCGGCGGGAGCCGGTTCAATCAGGCCGACCGTTTCGATGCCGGGGATCATTTCCATCCAGTTGGCAACCAGCACCAGCAACATGATGGTCACGAACCAGGGGAAGATGGCTTTGGCCCATTTTCCGGCGGTGCCTTCGGTCATGCTGTAAAGCATGTCCACCAGGGCTTCAATCGCGCCAGAAAAGCCGGTGAGGATGTTTTTGCCGCTGGCAATGGCGCGTTTGACACCGAAAGCCAGGGCCAGGACAATTAAGTCCACAAAGAACAGAGCAATCAGGGTGTTGGTGATAGGGAAGCCCGCAATCTCGAACACCTTTTCAGCCGGAAGGAAAACTCCCGGCATGATGTACGGAATTTTGGCAACATAAAACAGGTAGATACCGACCAAAATTGCGGCCAGCACCACCCAGCGTCCCCACACTTTCTGTTTGGGTTTTTCGGTCACAATTACTTTCCTCCTTCAACAGAATTTTGCTTGGTTTCCAATTTTAAACGTTTGGTCGCAGCCCGCACAATGGCAAATAAAACCACCAGCGCAACCGGCATACTTGCCAGAATAAAAACGATGGTAAAGAGCGGGCTTTTCCCAAAAACACGGTCAAGCCACAGCCCAAGAAACAACCCGCCCAAAATGATGACAGGGGTAAAACAGCCAACCTGAAGGACAACAGTGGTCAACGTAATGTTAAAAGCGCGGTCAGATTTCTGTCTGGCAGTCGCAGGTTCGGGCTGGTTCATCGTTGGCGGATTATATCAGGCATTATTGCCGCAGGACAGGCTAAAAGCCCGTCCTATGGACGAATTTAGAACAGACTGGCGGCGGCCTTGACCGTCAGGTCATACCAGGGAGCGAAGAACGTGCCGAGCAGGATGACTCCGGCGACAAGGACGGTCAACGCGATTGCGTAGGGACGCGAGACAGGAATCGGGTACGACTCTTCGTCTTCACCTTCCATACGATACAGATAAACGTATTTGAGCGTGGTCAAATAGTAGTACACGCCGATGATGGAGTTGATGATACCGGCAATGACCAGGCCAATCCAGCCTTTTTCCACGCCGGCGGCAAAGACCAGCAGTTTGGCAACGAATCCGCCAAAGGGCGGCATGCCTGCCAGCGAGAGGAACGCCACCAGCATGGCGAGCGCCAGATAGGGTGAGCGGCGGCTGAGGCCGTCGTAGGCGCGCAAGTCATCCGAACCAATCACCCGCCCGGCGACTGTCACAATCGCAAAGGCGGCCAGGTTGGTGAGGATGTAGGCCATCATGTAAAAGACGGCGCTGGCTGTTCCCAAGGTGGAGGCGGCCACGACGCCGATGAGGGCGTAGCCAGCGTGGGCGATGGAAGAATAGGCCAACATGCGCTTGATGTTCTTCTGCGCCAGCGCCACCAGGTTGCCAATGGTCATCGTCAAAATGGAGATGACGGCCAGGGTGTACTGCCACTGCGAACCCGTCTGCGGGAAGACTGTCAGGGAAAAGCGCAGCAGAACAGCAAAACCAGCGGCTTTGGAGGCTGTGGAGAGAAATCCTGCAATCGGGGTGGACGCGCCTTCATAGACATCCGGCGCCCAGAAGTGGAATGGAACAATGGATGTTTTGAAACCAAAGCCAACCAGTACAAGCAGGAGCGCGCCGAGCGAAAAAACGGTGGGGGTGGCAAGCGAAACAGCCATCGCCGCCAGGTTGGTGGTGCCGGCAAAGCCAAAGAGCAGGGAAAAGCCGTAAAGCAGAATGGCGGAAGTCATCGCGCCAAAAAGCAGGTATTTGAAGCCCGCTTCGGTGGATTTGTCGTTATCGGTCAGAAACCCGGCCAGCACATAGAGCGGAATGGAGGTAGTTTCAATCGCCAGGTAGAGCATGACCAGGTCGGCAGAGGCGGCCATTAGATTCATGCCAATGGTGGCGGCCAGCAGGAGAACGTAGGCTTCGGCACGGTTGGCGAGGGCATCCACGTCCATCATCAGCAAGGCGGTGATGGCGGCGGCGAAGATGAAGAACATTTTGAAGGCGAAGGCAAACCAGTCGAAGCGTACCATGCCGCCCAGGGTCAGTTCGTTCTGGGCCGGTTGACCTGCCAGAAAACTGATCAGCAAAATCAGGGTGAGGCCGCCCGCCGCCAGCCAGCCGAGATTAACCCGACGCGAGTCAGCTTTGAAAAGCGGGTCCAAAATCAGGATGGCGACGGCTAGTAGCACCAGCAGCGCTTCGGGCAGAATTGCGAGAAGGTTGAGATTCATTTATGCACCTCCCAGAAGGCGCAGAACGTTCTGTACGCCGAGTGAAATCATGGGCGCCAACAGGTTGGGGAACATGCCCAGGCCGGTCATCAGCAGCACTAGGGTGAAGAGCGCAACCTTATCCAACGCGCTGATGGGGGTCATATGGCCCTCAAATTTTGCGGGCATTTTGCCAAAGAAAACCTTGCGCACCGCAATCAAAATGTAAGCCGCGGTGACGATGATGGAGATGGAGGCGATGACCGCCGCCAGCCATTGGGTTTTCCAGACGCCCATGAAGATGGGGAATTCGGCGACGAAGCCGGAGAAACCAGGCATGCCCATGCCGACCAGGCCGCCGACGGTGAAGGCGATGGCGACAAACGGCAGGGCTTTGACCATGCCGCCCAGTTCTGGAATCATGCGGGTATGGGCGCGGTCATAAATCATACCGACTGAGGCAAAGAAGAGCGCCGTCATGACGCCGTGCGAGAACATTTGCAGCCCGGCGCCGGTCAGTCCTTCGGGCGTCAGGGTGGCGATGCCCAGCATCACCAGCCCCATGTGGCTGACGCTCGAAAAGCCGATGACGTATTTCAGGTCGGTTTGAATCATGGCGATAAAAGCGCCGTAGACGACATTGACCATTGCCAGAATGAAGATGAGCCAGGCCCACTGTTTTGCGCCTTCGGGCAAAAGCATGACGCCAACCCGCAAGGCGGCAAAAGCGCCCAACTTCATCAACACGCCCGCGTGGAACATGGAAACCGCAGTCGGAGCGGCGACATGACCATCTGGCGACCAGTTGTGGAAGGGGAAGATACCGCCCAGAATGGCAAAACCCATAAAGACCGGCATGAACCAGATGTACTGGAACTGGCCCGAAAATCCGGCTTTTTCCAGTTGCAGCATGTCGAAAGTAAGAATGCCGGTGTTCTGGTAGTTGACCCAATACATCGCCAGCGCGCCGACCAGCGCCATGACCGACCCCAGAAACAGATACAGGGTCAGTTTCATGGCGGCGTACTCGCGCGTCTTCACCCAGCCCCAAATCACAATCAGCAGATACATCGGGAAGACGGCAATTTCGTAGAAGAAGAACAACATGAACAGGTCGAGCGAGACAAAGACACCAAAAACGCCGCCCGCCAGTAGGAACAGGAAAGCAAAGAATTCGCGCGGGCGGTCGTCAATGCCCCAGGAAATCAACACGCCGGTAAACATGACCACGCCCGTCAGCAGAACCAGCGGAGCGCTCATACCGTCTACGCCGACATGGTAGGAAATGCCCAGCGCCGGAAGCCAGGAATATTTTTCCAGGAATTGATAACCCGCCGCTGTCTTGTCGTAGGAAATAAAAACCCAGATGGAGAGAAGAAGCGCAAACGAGGCGGCGGCCAGCGCCGCAACGCGCACTTCGGTCTTGCGCTCAGGCTTCATCAACAAGATGAGGAGCGACGTGACCAGCGGGGTGAATACGATGACACTCAGAATGGGAAATTGCATCTCGCACCTCGACTAGAACAGCATGGACATGGCTTTGTTGATGACATCCAACAGCCAAGCCGGCCAGATGCCCAGGATAAGTATCAACGCCATGAGCGGGGCCATCACAATCACCTCGCGCGCGCTGATGTCGGTCAATTGATGTTCGCCGTGCGCCCAATGTTCATTGAGCGGCCCGTGCAAAACTTTTTTGATCCCCTTGAGGATATACGCGCCGGTCATCAGCAAGCCAATCATCGCCAGGGCGGCAAAAATGGGCATGGAAGCCCAGGCGCCCCGCACCACCAAAAATTCAGAGACGAAACCGCTCAGGCCAGGCAAGCCAAGCGAGGCCATACTGGTGAAAAGCAAAATCGCGCCATAGACCGGAACAATCGGGAACAAGCCGCCCAGTTGATTCAGGTCGCGGGTGTGAGCGCGCTCATAGATGACGCCGACCAGAAAGAACATGCCCGCCGCCGAAAGGCCGTGATTGAACATCTGGAAGACCGCGCCGTTCAGGGCAATGGTGGCGTCCGCCGTCCCGGCGACTTTGGCCGCGGCGGCAACGCCCAGCAGGACGAAGCCCATGTGATTGACGCTGGAATAGGCCACCAGCCGTTTGAAGTCGTTCTGGCCGTAAGCGCCGAGCGCGCCGAAGATAATCGCCATGACTGCCAGGAAGGCCAGCCAACCGGCGTATTGCGCCGACTGAGCCGGGTAAAGCGGCAGCACCAGGCGCAGGAAGCCATACGCGCCCAATTTGAGCAGGACGCCCGCCAACAGCATCGAACCCGCGGTGGGGGCTTCGGTATGCGCATCCGGCAGCCAGGTGTGGAAAGGCCAGACCGGAACCTTGATGGCGAAAGCGATCACAAATGCCCAGAAGGCGATCGTCTTGACAGTTTCCACCGTCAGGTACGAGCCAAACCAGGGCAGCAGGTTGGCGCTTGCTTCTAGGGCATTCCAGCGCGTGTAAATCGTCACCAGGTCATAGGTCTGGAACAATACGCCCAGCATTTGAATTGCCAGCAGCAGGCCAAGCGAACCGCCCATGGTGTAAATCATGAACTTGAGCGAGGCGTAGTTGCGATTGGCGGAACCCCACTGATTGATCAGGAAATACATCGGCACCAGGCCAACTTCCCAGAAGACGAAGAAAATCAGCAGGTCAACCGCCATGAAAACGCCCAACATGCCGGTTTCCAGCAGTAGGAACAAAATCATGTAGGCTTTGACGCGGTCGGTGACGCCAAACGAGGCCAAAATTGCCAGCGGCGTCAGCAAAGTCGTCAGCATGACCATCGTCAGCGAAAGCCCGTCCACGCCAACGTGGAAGGAGGAATGAATGGCGTCGTACCAGGGATATTGCTCGGAAAATTGAAAACCTGCGGCGGAAGCGTCGAAACGCCCCCACAGCAACAGTGACAAGACAAACGGCACCAGGCTGGCAATCAACGCCGTCCAGCGGATGAGTTTTATCTGCTCTGTGGGGAAGAACAGAATCGCCAGCGCCGCCAGGATGGGGAAGAAAAGGATGCTTGTCAACAGGTGAGTGCTAATGAAGTCCATTGTTCACTCCCTTTGCCCTAGGCAAGAATGTAAATCAGGATGGCGCCCAGAACAATCAGCAAAGCCACCGCCGAAATCATATAATTTTGGATACGTCCGGTCTGAAGCAGGCGCAGTTCCTGCCCGGCTTTCTGGAAGACCGTCGCCGTGCCATCGCCAATCAATGCGTTGATGACAGGCTTGTCAAATTTATTACGGAAGACATCGCCAATGGAAAGCGCGGTGCGGCCAAACCAGTGCAAAACACCGTCAATCACAACCTTATCCAGCCATTGCGAGGAGAAGACTTCGGAAAACCAGATGACCGGCTGAACCACAAAATATTGATAGAACTCGTCGAAGTACCATTTGTTTTGCAGGAAGGGATACAGAAAGCCGAGCGGTTTTTCCAGCGGGTCGGGCTGACCAGCTTCAACGTTTCTGTAGACCAGCCAGCCGAGCAGCAACCCGCCCAGGGCGACGGTCAGCGAAATCAGCAGGGGAATCGGGCTGAAGGGCAGGATTTCCGGCCTTTCGGCCAGGGTGCCGCCGACAAATTCGTGAATCCAGTTGGGGAGCAGGCCGCCCAAGCCGGGGAAATGCTCCGGGATGCCGAGCCAGCCAAAGGTCACGGCGAAGAAGGCCAACACGGTCAGCGGCAGGGTCATCGTCCAGGGCGTTTCCTGCGCATGTTCGGCTTCCTTCGTGCGCGGTTCGCCGAGGAAGGAGAGCGTAATCTGACGCATGGTGTAGAAGGCCGTCATCAGCGCGGCGAGCGAGAGGGTGATGAGAATCGCCCAATGGCCGTTGGCAAAGGCATCCGCCAGGATTTCGTCCTTCGACCAGAAGCCAGCCGTCAGCAAGGGGAAGCCCGCCAGCGAGAAGCCGCCAATCAGGAACGTCCAGAAGGTGATCGGCATTTTGTCTTTCAGGCCGCCCATGTTAAACATATCCTGCGGGTCAACGTGATGGTTGCCGGTGTGAAAAACGCCGTGTTCCATGCCGTGAATGACCGAGCCAGAGCCGAGGAAGAGCAGCGCTTTGAAGAAGGCGTGCGTCACCAGGTGGAAAACCGCGGCGATGTACGCGCCCATGCCGATGGCGGAAAGCATGAAGCCCAGCTGCGAAATGGTGGAATAGGCCAGCACTTTTTTAATGTCGCGCTGCGCCAGGGCAATCGTTGCGGCGAAAATGGCGGTGAACGTGCCGATGAAGGCGACGACGTTCATGGCGATTGGGTCTAGGCTGAGCAGCGGGAACATGCGGATGACGGCGTAAACGCCCGCGGAAACCATGGTCGCCGCATGAATCATGGCGCTGACCGGGGTCGGGCCTTCCATCGCGTCGGGCAGCCAGATGTGCAGCGGCCACTGCGCCGATTTGCCAACCGTGCCGATGAAGAGCAGCACCGCAATCAGCCCGGCGGCAGACAGGCCAAAGATGCCGGAGGGAACCGAGGCCAGCGCGTGCAGGGTTTGTTCGGTGAAGATTTCGCGGTAGGTAAGCGTGCCGGTGACCGAGTAGAGGAAGGCGATGCCCAAGAGCATGAAAACGTCGCCGACACGGGTGGTCATAAAGGCTTTGATGGCTGCCGCGCGCGCCGAGGGTTTGCCGTACCAGAAGCCAATCAGCAGGTAAGAACACAGGCCCATGATTTCCCAGCCGACGAAAAGCGTCAGCAGGCTGTCGGAAACTACCAGCGTGTACATGCCGAAGGCAAACAGACCGATGAAGGCGAAGAAGCGGCTGTACATCGGCTCGATGGATAAAACCATGTGTTGGTGGCCGTGTTCGTCGGTGACGGTTGCGCCGTGTGGCGGCAGACCGGCAAGGTCGTGGTCACCGGCAGGCTGACCGTAGTTGTGGTAGCCAACGCTGTAAATGAAAATCATCAACACGGTGATGGCGACGAAGAACAGCACAATCGCCGAAAGTGGGTCAATCAACACGCCAATTTTCAGGAAGGTGTCGCCGGTCGGAATCCAGTTGATGGAGGAGGCAAAAACTTCTTTGCCAAATTCCGGCGTGCCGAGCGCGCGGGCGAAGACCACCATGCTGCCCACAAAAGAGAGCAGCGCCGCGCCAATCGCCAGGCTGTGGCTGAGCGTTTTGCTTTTGTTGGTGAACAAAACAATCAGGAAAAACGCCAGCAAGGGTGGCAGGGGCAAAAGCCAAATGAGGGTTTCAGTTGCCATAATCAGTTCTCCTACCACTTCATCAGGTCAATTTCATCAGCGTTGAGGGTGTTGCGGCGCCGATAAACGTTGATGATTAGCGCCAGACCGACGGCAACTTCAGCGGCGGCCACGGCGAAAACGATAATCGCAAATACCTGCCCGGCCATTTGGGTTGTGTCGCCGTAGCGCCAAAACGAAACCAGGTTGATATTGACGGCGTTGAGCATTAATTCCACGCCCAGCAGAATGGCGATCGCATTTTTGCGCGCCAATGCGCCGTACAGCCCCAGGCTGAACAGGACGGCGGAAAGAAATAAATAACCAGAAAGCGGTACCATCTTGGCCTCCTATTTTTTCGCCAGATAAACCGCGCCAATCAGCGCGGCGAGGAGCAGGATGGATGCCACTTCAAAGGGCAGGACAAAGGCATCCGGGGAGACGAGGGCTTTGCCCAGGTTCATCAGCGCATCTCCGCTGAGCGCGGGGCGCTGGGCGCCGAAGGTGCTCAACTGGCTGGCAGTGTAGAGCAGCCCCGCGCCGGTCAGCGCCGCAATCCCCGCCGCCCAGGGCCAATTGGAATTGGTTTGAGGAACGTGGTCGAGCAGGTTGCGTTTGGTGAGCATCACCGCGAAGATGAACATAATCGCAATCGCGCCAATGTACACCACAACCTGCACCACCGCCAAAAAGGAGGCGTCGAGCGTGGCGTAGACGACGGCCACACCAAACAAGGTGGCAACCAGCCACAAAGCGGCGTGAATCAGGTTGCGGGTGGTCACCACCATCAGCGCCGAAACGAGAATGAAGCCGGTGGCGATGTAGAAAATAATTTGTTCAGCAGTCATCTTTAAATTCCTCCTGCCTTAATGGGCTTCAGCGGCCAGGCGTTCACGCCGGGCGTTGCCGCGCAAAATTTCAAGCGTCGCCCAGGCCACCAGCACGTTGGAAAGAAACATGCCGGGGACATACACCCAGGTAGGGAAATCCATCAGGAAACGATGCGTCAGCGCCGTAACAATCAGCAAGGCGAAGGCCAGCGGGGTCAGGAATTTCCAGTTGAAAGCCAGCATGTGGTCAATGCGGATGCGCGGAACGGTGTACTTAATCCACATGATGATCCAGTAACCGAGCATGGCTTTGGCGACGAAATAAAACGCGCCCAGCAGGGGATATTCTTCCGCCCAGGGGCCGTGCCAGCCGCCAAAGAAAAGCGCCGCCACGAAACCGCCAAAGGTAAAGGCGTGAAGCAGTTCACCCGCATAGAACAGGCCAAATTTCATGCCGGTATATTCGATGTGGAAACCAGCCACAATTTCCGATTCGCCTTCGTTGAGGTCGAAGGGCGAGCGGCCAAGTTCAGCAATCGCCGCCACCAGGAAGAGCAGCGCACCCAGCGGCGAAACGAAAAAGAACCAGACGCCGTGCGCCTGCTGATTGACGATATTGGTCAGGCTCATCGAGCCGGAAAGGATGGTCGGGATGAGCAGGGAAGCCGCCAGCGGAATTTCATACGAAACCATGTTGGCGACCATGCGGTAGGCACCGACCAGGGCATATTTGTTGTTCGACGACCAGCCCGCCATGATAATGGAAAGCGTGCCAATCGAGCCGGAGGCGACCAGGTAGAGCAGGGCCACGTTCAAATCCACGCCGTAGATGCGCGAGGCGAGCGGCACAACCGCCCACAGGAAGATGACCGAGGCCAGCGAGAGAATCGGCGCGAGGTTGAAAACCCATTTGTCGGCGCCCGCCGGGGTGATGTCTTCCTTCAGAACCAGTTTTATGATGTCGGGAAAAGGCTGGAAAATGCCCCAGGGGCCGACCCGGTTGGGGCCGAGGCGGTCCTGAAAACGGGCCACCACCTTGCGCTCAATCCAGACCAGGAAAATATCCAGCACCATGATGGCGGTAATCATCAGCACGATGCCGAGCAAGTTGATGAGAATGCCGGCAACTTCCGCGGCCATGCCCCAGCCGGTAAAGGTCTGCATCAACCCTTGATAAATAACATGGATTGGGTCTGTCCAAAAGTTCATGGAATGCTCCTATAACGCAATAAAAAGGCCGGAAGGATTGCGCCTTTCAGCCTTTTGGGTTTCAACGGTCGATTAAACCCACTCAAGCATCCGTTTTTGCCAGACAAAGTACAGCCCGGCCAGCAGGATAAGAATGAAGATGACACCCTCAGCGGCCACAAACAACGGTGTCACATTCAGCGCCAGCGCCCAGGGAAACAGAAAAACGGTTTCGACATCAAAAATCAGAAAAGCCAGCGCAAAAATGTAGTACTGGGATTTGAACTGTACCCAGTTGTCGCCGACTGTTTCCATACCGCACTCGTAGGTGCTTTGTTTGATGGGATTGGGCTTATGGGGCGCAAGAATCGCCGACGCGGCAAGAGGGACAATCGGAATAATGACTCCGATAAGTACAAACAAACCAATGTAAATCCAGGGGTTTTCCACAAACACTCCTCCATAAAAAGATTGGGGATTTCCTCACAATAGCGGAGGAAATTTTATCACAGGGTTTTTTTTCGCGGAATTGCCCCATGTATGTTTTCAGCGTGATATTTGTCATATGTTTCAAGCAGTCCGCCGCGCTTACGCGCGGCGGACTGAGTAGAAAAAGCGGAAATTACCGTTCTTCCATCAATGGCTGGGTACGAGTACTGAACGGCGAAGGCGTCGCATCGGCTTCGACTTTCAGCAACACGGCGCGGACAGCTAGCCGGTAGTTATAGGTATCCAACCACGGGACGTAGCCGTCACAGGTTAGCAGGGTCATCCAGGTATAGCCATCCTGCTTGAAGACCGACAAGTCGCGCGGCAAAACAGTGCGCTGTTCACGCACTTCGTACACGTAGCGATAGCCTTCGGCGTGCAGGATGACCTGGTTGCCCCAGAAGAGTTTGCCCAAATTGCGGAATGGGCCGGGCGTGCCATCCGCCAAGGTAACGTGGCCGGTGACGCCGGTGGTGCCAACCTGACCAGGGTAGGTGGTGCCTTGCAGGTAACCCGCCTGACGGGAAAGCCAGGTCAAATCCCAGCCTTCGCTGCTGAGCGGGACGCCCGTCAATGGCATGGTCAGATTCAGGGCCGGGATTTCCAGCCACATACCGCCGAGTGACTGATAGCGTTTATCGGCAGGTTGCGCTGGAAGCGTCGTCACGAGGCCGGGGGCAAAGCCGGTTTCTGGCAAAACGGGAACGGTCAGAACCACCGAATCTTGCACGACGTAGTTATTAATGCCCGAAGCGTCGTTGGGGTCGTACCAGCGTTCGGTCGAAACCGGATTGTAATCTGACTGCTGGATAGGCTCGCCATTGACGCCAGGATCAATCGGCAGGCTGGTCCAGGCTACGTTAGCGCTATTCGTGACCGGCGCGGGGCCGACAAAAATCGCCTGGAAAGAGATGGAAGACATTTGCCCAAGCGGGAAGACATCCCAGACGAATGCCAGCGTGGTCGTGGCCGAGTCGTAAGAGAAGGAGATCGCCGGCAAACCTGTAAAAGTCACCGTCCCAGGCAGATACGCCAGCCCGGCAGGCAGAGCATCCGTTACGACCACATCAAAGGCATCAGCAGTGCTTTGCGCCGTGTGCGCTATGTCAATAGTAAATGTAACTGGCGCGCCATAGGGTAAAACGGTAGGCGAGGCGCTCTTGTCAATCGAGAGTTGCGGTTCAACCACTTCCACCGGGGGCGCAGAAGCCTCCCATAAACCGCCGTCCCACGTCCAGGTGGCGATGTTATTCAGGCCAGTTGTACCATTGACATTGCCAGGGGCATCCAGCACCACAACTTCGTAGGTCACGGCCAGGGTTTCATCGGTAGCGCTGGTATTGGTGATATTACCCAAGTTGAAGAGTACGCGCCGCCCCTGATTGACCGTCTGCGAATCGCCAATCGGCTCGGCCTGAACGGTCGGGTTGGTCGGGTCAGCGCAGGCCGCTGTCAGACCGCCAATCAAGTCGGTGGTCAATGCGCCTCCGCTGATGCTGACACAGCGTACGAACGCCAGGCCGGAGTCCATCACATCCAACGCTTGCAGGTTGGGCATGGTTCCATTCGGCACCGTCAGCGAGATTTGGAAGGTAAGAATTTCGCCAATGTAAACCTGCGGGTCAACGCTGCCAGCCTCGCTGGTGGCAATAAGCGATTTTGCATTGCTGAGCGAAATCGTGTCCGTGTCAGTGGCGCTACCCGTTGAGCCAGTCCCCGCATCCGTGACATCCACCGTATTGGTGATGGATGCCGCAACCGGCGTATCACTGACTTTGACCGTGACTTGAATGGTCATGGATGAGCCCGCCGTCAGGGTCAGAGGCGTCCAGGTGAGAACTCCGCCCGGCACGCCAGTGACAGGAGCCGTTGTCGGCGCGGGAGTGGCGTTCTGGAAGGTAACATCGGATGGCAGGGTATCGGTGACAGTCATGCTGGTCAAATCCACCGCGCCAACATTTTGAATGGTAAGCGTGTATGTAACGGTCGCTCCAGGGACGACGATGCTGACACCGTCGTCTTTGGTAACCACCAGCGCGGCGGTCTGGTCCGTGTCGGTGTCCGTGTTGTCGCCGGGAGTGGTATCCGACGGGTGCGACACAGTGGCAGTATTGACCAGGTCACCAGTCGCGGCGGGGTCAATCGTCACCGTGACGGTGTAGGTAATGGTCGAACCGGCAGGCATATTTACTGTGTCGGTGAAATCGGTGACCAATCCCGTTTGCGGCGCGCAGGTTGCGCCAAGAGTTGTCACACAGGCCCAATCCCAGGTGGTGATTTGGGTTGGCTTCAAATCGCTAATCACTGCGCCAATCACATCGCTCGGCCCGGCATTGGTAACCGTGATGGTGTAATCGAAGGTACTGCCGGGCAGATAGTAAGTTTTGCCGTCATCTTTGGTGATGTTCAAGTTTGCGTCAGCCGATTGCGTGTCGGTGTCGCTGGCGGTGTTATCGCCGGTATTGGCATCCGCCGGATGCGAGACGCTGACGGTGTTGACCAAATCACCAGTCGCCGCCGAGGCAATCTGCGCCGTGACGGTGTAGGTAATGCTCGAGGCCGCGGGCAGGTCAACCGTGTCGCCAAAGTTGGCCGAATTGCTGGCCGCGCCATCGCAGCCGCTCGCGCCGCCGGTTGCGCCGGAGCAGACCCACGTCCACGCGGCAATCTGCGCGGGCAGGGCGTCGGCAAGCACGGAGCCGGGCGCGTCGCTCGGACCGGTGTTGCTGACCGTGATGCTGTACGTCAGCGTGCCGCCGGGGACGTAGACCAACACGCCGTCGTCCTTCGTCACCGAAAGGTCGGCCTGCGAATCTTGCGTGTCGGTGTCGGTGGCGGTGTTATCGCCGGGGGTCGGGTCGGTCACGCCTGCGGGCGGGGTGACGCTGACGGTGTTGACCAAATCACCAGTCGCCGCCGAGGCAATCTGCGCCGTGACGGTGTAGGTAATGCTCGAGGCCGCGGGCAGGTCAACCGTGTCGCCAAAGTTGGCCGAATTGCTGGCCGCGCCATCGCAGCCGCTCGCGCCGCCGGTTGCGCCGGAGCAGACCCACGTCCACGCGGCAATCTGCGCGGGCAGGGCGTCGGCAAGCACGGAGCCGGGCGCGTCGCTCGGACCGGTGTTGCTGACCGTGATGCTGTACGTCAGCGTGCCGCCGGGGACGTAGACCAACACGCCGTCGTCCTTCGTCACGCCCAAATCGGCGAGCAGGCTTTTGAAAACGCCAAAGTCCACGCGCGGCTCACTGGTGGAGCCGGTCGGGTTGTCATAACTGGCTTCCGCCGCCGGGCTGAGCGCAAAAATGCCGCTCTGAATGTAGCCGCCGCTGAAGCCCAGTGAACCAACCTGCGAGCCGTTATCGTCGGAATCAGTCGTATCCAAATCCGGGTTGGGAGCGGGTTCATACGCGCCGCCGCCCGTGCTGGAGTAGTAGTCGCGCAAGGCGCCGCTGCCGAGGAAATTGCTCTCCGGCAGGCGGACGAGGTAGTTGCCCTGCGGCAGGCCGCTGAAGGTGTAGTAACCGCCGCCAGCGGTGGCAACGGTCGCCACGGGCGCGCCAACCGGCAGGCCGGCGCCATCCACGGCGTAGAGTTCCACAGTTGCACCGTCAATGCCCGATTCGCCGAGATCCACCAGGCCGTTATCATTGACATCATTCCAAACCAGGCTGCCGAGGGTCATGGTATAGAAACCAAAATCCACGGTCATGTTGGCCTGATTATCGGGCTGGCCCTGCTGATTACCGGGCAGCGTGAGGTCGGTATCACTTTCGGCGGTCGGCTCGTTGAAGGTCGGGCCGAGGGTGACGGTTTGAGATGCCACACTGCCGGAGGTATCGCGCGTGCCATTGTCGTCTGAATCCTGGCCGGTTTCGGGCGAATCCGCCAGGGTTTCGGCTACCGCGCCGGTGGCATTTCGCGCCGTTTGCGAAGACCAGTAGCCCACCAGCGCGGTAGTCGTATCGCCAACGCCGGTATTGTCGAAGTTTTCAGCGGTGATGATAACCACATAGTCGCCCGCTTCGAGGTTGTTGAACAGGTAATAACCGCCGTTGGCCGTGATTTGCGTAGCCAGCGCAGCAGTCAAATCGGAGGCGGCATACAACTGAACGGTGACGCCATCCACGCCGGTTTCGCCATTGTCAATGACGCGGTCGTTGTTGGTATCAAACCAGACGCGGTTGCCCAGGCTGTAAACCGGGGTAAAGCCAAAGTCGAGAGTCGGGTTATGGGTCGCGCCCAAAGCCACCAGCGTGCCCGTGCCATCGTCCACGATATTTTGGCTTTGCAGGCCGGCATCGCCAGCCGTCAGGGTGAAGGGGCTGGAGAAGGTTTCGCCGCCGAGCAGGCCGAGGCCGTTGTCGTTGTCGTCGTAGTTTTGGTTGGCGTCGGCGTTGTCGCCGGGCGCGCCAGCGTAATCATCGCGGGTGCTGACGGTTCCGGTCGGGGCAACGACCGAGATGATGTAATCGCCCGCTGGCAGATTGTCGAAGCGATAGAGGCCGCTGGCGTCGGTGGAGGTGGTCGCCAGGACAGTAGCGCCGTCCGCCGCGTAGAGGGTGACCGTCGCGCCGCTGAAAACGGGTTCGCCAGCGGTGAAAGCGCCGTCCTTGTTGGCGTCGGCCCAGACCAGATTGCCCACGCTGACTTTGTAGAAGCCGAAATCCACCGTCATGTTGGCGCGGTTATCGGGGTGAACGCCCTGACCAACGCCGCTTTCCAACCCGGTTTCACCCGTCGGCTCGGCAGAATTGCCGAGGGTGACCGCCTGCGAAATCACCGCGCCATCGAAAGCGCCGCCAGAGGTGTCGCGCGTGCCATTGTCGTCATGGTCAGCGTCATTTTCCGGGCTGACGGCGGCGGTTTCCAGTACGTCATAAGGCGCAGCCGGGTTGCGATAGGTTTGCGAAGACCAGTAGCCGGTCAGCGCGCCTGCGCCGCTGAAGTTGGCGGCGGGCAGGACAACGACATAGTCGCCGGGGTTGAGGTCATCAAACAGATAGAAGCCGCCACCGGTCGTGGTATCCGTCGCCAGCGCCGCGCCGGTCGGGTTGCCGGAGGCATCGGCGGCGTAGAGTTGCACGGTCACGCCGTCCACGCCGACTTCAGCGCCGTTGATGGTGTGGCTGTTATCGGTGTCGAACCAGACGCGGTTGCCGAGGGCGTAGGCGTAGACAAAGCCGAAGTCGAGGCTGGTATCGCTGGTCAGGCCAGTGGGGTAGCCCGCATCGGCAGCGCCAAAATCTGCGCCCGCCATCGTCAACAGGCCGGAGGTAACGCTGGTGGTCGTCGCCGCGCCAATGCCGAGGCCGTTGTCGTTGTTATCCGTGTGGGTATCCGGGTCAGTCGAATCAGCGGAATCGGCGCTGTCAATCGTGCTGACCATATCCGCCGGGGTGGTGACGCGCACGCGGTAATCGCCGGTTGGCAGATCGGTGAAGGCGTACAAGCCGCCGCCGGAGGTGGTCGTGCTGGCAATCAGCGTTCCGTCGCTGGAGAGCAGTTCGACGGTCAAGCCGTCCAGCGGAGTATCGCCAGCGTCAAACGTGCCGTTGGCGTTGACATCTTCGTAAACCAGATTGCCAATGCTGACTTTGTAGAAACCAAAGTCAACGGTCATGTTAGCGCGGTTATCGGGCTGGTCGCCCTGGGTGCCGCTGGTATCCGCTTCGAGGAGCGGTTCGGCGTTTGCGCCAAGCGTTACCACGCCAGAACGCACTTCGACGCCGTTGAAATAACCGTTTTCGTCCAGGCTGCCATCCCGGTCCAGGTTCGGGTCGGGCGCGGCAGTCTCGCTGATGGAGCCATCCGCGTTGCGGACGGTCTGCGAAGACCAGTAGCCATCCAGCGGCGCGCTCGCGGCAAAATTGGAAGCTGGCAAGACGACAATGTAGTCGCCTGCCGGAAGGTAGTCGAACAGGTAGTACCCATTCGCGTCAGTGACCGCTTCGCGCGGGGTGACGCCGTCCGGCTCCAAAATGCGGGTTGTGCCGTCGCTGGCGTACAGCCAGACGGTGACACCCGGCACGCCAGATTCGGAGCTATTGATGGTGCCGCTGTTATCGGTGTCGTACCAGACGCGGTTGCCGAGGGCGTAGTAGGCGTCCAAGCCGCCATTGACCGAGCCGGAAGTGACGTAATCATTAGCGCCAGTGCCGGAGCCATTGCGTTCACCGTCCGCCGCGCCAGTGGCGCCAGGCGTATCCGAGCCGGTAGCGTTGCCGGTTGTGCCAGCGCCGGGCAGGGAAGTCCAGGTCAGATCGGCGGTATTGGTGATGTTATCGCCGGTGGCGATGGCGTCCACATTGGGCGGCGCCAGAACTTGCGCCTGGAAGGTGAAGGTGAGCGAGGCGCCAGGCGCCAGCGAGGCGCAGGTCCACGTCAGCAGCGGGACCGCCGAATCGTCGAGCACGCAGCCTGCCGGGGTGACGGTCGCGCCCAGGTAGGATAAACCGGTCGGCACAGTATCCGTCATCACCAAATCATAGGCGGTGCTGGTATTCGCCGCCGCTGAGGCGCTGACGGTGATGGTGTAATTGATGGTCTGACCATAGACCCAGGTGACATCATCCACCGATTTGACAGCGGTCAACGAGGGTTCAACCAGCGTGGCGTTCACGGTGTTGGAAACAATCGGTCCCAGACCTGTTTCAGTAGCGCTGAAATTGTTGGCAAACACATTCCCCAGGTTGTTGCCCGCGCTGTTGAGCACGACGACATTGAAATCAATGTAGATGGTTTCGGCCTCGGCGTCGCTGTCATGGTTGACAATATCGCCGAGGTTGAAGGTCAGCAAACCGGTGGCCGGGTTGTAATTGACCAAATCAAAAGCATAGGTCGGCGTAGTGAACGTGAAATTCGTACCGTCGTGCAGGTCAACCGTGCCGGTGGCGGCAGATTCCAACCCGGCGCCAAAAGTTGCGCTGGTGAAGCCTGTGCCAAAGTTGAGCGTGCTGATTTCGGTTGTGGCGTCAAAGATGGGCTCAATCACACCCAGCGCCAACTGGTCACTCAACGTCAGAGCAGGATTGGTCCCTTCGGGGATGGTCACTGCCAGGCGGTAGCGCAGCACTTCGCCAATCGCCAGCGGGCGCGGGTCGCCTTCGAGCGTATCGGCCTCGCTGGTCGCCAAAATGGACTTCACCACCGCAATCGTATCGGAGGTGAACTGCGCCGGGTCGCTGGCGCGGTAATTATTGATAAGCCCAGAGCCGTCACGCTCGTTGGCATCGCCCCCGCTGATGCTGGTCCAGGTGACTGTAGCGGTATTATCCACCGCCTGCGCTGGGGTAATGGCATCAAGGATGGTGGCGGAATAGGTGATGGTGACGCTGTCACCGACGGGAATGACGCCAATGGTGACATCCACCAAATTGCCCGCGCCGGAGGGGTTGTTATCCGTAAATCCGCTGGCGCCGCCGGTGAAGGTGGCGCTGGCAGAACCAGGCGTCAGCGCAAGCACGCCCGGCAGGGTGTCGGTCAATTGCGAGTCGTAGGCCGGGGCCGAGCCGGTATTGGTCAGCACAACCTGATAATTGACCGTGCCGCCCGCGTCCACTTCGGCGGAGAGGGAAGCCACGTCTTTGGCAACCGTTAAATTCGGTTCAACCACCGTCAACGGCACATCGTTGGAAATCACCGGCGCGGCGGCATTGATGCTGACACCAAAATTATTGACGGGCATTGGCGCGCGCGTGTCCTGATTCAAGCCGTCATTCAATAAAACGGCATTGAATTCAATGACGACATACTCGCTATCCGGGTCAGAATCGCTGTTGGACAGGTCGCCAAGCGAGAAAACCGGGTCGGTGCCGTCGCCGAAGGGGCCGCCGGAGGCCGTCAGGGCGCAGTCCACATTGGCAGATGGCAGGCTGATGTCGTCTGCCGCCACACCGTTATCGTTGGCGCAGGTCAGCGTTAAGGAGGCAATTCCCGCCCCGCTGGAGACAAAAGCGAATTTGGCTGAGCCGTCATCGAGGAACTGCATCCCCGCCGGTAAATAATCGGTGACAACGAAAGCGGGGGAGGCGCCTTCAGCCAGTTGCACCGCCAGACGGAAACGAGCCACTTCGCCGATAGTCAGATCACTGAGCAGGGTGAGCGGGTCAGTAGTCATAATCAGCGATTTGACCGGGGCAATTTGCGTCACCGTCACCGGAGCGGTTGCGTCGTCAAAATAATCGTTGGGCGGGTTGGTTCCCTGCCCATCGCGCTCGCCGGTAATTCCACCACTCGCGCCGGGTGTGACCGAACCGGTGGGGTTGCTCGCCGTGCCGGAACCGGGCAGGCTGGTGTAGGTGAGGTGCGCGGCGTTAACCAAACTTTCGCCAGGGTTGACCGAGGTCATCAGGCGAGCGGTGTAATTCACCGTGACCTGACAGCCGGGGATGAGCGAGGTGAAATTCAGCGTGAGCGCATTGCCAACCAGCGGGGTCGGATTGACGCCGTACACGCCGCAGGCCGCCGGAGTGAAAATGTAATCCACGCCATCCACGCCGCCGAAGCTGATGTTGTCCATTTTGGCGGGCAGGGTATCGGTGAGCACGACATCGTAAGCGGTGCTGACGTTGGTCAGCGAGCCGCCGTTGATGTTGGTAAACGTCACCTGGTAGGCAATTGTGTCGCCCGCGTCGCCGGTGTTGGGCGTGGCGGTTTTCAGCAGGTTGGTGATGACGGGTTCAACAATCCGCGCATTGACAGTTGCCGAGGTCGCAATCAGACTGCCATTAATATTCAGGGAAAAACTATTGTTGCGGTTATCGCCAAAGTCATTACTTCCCACACTCGGTTCGTTGTCCGCCAAAGCGTTGAATTCAACCACCACATATTCGCTGTCAGGATCGCTGTCATTATTTTGGAGTGTGCCCAGTTTAAAGTAGGCCCAAGTGTGGGGGTTCGGGCCATAGGCATCGGTATTTGTGCTGGTGCTGTTTGTAGAACCAACGTTGTTATCCGCCAACACGCAAGGCAAGGGGGAGGTCAGAACGGTCAGGTCGCTTCCCGCCAGCGTACAACCGCCAGGGATAGCCGGAACTGGCAGAGTTCCAACAGCAGAGGAGGCAATCCCCGCCCCACTGGAAACAAACGCAACGCGTGCCGTACCGTCATTGAGGTAGGTCAGGCCATTTGGCAAGCGGTCTTGTATCTGGAAATTCGTGCTCAATCCTTCAGGAAGAACAACCGCCAGGCGGTAGCGCACAATCTCGCCAATCGCCAAAAGCGCGGGGGAGGGCGTCTCTGCGGTATGGGCTTCAGATGTGGCAATGATGGATTTCGCCAGAGTCGGCGCGGTCATTGTCAGCGCGGCGCTGGTGGCGTCTTTGGCGTAATCATCCAGCGTGCCGCCGAGGCCGTCCACGCCAGTGCGCTCATCCGCCGCAGAATTGGAGGCGGTGTAATCCTGACGCGCGCCGTTGATGCTCGTCCAGGCGGTGTGGGCGGTATTGGTCAAACTCTGCGGCGTTGCCGTCACAGGAACTGTGCTGACGATATTGCCGCGCACCTTGACTGTCACCGTGCGTCCGCCGCTGGCGGGCAGGTCAAATTCAGAACCGGGTTTGGTGGAAAAAACATTCGCCGCAAATTGGAAATCGGCGGTGGTCAGCATGGAGGCGCTGTCGGTCACGCTGAAAACGGTCAGTGTGGCGGGGTCAATCAGCGCGGAGAAGGTGTCGTTAATGGTGACATCGTAGGCGTTGACCGGGTTGATGTTGGTGACGGTGATGGTAAATTCAATCGTGTCGCCCGCATCGAAGGTAGCCGGGGGCGGGGTCGGAAGAACTTTGGCGCCCGTTTTGGTGATGTTGACATCCGGCTCAACCACGGTGACATTGACCGGGGCGGTGTTTATCGCCGGGACGCCATCGGCGGCGAAGGAGGCGCTATTCGCCAAAACCGTCCCGGCCTGATTGCCAGTCACATCCAGCGTGATGGCCTGAATTTCAATGGCGATGGTTTCGGTGACGGCATTGTCGGTATCGGCGTTGATGATGGTGCCAAAGTCAAAAGTCAGCAGGTTGCCGGTTCCGCCGCCGTTGTTGCCAATCGTCACGTTGGTTGGCGCTACGCCTGTGCCAATCGTTTTGGAGGTAGAAACGCCCGCCGAGAGGGTGACGCTGTTGACCTGGACAAAAGCCAGGCCGGAGGCCATCGTATCGGTCAAAACAGCATTGGTGAGCACGCCTTCGGGAGCGGTGAGCGTCAGCGTGTAATTGACCAGTTCGCCAATCACTGCCTGGCTGTTGGTGTTGCCAGCGTAGTTTTCCTCGCTGCTGGTCAGGCTTTTCGCCAGCGACGGCTGTGCGGTGGTGACATCAGCGGTGTCCGTCAGACCGGAGGCAAAGTTGGGACCGCCTTCGGTGCCGGAATAGTTGGTGATTTCCGCCGTATTAGTGTACGTTCCCGGCTGAATGCCGCTTTTGGTGCGCAAGTCGTAGGTGATGATGATGACGTTGTTGCCGTTGTTCGGGTCGTGCGCCTGGCAAACGCCTTCCCCTGCCGGGTCTACCATTTTAATTCCGCCGCTAAATAAATCGGCGGGAGTCGCGGGGCTATCATCTGGTTTGGTGTAGGCAATCGGCGAGAATGCGCTGGCGCTGTCGCCGTAGGCAATTCGCAGATTAATGCTGGTTGGGTCTGCGGGGATTGGATATTCAAAGCCGAGCGCATCCAGCGTATCGGTAATTGTGATATCGAAAGCGCCATTGATACCCGAGCCGGTATTTTCAATCACAATCGCAAACGTCACCAGGTCGCCCGCGTCAACATTGCTGAGGTTGCTGTCAATCGGCGTTGTTGCCAGGGCGCTGGAGCTGATAATGCCCGTCCAACGCGAACCCGCTGAACCGGGCGCAGTAAACGAAAATGGGGCTGGGGTCGCCGGAGAATAAATCGCCGCCGGGTTGTCGCTGGCAACAATTCCCTTTGTGACAACCAGTACCGGCTCGGTCAATTGAATTTGAACGATGCTGTTGCCATCAGAACTATTCGACTGCGTGGAAGTTTCGGTAGCGTTGGCTTGATTGGTAAGATACAGCCCGTCGGCAAACGGGTCGTCGCGCACGGTGACGGTGAAGACCAACGCAATGGTGCTCGGCGGGTTGTTCGGCGCATCATAACTGCCATAGGTCCATTTCACCCAGTTTCCGGCGGCGTCTGTCGTCAGAACCGGATTAATGGCGCCTGCCAAACTGTGATAAGTATCGTTCAGTCCGAGGCAGGCTTTGCCGGCGGCAGGAACACCTGCCGCCAGGTCATTGCAAACCGCGTTGGTAAAGGTCGTCACTTCCGTGGCGTCAAAAACTGGCAGAGGTAGGTAATCCGTCAGTATCAAGCCTTCAAAATCACTGGTGGGCAGGCTGTACTCTATTTTGTAGGTAACCAGGTCGCCCGCGCCCACTGTGACGGAAGATGGATTGAGCGTGGTGACGCCGGTATTGCTATCGGTCACGGCGTAAATGGATTTTAAAATTTGTCCATAGCCAATTTGCAGCGAAACGGCAGTACCGTCGGCTTCGCTGTTGCCGTTGGGGATCAGCGTACTGGTGGAGAGAATGTCGCCCGTGATGTTGCCAACATCGTCGAGAATATCTCCCTGATCCACACTGGGGTCGCCGGAGGGATAGGTATCGGTGAAGTTTTCCTGAATCAGCGTGCGAAAAACAATCGTGCCGAAGGTTGCGCCGCCGTTGTACGTGGCGCAATTCACCGAGGCTGTGCCGCCCGCCGGGATACAACCGCCGAGCAGTTGAGCGTCGGCTCCGCGTGTAAGCAACTCATTGGAAACATTGAAACTAATTGTCGTCGTGCCATTTGTGGCGGGGAGAGCGTCGTTGCCAATTTGCGAAGTATCCACATTTACGTTGGCAAGCGTGAAAGCGCCAGAAGAGGCCGCGCCATGTTCCGTTACCGCCAGCGTGGGGGTAAAAGTGGCGTCATAATGCTGACCGTCCGAAATGATGTCGCTGATGATTACGTTCTGGAAAGCAAAATCATCCGCCACCTGAAAGTTGAGCGTGTATTCCAAATACTTACCCGGCGCGGGGTCACCGCCGCCCACCACCGTCACGCCTTTTTGCACGGCGATGGATTTGTCGGTCAACGTATGTTCACAAGCGCCAGTATCCGGGTTCGGCGCGGAAATGCTTTGGTTCGCGTCACGCGAATCGGGGGTGGTCCAAAAAGCGGTGGCCGAGGCGTTATTGCAGGAAATCACGTCGTCACCGGTGACTGGCGGCACGACTCCGGTTGGAATGTAAAAATCGAAGGTGAAGCTGGCTGTGCCGCTGACAGCGGCTGCGCCCCAATCACAGGAAAGTGTCCCGCCGGGCGTTCCAGGAATCGGTGTGCAAACCGCCCCCGCCGGAGAGGAAGAAATCAGCGTGACCGCCTGTAAATTGGCCGGAAGCACATCCGTCAGCACAAGGTTGGTCATCGTCTGCCCGGCGGCAATTTGAGCGCTGACGGTGTACTGCATCGGGTAGAACGTGCGGAAGTTCGGCCCCGCCGCGGCTTCATCTTCCGGCCCGGAATAGGATTTTGTCAGCGTGAAGAGCGTGGGCTTGACCGCGCCAGTATTCCAGCCGCTGATGGTATCCACGACATGGTCGCAGCACCAATCATCCAAAGCCGTTGTGCCAAATTGGAAACCGCCGCGCGCGGCAACGTTCAGATCCACGCCAATATCAGCCAGCGGGCTCATGTTGACGGTCACGTCAATCACCGCCGCGGGTTGAGACGGAACAAAACTACCAAACGGCAGGCGGAACACCACCAATTTATCGCCCTGCACAAAACCCGCAGGAGCCGTCACCACAATCGGGTTGCCAGAAGCATCTTTTGCCAGCGGGTGATTGGCATGACCCGTCGCATCAAATTCCAGCGCCCACATGGTTGAATTCAACACAAACGGCACACCCAAATAGGAGGCTGAAATCAATGAAGTACCCAGCCCATCATAAGTATTTGCAGGCGCTGGCGCTCCAGGATACACGCCGTCCGGGCCGGTCGTATCCAAGACCATATCCACAAAGGGTCCATAGCCCGTTTGAGAATCGTTGTTGTCGAATGAAACCGTAAACGAGACATCCGACCCAACCGGGGCAGTTCCCAATCCGCCCAGCGTGACCGCAGGGACGGCAGTCTGAAGCGGTCGAGGCGCAAACGGCTGTTCAAAAACTTTTTCTACCGGTCTGGCGTTGGCAATTACCGCCGGGGATGCCGCAATCGGCAGGAAAACCATCAACAAGACGGCTAAAAAACGCACAGAAAAAGAAACAAACGAGCGCAAAGAAACAGATGCGGGCATGGGAACTCCTTAAAAAAATAAACCGCAAAAACACCCTGTGGGCCGGTTTCGCGCTGGCTCCCCATTTGACCTGCTCTGAAAAACTTCAAGCAACGGCCAATGCAGTCAAATGGTTCATCGCCTCCCACAAAGGTACTATGTAACGAAACTACAATGAATTATATTCCCCTTTTGGAAATCAACCTAAACTGGTCGACAAAATCGCAAAGAAAAGCGCGACTTTTTTGTAATGCCAACCCCCACGCTTTGCTTGTGAATGCAATTCGGCCCGTTGACACCTGCCCCCGTTTCGGGTATGCTTGCCGCTTGTCCGGGCAGGCCCGGCGCGGCAGGACTCTCCGAACTTCGTCAGGTCCGAAAGGAAGCAGCGATAAGGAGACGTTCCTGGGTGCCGCCGGTCTCCTGCCCGGATATTTTTATGAAGACTACCAAAAAGAACAGGCCATTGACCTGTTCTTTTTTTTATTTTTTATGGCCGCCAGGCCGGGTCAAAGTCTTCCGCCGCGTCTTCCGTCAGCCGGTTGGGATGAGTCAAATCGGCCAAATCCACCTGATAAATATCCAGGTTCTCGCCGTCACTGCTACGGAAGAGCAGCCAGCCGCCACCAGGTGAAATGGAAATCTCATCCACAGGCAGGCTGGCAATGACTATTTCGCTGGTATTGGTTTCAAGGTTGAAACGCATCAGCCGCGAAGGCGAGCTCGCATCACGGCCACTTTGAGTGAACAACATCGTTTTGCCGTCCGACAACCAGACGGGGTCAATATCATCAACCTTGGCGCCAGAGCGAATCAACTGCACCGCGTCGGTGCCATCCGCGTTGACCGTCCAAATTGCCCAGGAACCATAGCGCATTTGCGCGTAAGCGATTTTCGTTCCATCAGGTGACCAGGCAGGCTGACGCATTGGAAAGGTTTTCGCGGTTGTCAACAGGCGCGTGGCGGTTTGCGTGGCGAGGTCCATGACGTAAATTTGGGCGTAACCATCACGCAGCGAGGTGAAAACGATTTTCGCGCCATCGGGCGAGAAAGCCGGGGCATAATCGCCACCCGAAACGGTCGGCAAAAGCGTGGTTTGGCCGCTGGCAAACTCGTAAATGACAATGCTGGCATTGGCATATTCGTTTTTGCGCGCCGCGCAAGGCGTAATGTAGGCCAGACGTTTGCCGTCTGGCGACCAGGTTGGCTGGCAGGCGCCTTCGGCAATCGTAAAAAGCGGCTGGGCCTCGCCACCCGGAACGGAAAGATAGATTTCTGGCGTGCCCTGACGCGTTGAAACAAACACAAAGGAGCCGCTTCCATCAGGAGGCGGGATAGGCTCGGTCGGGAGCAGAGTCGGCGACGCGCTTTCAGCGGGAGTCGGGCTGAAGGTTGCGCTGGGCAGCGGGGGCGGGGTGATGCTGGGACGAAGAGTCGCCGTCGAAACGAGGTCAGAAATCGCCGTGGAGGAAATCACCGTTTCGGCGGGAACGCTGGGGGTAGGCGTAGATTCTCCGGCGGGGGCCAAGGCGTGGTTCGTATACATCAGCCCGCCAAAAATCGCCAGCATGACGGCCAAAACGAGGTAGGCCATGCCAGCGTGGGCGCGGCGCGGGCCGGGAACAGGCGCCGCGCCTGATGGAAAAACCGGCAGATCGGCGGCCGGCCCGGTTTCGGAATCGGCAGAAGCCAGGGGCGCAGAGGCCGGCAACGGGTTCGCAACAATTTGCACGCCGAGTAAAGCGTTTCGAAATTCTTCCGCGCTTTGAAAACGGTTGGCGGACGTGGTTTCGAGCGCCTTTTCGATGGTTTGCGCCACCAGCGGGGAGATTTTCGGATTGCGTTTGAGCAGGGGCGTCAGTTTCAGGCCGTCAATAGCGCGCGCCAAACTGTCTTCTGGGATAAAGCCGGTGATGGCGGCATAGAGAGTTGCGCCCAGTGAGTAGATATCGGATCGAGCGTCCGTGCGGGCGCTCCCATATTGTTCAGGCGGAGAGTAGCCGGGTGTCATGGCGCGGGCGGCGGTCATGGTGGGCTGATCACCCTGCATGACTTTGGCAAGGCCAAAATCCACCAAAAAGATACCGCCGTCTGGGGTAATTTTGACGTTGCCGAGTTTGATGTCACGGTGCAAAATGGACGGGGTGCGGCTGTGCAGGTAAGACAGGGCGTCGCACATGGCGACGCCGATGCGAACCACTTCGCCTTCGGGTAAGGCACCGCGCCGCTCTAAAATTTGGCGCAGGTCTTCGCCTTCGATGTAATCCATGACCAGATATTGCCCCTCTTCTTCCAGCACGAAGTGGTCAGTGACGCGCGGCAGATTAGCGTGGCGCAAATTGGCAAGCAGGGTGGCTTCAAGTTTGAATTGCGCGGCGTAGTCTGCGGTGGTAAAAAGATTCTCTTTAACCGCCACGTCCACATTCAAATTAAGGTCTTGGGCGCGATAAACGGAACCCATGCCTCCCTGGCCGAGGATATTCAGAATGCGATAGCGGCGATGGAGAATATCTCCGACAACAAGTGGCATATCAGGGTGTCAGCGGTTGAGTAGGCCGCCAGACGGGGTCAAAGTCGTAGCCTGGGTCGGTGGTCAGACGCTGACGATTGGCCCCGGTGATGGATGAGACGTAAATATCGTGGTTGGTGATGGTCGGCCAACTTTCAAAGACCATCCAAAACCCATCGGGTGAGAAATCTACATCCACAACGGGGAGCTGGTCAATGGGCAGACGCACCGCTTGCTTGGCGGCGCGTTCTTCATAGCGCAAACTCATCAGCCAGGCTGGGGCTTCACCAGCCAGGTTCGTCTCGTTGAAGACCACGAATTGACCATCCGGCGTCCAGACTGGCAAAAAGTCAGTATTGGTGTTACCGCTTTGCACCAGTTGTTCGTTGGGTTTAGGCAGGTTGACATCGCCATCCGTAGTAACCCAAATTTGGGAAAGGCCAGTTCGCTTGAGAACATAGGCAATCTGCGTTCCGTAAGGATTCCAGGCGGACATACGGGCGTAAATTGCGCCAGAAACCGATTGGGATTTGGTCAGGCGGATAATCTGGTTGTTCTCCAGAATAATCATATAAATTTCGTAGTAACCATCGCGTAGCGAGGTAAAGGCAATGCGTTTGCCATCCGGCGACCAGTCCGGTTCAAAATCGCCGCCCAGGGAGGCGGGCAAGGCCTGCCTGCCGGTTCCGTCCACATTGATGACATAAAGGCTGGAGCCGTGATAAGCATTGTCAGAACGTTTTTCTCTGCAGGGCGAAACATACACCAATCGCAGACCGTCGGGCGACCAATCAGGCTGGCAAGCGCCGTCCTGTTCGTTCGTAATTTGTCCGAGAATGTTGCCGATAGCATCCATCAGATAGACCTGCGGAAGACCTGTGCGTGTGGAGACAAAGGCAATTTGTCCAACGCCGCCGCCGATGGGTGTGGACGTGGGCGAGGGCAGAAGCGCCGTTGGGCTGGGTTCAACCGGCAGGATGGGGGTTTCGAGCGGAACTGCGGGCAAAAGGGTGGCGGTGGCTTGGGGCATAGCCGGGAGCAAAGTCTGCGCAACGCTGGGTGGCAAAAAGGAAGCCGGGGAAAGATTATCACGATTCCACAGCAGGGCAACAACCGCCGCAAGCAAAAGCAAGCTCGCCCACGTCGCGGCAGAGACATATTTTTTCATGCGGCGGCGCATCCGGGCAACGGAGGTCGTCAGAGATTGAGAAATGGCTTCCGCCGGGGTGGATGGCGGTTTATCGGATAGGTTGTCAGTGGAGGCTTCGCCCGGCGGTGGCGGCGTCACGCTGATATTTACGTCCATATCCATCAGCCGCTGGGTGCGTGAACTGGATTGAAGCAGGGCGCGCCGAAATTCATCGCCATTTTGAAAGCGGTCGTCAGGGTAGGCGTCCATCGCTTTTTCAATGGCGGCGGCCAGGCGGCGCGAGATATTCGGGTTATGTTTTCGCAGAGGCGTCAGTTGCGTGTTATCCATCACACGCGCCAGGCCATCTTCGGGGATGACGCCCGTCAGAGCGGCGTACAGAGTTGCGCCAAGCGAGTAAATATCGGAACGCGGGTCGGTGCGGGCAGTACCGTACTGCTCCGGCGGTGAATAACCGGGGGTCATGGCGCGCGCGCCAGTGGTGGTGGTCTGACTGCCCTGAACCAGCTTGGCCAGACCAAAATCCACCAGAAAAACCTGTCCATCGGGGGTGATTTTGACGTTGCCGGGCTTGATATCGCGGTGTAAAACCGGGGGTTTGCGCGTGTGCAGGTAAGCAAGCGCATCGCTGATGGAGGCGCCAATCAAAATAGCGTCTTCTTCGCTGATGGTTCCCTGACGCTCCATACGCTGGCGCAGGTCTTCACCCTCGATGTAATCCATCACCAGATATTGCCCCTGGCCTTCAATAACATAGTGATCGGTGACACGCGGCAAATTGGAGTGACGCAGACTGGCTAAAATAACCGCTTCCAGGCGAAATTGGCGCGCATACTCATCGGTAGTGAATAAGTTTTCCTTGACAGCCACTTCCATGCCCAGGTTTTCATCCAGGGCGCGATAAACCGACCCCATACCTCCCTGGCCGAGAATATCCAAAATACGGTAGCGACCGTTTAGTAATGTTCCTTGCTCAAGTGTCATCCGACGCATCCAAAGGAAAGCATTGTCCGATTATATCAAAAGCCAGCGCCCGCATTGCCATTACGCGCAAAGCAGAACACGGCGAAAAAATAACTTACATTTTTGTTAGTTGTGCGTTGAGCCGCAATTTTGCAAAGAACCAGGGCGCGCCCGCCGAAATCCAAAAGCCAATCAGGCTGTAGCGCACGAAGCGCAGGATGTAAGGAAGCAGGGCTTCGCCGCGTGGAAAGAGCGCCCCCAGCCCGAACCAGAACAGCGCGACGCCGACCAGGCCCAGGGCGTAGCGCGCCAGGCGCTGAATCGTCGTTCCTTCAGCGCTGAATCCGCCTTGCGTATTCATCCACGCCAACCCTGCCAGCAGGCCGAACAACGCCCCCGCCGCAGTAAGATTCCCGTCCAGCGTAACCGGGTCGGGCAATTGCGCCGCCCCAGCCTGAATGGCGTTTGTCGTCCATTCGGGCGGCAAACTGGCCGGGCGCGCCAATGCGCCAGAAATCACCAGCATCAGCGAAAGGGCGAGCGCCATGCCCACCTGCTGCAACACGGTTTTCTTCACCAGCCAGTGCGCCAGCGGCTCTTGAACGCGCAAAACCACTCCCAGCACCAACGCCCCCAGCGCCCAACCGAGCACGACATCGTGTAAAAAATGAACGCCAAGGTAGATGCGCGAGAAACCAATCAGAAACGTGAGCGCCACAGCCAGCGCCCAGCCCCAGGGTTTCCGTATGGATGCTGCCAACGCGCCCCACACGCCCGCCGAAAGTTGCGCGTGCCCGGACGGCGCACCGAAAGATGTCTCGGCGCTGATTGGTCTTACCGCCGGGTCGAACCAGTACGGGCGCGGGGCGTGCAACGCCAGTTTGAAAATATCGTTCACGCCCACGTTGAGCAACAAAACTGCGCCCACGCGCAGCCCTAGCGCGGTATCCACCGACCAGTACAGCGCAGGCAAAATGAACAAGTAAAACTGTTCCGAACCTAAAAAGGAAAAAAATTTCATCGGAATTTCAAGCCATGCGCCAAGCGACTGAATGGCAAGTACCAGTTGAATGCCGCCGGGGAAAAAAATATCCATCAGAATACCTCCAATTTAAAGTCAAGATATTGTACACTTGATTATATGAATAACCCCCACAAGCGTCCCTGGGATTGGCCGTTGGCGGCGTTGTTTGTCCTGATTTTTTTTACTTCTTCCGGCAGATTGTTGGTGACCCGCTGGGCAGATGATTTGGCGCGCATACAAACGGTGGCAGTGCTTGGAACGCTGTTGGGGCTGGCGCTAACCAACAGCCGTTTTAGCGTGACCATTCGCCGCTTGCTAGTCGCTGGGTACACACTCGGCGTCGTTCCCTGGCAGATGACAGCCATCATCACCAGCGAAACCAGCCTGTTGGCGCGTCTCGCCAGCGTGTGGGGACGGATGTTATTTGCGTGGGAAGCGCTGACACACGGCGAACCGGTCAAAGACCCGCTTTTCTTCATTTTGTTGGCTTCGCTGTTTTACTGGTTTCTCGCCATCCTCTGCGCCCAACGTTTTTTTGAGCGAGAAAAATTACTAACAGCACTGATTCCGCCAACCTTGCCGCTTTTGATTGTTCAATATTACGACGGCAACCAGCCCGGGCGCATTTGGGCCATGGCTTTTTATTTTTTAGTCGTTTTGCTGATTTTTGGGCGCATTAACTTGCTGGAAAATAAAGCGCGCTGGAAACGCGAGGGCGTTTTTCTGGGCAACGAACCCGGCTTTGACCTGAATCAGGGCATGATGGCCGCCACCACGCTGATTATCTTGTTGGCCTGGGTCAGCCCCACCCCAGCCACGGCGCTGCCCGAGGCGGCGCGTTGGTGGCGCTCGGTCACTGCGCCTTTCAAGCAAACGCAGGAAAACCTGGGCGATGCGCTGGCCGCGCTCAAAGGACAACCCACCGCTGGCGGCGACCGCTACAGCAGCAGTCTGGCGCTCGGCGCCAGCGCCAGCCAGGGGCAAAATGAACTTTTCCGCGCAACCGCGCCGCAGGCCGAAATTCCACGCTTTTACTGGCGCGCCCGCATCTATGACCAGTACGAAAACGGCGTGTGGCGCACCTTGGACGCGTTGGCGCGGCCTTTTTCGCCGCTCGAAAAAATTTTCTCGCAACCCGAAAACGCCATTCCAACGGGCGAATTTACCTTCGAGTGGCGCGCCAGCGACCAGCGTTCTCTCATCCTGCCGGGGCAGGCTGTCTGGGTCAGCCGCACCGCCAATCTGATTTATTTTTCACGCCCTGACGGAAACGCCGATGCGCTCTATTTGCAAGCCGCTGAAGTCTTGCGCTCAGGCGACCAATACACCGTCCGCGCCGGATTAAACAGCCCCACCCTGCAAGCGTTACGCGCCGCGCCACAGGAAATGCCAGGCTGGGTGCAAAAACGCTACCTGCAAACGCCGCCGCAACTGACCGGGCAACTGCGCGCCCTGGCGCTTGACATCACCCGCGAGCAAGAGAATAGCTACGACAAAGCCGCCGCCATCACCGCTTGGTTGCGCGCCAACATGCACTACAGCGCCACCATCGAAGCCCCCCCGCCCGGCGCCGACCCGGTAACCTGGTTTCTCTTCACCTGGAAGAGCGGCTTTTGCAATTACTACGCCTCGGCAGAAGTTTTGCTCTTGCGTTCCATCGGCATTCCCGCACGGATGGTGGTTGGATACGCTCAAGGCGAAGCCGTCAGCGGCCATATTTTTATCGTGCGTCCGGTCAACGCCCACGCCTGGCCCGAAGTCTACTTTTCCGGCCTGGGCTGGGTGGAATTTGAGCCCACCGCCAGCCAGCCAACGCTCAACCGCCCAAGCGGAATTGTCATCAGCCGCGACCCGCAAAATGGCACACCAGCGGATGAAGAGAGCAAACAAGACCTGCGCCGCGGGCAGGATACGCCCACAGACGCGACGCCCACCCCCGAAACGGCGCCAGCCATCGGCGGGAATCTGTCACCATCTGCATTTGGGCTGTGGGTTATAATCGTTTTATCATTCGGTCTGATACTTTTCTGGCTCTGGCGGGCGCGCGCCAAAATTCATTTTTCACCGCGACTGGCGCGTTCCGCCTTCAAAGTATTTGGCCAGCCTGCCCCGGTCTGGCTGGAACGGTGGGTTGTGTGGAGTGAGCGCGCGCCTGAAGAACACGCCTTCCACGCAATTAATCAGGCGCTGAGCTGGCTGGGCGCGCGCCAACCGCTTTCGGCCACCCCCGCTGAACGGGTGGAAGCGCTGAAACGGCTGACGCCACAAGTGAGCGAATCAATTGACATTCTGGCCGCGCAGCACGAGGCCGCCTTGTTTGGCCGCCTGGCGGGCAACGCCTCACTGGCGCAAAAAGCCGCCCGGCAAATTCGCTTAAAAACCCTGCAACAAATCATTTCCCGTTGGCTGTACGGAGCATGACATCCTAATGAACGATACTCTCCCAACCCCGGTTGATGTCCAAATTAAAGGTCTGAGCAAACTGGCCGGTCAACTCCGCAGCGCAGTATTGCCCATGCGCGCCAGCCTGCCGCCCGGAACACTGGAAGGGCTGTCACAACTCGAAACGCGCCTGTACCGTCTGGCGCAAGAAGTGGCTGCTTTTACGGAAGAGCGCGGCAACCTGTTGGCGCTGACGGAAATCAGCCAGGTGGTCAATTCCTCGCTGGAGTTGGACGAGGTTTTGCGCATCGTGATGGATAACATCATCAAATTGACCGGCGCCGAGCGCGGCTTTTTGATGTTGCGCGACTCTTCGGGGCAAATGTCTACCCGCGTGGCGCGCAACTGGGAGCAGGAATCGCTCAGTCATGGCGAACACGCCATCAGCCGCACCATCATCCAGCGCGTCATCGAAAGCGGCGAAGCAGTGCTAACCACCAACGCCCAGGAAGACCCGCGCTTTGGCGGGCAGGAATCAATTATCGCCTTCAATTTGCGCTCCATTTTATGCGTACCGCTCAAGGTGAAAAATGAACTAATTGGCGTCCTCTACGCTGACAATCGCATCCGCTCCGGCATTTTTAGCGAGGCCGAGCGCGACCTGCTGGCGACATTTGCCAATCAGGCGGCGATTGCGATTGACAACGCGCGTCTGTTCGCCTCGCTGCGCCGCACCCTGGCCGAAGTGACCGAACTGAAAAATATGATGGATAACATCTTCGCTTCCATCGCCAGCGGTGTCATCACCGCCGACGTGGAAGATAGAGTGACTCTGTGCAACCGCGCCGCTCAAGAAATTTTAGACCAAACCATTCCTCAAATTATTGGGCGTAGAATTGATGAGGTTTTGCCTTCAATTGCCGGGGACCTGTTGCCGCAAGTCGCCTCCGTCCGCAATCAGAACGCACCCATCACCGGGCTGGAACTCAGCCACCACCTGCCCCTGCGCGGCGCAGTGGACTGGCGGCTGAATCTATCCCCACTCAAAGACGCCAACCAGACCACACAAGGCGTCGCCATCGTGCTGGATGACCTGACCGAGCATAACCAGTTGGAAGCCCAGCGCAAACTTTTTGAACGCATGGTTTCGCCCGCTGTGATTAAGCAACTCGACCCTAATTCACTGGCGCTGGGCGGCAAACGGGTGGGCATCACCATTTTGTTCGCTGACATTCGCGGCTTCACCAGCTACAGCGAAACCCAATCGCCGGAGCAGCTGGTTTCGGTGCTGAACCGCTACCTGGCCGCCGGGGCCGAGTGTGTGCTGGAAGAAGAAGGCACGGTGGATAAATTTTTGGGCGACGCGGTCATGGCCTGGTTCAATGCCCCCATGCCGCAAAGCGACCACACCCTGCGCGCCATCCGCGCCGCGCTGAAGTTGCGCGAGCGCATTGCCCAACTGCACGCCGTTCTGCCGCCCGAAGCGCACCTGGCTTTTGGGGTCGGCATTCACTCCGGCGACGCCGTCCTCGGCCTGATTGGCACGGAAAAACGGCTGGAATACACCGCCATCGGCGACAGCGTCAATACCACCAAACGCCTGCAGGAAAACGCTGGCAAAAATCAGATTGTGATCAGCGCCGAAGCCTACGAGCGCGTCAAAGAATATGTCAACGTGGTTCAAATGGAACCGATGACGCTCAAAGGCAAGCGTTCGGCGGTGCCGGTCTACGAAGTGCTGGGGCTGAAGTAAAAAAAATTCCCGAAGGCTCTGGCCTTCGGGAATTTTTTCTATTCCATGCTGCGCAAGCTCACCCGCTGATAACGTTTGCGGATTTCCGGCAGGAAATACTCGTCGAAAAAGCGCTGTACATCATAATCTGGTTTCCAATTCCACTCGGCACGCGCCAGGTGGTCATCCACATCTTCCGGCCACGAATCGACAATTCCCTGGCGGCGCGCGCTCGGCTCAAACGTAATTTGTGCGCTGGGGAAAGCCCGCAGCGCCCACTCACGGAATTCGCCTGCCGTCAAACTGAAGGCGGCGATGTTAAAAACCATGTGTTTCAGGCTTTCGCGCGGCGCGTCCATCAGCATCAACAGCGCCTTAATCGCATCCGGCATCGCCATAAAGGAGATTTTTGTTTCTTCGCGCACAAAACAGGCGTAGGGTTTGCCCTGCGCCGCCGCGTGCAGCATCTCCGGGCCGTAATCGCTGGTGCCGCCGCTCGGCACGGTGAAGGCGCTAATCAGCCCGGGAAAGCGAATCGCGCGGAAATCCAGCATGGTCGGCGGGTTCGGGTCGAGGTGGCGCTGACCGTTGTAGCAGCTGTAATACTCGCCCAACTTTTCGCAATACAATTTATTCGCGCCGTACATGGTGTGCGGGTGATTCCACTGGTCTTCCGCCACCGTTCCAGCGGCGTGTTTTGCTTCGGCGCTGGGCAGGCCGTAAGCCGCAATGGAGCTGGGAAAGAGAAACTTGACCCGTTTGTGATACTTTTCCGAGCGGTAGGCCGCCATCATCAGTAACTGCATCGTGCCTTCGACGTTGATGCGGTGCGCCTCCTCCGTTGCCACTTCCGCTTTGGAAGAAAGCGAAGCCGCCAGGTGAAAAATCACATCAAAGTCGTAATCATAAAAAATTTTGACCTTGTTGACCAGGTCGCCCTGAATGTGTTCCGCCGAAAGGCCGCGCAGCGACTCGGCCAGCGGCGCCAGGTCCGCCGTCACAATGCGATAGCCGCCGCGCGCCGCCAAATTTTGCACCAGCGCCTGCCCAATTTCACCGCACGCGCCAGTTATCAAAACTGTTTTTTCGCTCATTACTTCTCCTTATGCTAGAATGAATGCCACGATTGTACAATAAACCCAACCAGCCCGCCTCATTACATTCATCCCTACTTTTATGAAGAATCGAAACTTTCTCCCCGCCCTCAGCCTGATACTCACCCTCGTCCTGGCCGCCTGCTCTGGCGCGCTTCCAGCAGAACAAACGCCCCCGGGGCTGTCCGCCGTTATCATGGCGTCGCCCAGCCTCGCAGCAACCGCCAGCGCCACCATCGAATGGTTTCCCGTTAGCGCCACCGAGACGCCTCCCGCCACCAGCGTACCGAGCGCCACACTGGAGCCGTTTCCCGGCCTGGGGCGCGAAACATTCTCCGACCAGTTTAGCAACCCCAACGACTGGAGTTACTTGACGGTCAAAAGCGACAGCCCCAATAAAATTTTAATAGACCACAACCATCTGACTCTGGCCGCTAATGTGTCGCCAGTGTATCTGTTCAGCCTGCGGCACGACCTTTCGTTGGTCAATTTTTACGCCGAAGTCAATGTCTCCATCAACCGCTGTCAGAGCGAGGACCAGTACGGCCTGCTCTTCCGCACTGAAACCGATTACTACACCTACCGCTATGTGCTCACCTGCGATGGCCGCGCCCGTGTAGAACGCATGCGCGGCGGAGAGCTAATTCCGCTGATGGAGTGGGCACAAAGCGGCGACATTCCGCCTGGCGCGCCAGGTGAAGTTACACTGGGGATTTGGGCCGCCGGAACAGAGTACCGCTTCTTCGTCAACGGGCATTACCAGTTCCGCATCCTGGACCCAACCTTCAAAACCGGCACCTTCGGCGTTTTTGCCAGCGCGGTCAGCCCGGCAGGCATGAATGTCAATTTTTCAGACTTGACGGTGCGCGGCGTTGATTACGTTTCGCCCACGCCAACAGCCACCCCCAGCGAAACGCCGCTGCCCTCGCGCACGCCCAGCCCGACACCCTGATTTTTGCCTGCGCAAGTAGAACTTGCACAGGCAGAATTGCCGAAATTTCATGCACCCAAAACGGTTTTTCCTTTCCTTGTTGCTTTTTCTGGCCGCATGCGGCGCGCCAGCGATTTCCACGTCCGCCAGCGCCACGCTCATTGTGGCAGCAACCGCCACCAGCAAAGAAGTTCTCCCCGCCGCAAGCGCCACACCTGTTTTGACGGTCACCCACACCCAGCCGCCAGAACCTTCCTTAACCGCGACTTTTTCCCCTACCCCGATGCCCAGCGAAACGCCAACGCCGATTTTCACACCCAAGCCCCTGCACGGCGTGGTAAATGTGGAAAAAGTCAGTTGCCGCTACGGGCCGGGCGCGATGTATTTGTATCTTTACGGTATGGTGCAGGGCGCAACCCAAGATTTGCTTGGCCGTAACCAAACCGGCGCATGGATTTTGACCACCTCGCGCGGTGATACCAAATCGTGCTGGGTCAAAGCCGACCTGATGAACATCAACGGCGACGCGCTAACCTTGCCGGTCATTGCCGCTGATGACTACCACCTGCCAAAATCGCCCTTTTACGCGCCGCTGACCGGGGTGAACGCCAGCCGCGCCGGTGATCAGGTGACGATTAGCTGGAATGCGCTTGTTTTGCGCGCCGGGGACGATTCGCTTCAGACGCCGTATATCCTGCAAGTGTGGGTCTGCCGCGCCGGGCAGGTGACGCTGGAGTCGGTCGGCGCGTACCAAACGACAGCAACCGTGACAGACGAAGCCGGCTGCGCGCAGGCTTCGCACGGACGCGTCGCCGCCGCCGAAAAACATGGCTACACTGCGTTTGCTGAAATTCCCTGGCCGGAATAACGCAGAAAAGAAGAAAAGCGTCAGGTATAATACCGTTCGTCCATTCTGCATTCATCATTCTGCATTCATCATGTCCCATCCCCTCGTCATTGGCATCGCGGGCGGCTCCGGCTCCGGCAAAACCACCGTCGCGCAGGAAATTCTCAACCGAGTCGGCGCGGCGCGGATTGCCTATCTGCCGCACGACGCCTACTACAAAGATTTGAGCGGCCTGCCGCCTGCCCAGCGCGCCCAGGTCAATTTTGACCACCCCAACTCGCTGGAGACGGAACTGCTGATTGCGCATGTTCAGCAACTGGTTGCCGGTCAGCCGGTGGAACTGCCAGTCTATGATTTTTCCAATCACCGGCGCACCGCGCAAACGCTGCCAATCGCCCCGCGCGGCGTCATTGTCGTGGAAGGCATCCTCATTTATACTGAAGCCGCGTTGCGCAACCTGTTCGACATCAAACTCTTCGTAGATACCGACGCCGACCTGCGCTTCATCCGCCGCCTGCAGCGCGACATCACCGAGCGCGGACGCACGCCCGAATCGGTCATCCAGCAATATCTCCACACCGTGCGCCCGATGCACCTCGAATTTGTGGAGCCATCCAAACGCTATGCCGACATCATCATTCCCGAAGGCGGTTTCAACGCCGCCGCGCTCGACACGGTGACCGCGCATATCGAAGCCCTGCTAAAAGATTAAAGGAGAAAAAAATGGAATGGTCGAATCCCCCCGCGCTGGTCATTGACCCCAAAAAGAAATACACCGCCACCATGGAAACCGAAAAAGGCAGCATGGTGATTGAACTGTTTGCCGATAAAGCCCCAAAAACCGTCAACAACTTTGTTTTTCTGGCGCGCCAGGGCTTTTACAACGGCACCATTTTCCACCGCGTCATCAACGACTTCATGGTGCAGGGCGGCGACCCAACCGGCAGTGGAAGCGGTGGCCCCGGCTACCGCTTCGCCGATGAGTTTCACCCCAGCCTGAAGCACGACAAACCCGGACGCCTCTCCATGGCAAACGCCGGCCCCGGCACCAACGGCTCGCAATTTTTCATCACCCACGTCGCCACCCCCTGGCTGGACAATAAACACAGCATCTTCGGCCAGGTAACAACCGGCATGGATGTCCTGTTCTCCATCCCCGCCCGCGACCCGGGCCGCCCGGATGCCCCCGGCGTAAAAATTCTGAGCGTGACCATCAGCGAAGAGTAGAAAAAAAACAAAATACAGGGGATAAAAGAAGGGACGCCGGTCAGTGACCGGCGTCCCTTCTTTTCGAGTCCAACATCTCCCAACATTGGCGCAAAATGAAGATTTTCGCCCCGGGCGTGTCTAATCCTGTAGAATGAAACTCATGGAAACCGATTGGCTCGACCAATGCCAGCGCGGCGACTCTGCTGCCATCGAACAGCTGGTGCAAACCTACCAGGCTGACCTGTACCGCCTGACGCTCTCCATTTTGGCCGACCCCGACGAGGCCAGCGACGCGGTGCAAGAAACCTTCCTGGCGGCGCTGCGCGCGCTGGCAACCTTTCGGGGCGAAGCGGCTTTCAAAACCTGGCTGTTTTCCATCGCCATCAACCTCTGCCGCACCCGCCTGGCACGGCGGCGCACACGCGTCCGCCTGCAAAATATCCTGCAAATCTTACAGCCCTCCACCCCCGCGCTGGAAGAAAAAGTCATCCAGACCGAAAAAGAAAGCGGCCTGCGGCAGTTGGTCAACAATCTGGACGAAAAACACCGACTGCCCATCATTCTGCGCTACTACCATAACCTGCCCATCGGCGAAATCGCCGCGCTGTTGCGCCTGCCCATCGGCACCGTTCACTCGCGGCTGAACACCGCCCGCGAGCGGTTGCGCGCCACGCTGGAGGAAAAAAACACATGACCGGCATTTCACATCAACAGGCCAAAAAGTGGATTTTCGCCGCGCTGGATGATTTGCTCCGCCCGGACGAGGCCGCCCGGCTGGAAGCGCATCTGCGCGAATGCGCCGCCTGCCGCGAGCTGGCCGCCGCGCACCGGGCGCTGGACTCCCGCCTGAAAAGCGATTTGCGCCTTCAGCCGGGGGAACTTCCCGCCATCGCCACCAGGATTCAACAACAAGGAAGGAAAATTGCCATGTTCAACCGTTTTTCGGCTGGCGCGCGCCTGTCCGCCAGCGTCATTTTGACCGTTTTTCTCACGCTGCTGATGAGCGCTTTCTTTGCCAAAATGCGCGAGCGCGCCGCGCCCGCCGCCAGCGCCACCCAGCCACCCCGCGGGGAAATTCTCTTCGTGCGGCAACTTTCTGCCGGGCAGACGGCGCTTGCCAGCGTCCAGGTCAATCGTCCTGGGGTGGAAACCCTCCTCACCAGCGCAGAAAACGCCAGCGACTACTCCCCCATCTGGTCGCCAGATGGTCAAAAAATCTTCTTCGTGCGCAAGCAGAACGGCAATTCCGATATTTGGGTGATGAGCGCCAGCGGCGCCCAACCGACTGCGCTGACCAACACGCCCGGCGACGAGTCCATCGTCGGTTTGTCGCCGGATGGCGCGAAAATTGCCTATCTTTCCGGCGAAGATATTAACCGCGCGGGGCTGACGGTGATGAACGCCGATGGTAGCGACAAGCGCCAGTTGTCAGACACGCACCAGTCCTTTGCCAGCTGGTCGCCCGACAGCCGCCAAATCGCCTACTTCGGCGACGATGGGCTGATTCTCCTGCAGGCCGACGGTTCAAACACCAAAATTTTGCTCGAAAACAGGTTTGTGGAACAAGTCCGCTGGCTGGATGCGCGCTTTCTGGTGGGAATTGTCACGCAAGCAGGGGAAAATCCAACCTGGACGCTCTACCGCTTCGACAGCCAAAGCGCCGCGCGGGAAGAACTGGCCGTTTCCTCCACGCCCATCACCGACTGGTTTTGGGATGGAAAACGGCTCATCCACCTGGTCAAAAGTTACAACAGCCTGGCCTGGTATGAATCTGGCGGGCAAATGTTGAACACCTGGCATAATTTTGCCGAAAAATGCCAGCAGTACCCGCGCGACATGTATATCGGCGCACCCAACCTGTGGCGCGCGCCAGACGGCCTGCGCGCGCTGGCCTCCGTCACCTGCGGCGAGGGAACAACCTGGCTCTATCTGGTCAATGCCGATGGAACGCAAATTGCGCCCCTGCTAAATGCGCCGCTGGACACCTGGCCGAATGGCGGCGGCATCAGCGCCGCCTGGTCGCCGGACGGTCGTTTGCTGGCTCTCATCCCCCTCACTGGCGAAAACAGTTCGCAGTTTTACCTGCTGAACGTGGCGCAAGCGCTGGCAGACCCATCCACCCCGCCGCAGCTTCTCAGCAGCGAAAATTCACTGCGTTTCGACCCGGTCTGGCAGCCCGCGCCGTGAACAATTGCTGCGCAGGGTATAATTCGGTTTTATTGCGCCACTTTACCCCTGAGCGGTTTCGGAGTCCAACGTCTCCCGACATTGGCGCCAAAGTCTGGAGACTTCAGACTCCTTATCTAATCCCTTTAGCGTTGCTTTCATGCCGAATTTGCCCGCATCCGCAGAACAAAAAACTCAACCCGCCGGTTGGCGCGTCAACGTGTTGCGCCTGACAGTTTTGGCGCTGGTGATTCTCGTCAGCATCGTCTTGCTCAGCCTGCGCGACCAGATTCGCGCCCTGGCTGGCTGGGGCTACCCCGGCATTTTTCTCACTTCGCTGCTTTCCAGCGCCACCGTGCTGATTCCGGCGCCGGGGCTGGCGCTGGTCTACACGCTGGGGAGTATTCTCAACCCGCTGGGCGTTGGCCTGGCCGCTGGAAGCGGCTCGGCGCTGGGAGAACTCTCCGGCTACCTGGCCGGAATCTCAGGGCGGGCGGTCATTGAGCGCATGGATATTTATCAGCGCGTGCGCCCATACATTCAGCGCTACGGCGGATTCGCCATTTTTGCGCTGGGCGTGATTCCCAACCCGGCCTTCGATATCGCCGGAATCGCCGCCGGAGCGTTGAAAATGCCTTTCCGCACCTTTTTGCTGGCCGTCTGGCTGGCACAATGGATGAAGATGACGCTGTTCGCCCTGGCCGGGGCTTATTCGCTCAACTGGTTTTTCCCAGGCTAACTAAAAATGAAGGCTTTCCGTAACAACCTCGGCATTCAACTTTGGGCGCTGTACCTGCTGCTGGTTTTTCCCGTACTCATCAGCCTGGTGATTTTTGACCGCGTCGCGGGAGAGCGCATTCAAAAAGACGTCATCGCCAGCGACCTGGCGCTGGCGCGCGCCATCGCGCAGGAAACGCAATTTACCCTCAAAAACGCGCTCAGCGCCGTGCGCCAGTTGGGCGAACAACCCGCCATCCTACGCGCCGACCCGCGCGGCATGGATGAGATTTTCTCGCTGATGACGCTGGCCCGGCTGGATGTTTCGCTCACCTACCGGCTGGATGCGGGCGGGGGCATGGTCTACCACTACCCGACCGGCCCCGTCAGCACCGTTGGGCGCGATTTCTCCTTCCGCGAGTATTTCCGCCGCGCCCAAAACCAAAAGACGCCGCTTTTTTCGGAAGGGCGCGTCTCCCCAACCACCAATCAGGTCGTCGCCACGGCGGTTATGCCGCTCTACACGCCGGAAAATCGCTTTTTGGGCGTGGTGGCCGCCAACATTCAAATGGAAAGCCTCAGCCAGACCCTGCGCGAAATTCTGGCGGCGCACAGCCCGGAAGAAGCGTTTCAAATTTTCATCATTGACCACACCGGTCACATTGTGGCGCACCCGCAGGAAGAATATTTGCTGCTGGCGGCCAACGAAATCATCCCCGAATTTCCCAAACTACCCGACGCCTCGCTCGCGCCAGAAAGCACCATTCTCCGCAACCGCGACGGCGAGGAATATCTTTACGCCTATGCCCCCATCGTCAGCGCCAATTGGAGCGTGATTGTGCGCCGCCCGACTTCGGCAGCCTTTGCCGAGCAAATCAGCCTGCACCAGATTACCCTGCTGACGCTGGCGTTGTTCGTGGCGGTAGGCCTGCTGTTCTGGCTGGCGCTCTCGCTGCGGGTGATTCGCCCCATCGAGCAGCTGGCGCGCGCCAGCGAGGCGATGAGCGCCAATCAGCCGGTGAGCCTGTTCGAGCAGGAAAAACTTACCAGTCTGGCAAAGCGCCCCGACCAGATTGGGCATCTCATCCGCGTGCTGATGCGCATGGAACGCACAATTGCCGCACGCATCAACGAGCAGACCATTTTGCTGGAAACCAGCCAGGCGGTAGTTTCTTCACTGGATACCGATACGGTGCTGAACCGCATTTTGGAACAGGTGGAACGCTTGGTGGATGTGAAAAAAATCGTCATCCTGGCGCTCGACCAGCCAAGCGGCGCCTTCCGCATTCGCGCCAGCCGTGGTTTTTCTAAAAATTACACCGAAACGATTAATATTGCACCCGATGACCCGCTTTCGGTGACGATGCGGGCGATTCGGTCTGGTCAGCCGCAGCAGGTGAACGATACCGAAAGCGACCCGACTTATGCGCCGTATCGCGACAGCGCGCGTGAGGAGGGCTATCGCTCGCTACTGGCGGTTCCGCTCAAGACGCAGTACCACGCCCCGGCGGCGCTGGTCGTTTTTCACGCGCACGTTCACGAATTCGGCGCGGATGAAATCCGCCTGCTGGTGAGTTTTGCCAACCACGCGGCGATGGCGATTGAAAACGCGGCGCTCTTCGCGCGCAGCGAGTCGCGGCGGCGCGAACAAACGCGGCGCATCGAGGCGCTGATTCAATCCCTGGACGAGGGCCTGGCCCTGAGCGACCTGGAAGGCAACGTTGTGTACGCCAACCGGCGCGCGGCAGAACTTTCCAACCTGCTGCCGAGCGAATTGAGCGGCATTCAATTGGAGCGCGCGCTGGCGCGGGTGCTTTCCAACGCCGTCGAGCCCGAAAAAGCGCGCGGCGAGGCGCTGGCCGCGCTGAACAGCAAACAACTGCGGCGCGAGGTGGAAATTCCGCTGACCGTCAACGGGCGCAATACCTACCTGTTGTTGAGTTTCTTTGACGTGAACAACGCGCGCGGCGTTTCCATCGGCCAGGGCGTTATTTTGCGCGACATCACCCCCGACCGCGAATTGGACCGCATGAAATCAGGGCTGATTTCCACCGTCAGCCACGAACTGCGCACGCCGCTGGCGGCCATCAAAGGCTACGCCTCCACCCTGCTGGCGGATGATGTACAATGGGATGGCGCTTCTCAACGTGAGTTTCTGCAAGTCATCTCCAACGAAGCCGACCGGCTGGGTAATTTGGTCAACAACCTGCTCGACCTTTCACGCATCGAGGCCGGAAGTTTGAATATCCAACGCATTGAGTGCAACATCGAAGATCTAATCGAGCGTGCGGCTCTGCGCGGACATCTTCAGGAAAGCAACCGCTTGATGATTAATATTGAACCTAGCCTGCCACCTTTTTACGCCGACCCACCGCGCATGGAAACAATTTTGCGCAACCTGGTGGAAAACGCCGTTAAGTATGCCGGGCCGGAGGCAGAAATCCGCATCGGCGTAACACAACGCAGTGACAAACTCATCTTCCGCGTGGAGGATGACGGGCCAGGGATTCCACCCGAAGAGAGCGGGCACATTTTCGAGTCGTTTTATCAGGTAGATAAACGCCTTTCGCGCACGTCGGGCGGATCCGGCTTGGGGCTTTCCATCTGTCAGGGCTTTGTCCGCGCACACGGTGGGGAAATTTGGGTTGAAGCCTCCTCCAGCGGCGCGTGCATCGCTTTTTACATTCCGTTACAGGCTGTTCCCGCTTAAACCCAATGCAAACTCCCACGGTACTTGTCGTTGACGATGAAAGGCCCCTGCGCGATTTCGTGCGCCGCAACCTGGAAGTGCGCGGCTTCAACGTCATTACCGCGTCAAACGGGCTGGAGGCGCTCTCGCTCTTTGAAGGCCAGGCGATTGATCTGGTCATTTTAGATGTGATGATGCCACATCTCGACGGGCTGGAAACCACCCGCCGCATCCGGCAAACTTCGATGACGCCGATTATCATTTTGACGGCGCTGGGCGAGGAAAGCGACAAGGTGAAGGCCTTCGACCTGGGCGCAGACGATTACCTGACCAAACCCTTTGGCGTGGGTGAACTGCTGGGGCGTATCAAAGCCGTTTTGCGGCGCGCGCGCTGGGCTGAGGCCACGCCGGAAGTAGAAAATATTACACGCGGCGAAATTTTTGCCGATTTAGCGCGGCACAACGTACTGGTCAGCGGTCAGCTAATTGAATTGACGCCGACCGAATTTAATCTACTGGTATATCTGATGAAAAATTCCGGCAAGGCGCTCAGTCACCGCGCCATTTTGCAGCACGTTTGGGGCCCCGAATACGGCGAGGAAGCCGAATATCTGCGCGTGTACATGGGTAAGATACGTCAAAAGGTGGAAAAAGACCCGTTGCACCCGCGCTACATTTTGACCGAGCGCGGGGTGGGCTATCGCTTCGAGGATGATAACTGATGTTACGCAGCCTTGAGAGTTTGCAGCTCGTCGTAGGCCACGCGAATGGCCTTGAGATATAGCTGTGCCCGCAAAGCAAAATGGTTGAGATGTCGCTTAAGTGTTGTTTGTTCATGTACAAATCTTACTCGGATTCCGCACCTGCTGCGTAACATCAGCTACTGATTACTGACCACTGTCTTCCCCGTCTCCACGTCCAACGCGGCGGGGTTGTCGAAGGGGGACAGGCCGAGCAGGCGGCGGCGGACGTAGGTTCCAAGCACGCCGAGCGAGGCCAGTACCGGCACGATAATCAACGCGCCCAGTACGCTGGTGAAAATGACGGCGGCAATAATCGCCACAAAAACCAGGCCCTCGTGCATGTTGACACTGCGTCCCATAATGTACGGGCGCAGCCAAATATTTTTGATATTAATTAACTGATGTTACGCAGCCTTGAGAGTTTGCAACTCGTCGTAGGCCACGCGAATGGCCTTGAGATATAGCTGTGCCCGCAAAGCAAAATGGTTGAGATGTCGCTTAATTGACAGGCATTCTAGTTTG
>Ga0210033_1000198_pt1 | contig 54551 bp, 54 predicted proteins | sample CryGeymeta201501_FD_185465 | JGI IMG/M metagenome (GOLD analysis project Ga0210033, IMG submission 185465) | Groundwater microbial communities from Crystal Geyser aquifers in Utah, USA - Crystal Geyser metaG 2015-01 (SPAdes) (version 2) | ecosystem: Environmental > Aquatic > Deep subsurface >... | reverse complement strand
GGTCTTTTAAATCCATTTCTTAGAGCGTCTACAAATTTTTCACATGAAGTAAAACCGCATTTAACACAATCAGTTTTATTAAAATATCTTAAAAAGTTTATTGTGTCTAAATACAGGTTTGCAGAGACCACTTTTCGCTACGGTATAACCTTATTAAGCTGATACTCCACAATCCCTGATGCACCTGCCATCTTGAGTTTCGGTATAATGTCTCGCACAACCTTTTCATTTATGATAACCTCAAGGGCATACCACCCCTGATCAGAAAGCTGAGATATAGTTGGTGAATGCATTGCAGAAAGAAGGGACATAACCCGTTTTAGAGACTTCTTAGGCACATTCATTTTAAGTCCGACCTTTTCTTCAGCAGCAAGGGCGCCCTTAAGAAGCAGAGATATATTTTCCATCTTCTGCCTCTTCCATTTATCATGCCAAGCCTTATTGTTTGCAATAAACCTTGTACTTGACTGAAGAATAGTCTCAATGATCCTCAGATTATTCGCCTTAAGAGAAGTGCCTGTCTCAGTGAGTTCAACAATCGCATCAGCTAAGTGAGGCGGTTTGACCTCTGTTGCACCCCATGAAAAATCTACCTCAGCCTTTATACCATTAGATTTAAGGTATCTCTTAGTAAATCCAACAAGTTCTGTCGCAATCCGCTTTCCATTCAGGTCTTTTAGTGTCTTTATCCTGGAATCATTTGGAACTGCAATTACCCATTTCACAGGCCTGAGACCTTCTTTTGCATAAATAAGCTCAGCAACCTCATGCACATCAGCATTCTGTTCCATTATCCAGTCCTTGCCTGTAAGTCCGCAATCAAGTATTCCGTCATCAACATATCTTGCCATCTCCTGTGCCCTGATTAACATGGCTTCTACCTCAGGATCATCAAAGGATGGATAATAAGAACGGCTTAATATTGTAATGTGGTATCCTGCCTTTCTAAAAAGTTTTAATGTTGACTCTTGAAGGCTGCCTTTCGGAAGACCAAGTCTTAATATTTTATTCATAGTCTCACCCTTTCAAATATAATATGCTTTAAAAACATGTGATATAATTAAGTTATATAATTTATCATATTACTGATGTTGTTACAAGAAAATCATTTTAATAATCATAGTAATCCCCCTCGGTCCCCCTTTAGCAAAGGGGGATTAAGGGGGATTTGATTGAAATGGATTTTACACCTTTACAAAATATCATTAAAGACGGGTTTAAAGATTCTCGCATTTACAATCTCACTGGCTCATCTGCTGCCCTTTTTCTTGCCCTTTATGATAAACCATTTCTTGCAGTTGAATTAACCGAAGAACTTGCAGAGGAGCTCTATAAGGATATTAATTTTTTCAGAAAGGCATTAAAAAAAGAGCATGTCCTCTTGCTTCCAGAGCCTGATGGCCCTTCACTTTCAGGTAAAAGGGCAAAAGTAGTTTATTCACTCAAGGAAAACGATTCTCTCGTTAGTTCTTTTAAAAATCTTAAATCACCAATATGGCCTAAGAAAGAAATTAATCCCCCCTCACCCCCCCATAGCAAGGGGGGACAAAAGGGGGGTAAAGAGGAGATGGGGGGATTTTCAATAGAAAAAAGTGTTTTAAATCTCAAAAAAGGCGTGGAGACCAGCAGGACAGAAATTGAAAAAAGACTTCAGGAGATAGGTTACAAAAATGTCCCGCTTGTTGTCGAACAGGGAGAATACAGCCGTCGTGGATGGCTTTTAGATATTTTCCCTTCGACATCAGAAAATCCTCTAAGGCTTGAATTTTTTGGGGATGAAATAGAAACCATGAAGATTTTTGACGTCGAAACTCAGAGATCCAGAGAAGATGTTTCTCAGTTTTTAATATTCCCTGCAGAAGATCCCCTGTCAGGCACAACACTACTTGGGTTGACGGGTAATAAAAGATACTTTTTTTCAGATTCGATCCAGGAAAAAGATGGACTTCCCGGTGATATTACATTTTTTTCAAGATATTCCATAAGAGGTCACGGTTATGATGCAGGGGTACTTTCATTAAAAGGTCTGGGGATTATTCCTGAAGAAAGAAAAAATATAGAGGAATTACCACAAAAAATTAAGCACTTCCAGTCAGAGATTCGCCTTATTTCCTCATCAAATAGCCAGGCAGAGAGGCTTAAAAACATACTGATAGAAGGAGGTGTAGTTGCACCCGTCATAGATAAGACAGAGATTTTTGAGTATAAGGGAAGTGTTTCGATAACCGTCGGCGACCTTTCGTCAGGCCTCTTTTTACCGGGCATCTTAATCCTGACCGAAAAAGAGATATTCGGTGGAAGGCCTGGCTACAGGTCAATCAAAAAATCAAAAGTAGCAAGGCTTCTCGCCACACTCGATGACCTTAGACCCGGCGACTTTGTTGTCCACAAAGACCATGGCATTGGAAGCTTTCATGGACTTATGCGGCAGAGCATAGAAGGTATCGAAGAAGACCTCTTGCTGATTGAATATGAAGGTGGAAGGTTATATTTACCCCTTCAAGGTATTAACAGCATCCAGAAATATCATTCTGAAGAAGGCATTATTCCAAAAATTGACAGGCTCGGAGGGAAGACCTGGCAGAGAACAAAAGAGAGAGTAAAAAAGAAGATACACGAGATGGCAGGAAAACTCGTTGCCCTTTATGCAGAGAGAAAGGTCTATAAGGGTTTTTCATTCAGCCCTGATACCGAACTCCACAGGGAATTTGACAGCTTCTTCCCCTACGAAGAGACACCTGATCAGATAAAGGCAGTAGAAGATATTAAAAGGGATATGGAATCAGAAAAACCAATGGACAGACTTATCTGCGGAGATGTTGGATATGGAAAGACAGAGGTCGCAATGAAGGCAGCATTCAAGGCAGTATATGATGGCCGGCAGGTGGCTGTGCTTGTGCCTACTACAATACTATGTGAACAACATTACAGGACTTTCAAAACAAGGTTTTCTGCATTTCCTGTCAGGATAGATTATCTGAGCAGGTTTAAATCAAAGAAGGACCAGAAAGAAACAATTAAGACGCTGTTAAACGGCGATATTGACATAATTATAGGGACACACAGCCTTCTCAACCGGGATATAAGCTTTCATGAACTCGGCCTACTTATCATTGATGAGGAACACAGGTTCGGTGTCAGGCAGAAGGAAAAGATAAAAGAGTTGGAAAAAGGCGTTGATGTTATCACTCTCACTGCAACGCCTATACCCAGAACACTCTATATGGCGCTATCAGATATAAGAGATATGAGTACAATCGAGACACCTCCAGAGGAAAGACTCGCTGTCAAAAGCATTGTCTCTGTATTCGATGAGGGGTTGATAAAAGAAGCTATAAAAAGAGAACTGGAAAGAAACGGTCAGGTATTTTTTGTACATAACAGGATAAAGAGTATTTATAAGATAGCCGACTACCTTTTGAAACTTCTGCCTTCAGCAAGGATAGCAGTTGCACATGGCCAGATGGCTGAGAAGGAACTCGAAACAGCTATGCTCAAATTTTACGGGTACAAAATAGATGTGCTTCTGGCCACAGCCATAATTGGTTCAGGGCTCGATATACCAACAGCTAATACAATCATCATTGACAGGGCAGACATGATGGGACTTGCTGATCTCTATCAGCTCAGGGGCCGTGTTGGGAGAGGTAATGTGAGGGCATATGCTTATTTTCTAATCCCTGGTAAAGATATCATCACGGAAGAGGCTAAGAAGAGATTGCAGGCAATACAGGAGATGAGCTATCTTGGAGCAGGCTTCAGGCTTGCCTTAAAAGACCTGGAAATCAGAGGTACAGGGAACCTCCTTGGCGCTGAACAATCAGGGCATATCCATGCAGTTGGCTTTGACCTCTATATAGAGATGTTAGAGAAGGCTGTAGCAGAGTTAAAAGGCATGACGATAGAAGAAGAGTTTGAGCCTTCAATAAGTTTAAGGGTTAATGCCTTCATACCAGAAGAATATATAGATGATATAACTCTCAGGCTGAGCCTTTATAGAAGGATTGCATCATCAAAGACAAATGAGGCCATAGAAGCAATTGAATTAGAGATAGACGACAGGTTTGGCAGGATACCAGATGAGGTTAAAAACCTCTTAGATATAATGAGATTAAAGACAATGGCAAGAGAGCTCCTCGTTACAAAGATCCAGGACGTGCAGGGGAAGGTTCGAATAGTATTTTCTCCTGATACAAAAGTGGAACCCCGTGATATATTCGAACTTCGCAAGAAAAGAAATGGAAAAATTAAATTCTTACCGGACGGCTTTGAGGTCGATTTAATGGGATTTCCACGGGAAAGAATCTATGAAGAAATCTCGTACCTCTTTACTTGTTTGCCCATTTCTGATAGTTTTAATAAGGAGAATTAAGGGTTGAAAATAAGAAGTATTATTATTTTTCTTACAATATTTCTATTCTCTTGTTCAACTACTAAGACAGGAGAAAATATTCAGAAGGCGAATGCCCATTATCAATTAGGCATATCATATATTAATGACAACAATATTCAACCGGCATTTATAGAGTTTCAGAAGGCGCTGGAGCTTAACCCCAATAATAAAGAAATCCTTAATGCGATCGGCATCATATATCTTCTGAAGCTTGAGAACTATCCAGAGGCTGTAAAGTATTTCCAGAAGGCTTTAAAGATAGATAAAAACTTTTCAGAGGCATCGAACCTCCTTGGTTTTGCATACGAAAAAACAGGGAGATTCGATGAGGCCATTGAATCATATAAAATGGCATTGTCAAACACCTTATACAAAAATCCTGAAAAGGCATTCAATAATTTAGGCAGGGTATATTACAGGATAAAAAAATACGATGATGCAATAGATGCATATAAGGAGGCTTTAAGGAGATATTCCGATTTTCATTTACCATATTATGGTCTGGCGCTCTGTTATAATGCTAAAGGCCAATATGGCGATGCCGCAACTGCTATTACGCGTGCAATAGATTTTGACCCTCTTTATAAAGGAGATAAGGACAAGGCAAAAGAGGACTTTGAAAACAAAAAACTAATAGCAAAAGGCGAAGAAGAAAAAGATATAGCTGACTTTATTGAGATATTGAGATATTAAAGCCTGGTGTTATTTTATAAAATAAATTCCAAGTAATTTTCACGATTGATTATCTTAAATTCAGCATTGTCATATGTTTTACACCAGTCTTTCGGCTCTTTCATTTTTTGCTTTAATGTAAATCCATAAATTTGTCAAAATTTATGGATTTACTATTTCGAAGGTGGCAATGCCGAAATAGTTAACTATGAAGATTACCATTGAGGAGGTATTATTATGAGCATGCACGACCCTGCTCATCCGGGGGAAGTTTTGTTAATTCTAAGTCTGAGTAGTCTCTGAGTAGGGTCAAGTCTTGAAATATCAGTTTTTTATTCTACCTGTTGAACACATTATTTATATTTCTTCTCTTTCGCCCCTGTTTGCCACGCTATAAGTCCCAAAATGTAGAAGTACAATGCTCTGAGAAAATCAATAGGGGTCGCGTCTCAATATTCAACATTTCCACCACACATTCACTTCAACCCTAACTGTTGTGGAGGAAAATCGATTACCTCGCAAGACGCTCTCAGTGCTTTCTGCGTCTTCTTACTGAGCTTCAATGATCTCATAACCGAATCCAACCGATTAGGATCGAGCTGCCGGGCAATGGCGGCACATTGATCAAGGTCCTTCTTAAGCGATATTCCCATTTCCCCTTCTTTTGCCGGCACGCAGGATTTTATTCAGATAGGCAATTTTCTTTTCATAAGACTGCATTTCCTTTTCGTATTTTTTTCTCATTGCAAGCTTTTTTAATATCTCCTGCACTTTTTTATTAGATACGTGCTTGCTGATAACCTTCTCACCTTCGCGATATTTCAGATAATAGTAGGAATACACTTTGTTCTTGTAGCGCTTTTTCCGTTCGCTTATCGAACCTTTCGGAAGCTCAGATACAGACTTCTCAAGACTGTCAAGCATCTCATGGCAACGCTTAAGTTCATCGCGAAGCATGCCGCTTATGACCTTATCCTTTTCCACCACTTTCATGCTCTTATTATGCTTTGTGTGGTGGAAAATAGCAAGAGCTTTTATTCGGGTCAACGCTATTTTGCAGGCTCTCAACATTGCTATCGGGAATCAACGTCCTGAACGAGAGTTCGGCTCTGCGACTTTGCAGGCGAAAGGCGCAACCGATTAAAAATATCTAAATCGTGGAGTAAATGAAGAAAGCAACAATACCCTGACGCTGTCTGATAGAGCAAATCCTGTCTAAATGAAGTAGATGGTGGGACAAATGAGAGATGATTGGATGGAAGAAAAAATGAAAGTTTGAAAAAATAAAGAATACGGCAGGAGAGGGTGACACCTTTTATGCTTTTTCTTTACTTTTTAAATATGAACGTTTTTGATAAAATGAAGAAGCAATGATAAAGAATAAAGAAGTGCTTAAGAAATTCGAAGACAGATTTATAAGAGAAGAAAAAATCCTGCCTTTTACCCAGGCCATCAGGCTCTTCACAGATATGTGGAATGAAGGAGTAAAACTTGGTGTGCTGCCCCCTAAAAACCCATCAGAGGGGATAGAGGTGGATATAAGAATTGCGAAGGTTCTTAATTCATGTTTGAAGAAATCCTCTCAAAAATAGCGGCAAGTCTTAAAAAACACGCTATACCTTATATGATCATCGGAGGGCAGGCTGTATTGCTTTACGGAGAACCCCGTCTTACCAGCTCGTCGAAAGATAATAAGCTAAAAATCTATTTCAAAAAGCTTGTCTAAGTTGTCAAACTCAATCTTATTTCAACCCCAGCACATCCTGCATATCATACAATCCTGCTGGTTTGCCATATACCCACTTAGCTGCTCTTAGAGCGCCTCTTGCGAATGTATCCCTGCTCGATACCTTATGGGTAACCTCAATCCTCTCTCCAAGACCGCCAAATATAACCGTGTGTTCTCCAACAATGTCACCTGCACGAATAGTCTGTATCCCAATTTCTTTGCTGGTTCTCTCACCGATTATCCCCTTTCTTGCATAAACTCCAACCTCATCAAGATTTCTGTTTAAGGCATCTGCGATTACCTGTGCCATTTTCAAAGCGGTACCGCTTGGGGCATCCTTCTTCATCCTGTGGTGCGCCTCGATAATCTCAACGTCGTAAGCATCGCCAAGTACCTTTGCAATATCCTGCAATACCTTTAGAAGAAGGTTTACACCCATACTCATATTGGATGCCATTACACATGGGATTTTTTTAGTAAGTTTAGCGACTTCTTTCATATCATCTTTTGTGAAACCGGTCGTCCCGATGACCATGGCCTTACCTTTTGAGGATGCAAGTTTCAGATGTTCCTTTGATGCTTCTACTGTAGTAAAAGAGATAACTAAATCAACATTGCCGATGATTGATTCAAGACTATCTGCGAGTGTTACACCTGTATTCCCAATGCCGACTATTGTCCCGATGTCTTTGCCTATATCTTTATGTCCCTTTCTCTCAAATGCACCTGCTAATTGTAATTCTTTATATTCTTTTGAGAGAGCAGTGATCCTGCTTCCCATCCTCCCTGCTGCACCTGCAACCGCTATCTTAATCATAACCCCTCCTATTGTCACTTTTCCTCTTTTTTTTCTTCTTCTGCTACTCCTTCTATTTCTTCTTCACTTTTAATAGGTATTTTGTATTCTTCTGATACCCATTTACCGAGGTCGATGAGTTTGCACCTCTCGGAACAAAATGGCCTCCATGGATTCTCCTCCCAAGTTGTTGTATTCTTACATACAGGACAGATAATTTTCACAACTAATTCTGAATCTTTTGGTCTGTTTTTTCAAGTTTTTAATCACAATGAATATCTCATGCTACCATCGCATGTTTGAGCCTTGATAGTTTATTCCTTAAGAATTTGCCCGTATAGGAATCAGGGTTCATGCTGACCGACTCTGGAGTGCCTTCTGCAACAACCTTCCCTCCTTCCTCACCGCCTTCAGGTCCAAGGTCTATAATATAGTCAGCAGACTTTATCACATCAAGGTTATGTTCAATTATGATAACTGTATTCCCTGAATCAACAAGGCTGTTTATTACACTGAGCAGTCTTTGTATATCAACAAAATGGAGTCCTGTTGTGGGTTCATCAAGTAAATAGAGCGTGTTGCCTGTTGATTTTTTCCCGAGCTCTTTTGAGAGCCTTACCCTCTGTGCCTCTCCGCCTGAAAGTGTTGATGCAGGTTGTCCAAGCTGTAAATACCCAAGCCCTACATCTTCAAGTACCTCGAGTTTTTGTTTTATATGAGGGATTGACAAAAAAAATTGAAGTGCCTCGGATATGGTCATCTCAAGCACCTCTGCAATGTTCTTCCCTTTATATCTTATATCGAGGGTCTCTTTATTGTATCTTTTCCCCTTACAGGTATCGCATGATATATAAACATCAGGAAGGAAATGCATCTCTACCTTAATCAGTCCGTCTCCATGGCAGGATTCACACCTTCCGCCTGAAAGATTGAAACTGAACCTCGAGGGAGCATATCCCCTTATTTTTGAATCAGAAACCTGTGCAAATAACCCTCTAATAAATGAGAAGACCCCGGTATATGTTGCTGGATTAGACCTGGGTGTTTTTCCAAGAGGTGATTGATCAACACATATCACACGGTCTATCTTATCTATGCCTATAATTTCTTTGTATCGGCCGGGTATTAATCTGCTTCCATATATCTCCCTGCAAAGTGCCTTATAAAGTATCTCGAGCACGAGCGTGCTTTTACCTGAACCTGAAACCCCTGTAACACATGTGAAAATTCCAAGCGGGATATTAACATTAATATCCTTGAGATTAAATTCCTGGGCGCCTATTATCTTTATAAAGTCTTTTGGATCTCTTCTCACAAAAGGGATGTCTATTGACATCAAACCACTGAGGTATTTCCCGGTTATTGATTTTTCGTTCTTCTCTATTTCCTCAGGTTTCCCTGAAGCCACAATCCAACCACCCCTGAGCCCCGCACCCGGCCCCATATCGACAACATAATCAGCCCATCTTATTGTCTCCTCATCATGTTCGACAACAATAACAGTGTTGCCTGCGTCTCTTATTGATGAAAGGCTTTCAAGGAGTTTTTTGCAGTCCCTCGGGTGCATGCCGATACTCGGTTCATCGAGGATATAGAGGACACCTGTGAGGGAAGAACCAAGTTGTGCCGCAAGCCTTATCCTCTGGGCCTCTCCGCCTGATAGCGTAAGGGATGACCTGTCAAGGGTGAGATAATTGAGTCCTACTTTTTCCAGAAAATAAAGTCTGTCCTTTACTTCTTTAAGGACACGTGATGCAATTATCTGTTCTCTCTCTGTAAGCTTTAGACTGCTGATGAAAAATACTGCATCCTTTACCGACATCCTTGCAAATTCACCTATGTTTATGCCCTGTATTTTTATGCTCAGCGCCTCTTTTCGCAATCTCAATCCTTCACAGAGCCTGCAGTATTTGTGTTCTTCAAGCTCAATAGAATCTTCCTCAAGATTCTCAAGGCCCAGCCCCTTACATCTCGGGCAAGCGCCCTGCTTGCTGTTAAATGAGAAGAACATCGGGGTTACCTCAGGGTAGCTTATACCGCAATTCAGGCATACCGTGGTTTTTGAGAAGAGGATATCCCTGTTTTTTTCGATGAGATTTATAACCACTGTATCTGAGTAAGTAAGGGCTGTCTCGATTGCGTCTTTTAACTGGCGCTCAATGGCTGGCTTTATGATAAGCCTGTCTATGACAATCTCTATTGTATGGCGTTTATGTTTCCTGAGAGAAATATCTTTTGTCAGGTCCATCATCTCACCATCTATCCTCGCCCTTATAAAACCTTCTCTGCGCATCTCCTGAAGCTCTTTCCTGTATTCACCCTTTCTGTCCCTGACTATCGGAGCAAGGATCTGAAGCCTGCTTCCCTGCGGCAGGGACATAACTGAATTAATGATATCCGCGGATTCCTGTTTTGATATAATAGAGCCGCAATTATAGCAGTACGGCCGACCTATCCTTGTGTAAAGGACACGCATATAATCATATATCTCAGTGATGGTGCCGACAGTCGAGCGCGGGCTTTTGTTAACGGTCTTCTGGCCTATTGAAATGGACGGAGACAGTCCCTTTATATAGTCAACATCAGGCTTATGAAGCTGCTCAATGAACTGTCTGGCATAAGCAGATAGGCTTTCGACATAGCGCCTCTGCCCCTCTGCATATATAGTGTCGATGGCAAGTGATGATTTGCCCGAACCTGACGGGCCTGTTATTACAGTTATTGCATCTCTGGGTATGGAGAGGTCAATATTTTTGAGATTATGCTCCCTTGCTCCCTTTATGATTACAAATTCCTGCATGTGCTTAACTATTCAGTATAACACACAAATTATTTAAGGCTCTTGACGAAATTTGTATGCTAAAGGTTTCTTTTTAAAGAAGGATATTATAATATATGCCTATGAGAAAGATTTTAATATTAGCGTTTTTATTCATATTCCCGGCCATCTCTTACTCCCAGCCTTCAATAGTATTTGATACAGAGAACTATGACTTTGGGACAGTAGCCCAGTCTGATACAATCGAACATAGTTTTGATTTTACAAATACTGGAAATGAAGAGCTCGTCATAGAAAAATTGGTTCCATCATGAGGATGCGCAGCAGTGATGGCTAGTTCAAGCCGTCTGAAGCCTGGAGAAAAAGGAAATATTATTGCAAAGATTGGCATAAAAGGCAGAGCAGGTTCTATCTCTAAAAGCGTGCAGATTTTCTCTAACGACCCTGAGAAGAAAGTTCTTACTCTCATTCTCAGGGCGACAATACAGTAGTAGCCGTTAAAAATATTCAGGCTCGCGAGTTTCTCTGCCTTAAAATAATAAGCCCTGCTGCTGCAACCAGAAACATCAGGATACTGATTCCCTGTGATACAGAAAGTTGAGGTGTAATAAACCCTCTGCTTACATCCCCTCTAAAGAATTCAACTATAAACCTCAGGACAGAATAAAGAAGCAAATATGTCATGAAAAGCTGACCGTTAAATGACTTATTTCTTCTAAGGGCTATGAGTATAAGAAAATTAATAAACTCCCCTGCAGACTCATAGAGTTGTGTTGGGTGCAGAGGTATCCCGATTTGGGCAAGGGATTGGGGGTTAGTAAATGTAACCGCCCATGGAAGCGATTCAGCAGGTTTTCCATAACAGCAGCCGGCAAAAAAACATCCGAGTCTTCCAAGAGCGTGACCTATTGCGATTGAGGGTGCAAATACATCTGCCGTCATCCATATGCCAAGGCCATTCTTTTTTGCATACCAGATAACAGATGGGATAGCAAATAAGACACCCCCGTAAAAGACAAGGCCTCCTTCCCATATCTTGAAGATATCCAGGGGATTTTTAATATAGTAACTGTAATTCAAAAAAATAAAAAAAAGCCTTGAACCCATAATGGCTGATAGGAGTATATAAAACCCGAGGTCAATTATTTTATCTGCTGGGATGCCTTCTTTTCTTGCCTGCCTGACAGCAAGGCCAAGGCCGAGAAGAAATCCAGCAGCCACAAGGAGGCCGTAGGTGTGTATTGTTAAAGGTCCGAATCTGAATAATATAGGGTGCATGGTATTTTATAATAGCATAGATAGGATTTGTCCGTAGAGGTCTTGCCACAAAAAAATTATACTATATAAAGACCTTAATGTCAAGATTAAAGACCTGACCCCAAGATTGACCCCAAGATAGTTCAGGAAGAAACAAAGCGAAAGTGGTAAGAGAAACATTACTTCCTAAAAAGAGATGTGAGGAAGATAACCATGATGCCAATCGTAAGTGAAGAGTCTGCTACATTGAATGTGTACCAGTGGAATTTACCTATCGAGAAATCTATGAAATCAACAACTTTTCCGTAAAGTATCCTGTCTATAAGATTTCCTATTGCACCGCCGAGAACAAGGGAAAGTCCGAAATAGCTATACTTGCTTGTAAGCAGTAGCCATATAACAAAGATTATAGCTAATACAGATATTCCAATAAAGAAGACGCTGCCAAAATTTCTAAACATCCCGAACGCAGCACCTGTATTTCTGACAATCACTAAATGCAGAAAAGGGAATATTTCTATAGAATCAGAGGGGGTTAAATAGCTGATAACAAGATATTTTGTTATTTGGTCTATCGCTATTATAGATAAGACAATAAGCAATACATATACAGACTTCCTCATTATTTATTAAAAATAACCTTGTAACACCTCTCGCAGATTTCAGGTGCCTCTGTAAACATACCAACGCTTTCACTCCAGTTCCAGCACCTTTGACATTTTGCACCCGGTGCCATCTCAACCTTAATCTCAAGTCCCTCCACCTCTGTGCTTTTATAAGAGTCACCAGGGCTTTTATCTATAATCTCCACTGCCGAGACGATAAAAAAGGCAGATAAGAAATCTTTGTATTCTGAAATAAGGGTATTATATTTCTGAGGACAATAGAGTATTATCTTTGCCTCAAGGGAATTTCCTATGAACCTCTCTGCCCTCTTTATCTCGAGTGCCTTATTTACTTCGTTCCTTAGTACGAATAGATCATCCCACTTTTTTCCAAGCTCCTGATCAAAATATTTTTCATCGACCTCTGGAAATGAAGCAAGGAATACAGAATCCTCTGTATTCTGTTCTCTGTTTCGTATGCTCTGCCAGACCTCTTCTGCAGTGAATGAAAGTATCGGCGCCATTAATCGTGTCATTGTTGATAATATCTGGCAAATGACCCATTGAGCTGCACGCCTCTCTGCAGAATCCGATTTGAATGTATAGAGTCTGTCTTTCAGGACATCAAGATAAAAAGAACTCATATCAACAACACAGAAATTGTAAATGTCATGAAAAACCTCATGGAAGTCAAATTTTTCATAAGCCGATATAACCTTCTTTGTAAATGTCTGTAATCTGCTCATGGCCCATCTGTCTATTTCCAGCAGGTCATTGCTGTAGTCCTTGTAATCAAAATCATAGATGTTCCCGAGTAAAAACCTGCATGTGTTCCTTATCTTTCTGTATGCTTCTGTAAGCCTGTCGATTATCTCTTTTGATATCCGTATATCATCCCTGTAATCTTCTGCCGAAACCCATAATCTCAATATTTCTGCGCCATTAGTTTTTATGACCTCCTGCGGTGCAACAACATTGCCGAGAGATTTAGACATCTTCTTGCCCTGGCCATCGACAACAAACCCGTGTGTGAGCACTGTCCTGTAAGGGGCCTTGCCCCTTGTGCCTACTGATGCAAGGAGTGAGCTCTGAAACCATCCCCTGTGCTGGTCACTTCCCTCAAGATACATGTCAGCAGGCCAGGAAAGTCTGTCATCCACCTCCATAACAGCAGCGTGGCTGACCCCTGAGTCAAACCAGACATCGAGTATGTCCGTCTCTTTTAAAAATGAAGCGCTGCCACATTTTTTGCATTTATACCCTGGTGGTAATAATTCCTCCGTCTTTTTCATAAACCATATATCAGCGCCATGGGCTTCAACTAAACTGACTATACCTGACAGCACATCATGGTCTGTCACAAATTCTTCACATGTTTCGCATTTAAGAAGGGTGATTGGCACACCCCATGCCCTCTGCCTTGATACACACCAGTCAGGCCTGTTCGCAACCATCCCTTGAATCCTATCCTTTCCCCATTTAGGAATCCACATAACATTATTTATCTCTGAGAGTGATTTTTCTCGAAGGTTATTCCTTTCCATTGATATGAACCACTGTTCAGTCGCCCGGAAGATAACAGGCTTTTTACACCGCCAGCAATGGGGGTAAGAATGCGTGACCTTTTCTTCTTTTATCAGCGCATTTTTATTTTTAAGTATATCTATGATTTCTGCATTTGCTTTAAATACAAATTTCCCCTGCAGAGGTGAGGCTTGCTCATCACCAACGAATTTAAACTTCCCATGATCGTCCACCGGCGCATAAATATCAAGGCCATATTTCAATCCGATCTTATAGTCATCTTCTCCATGACCGGGTGCAATGTGGACAATACCAGTTCCCTCATCAAGAGATACAAATTCCCCTGATACTGCCTTTGATTTCCTCTGAATAAAAGGATGGAGCGCATTCAAACCTTCAAGGTCTTTACCTGTTTTTTTTGCGATAACGTTTCCATTAAGGCCGATTTTCTCTTTTAGTGCTTCGACCCTTCCTTCAGCAACAATATAAACTTCACCATTATTTTTAAAAGCTACATAATCAAAATCCGGATGGAAAGCAATAGCCAGATTTGCGGGAAGGGTCCACGGAGTAGTAGTCCATATGAGCACAAACATTTTTTTCCCCTTAAGGGTAGGGAAAAACTTATTAGTATTTTCTTCATCAAGTGCAAATTTAACAAATATAGATGGAGATTCTTTATCAGCATATTCAACCTCAGCCTCAGCGAGTGCTGTAATACATGAAGGGCACCAATGCACCGGCTTTTTACCTTTATATACGTATCCAGCCTCTATAAATTTACAGAACTCTCTTACAATCGCTGCCTCATATGTATATGTCATGGTCAGATAAGGATTCTGCCAGTCGCCAAAAACCCCCAACCTTTTGAATTCATCTCTTTGAATGTCAACGAACTTTGCTGCGTATTCCTTGCAGAGTTTTCTCTTTTCGAGGATATCAAACTTATCTTTCTTATCACCCAGATTTTTGTCAACCTGTAGTTCTATTGGCAAGCCGTGGCAGTCCCAGCCAGGAACATAGGGAGAATAAAAGCCCCTCATTGACTTGTATTTGACGATAATATCCTTGAGTATCTTATTCAATGCATGGCCAATGTGTATGTGACCGTTTGCATAAGGAGGACCGTCATGAAGGATGTAATGCTCACTGTTTTTTCTATTTTCCTGCAGCTTCTCATATATCTTTTTCTCTTCCCAGAACTTCATTATCACAGGTTCTTTCTGGATAAGATTTGCCTTCATTGGAAAGTCAGTCTTTGGAAGATTCAGTGTATCTTTGTAGTTCATTAACATATTATTTCAACAGTTGCATTAACTTGCTATTATTGACAGGGCAGATGTGCTGAAAAAGGCCGTCCAGCGACTCCTTAGAGACCTTTTGCAAGGCCAGCCAGCCTCTATCCACACACTTCGTGAGATTTGCAGTCATGTGTATCATAATAATTTCTTGTCGCTTTGACGGGGTTTTTCAGCATGTCTGCCCTGTCTTTTTTGTAACGTTTAGGTTATCTTGCAATTTACTCCCTTACTTCTCCTCTGCTTTTTCTTTTTTCTGTGCTTCACGTTCTGCGATTATTTTTTGTGTTAAATGGGCAGGTAATTCCTCATAATGTAAAAATTCCATTGAATAAAACCCTCTGCCTGAAGTAAGACTATGTAGCTGGTTTGCATAGGTAAGCATTTCAGACATAGGTACAAGGGACGTTATCTTTTGATTTCCCCCAGCCTGAGGTTCAACCCCTTGAACTCTACCCCTTTTCGAATTCAGGTCTCCTATTACAGAGCCAAGGGTATCATCCGGGGTTATAACCTCAACCTGCATTATCGGTTCAAGCAATACAGGCTTCGCATCCTGAATTGCCTTTTTTAATGCCATAGAGCCGGCTATCTTAAATGCCATCTCGGACGAATCTACTGTATGATAGGAGCCGTCATAAAGTTTTACCTTTAAATCAACAATTGGATAGCCTGCAATTACACCTTCATGCATTGTCTCTATAATCCCTTTTTCTACAGCAGGGATATACTGCCTCGGTATCGAACCTCCGACAATCTTATCTACAAACTCATATCCTCCACCCCGCGGAAGAGGCTCTATTTCTATATAGCAATCACCATACTGTCCCCGGCCTCCTGACTGCTTCTTATATCTTCCCTGTGCCCGTGTCAAAACCTTGATTGTCTCTTTATAAGGGACCTTGGGGGTTTTCATCACAACCTCGACTCCAAATTTCCTTTTCAGCCTTTCGAGGGTAACCTCAAGATGTACCTGTCCCATTCCGGAAAGCAGCATCTCCTTTGTCTCTTCATCCCTTTGAAACCTCAGTGTTGGATCCTCTTCGAGTATCCTGTGAAGACTTGTGCTCACCTTGTCCTCGTCCCCTTTACTCTTAGGCGCTATTGCATAAGAGATTATAGGGTCAGTAAATTTTACCTTTTCAAAAACAATTGGATGTGACTCATCAGAGAGTGTATCCCCAGTATATGTCTCTTTGAGTTTTGCAACAACACCTATTTCGCCAGGGCCGATTGTCTGCGCTGACACCTGTTTTTTGCCCATAAGATAAAAGACCTGGCCTATCCTCTCCTTTGCGCCAGTTGTTGCATTAAGGATATTCGAGTCAGCCCTGAATATGCCGGAATATACCCTGAATATAGAAAGCCTTCCTGCATAAGGATCTGCTATTGTTTTAAATACATAAGCTGACAATGGTTCTGTCTTCAACGGCTTTCTCTCAATCTCTTTTCCATCCTTCGGGTTTTTACCCCTGATAGGTGATATTCGTACCATTTCAGATGGTGATGGAAGGCAGAGGAGTACAGTATCAAGAAGCTGCGGCACTGCTATATTCCTGATTGCAGAGCCGCACGTGACAGGTATGAACCTCTTTGTTAATGAGCCTTCTCTGACCCCTTTAATAATCTCATCGTCCGAAAGCATGCCTCCTTCAAGGTACTTCTCGAGTAATGTATCATCGGATTCAGCAATTTTTTCTACAAGTTTTCTCCTGTATTCCTCAACCTCAGCAAGTATTTCAGCAGGAATATCAGATTCTTCTGCCTTTCCATTATTGAACTTAAACGCCTTCATCTTTATCAGGTCAACAATTCCTGTAAAACTATCCCCTGAGCCTATTGGTACCTGGAGGGGTAATGCCTCTGTTCCAAAAGCCTTTTCGAGTTCTCCTACCGCCCTAAAAAAATTTGCGGTTTCCTTATCCATTTTATTTATAAATACAACCATTGGCACCTCAAATTCGGATGCGTACTTCCATATCTTTTGCGTTTCAGCCTTAACACCTGAGATTGCACTAACTATTACAATTGCTCCATCAACTGCGCGTAAGCACCCTCTCGTATCCTCAAGAAAATTAATAAACCCCGGGGTGTCTATCAGATTAATCCTGTGACCATTCCAGCCGCAGAAAGCAATGGAAGAAGTAATTGTTATCTTCCGCGCTATCTCCTCAGGCTCATAATCTGTTGTTGTCGTTCCGTCCTCGACATTGCCAAACCTGTCTGTTGAGGCGGAATCAAAAAGCATTGCTTCAACAAGTGTGGTCTTGCCGGCACCTCCATGTGCAACCACAGCTATATTGCGTATTTTGTCTACCTCAAGACTTGCCATAAATCCCCCCTCTATTTAAGTTATTTAGTCTACCACAGTGTTGCATTTTAACATATCAGGTCTTGAAGAGACCAATATTTTTAGATTTTTTATCAAGGGAGGGGAACTTACTCACTTGAAATGAGAAAGAACCAAAATTTTCTTTTTGTGATATATAAATTAGATGTGTATATTAAGATGTGTATATTAAGGAAAAAAACAGAAATAACTGGAGTGTAGTCATGAAAAAAAAGAAGATAGAGAAACTTACTGGATGACAAGATTTCTTAGCCCCATAATTGCCATAACTATATTTGTGTCTTTTTTCAGACTCGGTTCTGTAACGCTCTTCGATGTTGATGAGGCTGTGTTTGCAGAGGCAGCAAAGGAGATGGTAGAAAGCGGCAACTGGATAACACCGACTTACAATGGAGAAAACCGATATGATAAACCGATATTATTTTACTGGCTTATCGCAGCCTCTTATAAGGTTTTTGGTATAAATGAATTTGCAGCAAGGTTCCCATCTGCAATTGCCTCACTTTTACTTGTTCTGTTGGTTTTCTTTTTTGTAAGACACTTCCGCGGGGAAAAAGATGCTTTTTACGCAGCAATTTCATTGGTTCTATCCATATATTTCCTTGCATATTCCCGTGCAGCAGTTACTGACATGGCTATGACCCTGTTTATCACCATTTCCATATTTTCTTTTTTTCTCTCACTTAATAAAAAAAGATATTATATTTATGGGTTCTATCTATTTTCAGCTCTGGCCTGTCTGACAAAGGGGCTTGTTGGAATAGTCTTCCCTTTTAGTATCGCTGTAATTTATGTCTTAACTGCTGAAGGACTATCAGGTATTAAAAAGGTATTCAGTCTAAAAGGTATTATCCTTTTCATGATTGTCGCAGCGCCCTGGTATATCGCAGAGTACATAATCAATGGTGAAGATTTCATCCAGCAGTTCTTTATAAAACACCACTTCAAAAGATATACAGGGGTCATATCAGGGCATAAGGGTCCTGTGTATTATTTCATCCCCGTATTGATCATAGGGTTATTCCCATGGATTGCATTTCTGCCTGCTGGAATTAGAAATGTTTTCAAAGAAAAGGACAGACTGAATTCGTTTGCCTTTATATGGCTTGCCTCTATATTTATATTCTTCTCACTTTCGACAACAAAGCTTCCTAACTATCTCCTTCCTGCAATACCCGCTGCATCTATACTTATTGCCTCTGGCATGACAGCGCAAAATAAGAAATGGCGGCAATACTCAAATCTATTTATGGCAATTATATCGGTACTGATAGGTATTATCTTTTTGATTTCAAAAAGGTATCTTTCTAAAATTGGGATTCCTGATACTGACTGGACGCTTTTAATAACTGCAATAATGACGGTGATAGCCATCCTGAGTTTTTATTCTATTTTTGCTAAAAAAGAACTTTATGGCTTTATATCTGTCCTTGTGGTTGCCTTTCTTTTTTTATTTATAGCAAAAGGATTACCTATCGCAAACCAGTATCTTCAAGGTACACTTTATAAATACAGTCTGTATGCAAAGGAAAGGCTTCACGATGATGAGAAGATAATTACTTACAGGATAAACAATCCAAGTATTGTATTTTATTCAGAACATAAGATAATAAATGTAAGGGATAAGGATGAATTAATAACTTTTATGAAAAATAGCAAACATGCCATTGCCATTACAAAGACCAAGGACGTTGAAGTTTTAAAAAAATTAGGTTTTAATTTATTAGAGAAGGATGAAAAATATGCAATTTTTGAGAGAAAATAGATTTACAATCACAGGACTTCATGAACAAATTTAGAGACAAATTCCCAAGTATCCCTGACAGGATATCAGGCATTGCGGAGCTGGCATATAACCTCTGGTGGAGCTGGCATCCGGCAGCAAGGATGCTCTTTAAAATATTGAATCGAGCTACGTGGAAGGAAAGCGGCCATAATCCTGTAAAGATGTTAGGAGAGCTTCCTGTAGAAATTTTAAAATCAGCCGCGAGTGACCCTGAGTATTTACATCAGCATGATGTTGTGTATGCAAGGTTTCGCGAGGATATTGAGTCAAGGGTATGCTGGTTCTCGGAAAATATTACTGATCCTGAATGTTTACCGATTGCCTATTTTTCCGCAGAGTATGGACTGCATCATTCCCTACCTTTTTATGCGGGTGGATTGGGTTTTTTAGCCGGTGATTATATCAAGGAGTGCAGCGACCTGGGTGTGCCTATGGTGGCAGTAGGTTTTATGTATCCAGAAGGTTATTTGCATCAGAAAATTCGCATGGACGGCTGGCAGGAAAATCCGGATGAAATCCTCGACAGGGATGCTGCCCCGATTGTAAGAGTGCTCAATGAAAAAGGTGAACAGCTTGTTGTCAAGGTCCCTTTTATTGATCCTCCAATCTATGTAGCTGTATGGAAGATAGCTGTAGGCCGTATATCCCTGTACTTAGTTGATACGGATATTGAGATGAACGACCCATGGAACAGGTCAATAGCTTACCATCTTTATATCGGAGACATTGAGCAGCGTCTGCGTCAGGAGATAGTTCTTGGCATCGGCGGCAGTGAGGTTTTAAATACCATTGGCATCAAGCATTCCGTATTGCACTTGAATGAAGGACATTGTGCATTTGCTCTATTGGAACGGATCAGGGAAAAGATAGAAGAAGGGATGAGTTTTGAAAAAGCGGCAGAACAGGTGCGTAATACCTCAATTTTTACTACTCATACTCCTCTCCCTGCCGGGCATGATGTTTTCCCTTTTAATCTCATTGAGAAATATTTCGGTAATTACTGCCAGCTCATTGGTCTCAACCGTGAAGATTTTCTACATCTTGGCATAAACCCGAAAGAACCTGCAGCAGGATTTAATATGACTGCATTTTCACTCAGGATGTCAAACTATCATAATGGTGTAAGCAGGAAGCACGGCGAGGTTGCACGACACATGTGGCAGGCACTCTGGCCTGACAAGAAAGAAGAGGATGTGCCTATTGATTCAATCACTAACGGAATTCATATCCCTACCTGGATAGAACCGAAAATGGAACTCCTCTTTAATAAGTACCTGGGACCCAATTGGCTTGAAGATCACGACAAACAAGTTATCTGGGAACGAGTTAATGATATACCAGACCAGGAATTATGGCAGCTTCATTATTGGTTGAAGATTAAACTGATCAACTTTATTCGAGAACAGGCACGTAGGCGCTGGATAGAAAATCGTGTTAATCCGATCAACATTATTACCGGTGGTACATTGCTTGACCCACTGACGCTTACTATCGGCTTCGCCCGACGCTTTGCTGCCTATAAAAGGGCAGACCTAATATTTCACGACCTCGATCGCCTCAAAAAACTCCTGAACACTCGGTGGCGCCCTGTACAGATAATATTCGCTGGGAAGGCTCATCCGGTAGATGATGACGGTAAAAGAATACTACAGCGAATATTTAATCTTGCCCAAGACCCTTCTCTGGGCGGAAGAATTGCTTTTGTCGAAAACTATGATGAACAACTGGCACAATACATGGTTCACGGAGTTGACCTCTGGCTCAATAATCCAATACCACCCTCAGAAGCATGCGGTACAAGCGGAATGAAAGCCTCACTGAACGGTGTCCCTCACCTGAGCATTCTCGACGGCTGGTGGATAGAAGGGTTTAATGGTAAAAACGGCTGGGCCTTTGGTGGAGACACAGGTAATGATGTTAAGGATTCAGAGGCAATTTATAACATCCTTGAGAAGGAAGTGATCCCGCTATACTACAGGTTGGGAGATGACGGCATTCCCCACGATTGGGTTAAGGTTATGAAAGAGGCAATGAAGAGTACTGCCCCTGTGTTCAGTGCCCGCAGGATGGTAAAGGAATATATAAATAAGTTTTATCAAAATGCACTTAAATCTGCCTCTGAATGAATATGGCCTTACTAACCCTCCTCTTTAAGTAATTTATACTCTATGCTATCAACAAGCGCCTGATAGGACGCCTCAATAATATTCTCTGAGACCCCGACAGTGCCCCATCTTTTCTCTTCGTCACCTGACTCAATAAGTACCCTCACCCTGGCAGAAGTGCCCTTCCCTGCTGTAAGGACACGAACCTTATAGTCATGGAGACTCACTTCTTTAAGTTCAGGATAGAACTTATCGAGTGCCTTTCGCAGGGCATTATCAATTGCGTTAACAGGGCCGTTTCCTGTTGCTGCGGTGTGTTCAACGCGACCGCCAACCTTTACCATTATTGTTGCCTCGCTGATAGGGTCCTCTCCCTCTCTTCTCTTCTCAACTATAATCCTGAAACCTATAAGGTCAAAGAATCTCTTATGGAGGCCGAGGGCCTTCCTCATCAGGAGTTCGAATGATGCCTCTGCTGCCTCAAACTGAAAACCCTCATTCTCAAGATTCTTCAAGGTACTGACAATATCCTGTAACTGTGGAGAATCAGGGTCAAGGTGGATTCCGAATTCCTCCGCCTTTCTTAATATGCTGCTCCTGCCTGCAAGGTCTGATATCAAGACCCTCCGGGAATTACCGACAAGATCGGGCCTAATATGTTCATATGTTTCAGGTCTTTTCCTTACTGCGCTCACATGGATACCGGCTTTATGTGCAAAGGCGCTGTCTCCGACAAAAGGCTGTCTCTTGAAATGTCTTAGATTGGCTATCTCGTTCACAAACCTTGATACATCCCTCAGCCTCCTTAGCTGTTCAGCAGTGATGCAACTCATTTCGCGTTTAACCTGGAGATTGGGAATTACCGAGCACAGGTTTGCATTACCGCATCTTTCACCAAGTCCGTTGATCGTACCCTGCACATGTGATGCACCGCCCTCAACCGCGATTATAGAATTTGCAACAGCACACTCTGAATCATTATGTGCATGGATGCCGAGAGGTGTATGCACATCTTTCACTATGTCATTTATAATATTTTTAACATCGGCAGGAAGTGTTCCTCCGTTTGTATCACAGAGTATAAGGCAGTCTGCACCGGCATCCTGCGCTGCAAGAAGACATTTCAGAGCAAATTGAGGATTATGCTTATAACCATCAAAGAAATGTTCTGCATCAAAAAAAACCTTCCCGGCATTTTTTTTAAGATAGGCAACTGAATTATGAATAATATCAATGTTCTCATCGTATGATATCTTCAGCGCCTCTTTCACATGGAAATCCCAGGTCTTTCCAAAAATAGTAATAATCCTTGACCTTGAATCGAGAAGTGCTTTTATATTAGCATCATCATCTGCTTTGTGTTTAGTACTGTGTGTACTCCCGAATGCAACTATCTTTGAGTTTTCAAGTCCGAGTTTTCTTACCTTCTTAAAGTATTCCATATCCCTCGGGTTAGAGCCAGGCCAGCCGCCTTCTATATAATGCACCCCGAGTTCATCAAGCTTCTCTGTAATCCGAAGTTTATCCTCGACAGAAAACGAGATATCTTCTGTCTGGGCCCCGTCCCTCAATGTCGTATCATAAATTTCTATCTGGCGCATGATTATTTGCCTTCTCCAAGCTCAAATGCATCGTGCAGTACCCTGACCGCAAGTTCAGTATATTTTGTATCTATAATGCAGGAAACTTTTATTTCTGATGTGCTAATCATCATAATGTTTATACCATGTTTCGCGAGTGTCTCAAACATCTTTGCTGCGACACCTGAGTGGGTCCTCATGCCAACACCTATAATGGAGACCTTTGCTATATCCTCCCTGAGGACAACATCTTTTGCTCCGAGCTCAGCAACAATCTCCTTAGTGATTTTAAGTGCCTTCTTGCTATCCGTCTCAGGGACTGTAAAGGATATATCCGTTGATTTTCCGTCACTGCTTATATTCTGCACAATCATATCAACAACGATATTTGCACCTGCAATCGCATTAAAAAGTTTTGCTGCAATACCTGGTCTGTCATGAACTGCTATTGCAGTTATTTTCGCCTGATTTTTGTCATAGGCAACACCTGACACTATAACCTTTTCCATCTCTCTGTCCTCCTTAACAACAAGTGTACCAGGATTATTATTGAAACTCGACCTGACCACAACCGGAACCCCATATTTCTTTGCAAATTCAACCGACCTCGTCTGGAACACTTTTGCACCAAGGCTTGCAAGCTCAAGCATCTCATCATACGAAATCTTATCGAGTTGTCTTGCGTCAGGCACTATACCGGGGTCCGTGGTATAAACGCCGTCAACATCCGTATAAATCTCGCAGAGGTCTGCCTCAAGTGCTATTGCAACAGCGACTGCTGTGAGGTCAGACCCGCCCCTTCCGAGGGTTGTAACATCAGATGTCTCTGTTATGCCCTGAAATCCCGCAATAACAGGTATTATCCCTTTATCTAATGCCTTCCTTACCCGTTCTCCGGTTATCATTTCGATCTTTGCCTTTGTATGGACGTCATCTGTGATAATCCCCACCTGTCTGCCTGTAAAAGACATTGATTTAAAGCCGAGTTCATTTATTGCAATTGCTGTAAGCGCAGCGCTTATCCGTTCCCCGGATGAAAGCAGTAGATCCATTTCACGCTCAACGGCATTCGAAGATATCTGATTTGCAAGCCCAATAAGCTTATCTGTCTCTCCCGACATTGCAGAGACAATAACAACAACATCATTACCCTGCCTCTTTGTTTCAGCAACTCGTTCTGCAACTGCCCTTATCCTCTCTATGTTCCCAACAGATGTACCGCCATATTTTTGCACAATCAGCATTAACTTAAGACCTCCTCTAATATTTTGTAATATAACATGTAAAAATACCAAACTCAAACCCTTTCTTCCCGGTCGAGAAAATCCCTTGACACCGCAAGGGTTTTAATCAATAATTAGACCATTCAAACCCTTATCTAACTTATATCTCCCCTCCCTTGATGGTCTACGACTCGTAGAGGAGGGGCAAGGGGAGTTAGCTTTTGAAGACCTCCGCCGAGAACTCCTCTCCAGAAAATACAGCTATAAAACTGTAAACCCCGCACCATTGTCAGACATCATTAGCTTTAGATTGATAGCATTCAGAATTACTATTTTATGTATCTGTATCTCTACAAAAAAGGAATAATTACTCATAAATCCTTTCCTCAGGGGGATATTGCAAATGGGGTAATAACCATAAATAAGGCAGCATTGCAGGATAAAATAACAGTTTTATTTCCATTCAATCCGGCATTTGTCGAGAAAATCCGTGCCGTTGCAGGCCGCAGATGGCATCCGGAAGAAAAATACTGGAGCTTTCCGGATGATAATGGAACTCTGGAGAAGATTCTTGAAGCCTTTAAGGATGAAGAGATCCAGATAGACCCCGCACTTTCTATAAGTGCGAGGGTAGACCCTGCCCTGCAAGCTGAGCTTTCAAATTCTTCTATCAGACAAAACCCCACTTTAGCAAAACCTTCTCACTTCCCCACTTTGGAAAAGGGGGGCGAGGGGGGATTTTCCGATAAAAATAATTCCACAATCGTTATAGAACACAATTTTGAGGACCTACGTAGAGAACTTGTCTCAAGGAAATACAGCTACAAAACAGTCAAAGGATATATTTATTACAATAGGGACTTTCTAAGTTTCATTAAGAAGGAGACTGCCGATGTTCGGGAAAGCGACATAAAGGATTACCTCGTATATCTCGCCGAAGAGAAGGAATCCGCGACTGCTACACTCAACCAGGCGATAAATGCTCTCAAGTTCTACTACGGAGGGATGTGGAACCGATCTTCGGTATATTCAGGAATTACTTGGACATGCGAGCAGCAAGACGACTGAAATCTACACCCATGTGAGTACTATGAGCATAGGCAGAATAAGAAGCCCTTTGGATAACCTGGATATTGAAGGAGGTGATAGAGGCAAAAGAAATGAAGAGGAAGGAGAAGCCGCTCTGCGGCCAGAAGTGAAATAACCGCACCGTGGTGCAACTTTCATTCTATTTTTCGGACAAAAGTTGTACCTGAGTGCAATTGTGAACGAGATACGCAAAATGTCGCTTCGCTCCATTTCGCCCGTTATATGAAATGGCGGCGAGGAAAATAAGTTAGGAGGCACCGACAATGAGACCGATACGGACAGTAGTAACGCAAGTAATATGGATGTTGCTAATCTTCGCTTATTGCGAGGCTGAAGCGGCAGATAAAAAGGAATGGGTAAAGCTGACCGATTGCCAGTATGTGGCGCAGAAATACAACGACGGAGACAGTTTTGGTGTCAAGTGCGGCACTGACGAGTATATTTTCCGGCTATATTTTGTCGATGCGCCTGAGACCAATTTGCGCTATGCGGAGCGCACACGTGAGCAGAGCGAGCACTTTGGAGTAACATTGGACGAGACCATGAAGGCTGGAGTAAAAGCGAAGGAGGCCGTACGCGATATTTTGCAAAAACCTTTTGTCGTGTGGACGCGTTGGGCTACTGCACAAGGCGAAGCAGGGTGCTGCGATACTATGGATTCATCGAGATTGATGGGAAGGGGCTTGCGGAGATTCTGGTCAGCATGGGATTGGCACGGACAAAGGGCGTGATTGTAAAATTGCCGACTGGCGAGAAATCGAAAGTGTACGTGGAGCGCCTTCATGCATTGGAGCGCGATGCACAGCAGCGGGGCATTGGGATTTGGGCAGGTTCTAAAAAATAGAAAAGGGACTTCGCCGCCGCATTCAAATAACACGCTGCAAAAGACTAACGGACAAACCCTTCGGGCTTCTTTTGCAACGGGAACGTTATCTGCTCAGTGCGGGCAGGAAGGAGTTAGATAAAATGAATTTAAAATTAATTCAACAGATTCATTCAAATATGGAATCTAAAAGCACCGAAGAATTGCTTAAAATATGGGAGGGAAATAATAAAGAACAATATTCCGAAGAGGCATTTGAAGCTATAAAACAATTACTCATAGAACGAGGCGCAGCACTTCCTCCTCAGAAAAAAGTAGTAAGAGTAGGAAATATGGAAGAGATAAAAATTGAAGGCATTCAAAAAAAATCTTTTAGATCAGCTAAGAAATGGAACATTATTCTTACTCAAAATCAAGCTGAGTTTATTGGATTAAAAAAAGGGCAGCATTTTGTCATTCAAAGAGGACAATCTGAATCTAATATTAAATTCAGTAGTGGTTTTTCATCACATTATAATGTTGTCGTCAAGGATAATTATAAGAATGTAAAGCTACTATTATCAGGTAAAGACCGCATATTACTCGAAACTTGTGAGACCAAAGGGGGTCAGACTTGTTTATTGACATTTGTAATACAAAAGACGTCAAACCTAAATAACACAAGAAAATAAAAAATGTGTTCTCCTATTTAAAGATGCCTGCAACTGGCGGCTAACAACAAGCCAAAAAAGACATGAGAAGTCCTTTTACTTTATCAGCTTTTAATTTGTTATAATTGCTATAACCGATTAGAAAGGGAGGCGTCGATGAGTAAAAAGGAATTACTTATAAACGAGATTGAGCAAGTTCCAGAGCCTTTTCTTGATGAAGTGTTGGACTTCGTCCACTTTCTAAAGACAAAGATAATAAAGGAAAGACTTGACATTGCCATCGCAAGCGAGTCTTCTCTCAAGAAAGATTGGCTAAGACCAGAGGAAGATGAGGCGTGGCAAAGTTTGTAAAAGGCAATGTCGTTGTTGTTCCTTTCCCTTTTTCTGACTTAACCCAAGCCAAAAGACGTCCTGCCTTAGTCATTTCAAAATTAGAGGGTGATGATCTGATTCTTTGCCAGATAACCAGTCAATCTATTGAAGACACTTATGCAATCTCACTTAATGATAAAGACTTTGAAACTGGAAGTCTAAAACAGCCAAGTAACATAAGACCTAACCGTATATTTACGGCAGATAGTCATATTATTCTCTATAAAGTTGGCAATCTTACAGTCATCAAGCTCAATGAGATTATTGAAAAGGTAGTTGAAATTATACGGAAATGATAAAAGACTTTTCTGTGTCTGCAACGGACGGCTAACACATTGCAAAAGACTAACGTCCAAACCTTTAGGGCTTCTTTTGCAACGGAACACGTTATCGTACATGTGCCAAACATCTGCCGCCGATTTGAAAGGATATTTTGATTGAAATATCGAATTGAATATTCCCCAGACACCGAAGATCATTTTCGCATCCTTACAACGCGCCAGCAGGTGACTGTTCTTGACACAGTTGAAGGACAACTGCAATATCAGCCTGCTGTTGAAACAAGGAATCGTAAACCTATGCGTCCTAATCCAATCGCTCCGTGGGAGTTGCGAATCGGCAATCTCCGCGTTTATTATGATATCGAAGATGATCCGGAACATGTTGTTTATATCCGAGCCATTGGAATCAAAGAGAGAAATAATGTTAGAATTGGGAAAGAGGTGATAAAATTATGAAAACCGTTGAATTTGCTAAGGCTACACTGCCTCTGTCAAATTACGCAAAAAAGGTTAAAAAGGAACCGTTTATTATTATGAAAGGAGGCAAACCAGTGGCGGCCTTGGTAAGGATAACCAATGCAGATGTGGAAACCGTGTCCTTAAGCAACAATCCGAAGTTTATTGCTTTAATCGAACGGTCAAGGTCGAGACAGAAATCTGAAGGTGGAATTTCTACAGAAGAAATGCGTCGGCGGCTTGAAAAACCAAAACGTTTGGCACACGTCCGATAACACAGTCTAAAAGATTAGCATCCAAATCCCGCCATCGGCGGGACTTTTTTTAGCCGAGAACGTTATTTATTCATTGCGGGCGGGGAAGGAAGATTTTCCAGGGCATCAGTGCCCTTTAATGAAATACTCCATTAGCTTATACCCTTCCTCAAAAACTAATATATCTTTTCTTCCAGTAATCGATTCATCAAATGCAACACCTTCATTTTTCCTCTTAATGCGGCTATCGTATATTACAAAAGGCACAGGTTCATCTGTGTGGGTTCTGACCTCTATCGGTGTTGCATGGTCAGGCAGAAGAAGTATCCTGTATTCATCAAAGGATTCTATACCTCTAAGGACTGTACCTACCACAAGTGCATCAAAATCTTCTATAGCCTTTACCTTATCATTATAATTACCTGAATGGCCTGCCTCATCGGGCGCCTCGACATGAATATAAGCAAGGTCAACCTTCTCGAGAGCCTTCAAAGCTGCCTCTGCCTTTCCGACATAGTTAGTATCTAAATACCCGGTAATACCCGGGACTCCAAGTATCTCAAATCCAGCATATATGCCAATCCCTTTCATAAGGTCAACAGCAGAAACAAGTGCACCATCAAGCGAATATTTCTGTCTGAAGGTTGGAAGACTCAGCTTCTTGCCCTGTCCCCAGAGCCATATACTATTAGCAGGTTTATCACCTCTTTTTATCCTCTCCCTGTTAACAGGATGGCTTATAAGGATGTCAGTTGATTTGAGCATTAAACCCCTCAACACATCTTCTCCATCTCCAACAGGAAGATAGTCGGTTATATCCTTACCCGTAATATCATGAGGTGGAATGCATTCATTATTCAATGCACCGGAAGACCATACCATAATATGCCTGTAGCTCACTCCTGCATAGAAACTGATCTGTTCTGTACCTATTCCCCTGTTAATGTCATTAATAAGCTCCCTTGCATCTTCTGTTGTTATATGACCACCGCTGTAATCTTCCATAACAGCCTTTGTCTTGTCTTTGTTAAATTTGAGGGTAACCAGGTTACACCTGTATGCCACATCATCTCTTTCTAATTTGATTCCTATACTGGCTGCTTCAAGCGGTGCTCTGCCTGAATAAAACTCCATGGGGTTATAGCCGAGGATGTTCAGACTAGCAATGTCTGAGCCTGGATGAAACCCTGCCGGTATAGTCCTGACCTTTCCTATTATTCCCTCAAGTACAAGTCTATCCATATTGGGTTTAAATGCCTTCTGTAATGGCGTTTTACTGCCGAGTCCTTTTACTGGCCTGTCAGCCATCCCGTCACCAATGATGACAACATACTTCATATAATTCCCTCTAAGGCCTTTTCAACAGCCTTTATGTCAGCCTTAACCTTTAAAGGTTTCTCAGCCACACTGAAGACAGTATCGGGGTCCTTAAGACCACTACCTGTAAGTGTACATACGACACTGACGCCATGTCTAAAGTAATTCTCTTTATATAATTTTACCACGCCAGCAAAAGATGCTGCTGAGGCAGGCTCGCAAAAAATCCCTTCTGTAGACGCAATAAGTTTGTAAGCATTCAATATCTCCTTATCGGTTACCGCATTGATTTTCCCGCCTGATTCATCCCGCGCTGCAACCGCACTTTCCCAACTTGCTGGATTCCCTATCCTGATTGCTGTAGCAACCGTCTCAGGATTTTTTACAGGTCTGCCGAGTACAATCGGCGCCGCCCCTGCTGCCTGAAACCCAAGCATTACAGGCAAAGAAGAAATCCTCTTCGCATTATTATATTCCTTGTAACCTTTCCAGTACGCAGTAATATTCCCTGCATTCCCCACAGGAAGCGCATGGTAGTCAGGTGCAAAGCCGAGCTGGTCACAGACCTCGAATGCAGCAGATTTCTGGCCTTCAATCCTGAACGGGTTTATAGAATTTACCAGTGTTATGGGATATTTTTCCACAATGGCTTTTACTATACTCAATGCCTCATCAAAATTACCCTTTACCTGAAGGACATATGCACCGTGTACAAGTGCCTGCACAAGTTTTCCAAGGGCAATCTTCCCTTCTGGTATCAGAACTATAGCCCTGATATTAGCCTTTGCAGCATAAGCTGCTGCAGATGCCGAAGTATTTCCTGTTGATGCACAGATTACTGCCTTTGCTCCGCTCTCCAGGGCTTTCGAGATTGCAAGGGTCATACCTCTATCCTTAAAAGACCCTGTTGGATTCGCACCGTCAAATTTGAAATAAAGTTCAAGATCAAGGCCGAGCTTTTCCTTAATGTTCTGAACCTTGATAAGCGGCGTATTCCCCTCTTTAAGGGTTATAATTGGTGTATTGTCAGTTACAGGAAGAAAATCTCGATATTCTTCAATGATACCTCTCCATAAAATTTTTGAACTTTTACACTCTCCTATTTCCATTCTATCTCCATACTAACTATTCTACGATATCTCCTTCAACAAGTTCTACATCAACTCCTTGATCCTTGAGGGACTGTATGCCTTTCTTGAGGTTCTCTTCTGTGCCCTCAAGTTCAAGAACCATCTCACCCACTGTCTCTGTAACCCTCGCCCTCCTTATATTGGGCATAACATCATATTTTTTAGCCATCGTAAAAATAACAGGCTTTTTGATAAGATGCTGGGGAAAGGTCAGCTTTACCCTTTGCTTCATCGTACCCTCCTTACATTATCCCCCTGCGATTGCAGGGACAATTGAGACCTCGTCATCATCTTTTACCTCTGTTCCTTCATTCTGAAGAAATCTTATATCCTCGTCGTTCAGGTAAATATTTATAAACCTTCTTATCTTTCCTCCTTCAGATATTCTTTCTCCTATCCCAGGGAATCTCTTATCAAGATTATTGATAAGACTTATAACCGTGCCTGGCTCTCCTTCTACTTCATCTTTCCCGTCTGTAAGCTTTTGAAGCGGGGTTGGTATCCTGACTTTTACTGCCATCTATTTACCTCCTCTCCTTATTTTCTGTAATACCTCTTCAAAAGATCCAATATTTGGTTTTATGTAATATGGTGAAATGGTCTGGCCATTCAATGCCTCCTGAGTCTTTAATCCATTCCCTGTCACGCAAATTACTGTTGTTTCATCCCTGCCAATTTTACCCGACTCAATAAGTTTTTTTGTTACCGCAACAGTAACCCCACCTGCCGTCTCTGCAAAGATACCCTCTGCCCTTGCAAGTAATTTTATACCGTCGATAATCTCCTGGTCGGATACATCTTCACCCCAACCTCCCGTCTCATTTACAACCTGAGTTGCGTAATAGCCATCGGCTGGATTACCTATCGCAAGAGATTTAGCAATTGTATCAGGCTTAACCGGTCTGATAACGTCTGTACCCTGTTTTATTGCTGTAGATATAGGAGAACATCCTGTTGCCTGAGAGGCAAATACCTTTGTACTAAGCTCCTTTATTATCCCTATCTCCTTAAACTCTTTGAAGCTCTTCCATATCTTCGTCAGGAGTGAGCCGCTTGCACACGGGATAATAACATTGTCCGGAGCCTTCCACCCAAGCTGCTCTATAATCTCAAATCCATGTGTCTTTGAACCCTCAGCATAGAATGGCCTTATATTTATATTCACAAATGCCCATCTGTATTTGTTTGCTATCTCACTGCACAGTCTGTTCACATCGTCATAATTACCGTTTACTGCAATAAGGTTAGGCTCATATATGAGGGAGGCAACTATCTTGCTCGCCTCGAGTGTTGCAGGGATAAATATAAATCTTTTGAATCCGGCCTTAGCGCCTTGTGCTGAAACAGAATGTGCCAGGTTTCCTGTCGAGGCACATGCAACTGTATCAAAACCAAATTCCCTCGCCTTAGTTAGGGCAATTGCTACAACCCTGTCCTTAAATGAAAGGGTAGGATGGGTAACGGTATCATCTTTTATATAAAGCTCTTTTACACCAAATTCTTTTGCAAGGTTATCGGCCTTTAAAAGAGGGGTATATCCTGAATTTAAACCTACCAGGGGCTCACCGTCTATAGGAAGCAGCTCCTTGTATCTCCATAAGTTCTTTTCACGCCTTTCTATTACCTTTCTTGTCAGTACTTTTTTTATACTTTTATAGTCATACACTACTTCAAGCGGGCCAAAACAGAACTCACAGACATAGACAGGAGCTACAGGATATTCTCTGCCGCACTCCCTGCACTTAAGATCTTTAACATATCCCATTCCAACACCTCCTGTCTGTTCGCATCAGTCTACGACTATAGAGACAATGAAAATATTAATCATTTTACCTCAAAATGCATGATAATTTAAAGAGGAGATAGATATTTGGGTTTTTTTGACTAAATTATAAGTATTTCTACTTCTCTGATTAGTCCGTTTTTTATTTCAAATGCCTTTATTGCAGGCTGCTCTTCATTGATAAGGCTTACTATTACATACAATGAATCCGGATAAAATGCAAGATTTATGTCTTTTGGAGATGGATGGACATCCGATTGCGGATGAGAATGATAAATCGCCGACATCTCAAGCCCTTGCTCTCTCATTTCCTTCATGACAGTAAACTGTTCCCTGGGCTCCATCATATAACTGACGCTGGAGTTTTCGATATTTGTCATCTTATAAACTTTTTGTACAGTCCTATTTTTGCCTGCAAGAATACCACAAGCCTCATTCGGATAGATTTCTTTACAGTGTAAAATCATTTCAGAAACTAAATGTCGGGGGACGACTAATGTTTCAGATTGCATAAAGTATCCATAGATTGGCACTTTATCTTTAGCTATAATCAACCAACTCGGTTATTGTCGGATGGTCACTGCAGATAGGGCAGTCAGGGTTTTTGGGTATTTTTACCTTTCTGAAGGACGGCTTAAGTGCATTATATATCAAAAGCTCTCCTTTTAGTATCTCTCCTGTACCAATAATAAGTTTTAATACCTCTGCTGCTTGTAAAGTACCTATTACGCCTGGAAGAAAGCCAAGGAGTCCAGCACCTTGAGGAGATGGAAGAACACCATGAGGAGGGGGTTCTTCAAACAGACACCTGTAACATGGGCCATCGCCAGGTATAACAACTGTTAACTGTCCTTCAAATTTGAAAATCGCACCAGTTACAAGTGGTTTCTTTGACATAACACAGGCATCATTGACCAGAAACCTTGTAGCATAGTTATCACTGCAATCAACAACAATATCATAATCACGTATCAAGTCGAGGATATTGTGTTTAGTTAACCTCTGTTTTATAGGAATAACATGAACATCAGGATTCAAGGATTCAAATGTATTCTTTGCAGATTCTACCTTTGGTTCTCCAATGGTCTTTGTACTATGCGCTATCTGACGCTGAAGATTACTCAGCTCAACATTGTCATTGTCAACTATTGCAATTGTCCCGACACCTGCTGCTGTTAGGTAATAACCAACAGGGGAACCAAGACCTCCAGCGCCTACAATAAATACCTTTGCCTTTAAAAGCTTTATCTGTCCCTTCTCTCCAACCTCGGGCAGGATAATATGTCTGCTATACCGCTGGAGCTGGTCTTCTGTAAATTCCATTAATCCTCCCATCAAAATAATCCGTTATTAAGGGTCTCATAATAAGAATTACACAATATAAGAAAATCCCTCCTTACCTCCCTTTGCTAAAGGGAGGATTTCCCCTCTTTGGCAAAGAGGGGCGAGGGGAGATTTTAAGGTAAATGTCTATTCAATTATGAGACCGTTATTAACCTTCTTCTTTCCCCTCAACCCTTATAAACACAGTTTTATCCATTACAACAGGTAAATGGTCTATTTCTTCAATTGCATGCCTCACATCCTTCTCTTTTGCCTCATGGGTGAGGACAACGAGTGGAACAGCCTCGCCAATCCTTCTGCCTTTCTGTATCACTGAGGCAATACTGATATTATAATTGCCGAGTATCCCGGAAATCTTTGAAAGGACACCTGGTTTGTCAAGTGCAGAAAACCTGAAATAGTACATAGATATCACATCATCAATATTTTTTATCCTGACATCCCTGATAGTCTTTACCATTACAGGTATCCTTCCTGTTGCATTCTTTTTAATATCCCTTGCTATATCTACAATGTCGCTGACCACAGCACTGCCGGTAGGCATAGCTCCAGCGCCTCTGCCATAATATAAGGTAGAACCTGTAGCATCTCCCTCAACATATACTGCATTGAAAGGGCCATCCACTTTGGATATGAGATAGTCCTTTGGAATCATTGTTGGATGAACCCTGAGCTCCACCTCAACCCCCCCATTCTCCCCCCCTTGGTAAGGGGGGGACGGGGGGGTTGCCTTTGCAATAGCAAGAAGTTTTACCTTATAGCCCAGCTCGGATGCAAAATCTATATCTTGTGAAGATATTTTAGAAATACCTTCTGTATAGATATTTTTATAAGGGATTGGTATGCCATACGAAAGATAAGCAAGTATTGCGAGTTTATGAGCAGAATCTATTCCTTCAATGTCCAGAGTTGGATCAGCTTCAGCATAGCCAAATTTCTGTGCCTCTTTTAATGCAACTGAAAATTCAACATTCTCATCTGTCATCTTTGTAAGTATATAGTTTGACGTGCCGTTTATTATCCCGTATACAGCCTTTATCCTGTTTGCAACAAGGCCTTCCCTTATTACTTTTATAATGGGAATGCCCCCTGCCACAGATGCCTCAAAACCTATCTCAATTCCAGCGTCCTGGGCAGCAGTGAATATTTCGTTACCGTCAGTAGCAAGGAGGGCCTTATTAGCTGTAACCACGTGTTTACCATTACTGATCGCCTTTAATATAAAGTCTTTTGCAGGTCTGATTCCTCCTATGACTTCTACTACTATATCAATATGAGGATCATTCAGAACTGCATCTATATCCGTGGTCAGAACACCTTCAGGAACTTTTACATCCCTAACCCGCATAATATCACGGACCGCAATTTTCCTGAGGTTTATCTCAAACCCCAGCCTTTCTTTCAGGACATCCTTATTTCCAAGAAGGATCCTTACAGTACCACTGCCTACGGTGCCAAAACCTATTATACCGACGTTTATCATCTGTTCAGCACCTTTTTTATGCCTTTTGTTGCCTGTCTAATTCTTTGTTCATTTTCTACGAGGGCAAACCTAACATAGTTATCTCCGCCCTCGCCAAATCCGATACCAGGGGATACTGCAACGCCTCCCTCTTTTATAAGCAGTTTGGTAAATTCAAGAGAACCCATTTTCCTGAACGGCTCTGGTATCTCTGCCCACGCAAACATTGTTGCCTTCGGTGGTTCTATATGCCACCCAGCCTTGTGAAGTCCCTTTATAAGTGCATTGCGCCTCGACTCATATATCTTCCTTATTTCTTCAACACAATTCTGAGGGCCTCGTAAAGCTACAATGCTTGCGATCTGTATCGGCTGAAACATGCCATAGTCAAGATAACTCTTTATCTTTGTCAGCGCTCCAACAATCTCCTGATTTCCCACGCAGAAACCGACCCTCCACCCTGCCATTGAATAACTCTTTGTCATCGAGAAAAACTCAACACCTACATCCATTGCACCTGGGACCTGAAGAAAACTCGGCGCCTTATATCCATCAAAAACAAGGTCTGCATAGGCCAGGTCGTGCAGAATAATAATATTATTTTCTTTTGCAAAATCTACAACCTTTCTAAAAAAATCGAGTCCCTCCACAACCTGTGTTGTAGGGTTATGAGGGAAGTTTATAATTAACATCTTTGGTCTCGGCCATGACGATTTATATGCCTTTTCCATCTCCTCGAAGAAGTCAATACCCGGACCTATCGGGATACTCCTCACCTCTCCACCTGCTATTATTACACTGTATGGATGTATGGGATAAGCAGGGGCAGGTGTCATTACTACATCACCAGGACCTATGGTTGCAAGCACAAGATGAGAAAGGCCTTCTTTGGAGCCTATTGTCACAACAGCCTCTAATTCAGGATCAAGGATAACATCATAACGCCTCGCATACCATTCACATATCGCATTCCTCAACTGGGTTATCCCTTTTGATGCTGAATATCTGTGGTTTTTAGGGTTTTTTGCAGCCTCAGATAATTTGTCTACAATGTGCCTTGGTGTTGCGCCATCAGGGTTTCCCATACCGAGGTCAATAATATCTTCTCCGCGGTGTCTTGCCTCTATCTTAAGGGCATTCACAATACTGAAAATATACGGTGGAAGCCTTTTTATCCTGTTAAACTCAAACATGGTTTACCTGCTCTCTATATTTGGCTTTATATTCTTTACTATGAGCTCTATGCTCTTAGCTATTATACATCTCCTCAGCATTCATTGAACTCCTCACAAGTGGTCCAGAAGCTACATGTTTAAAACCCATGTTTAGGGCTTTAAGACGAAGTCTTTCAAATACCCCGGGCCTTATATATTCAACAACAGGCAGTTTTAACTTTGAAGGCCTCAGATACTGGCCTATCGTAACAAGTTCACAGCCTGCAGTTCGCATATCTCTCAAGACATCTATAACCTCTGCCACCGTCTCTCCGAGGCCAAGCATTATTCCCGACTTTATATTCATTTGTGGGGCCATCTTTTTAACGTATTCCAGTATATTAAGTGAACGCCTGTAGTCTGCCTGTGGCCTGACAATCGGATAAAGCCTCGGAACAGTCTCAACATTATGGTTATAGACATTAGGCCTCGAGTTGAGTACCATCTTCAGGGCATTCACATCACCCTTGAAGTCAGGTGTAAGCACCTCAACCTTTGCATCCGGCAAATAACTTCTGACAGCATAAACAGTTTTTGCAAAATGTCCAGCGCCACCATCAGGAAGGTCATCACGTGTTACAGAAGTAATGACAACATATCGAAGCCCCATTTCTTTTGCAGCCATTGCAACCCTTTTGGGCTCCTCAGGATCAAGCGGCTCTGGTATTGAAGATTCAACTGAGCAGAACCCACAGTTTCTTGTGCATTTTGAACCGAGTATCATGAAAGTAGCAGTTGGCCTGGAAAAGCATTCGCCAATATTAGGACATCTTGCCTCCTCGCATACAGTCGAGAGTCCATATCTTCTTAATACCTGTTTTGTACTGTGGAGACTTTCAGAATTTTTTACCCTTATCCAATCTGGAAGTCTCAAACTCTCTTTGTTCATATACTTCTTTTAGTTTCTTTACTTCTTCCAGTTTCTTTGGCTTTACTATAGATATTAAAAATAAAAGAAATATAAAACTTTGTCAAATAAGATGTGACATTTTTTATTCTTCATTTGCCCGTTCCCTTTGCCTCATCCCATAATCTGTCCATCTCAGGAAGCGTCATATCTGACAGCCTCTTGCCCTGTTCTGCTGCATTCATCTCGATATAACGGAATCTATGAATAAATTTACTTATAGTCTTCCTTAAGGCATCTTCAGGGTTAACACCAATAAACCTCGAAATATTCACAAGCATAAAAAATATATCGCCAAGCTCATCTTCTATCTCGTCCTGCCTTTTTGTTTTAAGCGCCTCTTTAAACTCCTTCAATTCTTCATCGAGCTTCTTTAAAACATCCTCGACCTTTTCCCAATCAAAACCAACTCCTGCCGCCCTCTTCTGAAGCCTGTGTGCCCTGAGTAAGGAAGGCAATGTTTTAGGGATTCCTTCAAGTATAGATTCCCGCATTTTACCCTCAAGCTTTTTCTGTTCTTCCCAGTGCAGAAGTACTTCATCTGCAGTCTTGTAGTCTGCCTTTCCGAAGACATGAGGGTGCCTTGCAATCATCTTTTTACTAATCTTTTCGATAACATCAGAAACCTTAAACTCATTGTTCTCTTTTGCTATCTGGCACTGGAAGACTATCTGAAACAGGAGGTCTCCAAGCTCCTCCTTTATTTTCTCAGGATCACCCTCGTCAATCGCCTCTATAAGCTCATATGCCTCTTCAACAATGAATGGTTTAAGTGATTCCCTTGTTTGTTCCTTATCCCAGGGGCATCCTTTCTCACTCCTGAGCGCCTCCATTATTTTTAACAGTTCCTGAAAATCCATACCTAAAATTTCATCTCTTTCTTTGTATTAAGTAAAAATATGCTGATATTGAAATAAGGACTAAGGTTAACACAAAAATTATCACAGGAGTCAACTCGATGGAGCGGGTCACACTAATCTATACCCTTCCCTGCTTATAAACAAGCCTCGTTAAATCAACCCCGATTGAGTCTGCTGCAGCCTTCCAGCGTTTATTTACCGGCATATCAAAGATAATTTTGTTATTTACAGGGGCAATCAGCCAGCTGTCTGTCATAAGTTCGTACTCAAGCTGTCCTGGAGCCCATCCTGCAAACCCGAGAGTAAAAAGAAACTGTTTCGGCCCCTTACCCGCTGCGATATCAATCAGGATTTCCTTTGCAGTAGTCAGGGCAAGGTTATCATTAATCTTTATTGAGGGATAGTAACTGCCCGTCGGAATCGACTCGCACCGAGAGGGTGAATACAGGATGTATCCCTGTTCAGGCTTAACAGGACCTCCATAGAATACCGGCAGGTCTATTGCACATTCCTTTATATCCAACCCACCAAGCAGGGGCACAAAACTATTAAGCAGGATGCGGTTTACAACAAGTCCAAACGCCCCGTCTTTCGTGTGGTCACAGATGAGTATAACAGTGCGTTCAAAATTCGGATCTTTTAAACTTGGAATAGCTATCAAAAACATACATGTCAGATTTCTGATATCAACATTTTTCATTATGAAAAAACCTCAAATCCCCCGTTTCCCCCTTTTCTAAATCCCCCCATCCCCCCTTTGGCAAAGGGGGGATGGGGGGATTACTTATTTTTCTTGCATCTCTTTATTGCAAGCCTTGCAAGTTTATCGCATCTTTCATTCTCGGGGTGGTCATTATGCCCTTTTATCCACTCCCATTTAATATCATGAAGATTTGAGAGATTAAGGAGTCTCTCCCAGAGGTCCTGGTTTATAACATTATGTTTCTGACTGGTTTTCCAGCCATTTTTAAGCCATCTAAAAACCCATGACGTCATACCCTGAACAACATAATTTGAATCGGTAACTATCCTGACCTTGCAAGGTTTTTTCAGGGCTTCAAGCGCTTTAATAATCGCTGTCAGTTCCATGCGGTTGTTTGTAGTCATAGAGGCACATCCAGAAAGTTCCTTTTCACTGGTGCCGGACCTCAAAATAGCACCATAACCACCTACACCCGGGTTGCCACTGCAGGCACCATCCGCAAAAATTTCTACAAATGGTTTCTCGTTCTTCTTCATTGGAACTTCCCGTTATTTTAACCTGAATAATGCAGACATTGTTCAAAAAATTTATTTAATCCACCTTAAGCTGATTAACTTGATAAATCTATTGAAAATTTGTCAAGCAGGATACCTGCCTCTTTTCGTGCTTTGACTTCAATACAATCAGAATATATTATATTACACATAAGGGTCAAAGGGGGATGTCTTGGAATTATTCAGGTTCGGGATTTCAGAAATAAGAGAACTGCTCGATAAAAAAGAAATATCAGCTAAGGATATAGTCAATTCAATCTATCAGAGGATAGATGCTGTTGAGGAGAATGTAAGGGCATTTGTTACCATAACAAAAGATAGAGCCATGAAAATGGCTGACGAGGCGCAGAAGAGGATTAATCAAGGAGAAACACAAAAAACTATATCCATACTCGGGATTCCGCTTGCTATCAAGGATAATATGTGCACAAAGGGTATACCCACAACCTGCGCATCGAAAATACTAAAGAATTTTGTGCCGCCGTATGAAAGTACCGCCACATCGCGACTCGTCGAGCATGGGTACATACTTATCGGGAAGACAAATATGGATGAGTTTGCAATGGGCTCATCAACAGAGAATTCAGGCTTCCATACAACAAAAAATCCATGGAGTCTTGAAAGAATTCCAGGAGGTTCAAGCGGCGGTTCTGCTGCTGCTGCTGCTGCAGATGAATGTATTGCCGCGCTGGGTTCTGATACAGGGGGTTCAATCAGGCAGCCGGCGGCTCTATGCGGGGTTGTCGGGTTAAAGCCAACTTATGGCCGGGTGTCAAGATATGGCCTTCTTGCCTTTGCCTCATCACTTGATCAGATAGGGCCGATTACAAAAAATGTAAGAGATTCTGCGATATTAATGAATGTTATTTCAGGCCATGACCCTCTTGACTCCACATCAGCGCCTGTTCATCTACCTGATTTTACAGCAGTCCTCGGCAAGGATATAAAGGGTATGAGGCTCGGAATTCCAAATGAATATTTTATTGAAGGGATGGATAAAGAAGTTGAGTTATCAGTAAAAGAGGCTATAAAAAAACTTGAATCACTCGGTGCAATCCCTGTTGAGGTATCTCTAGCGCATACCGGATTTGCGGTTGCAACCTATTATGTCCTTGCGACCTCAGAGGCATCATCTAACCTTGCACGCTATGATGGTGTGAAATACGGCTTCAGGGCAGAGGGGAGGGATTTAATGGAGATGTATATGAATACAAGGGCACAGGGATTTGGTGCCGAAGTCAAAAGGAGAATAATGCTCGGCACTTATGCCCTTTCATCCGGATACTACGAGGCATATTATAAGAAGGCACAGCAGGTGAGGACGTTAATCAAAAGAGACTTTGAAGAAGCATTCAGAAAGGTGGACGTCATTGTTACCCCAACATCACCAACTACTGCATTTAAAATTGGCGAAAAGACCGCTGACCCTCTCCAGATGTATCTGTCTGACATATTTACAATTTCGGTTAATCTTGCCGGAGTTCCAGGGGTTTCTATACCTTGCGGCTTTACCTCAAATAATCTACCGATCGGGCTACAGTTGATCGGAAGACATTTTGATGAAGAGTCTATTTTAAAAGTCGCATATGCCTATGAGCAGAGCACCGAATGGCACAGGAGGAGGCCAGACCTATGAGATACGAAGCGGTTATCGGTCTTGAGGTTCATGCACAGATGCTGACAGACACAAAGATATTTTGCGGCTGTTCAACAAAATTCGGCTCTGAACCCAATACACAGACATGCCCGGTATGTATTGGAATGCCAGGCGTGCTTCCTGTATTGAACAAAAAGGCCCTTGAGTTTACTATAAAAACCGGCCTTGCAATGAAATGCAGAATTTCTCCATACAGCAGGTTTGCAAGAAAGAATTATTTTTATCCTGATCTTCCAAAGGGATACCAGATAAGTCAGTACGAGCTTCCAATATGTGAGCATGGATATACTGAAATAGTTGTTGACGGTAATATTAAAAAAGTTGGTATTACAAGAATTCACATGGAAGAAGATGCAGGAAAAAACATCCATGAGGGTACAGGTAATTATAGTTTTGTAGATTTAAACAGGGCTGGGGTACCGCTTATGGAAATCGTCTCCGAACCGGATATAAGAAGCTCTGGGGAAGCAGTAGAGTATATGAAAAAACTCAGAACCATCCTCAGGTATCTCGGTGTCTGTGACGGGAATATGGAACAGGGCTCTCTCCGATGTGATGCGAATGTATCTGTAAGGTCCGTTGGGCAGAAAGAATACGGCATAAGGACAGAGGTAAAAAACATTAATTCGTTCAAGTTCGTGGAAAAAGCATTGGAATATGAGATTAAACGGCAGATAAGGGTCATTGAAGAAGAAGGCGGAATAAACGTTTCATCAACGAGGTTATGGGATGCAAGCAGGGGGATTACAGAATCCATGCGCGTAAAGGAAGAAGCTCATGACTACCGCTATTTTCCAGAACCTGACCTTGTGCCTATAATGGTTGAACAAGAATGGATTGATAAGATAAAGTCATCCCTACCAGAATTGCCCGGCATAAAAATGGAGCGTTTTGTTTCAGTATATGGATTTCCTGAAGAAGATGCAGATTTTCTTACCTCGGAAAAAGCCCTTGCTGATTGGTTTGAAGATGCAGTGAAACTCGGGGGCCAACCTAAAGCTGTTTCTAACTGGATTATGAGTGACCTACTGAGACTATTAAATGTAGAAAATAAATCAATCGAAGAGTGTCCTTTAAAACCAAAGCAGCTTGTCAGCATGCTCAATCTTATAGAAAACGGCACAATTAGCGGGAAGATAGCAAAGACGGTCTTCGAAGAAATGTATAAGAGTAGCAGGGGTGCAGATGTTATAGTTAAGGAAAAAGGTCTTGTGCAAATAAGTGATGCGGGATCATTAGAGAAGGTGGTGGATGAAGTGATCGCAAAGAATCCAAAAGAGGTTGAAAGATTCAAAGCAGGTGAGGAAAAGCTCATAGGTTTCTTTGTAGGGCAGGTAATGAAGCTAACAAAAGGAAAAGCAAATCCTCAGATGGTGAATGAGTTACTAAAGAAAAGGCTTTCTGCGTAACCTTGATTTTATGCTGCTTTTTCATTAATCTTATTACATAATAAAGTATCATAAATTTTTTGGAGAGATGTCCGAGAGGCCGAAGGAGCACGACTGGAAATCGTGTGTACGCTAAACCCGTACCGTGGGTTCAAATCCCACTCTCTCCGTCATCTCGTCTTTCTGCAGTCTGGGAACGGCCCTTCGCAGCAGGTGGATGTGAACTCCGTCAGATCCGGAAGGAAGCAGCGGTAAGCATTTTTCCTGGGTGCCGCAGGTAGCCGCTCTCAGGCTGCAGAAAGAGAAGAAGGGTGAAAGATATGAGCTATTTAGTTTTAGCAAGAAAATGGAGACCTCAGGCGTTTGATGACCTTATCGGTCAGGAACCCATAATACGTCTTCTTAAAAATTCGATAGATCAGGGAAAAATTGCACATGCTTATCTCTTCTCCGGCCCAAGAGGGGTTGGTAAAACCTCTGCAGCAAGGATACTCGCAAAGGCACTAAACTGTAAAGATGGCCCAACATCTACTCCATGCGGTACATGTACATTTTGCACTTCGATAACAGACGGTTATTCTCTAGACGTGATGGAAATAGACGGTGCATCGAACAACAGCGTTAATGATATAAGAGACCTCAGGGAAAGGGTGAAATATGTCCCTTCAGGTGGTAGATATAAGGTTTACATCATTGATGAAACTCATATGCTATCTGATGCTGCATTTAACGCACTGTTAAAAACCCTTGAAGAACCACCACCTCATGTTGTCTTTGTCCTTGCTACAACAGCCCCAAAAAAGATCCCTCCGACCGTACTTTCACGTTGTCAGCACCTGCCTTTCAGGAGGATACCCAAACAAAATATAAAGGAGAGGTTAAAAAAGGTATCGGATGCCGAGGGTATCAATATTTCTGGGCCTGCCATTGAAATGATCGCGAGGGCTGCAGACGGAAGCCTGCGAGATTCACTCACAATCCTGGATCAGATATCATCTTTTTCATCTGATATAAAAGAGTCTGATGTTAAAGACCTCCTTGGAATAGCAGATTTTGGGTTCCTTTCTCAACTCTCAGCAGCACTGATTGAAGGGAAAAGAGAGGAGATACTTAAGATTTCAGGAGAACTCGTGGAAAAAGGCACTGATATCAGATCTTTTACCAAAGAGCTTATTCAGTTTTTCAGGGATATGCTTGTTGCAAGTATTGTGAAAAAGCCTGAGGAAATACTTGACCTGAGTAAAGAGGAGATGGATATCATTAAGGATATCCTGTTAAAGACATCCGAAGATCAGCTTACCCTTCTGCTCTCAGAATTATTGAAAGCAGAGGTTGATGTGAGAAATGCATCATCACCAAGCCTTACCTTTGAGATGGCTCTCATAAAGGCAAGTTTTCTGAGTGGCATTAAACCTCTGAAAGAGCTTATGGAAAACATAGAGAAATATATAAAGCTTGATACTGTATCGTCCCCTGCATATACTTTGAAGGAATCTGAGGAAAACCGATTAGAGGGTAGAACTGTCACAGATGAAATGTGGGACAGGGCCATAAAAAAGATGGTGCCGCCACTTGCCTCAAAAATATCAAAGGCAACATTCAAACTTGCTGGAGATAAACTGATTCTTACCCTTAACGGAGGAGATTCACTTTTTGCAGATTCTATTAAAAAGAATACAGCATTAATAGAACAAATCTTCTCAGAAGAACTTGGAAGTAAAATAGAGATAGAAGTAGAAACTGCAAAGAAAAAGACAATCCGTAAAAAAGATTTGAAGGAAGAAGTGATGGCAGAACCAGCTATTAAAGAGGCCCTTGAACTTTTCGAGGGGAGGATTGTGGATGTAACACCGATATCAGAACACAGAGGACAGAAGACAGAAGACAGAGATTCTTAAATTTGTTTCAAATCTGTGTGCTGTGTTCTTGGATCTGTATTCTGAAATAATGGAGGATGATATGTCAAAAAAGATGCTTGGAGATATAATGCGCCAAGCCCAGAAGCTTCAGACCGAAATGGCGAAGATGCAGGAAGAGGCAAAGAAAAAAACAGTTGAGGCAACTGCAGGTGGCGGCATGGTTACTGCTGTAGCAAGTGGAGCAGGGGATATTATTTCAATAAAAATTGAAAAGGATGTTGTTAATCCAGATGATGTTGAAATGCTCCAGGACCTTATCTTGGCAGCAGTTAATGAGGCTTTGCGCCGCGCACAGGAGATGGTAAACAGCGAGATGTCAAAACTAACCGGAGGATTACAGTTGCCAGGATTAGGTGGCCTGGGTAAGCTTTTTTAGGTTAAAATATCTTATGGAACCTTTTATTCCATATGTCTCTGAAGAAGAGATAAAAAGGGAAAAGGTAAAGGCACAATCGCTCAGAAAATCCCAGTGGTGGAAGAGGAAATGTGCAGAAGGCGTTTGCTATTTCTGTAGAAAAAAAGTATCTCCAAAAGAACTTACGATGGAACATGTAGTTCCTATAATACGGGGTGGTAAATCGTCCAAGGGGAATCTCGTTCCCGCCTGCAAGGAATGCAACAGCAAGAAGAAATATCTCTTGCCGATTGAATGGGAAGAATACCTCGAAAGATTAAAGAAGGATTCCTGGAGTTGAGACATGTCGTTTCCAGAATTAACTAACAAAGTAACCGCCACCATCAAAAAATACTCTATGCTTTCTGGAAAAGAAAAAATTCTTATAGGGCTATCAGGAGGGCCTGATTCAGTATGTCTCCTGAATGTGCTTAATAATCTTAAGAATAAGTTCATGCTCGACTTATATACAGTATATATTGACCATGGCCTGAGGCCAGAAGAAACACCGGAAGAGACAGAGTTCTGTAAAAAACTTTGTGCGGGTCTTTCCATTCCTTTTACTACAAAAGTCATTGATGTAAAGACCTATTCAAAAGAACAAGGTCTGAACAAGCAGGAAGCTGCAAGGGAATTGCGTTATAGGATTTTCGAAGAAACAGCTTATGAGATCAAGGCGCACAAAATCGCATTAGGCCATACAGCAGATGACCAGCTCGAAACATTTTTCATGAGATTTTTCAGAGGATCAGGCCCAACAGGGCTTTCAGGGATCCCGCCAGTAAGAGGGAATATCATCCGGCCTTTGATTGAGATTGAGCGTATGGAAATTGAAGAATTCCTTCATGAACAGAAAATTAACTACATTACTGATTCATCAAATCTCAAAAAAGATTACCTCAGAAACAGGATCAGACTCGCATTCATCCCTGAAATTAAAAAGATTAACCCTCATATCGCACAAACTGTATCACGAACAATGGAGATATTAAGAGAAGAAGAAAAATATTTTGAACTCATTATTACAAAGACCCTGATGAAGTTAATATGCAGGAAGACCGATTTTCGCATGGAGTTATTTCTTACACCATTGGAGGCAATGGATAAGGTTATACTCAGAAGGGTTTTGAGAAGGGCCGTAGATGCTGCAAAAGGTCTTAGAGGTATGGAATTCATTCATATAGAAGGCATAATTGATCTAATAAAACAGGGAAGGCAAGGAGACAGGATTTATCTTCCAAGGGGACTAAGGGTTATAAAGAATTATTCAACACTGGTGATTACATCCGAAATTCCTCTGAGATTGGGGACCTTTACACTAAATGTGCCCGGGGAGGTTGTTTTGAAGGAAAGCAGGGCCGTGATAAAAGCATCCGTAGTAGATAAAGTAGAAAGTTATGGAGATGGAAAGACAATGGCTGTATTTGATGCAGATAAAACAGGAACTGTACTTACTGTTAGATCAAGGGAGCATGGTGATTTCTTCTATCCCATTGGATTTGGAAAAAGAAAGAAACTCCAGGACTATTTTGTGGATGAAAAAGTTCCGAGAGATGAACGGGATTCAATACCGATAGTTGTGTCAGGGAACGATATTGTATGGGTCACAGGCTTCAGAGGAGATGAAAGATTTAAGGTATCAGATGAGACAAAGAGGTTTTTGAAAATGGAAATTAAGCGGGCGTTATGAGAGTGTGTGTAATTGATGAGGAGGATAAGTAATGGTAAGAGTAAGATTTGCACCAAGCCCGACAGGACATCTGCACATAGGCGGAGCAAGGGCAGCGCTTTTTAACTGGCTTTTTGCAAGGCATAATAAAGGTGCATTCATACTCAGGATTGAAGACACTGACAGGACACGCTCAACCGAAGAATACATAAATTCAATTATTGAAGGGATGAAGTGGCTTAACCTCGACTGGGATGAAGGACCATACAAGCAGACAGACAGGTTTGATATTTATAGGAGTTACGCAGATAAACTCTTAAAGGAAGGGAAGGCATATTATTGTTATTGTTCGCCTGAAGAACTTGAACAGGGAAGAAAGGAAGCATTAGCACAGGGGAAACAACCAAAATATGATGGCAGATGCAGAAACCTGAAAGCCCCTGTTTCAGGTGTAACCCCTGCTGTAAGATTCAGGATGCCACAGGAAGGGGAGACCGTTGTTAATGATTTGATCAGAGGTAAGATAGTCTTTGAGAATGCCCATCTCGATGACCTTATAATCATGCGATCTGATGGGACACCTACATATAATTTCACTGTAGTTGTTGATGATGTGGATATGAATATTACACATGTTATTAGAGGAGATGATCACCTTAACAACACCCCGAAACAAATACATGTATACGATGCCCTCGGGTATAAAGTGCCATTGTTCGCACATCTCCCGATGATTTTAGGCCCTGATAAAACGAGACTCAGCAAAAGGCACGGTGCAACTTCAGTTATGGCATATAAGGAAACGGGATATCTTCCAGAAGCACTTGTTAATTACCTTGTCCGACTCGGCTGGTCATATGGAGATCAAGAGGTCTTTTCGCGAGATGAGCTGATAAAGTATTTCTCATTTGAGAATGTTGGAAAATCTTCAGCAGTCTTTAATCCGGAAAAATTTCTATGGCTTAACAGTCATTATATCATTAACTCTCCAGCAGAAAAACTTGCTGAGCTTGTTATACCTTTTCTACTAAAAGAGAAGATTGTCAACGAGGGGCAGGCGCTCGATAAAGGCTGGTTATCAAAGGCTGTTAACACCCAGAAAGAACGCTCAAAGACACTTATTGAACTCGCACATTCTTTGAGATACTATATTTCAGAGGATGTTGAATACAATGAAAAAGCAAAGGTAAAATTTCTTAATGAAAAGACTCTTCCTTATTTGATAGAGCTGAAAGACAGACTTGCTTCTATTCCTGATTTTTCAGCATCAGAGATAGAAAAAGTTTTTATCTCAATAATCGAAAAACATGGTATCAAGCTTGGCAATATAGCCCAGCCTGTCCGGGTTGCTATGACAGGCAAGACAGAAAGTCCCGGAATATTTGAGGTGCTTGAGATTATCGGTAAGGAAAAGACCATGAAAAGATTAGAGAAGGCGATAAAAACAATTATTAAATAAGATAATGCCTCCGGATCCGCCAATCATTTTAGCCATTTCAACCGAAAAAAACCAGGGCCGCAACCTAAATCCAAAACTGTCATCCCATCTTTTACATAATTCCCCAATATTTTTTGCGGATTCTGGAATAATTTTCTAATTTTATTATCGAGGCGACCTGAGTATCTAACAGGGCATATTCGTTTATTTTTATCACCCATCGTTATATCCTACACGACCTAAATCAGCGGCGGGCAATTGCCCGTCCGCTGGAGTGTTTTGTTAGGCGTTGTGTTGTTCTTGTTAAATCGAGTAATGACCTCAACGCATCATTTACTGCGGCTGAATCAGAAAATGCCTTAGCCACATCTGGCTCAAGCATGACAACATTAGCACCTTCTTCTAAAATGCGCTTGTAATACTTGCCACGAACAGCCTTAGAATAATCAAAATTGTATTCGGAGCGTAATTCATCACTAATTTTCTTTTCTTTAGCTTTCATGTCGTCTCCTTTCGTGCAAGGTTGCAGTCCGCGCACTAATAATTCGTATGGTTTTTCCTCTCTCTGTATGTGAAACTACAAGCAAACGCCCATGAGAGGAGTAACCAACGGTTATTAATCTTTGCTCGTCAACCGAGTGATCTGGATCATCAAAAGTTGCTGGGTTTAGTGCTGGGTTTAGGGACGTTGTTTCCTAATGGGAATTGTTCTATTAGATAACTCCCTTACCATGTCACGATCTCGCAATTGCTTTTGTAATTGCAGAAGTGCTCACACCAAGGTGTCTGGCAACTTCAGCGGCAGTCAAGCCGAGTTCCTCTGCACTCCTTCTTGCTATCACGGCCCTTGCTTCACTCATCTTACTCCTCCGGCTACCGTTCCTAATCGCTGTAGCGCTCACCTGAAATTTTTCGCATTCCTCACCGATTATATCAGATATGCCCATACCCGTTTTTCGTATCTTTAGCTGTCGTATATCCCTTTCTTCTACGTCTTCAAGTACCTTCTGTACAAAGTCACTGCCGCCAAGAATTCTTTCATCGAATTCACCCTCCCTTTCCCTTCTTCTCATTGAAACCACGTTCGACCATCCTCCATGGCTGCGAATGAGTCCCCCACCCGTAAGTTCATCTGAGCGCCCCATGTTTATGCCTTTCTCCACAAACTTTCTGTATTCCTTTTTCGCCCTCTTTCTTGTGACACCGAACTGCGTAAGCACATATTCCACGTCCATCCATTCGTGTTTAATATTTCCTATTATTGAACCATGTCCGCTCCATTGATAACTGTCCAATTCGTCCATTTTCCTGATTATCCCAGCCCTTACGGGATTAAGATGTATATAGCGTATAAGGGCTAAGAAGTATCTATCTTCTTCACATAATACAGACTTATAACGGTTCTCGAATAAATGCCCAGTCCTCTTATGTCGCCGGTTGAAATATATCGCATACCATGTCAGTAGTTTCCGCATTACCGCCGATATCCCCTTCTCCCCGCTCTTGAATAATATATGTACGTGATTGCTCATCAAGACCCAGGCGTATACGGAACACTTGGCGTCAGATACATATTCTCCCAATTTCTCCAGGAATTTATTCTTATCCTGCTTATCGATAAAGATATCCCCCCTATCTATGCCCCTTATCATAATGTGATGAAGCGCTCCCGGAATGTCTAAACGTGCATGTCGTGGCATGGCTCAATATTACTTGACCGTCTGCTTTTCTGTCAGTAGTAATTCTCACCAAGAAACAACGTCCCTAAACTTCTCCCCCTAAATTATTTAGGAGGAAAACAGTATGAAAAAACAAATTATTATGGCAACAGCAAGTTTGATTATTTTTGCGCTGGCTGTTGGATATGCAAGTATAATTGGTAAAAGTGGTCCAGAGACTTTAAATATTCGCAGTGCCCCTGAACAAGCAAGCATTGTGATAATCGATGAAGGAGCTTCTAAAATTTTTGAAGGCAAGACCCCTACAACTGTTTCTTTAGAGAAAAAGAAAGGCTATTTCAGGGGTAAAAAGTATACCGTAAAAATTAGCAAGCCAGGCTATGCTGAACAGACTATAACAGTGGATACAAGGTTAAACGGTTGGTATCTTGGCGGCAATTTGATTTTTGGTGGTCTTATCGGATGGCTCATTGTGGATCCCGTTACGGGAGCAATGTGGACGTTAGACACAAATGAGCTCAATGTTACATTAGAGGCATCTAAACAAAGCAAAGGAACAGATTCATACCAGTTTGGAATTGTTCTTCTGGATGATGTTCCACAGTCTTTGCGGAACAAGATGGTTAAGGTTTCTCAATAACGGTTTAAAATTGGACGGTTCAGCTTTTTCATTGCACCAAACTACCAATTGGCGTTTCGTATAACGTTCTCTTTGCAAAAGAAGCCCAAAGGGTTTGAATATTAATCTTTTGCACCATGTTAGGGCGACCGTTTCGCGTGATAACCTTTTTAAAATCAATATGTCTTTATTTGCCAGTTATACTGTTAAGCTCTTTTTCAATGGCAGTAAAAAACTTGTTGTAAAAATCCTCATCCTCTAAAGTTCTCTCTTCCTGTCTAACCTTTGTGGCTTCGCTTCCAACAGGTAGTAGTCCGAAAAGAGCCCTATCTGTCTTTACCCTAACCTTGTCTACATACTGAGTAGCACTGGCATAAATGGTGGCTTTCCCCTTCCCTGCGTCTATAACATTTGCATTGACAGTAACAACAATACTGTCTTTGCCGTTTTCAAAATATCTCGCCGCTGTAAATGATTTTGCTTATAAGTCTTCTCTTTCAATTCTGAAGTTCTGACTCAACACCGCTCTTTTAGCCGCAAAATAGCACTCATCAAGAGACGCATTAAAAGTTTTTGCATTGGGACTTTTCTCATCGTTAAAAACATTTTTGTACGCACTTGAGGCACAACCTGCCATTATCATAGCTACAAAACAGATAAGCAATACTATCTTTATTGCTTTTTTGTCCCCCATAATTAATTTCCCTCCTTCATAATTTTCTATCATGCAAAATGTTGCGTGACATTGTTTGTAGACGCATTGCGTTTATTTTCCCTATGGGCAACATTGTGTACTGCGTCTATCCTTCCAAAAGGGATATTTTTACGCAGTAGGTGCGTTGCCTATTTCCTATTACGCTATTTTTTGTCTTCTTTTTCACCCCTTTATGAGACTGCTTTTAAATTTCTCGATATTGTCCCATCCTTTTGTTGAAGTAAAAAGGACGCTAATTGCATCATCATTCTAAGCTGCCACCTCCTGTCTGTCAATAGATTTCTGCTGCAAAGCAGCAGTGAGTTTCAGTATTTCCCTGTAACCTTTCACACGCTTGAACTTCTTCTCTGCCCTTAAGAGAGCTGCCACCGCCCACCTCTGAACCATATCCCCTCCGTTCCATCTTTTCACTCGTCCAGTGATGCTGCGGGTTATGGAGAAACAGGATTCAATCGGGTTTGTGGTCGAGAGGGTCTTCCATTTGCCTTTTTTGCCATCTTACGGTATCTTTTACCCATAGAAGCGTCCTCCTTTAGGCAGCCCCTTATAGGAGCTTCCTTTAAATGAGTTTTTGGATAAAACATTTTAATCGAGGTCGCTTCTTACTCCAACAACTAAAGGGACATTGTCTCTGAAGAACCAGTAAAATAATATGATGAAACAATTACAAGAAGAACAATACCCAGGCATTCCAGTATTTACACTTTCCGAATTAAACACAGCTATTAAGGCAACCTTAGAACTTGCCTTCCCTGAATCAGTGTGGGTGGTTGCCGAAATATCCGAAATTAGATGCAATTCTAAAGGGCATGGTTATCTTGAACTTGTAGAAAGAGAAGAGGAAGAAACCATAGCCCAAATAAGAGCCAACATCTGGGCATATACTTTTAGAAATCTTGCATCAAAATTCGAAAAAGCTACAGGAGAAACCTTAAAACAGGGCATGAAGATATTGCTTCAAGTAAATGTTACCTTCCATGAAGTCTACGGGCTTAGCCTGAACATAAAAGATATAGATCCTACCTATTCACTTGGGGAAATGGCACGGAAGAAAAGAGAGGTTATAGAGAGATTAACAAAAGAAGGCTTGATCAACCTGAATAAACAGATCCCTTTGCCATTAGTTCCCCAAAGAATTGCTGTTATATCCTCAGCAACGGCAGCAGGATACGGAGATTTTGTTGACCACATTGATGATAACCCTTATGGATACAAAATATTTTATACACTTTATCAGTCCTTAATGCAGGGGCAAGAGGCTGAGGCATCTATTATTGCTGTTTTAAAACAAATCAGAGGGCATATCAAACTTTATGACGCTGTGGTTATCATTAGAGGTGGAGGTTCACAGATTGATTTGAGCTGTTTCGATACCTATAGTCTCGCTATCGAGGTAGCAAAATTCCCCTTGCCTGTCATAACGGGAATCGGACACGAGAGGGATGATACAGTCGTGGACATGGTAGCACATACAAAACTTAAAACACCTACTGCTGTAGCCGAATTCCTTATATTGGGAATGAGTAGTTTTGAAGAAAGGCTTTCAGATGCACAGAGCACATTAGTTATTCGGGCAAAAGAATTACTGAGAGAAGAAAAGCACAGACTTCAGTATCTTATGCAACAGTTTAGGCATATAGTCAAAGACAGGTTTAATGGAGAGATTAAAAGGATAGAAACAGCTTCGCACAGACTGATTCACGGCGCTACCCAAATAATTGATGGGAATAATAACAAGCTTAAGCTCGATGTGAACAGGCTTGTTGGTGGGTTGAAAATAGTGTTCCAGGAGCATAAGAACAAGATAAAGCATTTTGGGCAAGCCATAAGGCTTCTTGATCCAATTAATGTCCTGAAAAGAGGATATAGCATTACCTACTTAAGGGAAAAAGCAATCAAGGATAGTAGTGAGTTACAGACAGGGGATATAATAAGAACTAAGGTTTACAAAGGAAGCGTTAACAGCAAAGTGGAGGCTATAGATGTCGAAGAATAAACTAACGTATACATCAGCAATTACCGAGCTCGAAGCAATTGTTCAGGATATAGAATCGGGAGAAATAGATGTTGATGTTTTAACTGCAAAAGTCAAAAGGGCATCAGAACTGATAAGGTTTTGCAAGGACAGCTTGAGAAATACGCAGAAAAAAGTTGAAAAAACTTTAGTAGATATTGAACCTGAAAGTAAATCTGAAGAAGAATAGTTTCCTGCTTAAAACGGTAGAGTTAAATGCGTAAAAAAGCAATCATAGATATAGATAACACCCTGTGGCAATTTTGTAATGCACTGTATGAGGAACTCAGGAAGATAAATAAGAACTTTCCTACCCCCGACAGTTGGACACATTGGGATTTATGGGAGGGGTATTGTACAGAAGATGACTTTTATAATGCTGTAAATATTGTTCATTTGAATCAGCATAGTGATAATTATTTACCCTATCCAGAAGCCAAAGATTTCCTCTTGTCACTGAGAGAAAACGGTTATCACATCACCATAGCAAGCCATAGGTTACCCGATTACAGGAAACAAACCGAGAAATGGCTTGAGAAGCATGGTCTGGTGTATGATGAATTACATCTGTCTTTCCAAAAAACCCAACTTTTTGACACATCTACTGATGTTGTAGTAGATGATTCCCCAAAAGTATTAGAGAAGGCAGTTGAAAACGGGATAATGGCTTTGGGACTGCTATTCCCCTGGAACAGGGAATATGTAGATAATGGATTTATGTTTTTTGATAATTTGAATGAGATTTTGAGCCATATTCTTGATAAGTAGATGGCTGAAAAACCTCATACGGGAGGAGCGATTGTTACTATTACCCTCATATCACTTATTGCTAAAATTCCATGTGGCTCACGTATATCTGAAATCAAAACATCACCAGTATTAGCTGGTAGTGTTAATCCATCCTTGCCTAAGAATTCCCCCTCTCCTTCAAGAACTACAATGCTTAACTGTCCTTCTACATCGTGGGAATGAATTCCTAATTCCTGACCACTTTTAAAATTGAAGTTTAATACCCGAAAATAGGGAGAATCATGAATCAGAAACTTTTGCTACCTTTATCACTGAACCCACTTTCTTTTAACACTTCAATCCGTTTCATTATGGCTGGCTCTCCTTTTGCTCCCACTCATTTGTCGGTTGTTCCTTTTGCCCGGTGCTAAAATCTAATACCTGATCTATCAATCGTTCTGTTAAGCTTTGCACATCAACATATTTCTCAAAGGATACTAAGTCATGCTTTTCAACCGCCTTTTGGCTTGAGTTAAATCAGAGAAAGGGAAAGGGACAATAACGACATCGCCTTTTACAAACCTTGCCATGCCTCATCTTCCTCTGGTTTCAGCCAATCTTTTTTGAGAGAAGATTCGCTTGCAATGGCAGTGTCAAGCCTTTCCTTAATTATCTTTGTCTTCAAGAAATGAACAAAATCCAACACCTCATCAAGAAAAGATTCAGGGAGCTGTTCAATCTCACTTATAAGTAATTCCTTCTTGCTCATGACTTCCTCCTATATAAAATCGGTTTATATAATTATACCAATTGTTGGTCCAATTTTGCTTCAATGTCTGCTGTTGGAAGTTCACCAGATTCAGGGATTTGCCTTATATAGTAAATAAGCGTCTTCCATAAATATGGGTTACTCATGCCGATATAGGTTTGACGGTAGTGTAACATGAATTATGCAAATATGATTTGGGGTATAATTCTCAATGGTTTAAAAAATCCCCAAAAGGGAGAAACTGCAATTTACCCATGAAAAGTTT
>Ga0210033_1000197_pt1 | contig 54581 bp, 49 predicted proteins | sample CryGeymeta201501_FD_185465 | JGI IMG/M metagenome (GOLD analysis project Ga0210033, IMG submission 185465) | Groundwater microbial communities from Crystal Geyser aquifers in Utah, USA - Crystal Geyser metaG 2015-01 (SPAdes) (version 2) | ecosystem: Environmental > Aquatic > Deep subsurface >... | reverse complement strand
ACGCTCCATCGGAGTGGGTCGCCGCAGCCTGGCCGCGTCGCTGGTGCTGGTGCTGGGTCGTCTGGCGTCGGCCAAGGGTTCCACCGCGGAGGTGCTCGCCGCCGCCATGCTGCGCCTTCGGGCGGCCGCCGTGGAGGTGGGCGCCCGCCTGGCCGAGGAGGGCTTGCTGGAGGAGGCGGAGGACGCCCTCTACCTGACCTTCACCGAGCTGGAGGAGGCCATCCGCCTCGAGCCGGGGGCCTACGCCTCCCGGGCGCGCTTTCGGCGCGAAGACGACAGACGCTGGCGCGCGTTCGCCGCACCCGATCGGGTGGGTGGGGCGGACGCGAGTTGAACTGGACGCGGGCCCTTGGTACGGGGCCATCGTCGTCCGTGACCTGATGAAATGAGGAAAGCATGGCTGAGATTCGAAGCTTCGGAGTGATCGGGGCGGGCCAGATGGGCCGCGGCATCGCCGAGGTCGCAGCGACCTGCGGCCTCGACGTCGTCTTGCTCGACGCGAGCGAGGAGTTGGCGTCCGCCGGGCGCGCCCGCATCGGCGCCGCGCTCCAGAAGCTGGAGGAGAAGCAGCGCCTCGAGGTCGGGCAGGCGAAGGTCGTCCTCGCTCGCATCACGGCGGCGGGCGACTACGCGGCTCTGGGAAGCTGCGACCTCGTGGTCGAGGCGGCCACCGAAGAGCTCGCGGTGAAGCAGAAGATCTTCCAGGCGGCCGACGCCGCGATGAAGCCGGGGGCCCTGCTCGCGAGCAACACCTCGAGCATCTCCCTGACCAAGCTCGCTGCCGTCACCTCGCGGCCGGAGCAGGTCGTGGGCATGCACTTCATGAACCCCGTCCCACGCATGAAGCTGGTCGAGATCGTGCGCGCTCTGCAGACGAGCGAGGACACCTATCAGTCCGTATGCGCCGTCGCGACCCAGATGGGCAAGACGCTGGTGACGACCAAGGACATGCCCGGCTTCATCGTGAACCGGATGCTCATCCCGTTCTTGAACGAGGCCTGCTTCGCGCTCCAAGAGGGGCTGGGCACGGCCGACGACATCGACACCGCGGGCAAGCTCGGGCTGAACCATCCCATGGGGCCCTTCGAGCTGGCCGATCTGATCGGGCTCGACACCGTGCTCTACATCGCCGAGGTGCTGCAGCGGGAGTTCGGGGACGACAAGTACCGGCCGCCGGCCATCCTGCGGAACTACGTGGCCGCCGGTTGGCTCGGGCGCAAGAGCGGCCGCGGCTTCTACCGCTACGACGCGCGGGGCAAGCGGGTATGAGTTCGGACGCCTATGTGCGCGTGGAGCGCGAGGGCGCTATCGCGCGCCTGACCCTCGATCGACCCGACAAGCTGAACGCCTTGAGCGCCGAGGTGCTGGAGCAGTTCGGACGCGGCCTCGATCAGATCGAGGCCATGGACGGGGTGCGCGTTCTGGTGATCACGGGCGCGGGCAAGGCCTTCGTGGCGGGCGCCGACATCTCGGCCATGCAGAACATGAGCGAGGACGAGGCGCGTCATTTCTCCGCCGCTGGGCAAGCGCTCTTCGCACGCCTCGAGGCCATGCCCATCGCCATCCTCGCCGCGGTCAACGGCTTCGCCCTCGGTGGCGGCTGCGAGCTCGCCCTGGCGTGTGACTTCATCTACGCCTCGGAGCGCGCGCGCTTCGGTCAGCCCGAGGTGAAGCTCGGCGTGATCCCGGGCTTCGGGGGCACGCAACGTCTGGCACGGCGCGTGGGTGTGGCCATGGCCCGCGAGTGGGTGTTCACGGGCCGCATGATCAAGGCCGACGAGGCGCTCAGGGTGGGCTTGGTCAACGCCGTCGTCGAGCCCGAGGTGCTCATGGACCGGGCGACCGCCGTCGCCAAGGAGATCGCCGCGACAGGTCCTTTGGCCATCGCCGCGGCCAAGCGTGTGATCGCCGAAGGGGAGGGCGAGCGCCTCGCCGACGCCAACGCCCGTGAGGTCGAGGCCTTCGCGGGCTGCTTCAACAGCGCCGATCAGAAGGAGGGCATGGCCGCCTTCCTGGGCAAGCGAGAGCCCGACTTTCAGGGACGCTGAGCGTCGTCCGCGGGGTTCTGCGCCAAGCAGTGCGTGATGTACGTCGGCGGCAGCGCCGACATGCCGAGCTGAAGCGGCTGATCGAGCACGCCCTCGAAGGCCTCGGCGGCGCGCACGCGTAGCGCGCCCTCGAAGCGGGCGTAGCTCTCTTCGCAATCACCTCGGGCGGCGGAGAGCTCGGCGAAGAAGTCCAGGGTGGAGGCGGCGTCGGCGTCGAGTTGAACCGCCCGCTCCGCCAGGGCTTCGGCGCGGTCGAGATGTCCCGTGCGCCGCGCCTCCCAGGCCAGCACCAGCTGCGCGTCGCCATCCCAGGGCTTGAGCCGCAGGCGCATGTGGGCGCGCGCGCTCGAGCTGGTGGCGATGGCCTCGGTCGCTATCGCGCTCGTCTCCAAGACCGCGGCGGCGGCGGCCCAGGTCGCGGCGCCGAGGGTGAACGCGAGCACGACGGCTGCCCAGGCGACCTCGCCCCGAGGTCGGGTCCTCGGTCGCATATGCCAAACGAGCAGCGCCAGCACGGCGCCGCCGAGCGCCCCGAAGATCACGAGCGTTCGTGGCCAGACGCTGAATCCCAGCGCGAGCGCCAGGGGGAGCAGGAAGGCGGCGCCCCAGGCGAGGTGCACGCGAGGCCGGGTCGCCCGATCCGGCTCGCGTCGAGCTTCGACGCGGGCCGCCGCCACCAGGGTCAGTCCCGCCGCAGCCAGCGCGAAGGCCTGCGCGACCCAACCGCCCGAGCGCGAGTCCAGCTCGGGGCCGACCAGATCGAGCGCGATGCGATAGGCGAGCGCCGCGAGCATCGCTTCCAACAGCGCCAACGGCAGGGCGACGCTGCGCTTCGGTGCCGTCCCCGGCTGGCCCACGGGCAGCGCGAGCAGCAGCAGGCGGCCCACGAGCGAGCTTACGACCGGCGCCAAGAGCAGCAGCGTGATCGGTGCCAAGAGCGCATCCACCAGGCTCATGGGCGCTTCATTCGAGGTCGAGGAAGACGGGGGCGTGGTCCGAGGGCTGCTTGCCCTTGCGCTCGTCCCGGTCGATGAAGGCGTCGATGGATCGCGCCGCGAGCGGCTCCGTCCCGTAGACGTGATCGATGCGCAGACCATCTCCCTTGGGGAAGGCCAGCTTCCGGTAGTCCCACCACGAGAACAGGCCGTCCTCCGGATGGTGTCGCCGAAACACGTCGACCAAGCCGAAGGCCTGGATCTCCGTCAGGGCCGCGCGCACCTCGTCCGAGGTGAGGGTCGTGTCTCGCCAGCGCTCCGGCATGGCGACGTCGGCCTCCACGGGCGCGACGTTGTAGTCACCGACCAGCGCCCAGGCCTGGGACGCGTCCGCGTGCCGGTCGAGCCAGCGCCTCAGCCGACGCATCCACGCCAGCTTGTAGGCATATTTGTCGGAGCCGAGCTCGCCGCCGTTGGGGAAGTAGGCCGAGATCACGTGCGTGTCTCCGAAGCGCGCCGCCAACAGGCGCGCCTGGGGGTCTTCTTCTTCGCCGTCGTCGAAGCCCTGGATCACGTCCTCGGCGGGCGTCCGGCTCAGCAGCGCCACGCCGTTGTAGGTCTTCTGTCCGTAGGCCGTGACGTGGTAGCCCAGCGCCTCGACTCCCTCCCTCGGGAAGGCGTGGCTCTCCACTTTGATCTCCTGCAGGGCCAGCACATCCGGCGCGTGCCGCTCCAGCAATCCGAGCAGTCGATCCTCTCGGACGCGCACGGAGTTCACGTTCCAGGTTCCTATTCGCATCACCATCTCCAGAGGCCTCGGCAAGGGCGCGCGATCGTGTAGCATGGATCCCATGGACCTCGACATGCTGAGCAGCGACGCGGCCCCCGCGGCCATCGGACCCTACTCCCAGGCCGTGCGCGCCGGAGACTTCCTCTTCTGCTCCGGACAGATCGCCCTCGATCCCGAGACGGGCGAGATGGTCGGCGCGGGTGACGTCACGGCCGAGACGGCGCGCGTGATGCAGAACCTCCACGCGGTGCTCGACGCGGCGGGGCTCGAGTTCGCGCGCGTGGTGAAGGCGACCATCTACCTGGTGGACATGGCCGACTTCAGCGCGGTGAACGAGGTCTACGCGCGCTCCTTCGACGCCGAACATCGCCCGGCGCGGGCGACCGTGGAGGTGTCCAAGCTGCCGCGAGGAGCGCGGGTCGAGATCGAAGTCGTCGCGGCCTACTGAAGGTCGAAGGGATCGGCGAGATCCGCCGTGGCTTCGCGATCGGCGCCCACGCTGACGGGCCCGATGGCCACGCCCACGAGCTCCTCGAGGCGCGCGAGGTACCGGCGCGCGTTCGTGGGCAGATCTTCGACCCGGCGTGCGCTCGAGAGGTCACCCTCGAAGCCCGGCAGGTCCTCGTAGATCGGAGTCACGTCGCCCAGGCCGTCGTAGGGCTCCGCGTCCCGGCGCTCGCCCTCGACCTCGTAGGCCACGCAGATGCGCAAGCGCGGCAGGCCGGAGAGCACGTCGAGCTTCGTGACCGCGATCAGATCGAGACCGCTCACCTGCGCGGCGCGACGCAAGGCCACGGCGTCGAAGAAGCCGCATCGACGCGGGCGACCCGTGGTCGCGCCGAACTCGGCGCCGGCCGTGCGCAGGGCGTCGCCCTCGTCGCCGAAGAGCTCGGTGGGGAAGGGCCCGTCCCCGACGCGCGTGGCGTAGGCCTTGGCGATGCCCACGACGCTGTCGATGCGCGTGGGGCCGATGCCCGCTCCCACGCTGGCACCGCCGGCGGCGGCGTGGCTGCTGGTGACGAAGGGGTAGGTGCCGTGGTCGACGTCGAGCAGCGCTCCCTGCGCGCCTTCGAGCAGGACGTTCTGCTTCGCCGTCAGGGCCTCCGAGACCAAGGGCGTGCCGTCGACGATCCTCGGCGCGAGACGTTCGCCCATCCGCAGCATGGTGCTGAGTGTCTGTTCGAGGTCGGGCGCAGTCACTCCAGCGGCCGCCAGGAATGGCGCGTGGTGGTGGTACAGAGCGCTCACGCGCGCCCGAAGCGTCTCGGGACGCAGCAGGTCGCCGATGCGCACGCCGCGCCGCGCGACCTTGTCCTCGTAGCAGGGGCCGATGCCGCGACGGGTCGTGCCCAGAGCGCCCGTGCCCTGCTCGCGGATGCCGTCGAGGATCGGGTGGAGTGGCAGCACGACGTGGGCGCGATCCGCGAGGAAGACGCGATCGTGGGTGTTCACGCCGCGGGCCTCGACCGCGTCGATCTCCTCCAGCAGGACGGCCGGATCGATCACCGTGCCCGAGGCGATCAGGCAGCGCTTGCCCTCGTGCAGGATGCCGGAGGGGAGCAGGTGCAGGACCAGCTTCTCGCCCTTCACCACCAGCGTGTGACCGGCGTTGGCGCCTCCCGCGTAGCGGACGATCAGATCCGCGTAGCGGGCGTAGAGGTCGACGACCTTGCCCTTGCCCTCGTCACCCCACTGCGCTCCGACCACGACTACTGCTGGCATCAGCCCACCTCGTTTGTTGCGGGGCCACGCCCGATGTCTGCGGTTTCGTTCGACCCGGCCTCGGCTCCCGCCCGGGTCCACTTGATCAACTGCGCCAGGGGCTCGCCGTTCAGTGGCGAGCGCGCGTCACCCAGGTTCCGCTTCTTGCCGTCCGACGTGCGCGTGAGGTTCGCGTGCTTCGCGCCCAGGGTGAGCACGGCGTCGGCGCCCCAGGCCCGCGCGTGCTTCATGGCGGCGGCGCGATCCGACACGCCGAGACGCGTGACCCTGACGCCGGCGTCGCGCAGACCGCGTGCCCAGGCGCGCGCCTCGGCGCCTTCACCCACCAGGGTGAGGCGCAGCTTGCCCGTGCTGCGCGGCGTTTGGCCCGCGTGCAGCAAGGCCCACTCGAGGTGGCCCAGGTCGAGTGCGAAGCCCGTGGCGGGATGGGGCGCGCCGAAGCGGGCCAGCAGCGCGTCGTAGCGGCCGCCCGCGCCGATGGCCTCGCCGGGTCCCGCGGCCAGGAGCGCGAAGCTGACGCCCGTGTAGTAGGCCTGTCCGCGCACCTCTCCCAGATCGACGTCGAGGCGCTCGGCCACGCCTGCGTGCCCGAGGTACTCCTGCACCTTCTTCAGGCGTTCGAGCGCTGCGTGCGCGGAGCCGCTCTTCATGTGGCGCTGGGCGCGTGCGACGACGCTCGGCAGGTCGCCATAGAGTTCGGGGAGACGCAACAGCGGGCGTCGCTCCTCGCGCTTCATGCCCGCGCTCGTCAGGATCTGTTCGAGCTGCGTCTGGTCCTTGGCGCTGAGGGCGCGCTCGGCCGCGCTGCGCGCCGACTCCGGCACTTCGGCCAGGGCCTCGCGTCCCACGCGCACGTCGTGCAGCTCGATGCGGAAGCTCTCGAGGCCGCCCTCGCTCACGGCGCGCGCGGCCACCTCGATCACCTCGGCGTCCGACGCCGGGCCCGAGAGCCCGACGCATTCGATCCCCGCCTGGGTGCTCTGAAGCTGTCGACGCGCGCGGCCTCGTCGGCGCCGGAGGATCGTGCCCTCGTAACAGAGCCGCTGGGGCATCGGGCGCTCCCGCAGACGGGTCGCGACGATGCGCGCGATCTGAGGCGTGATGTCGGGACGCAGCAGCGCGACTTCGCCCGTCTCGGGTTCGACGAAGCGCAGCAGGGAGCGACGCTCCACGTTCCACAGACCCCGCTCGAGCACGTCCGCGTGCTCGAAGGGCGGGGTCGCCACGCGCTCGTAGCCGTAGCTCGCGAAGGTCGCGGCGACCTGCGACGCGAGCTGGGCGCGATGCTCGGCGTCCGGCGGCAGCAGATCACGCATGCCCGCCGGCGGGGCGAGGGGCAGCTCGTCGCTCGCGGAGAAGTTCGTCATCGTCAGATCGTCACGCCACGCACGGACTCGACGTGCGGGAGCGCGCGGAGCGCCTGGAGGGCGTCCTCGGGCACGGCTCCATCCACCATCCACAGCGCGAGCGCGCGACCGCTCTCTTCGTCGAGGCCGACCTGCATGCGCGCGACGTTGATGCCTCGCTCGCCGAGCAGGCTGCCCACGGCGCCGATCACGCCCGGCCGATCTTCGTTCTTCATCAACAGCGCCGCGCCGGTCATGGCCGCGTCGATCTCGTAGCCCTCCAGCCCCACCAGGCGCGGCTCGCCACGGGTCCCGAGGGCCCCCGTGGCCGTGTGCACGCCGTCGTTGCTGGTCACGCTCACGCGCACCGTCGCGGCGTAGCGACTGCTCATCTCGCGCACCTCGACCACCTCGACGCCGCGCTGCTCCGCCTCGTGCGGCGCGCGAACCGGGTGAATCGTCTCGCCCAGGCGCCGCGAGTAGAAGCCCGCGAGCACGGCGTGGGCGACCGGGCTGACTCCGAGTCGTCCCGCTTCGCCGCTGCAGGTCACACGCACCTCACGGGGGTCCGCTTCCTCGAGCTGCGCCAGCAGGCTGCCCAGACGACGGGCGATCTCGAGATAGGGCGCGAGCGACTCCGCGCCGCCCACGGGAACATTGGGCACGTTGACGGCGCCTTCGATGGTGCCGTCCTCCAGATAGGAGAGGACCTGCGTCAGCGCCCGGGTCTCGATGCGTGCGCGCGCCTCGCGCGTGTCGCCCGCCACATGGGGCGTGCACAGGGCTCGCTCCAGCAGCTTCGCGGAACAATCCGAGGGATCTTCCACGTCGAGGGCGGCGCCAGCGATCTTGCCGCTCTCCAGGGCGTGCAGCAGCGCGTCGCGATCCAGCACGTCGCCCCGCGCCGTCGACACCAGGAGCGCGTCGGACTTCATCTTGGCGAAGGTGGAGGCCCCGAAGAGCCCGCGCGTCGCTGGCGTGCTCGGAACCTGAACGCTGACGAAGTCGGCCCGCGCCAGCAGATCGTCGAACTCCACCCGTTCCACCCCGAGCTCCTCCGCGAGCTCGTCGTCGAGGTCGGGGTCGCTCGCCAGCACGTGCAGGTGCAGCCCGCGGGCGCGATCCGCGATCAGGCGTCCCACGTGGCCGAAGCCCACGACGCCGAGCGTGGCCCCCGACAGCTCGCGGCCGGGTCCCACGCGCGTGGCATCGGCTCCCAGACGAGCCGCGCTGGCGGCGGCGGGGATGTGGCGGGCGAGGGCGCCCAGCAGGAAGAGGCTGTGCTCGGCGGCCGCGAGGGCGCTGCCGGCAGGCGCGTGCATCACCACGACGCCACGTCGGCTGGCGGCCAGCACGTCCACGGCGGTCGCGTCGGCGCCCAGCACGCCCAGCACCCGCAGCGAGCGCGCCGCGTCGAGGTGCGCCTCGTCCACGACGAAGCCCGGGGGCACGAGCCAGCCGTCATACTGCGTCAGCGCGGACAACAGCGCCTCGCCGACCAGCTCGGGCCGGCGCTCGACTGTGATCGAGGACCTGCGTGGGACCGCCTCGACGGTCGCATCGCTCAAGCTCCCTGAGACCAAGACCCTGGTGTCGGCCATGACATCCTCCGGCGCGTCGGGCGCGGGCCAGACCTACCCGTGGCCCGGAGCCCGGTCAAGCTGCGGGAGGCTTCAGTCGTCCACCCAACGCACGGCCTCGAGCGCGAGCAAGAGCAACACCGCGCGCGTCACTCGCGTCGGATCGTTCTGCGCGGAATCGATCGCAAGATCCGAGAGTTCGGGGAAGCTGCAAGGCCGCGCCAGAGCCGCGAACACGGCGGCCGCGTCGTCAGGCAATCTGCCCCTCGCCACCGCCGACGGCACGTGGGGGTTGCGCTCGAGCGTCGAGAGCAGGCGCGACCGGAAGCGCTCCTCTTCCAGCCCCTGCGAGAGGCGGCGGCCGATGCCCTCGTCGACGATCTGCCAGGGATCGAGCCCCAGCGGGAAGCCGCTCGAGGGGGGTGGCACGCCACGGTAGAAGGCGGCTTCGCCCGAGGACCAGAGGAAGAGATCGATGAGCTTCTCGCGCACCTGCCCGGCGATGTGCTGGAAGAGGTGAACGGGATCGACCAAGCCGAGGGCGACCAAGGTGTCCCCGAGCCGTCCCTCGAAGCGAGGCATCACCGCCAGCGCCATGTCCAGCTCGCCTCGCGTGAGCAAGCCGCGGCCGACCAGGAACTCGCCCAGGAGCTCTCCCGCCAGGTTGCTGCTCACGAATTCGGGCACGCCGTCGGCGAGGTAGACCTCCTTGCGTGCGCCACCTTGCTCGCACAGCAAGAGGCCGGTCTCGCCCACCAGCACCAGGGACGCGAGGGCTTGCACGAAGCCCGCGTCCTCCAGCGTGTAGCGGGCCGTGGGCTCCGTCGGACCGGGAGCCTCGCGCGTGGCTGGGGTCAGCGCCGGCGAGGGCAAGTGGCGACCGATCTCCGGGATGTCCTGGACGCGCAAGAAGGCGCCGCCGGCTCGGCTGACGCGATCGTTGGGACCGACGCGGCCCGTGGCGACGGCCTCGACGAGCTGGGCGAAGTTCCAGGGACCGCGGGCGCCGCCTACCTCGAGCTGCACGGAGAACTCGAGCACGGGCACGTCCGACGTCACCGGGGTAGGGCGATCCGAGCCGTAGGTCTCGACCGGGGTGTGCTCCGCCGTCGGCGTGAGGGAGTTTCTCCCCTCGTCGCCCACTCCGTCGGCCGCGCACACGCGTCGCACCAGCTCTCCCAGTTGCTCGCGCATGACCGCGTCCGGCGCGTCCTGATATCGTTCGAGGGAGGCCCGGAAGCTGGCCGCGTCACTGACCCGCCGGGCGGGTTCGCGCGAGAGCCCCGCGAGGACCGCGGCCCCGAGACCGCCCGGCAAGGTCGCCGCCAGCGTCACGAAGGGCTCCACCCGGGCGTCGCGCACGGCCAGCAAGATCGCCAGCTCACTGCCGCCCACGAAGAGCGGCTTGCCCATCAACAGCTCCGCCGCCACGACCGCAGCGGAGAAGAGATCGGAGCGGGCGTCCGTGGGGCTGCCCGTGATCTGTTCGGGCGCCAGGTAGCCGAGCTTGCCCTTGGCGCGCTCTCCCGTCTCCGCCTGCGGGTTGTTCTGGCGCAGCTGTGCCCGCGCGATGCCGAAATCACCGAGCTTCACGTCCCCGTGGATGGAGAGCAGCAGGTTCGAGGGGCTGACGTCGCGGTGGACGATGCCCAGGTTCTCCCCCGACGGATGCCGCGCGCTGTGCACCGCGTCGAGCCCCGCGAGCAGCTCCCGCACGATGAACATGCTCAAGCCCGCCTCGAGCACGCGGCCTTCGCGGGTCAGCCAGCGGTTGAGTCGCCACAGATCGACACCGCGGATGTACTCGAGCACGAGGTAGGGCTGGCCATCCTCCCGTCCCTGATCGAGGACCTGCACCACGTTGCGATGGGAGATGCCCGCCCCCAGGCGCGCCTCCTCCGCGAAGGTCTCTTCGGCGCGTGGTCGGGCGGCGATGGCCGGCAACATGCGCTTGAGCACTACCAGGCGCGGCTCCCCCACGTCTCGCGGTTCACGAGCGCGAAAGACCTCGGCCATGCCTCCCACGCCGATCCGCTCGAGGATCTCGTAGGGGCCCAAACGGGTGCCCGGAGGGGGCGGAGGTGGCAGGCTCGGCACGGCCCTACTGTACCTCGCCAGCGGATGTTTTCGAATGTCGTGTGCCTCGACACCTTGGTAACGCGATGCAGAGGCACCGTCTCGGGGCTGCGCGAGTGACCCTCCGGGAGGGCATTCGTCCGCCCCATCCACGGTGTCCCGGATCCGCAACGGCCAAAATTCCTCGACGAAACTCGACGTAGTTACGCTTGGTTAGCGCTTGGTCACAAGAAACGGTCGACTGCGACTTGTCGTGAGGCCGCGCTTCAACTAAAAGGGCGCCGCGAGCCGTCCTGGCCCGATTGCGAGAGTCCATGCAGATTTTCCCTCGGAAGCTGAACCTCCTGCCGCTGGTCTTGGGTGCAGCTGTCTTCATCGCTGGCGGTGCCGTGACCTTTGGGGTCTGGTACTACTTTTCCCCCAAGAACCTGCAGGTCGGCTACGCGCCTCAGCAGCCCGTGCCCTACAGCCATCGGCTGCACGCGGGCGAGCTCGGCATGGACTGCCGCTACTGCCACGCGAATGCGGAGCGGTCGTACGAGGCCATGGTGCCTCCGACCCAGACCTGCATGGGCTGCCACAACATCGTGCGCACCGACTCCGCGCGGCTCGAGCCCGTCCGTCAAAGCTGGCAGACCAACGACCCGATCCCGTGGACGCGCGTCCACAAGCTGCCCGACCACGTCTTCTTCGATCACAGCGTCCACCTCGCGGCCGCCGTCGGCTGCGTGACCTGTCACGGTCGCATCGACCAGATGGACGTCGTGCGTCAGGACCAACCCCTGTCGATGGCCTGGTGTCTCGATTGCCATCGTGATCCGGGGCCGAACCTGCGTCCGCGCACAGAGACCACGAACATGCAGTGGCAACCCGACGAGGCCTGGACTGCCCACCTCGACGAGCGGGTGGCCGCCCTGAACCCGCCGACCCATTGCTCCGGGTGTCACCGATGAACGATCACGAAAAGACTTTGCCGGAGCCCCGCGTCTGGCGCAGCCTCGACGAGCTTCACAGCGATGGCCCTCGCGACATGCGCACGGACCATGAGAAGACGCCCGGCGCGCTGCTCGAGACGCACTCCCTGCTCGGCCGACGCGGCTTCATCCAGTACACCGGCGCGACCGCGGCGGCCCTGGGCATGAGCGCCTGCATTCGGCGCCCCGTCGAGCAGATCATGCCCTATTCCCGCGCACCCGAGTATCAGGTGCCGGGGGTGCCGCTGCACTACGCCACGGCCGTCAGCCACCGCGGCGACGCCATCGGCGTGCTCGCGACCCAGCACGACGGCCGACCCACCAAGCTCGAGGGCAATCCGGACCACACCGGTAGTCGCGGCGCCCTGGGACTGCTGCAGCAGCAGGCGATCTGGGATCTCTACGATCCCGACCGCGCCCGCGTCCCCGCACATCGCGAAGGCGACAGCCTGCTGGACTCGAGCTTCGAGGCCTTCGACGAGGCCTTCGGTGCCTTGATCGCGACTCACGCGGCCAACGCCGGCCGCGGCTTGCGCGTGCTCACGCGCGGAACCACCAGTCCGAGCTTCATGCGCCTGCGGGAGGCCGCCAAGGCGCGCCTGCCCCAGCTGCGCTTCCACACCTGGGACTCGGTGAACGAGGCGAACGTGCTGGCGGGCGCCCACCTCGCCTACGGGCAGCAGCTCGGCACGGTCGTGGACTACGGTGCTTCGCGCGTCGTTCTGGCCATCGACTCCGACTTCCTGGGCACGGAGCCCGGAGCCCTTCGCGCGGCGCGTGCCTTCGGTCCCACCCGCGCCATCGAGCGGCCCGACCAGGAGATGAGCCGCCTCTACGTGGTCGAGAGCACCTTCTCGGTCACGGGCGGCGCGGCGGATCACCGCCTCAGGCTCGCTCCCAGCCAGATCGAGGGCTATCTGCGTGCCCTCGCACGCACCCTGCAGTCGAAGGGAGGCTTCGACCTGGGGGCGATCGCGCCCGCCATCATCGCCGCGCCGCTGGACGCCTTCAGCGCGCACTCGGCCTGGCTCAACACCGTCGCCGACGACCTGCTCGCCCACCGTGGCACGGCGCCCGTCGTGCTGGGCTCCGGCCACGCGCCCGCGCTCCACGCCCTGGTCCACGCCATCAACGTCGCCCTCGGGAACGTCGGGCGCAGCGTGAAGTACTTCGCCCCGGTCGACGCAGCCGCCACGGATCCGGTCGCGGATCTGAAGGCGCTGGTCGCGGACATCGGCAGCGGCGCCGTGCAGACCGTGATCGTGCTGGGCGCGAACCCGGTCTACGACGCGCCCGCCGACGTGGACGTCCGCGCGGCCTTCGGTCACGAGGGCCTGACGCTCGTCCACCTCTCCTCGCATCGCGAGGAGACCAGCGAGCTCGCCACCTGGCACGTGCCCGAGGCGCATTTCCTCGAGACCTGGGGCGATCACCGCGCCATCGACGGCACGGTCTCGCCACAGCAGCCCTTGGTGGCGCCGCTCTGGGGCGGCCGCGCGCCAATCGAGCTCCTGGCTCGGCTGGCTGGCGAAGCCAACTGGCGCTCCCACTACGTCGTGCAGCAGACCTTCCGGTCGCGCTTCCCGGCCCCCGGCAGCTTCGGACGGGAGTGGCGTCGCACGCTGCACCGCGGCGTGGTCGCGGGCACCGGGGGTGTTCCCGTGCAGCCGCCTCTGATTCAGGCCCCGGCGATCGCCACGGCCCTGGCGCAGGCGGGCGAGACCGCGGCCGAAGGCATCGAGCTCGTCTTCCTGCCCGACTCCAGGCTCTTCGACGGCCGCTACGCCAACAACATCTGGGCGCTCGAGTTGCCCGATCCCATGACGAAGATCGTCTGGGACAACGCCGCGTTGATGTCCCCGGCTACCGCGGCGCGCCTGTCGGTGCGGAACAACGACGTCATGCGCGTCTCCGTCGGCGACGCGAGCATCGAGATTCCCGCCTTCGTGCTGCCCGGCCACGCCGACGACACCTTCACGCTGCATCTGGGTTGGGGACGTCCCTCCGCGGGCCGCTACGGCGCGGGCAAGGGGTTCGATCTCCGGCCGCTGCGCAGCTCGGCGCACATGCACCACGTCGCAGGCGCGACCGTCGCCAAGGCGGGTCGCACCTACAACGTCGTGCACACCCAGGAGCACGGATCGATGGAGGGTCGACCGCTCGCCCTCGACGCCACGCTCGAAGCCTGGCGCGCCGATCCCCGCTTCGCCCAGTTCCGCTCGGTCGATCCGACCGAGGGCCCGCTCTGGCAGCGCCAGGACTACAGCACGGGTCATCAGTGGGGCATGACCATCGACCTCGGCTCATGCACCGGCTGCAACGCCTGCGTGATCGCCTGCCAGGCGGAGAACAACATCCCCGTCGTGGGCAAGGCCGAGGTCGCGCGCGGCCGCCAGATGAGCTGGATGCGCATCGACCGCTACTTCGTCGGCGACGAGAACGACCCCCGCGTCGCGCTCTCGCCCGTGGCCTGCCAGCAGTGCGAAGAGGCGCCGTGCGAGAACGTCTGCCCGGTCACCGCGACCTCGCACTCGCCCGAGGGCTTGAACGACATGGCGTACAACCGCTGCGTCGGCACCCGCTACTGCGCCAACAACTGCCCCTACAAGGTGCGCCGCTTCAACTACCTCTCCTGGCACGAGTACCTCGACGGAGACCCGGAGCTGATCGGCGGCGTGCCGACCCTCACGCCGACCTACGGCAACATGCCGGAGACGCGGAAGATGCAGTACAACCCCAACGTCACGGTGCGCATGCGCGGCGTGATGGAGAAGTGCTCCTACTGCGTCCAGCGCATCGAGGCCGCGAAGATCGCGACTCGACGCGACGACCGGGACATGCGCGATGGCGACATCGTCACCGCCTGTCAGCAGACCTGCCCGACCGGAGCCATCAGCTTCGGTGATCTCAACGACCCCCGCAGCAACGTGGCGCGGAAGGTCCGCCTCGATCGGGGCTACCACCTCTTGGCCGAGCTCGGAGTTCATCCGCGCACGACCTTCCTGGCTCGCATTCGGAACGCGAACCCAGCCATGGGTACCCCCGCGGCGGCCGCGTCCGAGGAGGCTGAAGGATGAGCGACGCATTGCCCATCGACACTCTACCGATCGACGACAGCGTCCCGATCGAGGACATCGGCGAACGGCACCTGATGCCCGCCGACATGACCATCAGCGAGGTCACCAACTTGGTGGCTGGCGTCACGGAACGTCCGGCGCCGCGCGGCTGGTGGATCCTCTTCATCCCCGCCGTCATGCTGGCGGGGCTGATGTTCGCCTGCCTCGGCTACCTCGTCAGCGCGGGCACCGGCGTGTGGGGAAACAACGCGCCGGTCTACTGGGCCTGGGACATCACCAACTTCGTCTGGTGGATCGGCATCGGTCACGCCGGCACGCTGATCAGCGCCATCCTCTTCCTGTTCCGGCAGAAGTGGCGCACCAGCATCAACCGCTTCGCGGAGGCGATGACCGTCTTCGCGGTGCTCTGCGCGGCCATCTTCCCAGCCCTCCACACCGGCCGCCCCTGGCTCGACTACTACCTGTTCCCGATCCCGAACGCGATGAACGTCTGGCCCAACTTCAAGTCGCCCTTGATGTGGGACGTGTTCGCGGTGAACACCTACCTGACCATCTCCGTGGTGTTCTGGTACGTGGGTCTGATCCCCGACCTCGCGACCATTCGGGATCGCTCGACCAACCTGCTGCGCAAGCGCATCTACGGCTTCTTCGCCCTCGGCTGGCGCGGTTCGCATCGCCACTGGCAGCACTACGAGCGCGCCTACCTGATCTTCGCGGCCATCTCGACGCCCCTGGTGCTCTCCGTGCACTCGGTGGTTTCCTTCGACTTCGCGACCTCGGTCATCCCCGGCTGGCACACGACCATCTTCCCGCCTTACTTCGTCACCGGCGCGGTCTTCAGCGGCTTCGCTCTGGTCATGACCTTGATGCTGATCGTGCGCGCCGTCTTCGGCATGCATCGGGTCGTGACGCTGAAGCATCTCGATCTGATGACGAAGTTCATGCTCGCGACCAGCATGCTCGTTGGCTACGCCTACGCGATGGAGTTCTTCGTCGCCTGGTACTCTGGAAACCCCTACGAGTGGTGGCACTTCTACCACACGCGCATCGGGCTCGCGGACTCCACCGGTCAGCGCTCCCCGTACTTCTGGGCCTGGCTCGCGATGGTCAGCTGCAACGTGGGCGTGCCGCAGATCTTCTGGTTCAAGTTCGCGCGCCGCAGCATCCCCGTGATGTTCGTGGCGACGCTCTTGATCAACGTGGGCATGTGGTTCGAGCGCTTCGTCATCATCGTGCTCTCGATTCACCGCGACTACCTGCCGTCTGCCTGGGGCATCTTCCATCCGACGCTGGTCGACATGGGCCTCTATCTGGGCACCATGGGCTTCTTCCTGACGCTCTTCCTGCTCTTCGTGCGCTGGCTTCCAATGTTCGCCATCGCCGAGTTGAAGGGCATCTTGCCCGGTGCGCACCCCTCGCACCTACACGACCATCATGAGCCGCATGAGGCGCCCGCGGGCGAACTCAGCCCCGCACCGGCGGAGTGAGACCATGTCTGAAGACGACGACAAGAAGTTGGACGACGACAGCTCGAGCTCCGAAAAGGGCGCGAGCGAGCCGGTCCGCAAGAAGACCATCGTGGGCATGGCGCCCGTCGGCCAAACACCGAAGGAGACCAAGGGCACACTGATGGGCATGCCGGCCATCGACGACGCGCAGGTCGAAGCGGACAAGCAGGAGAAGCTCGCCGCCGCGGAGGAGAAGCCCGCCGCGGAGGAGAAGCCCGCCGCGGAGGAGAAGCCCGCCGCGGAGGAGAAGCCCGCCGCGGAGGAGAAGCCCGCCGCGGAGGAGAAGCCCGCCGCGGAGGAGAAGCCTGCCGCGGAGAAGCCGCCTGCGGAGAAGCCGCCTGCGGAGAAGCCGCCTGCGGAGAAGCCGCCTGCGGAGAAGCCGCCTGCGGAGAAGCCGCCTGCGGAGAAGCCGCCTGCGGAGAAGCCGCTTGCGGCTCGTCCGGCCCTCTATCTCGCCGAGTTCGAGACGCCCGACGCCATCGTCCACGCCGCGAAGCGCGTGCGTGACGCGGGCTACACCAAGTGGGATTGCCACACGCCCTATGCGCTCCATGGCCTCGACGACGCCATGGGTCTCACGCCGACCAAGATCGGCATCATCTCCTTCATCTTCGGCCTGACCGGCGTGCTGGCGGCGTTCCTGCTCATGTACGCGACGAACGCCACGGACACCTCGGTGATGGGCTTCGCCGGCTACCGCGCGATCATCGGCGGCAAGCCGCCCGGAGCCTTCCCGTCCATGGTCCCGATCATTTTCGAGTTCGGCATCCTGCTCTGCGGTCTGTCGACGCTCTTCGGCCTGTGCGGCCTGGTCAAGCTGCCGCGCCACAACCACCCCGTGTTCAGCTCGGAGCGCTTCGCTCGGGCTACGGACGACCGCTACTTCATCTCCATCGAAGCGGCGGACGATCGTTTCGATCTCGAGGACACCCGTGCGCTCCTCGAGTCCACGGATCCGAGCTTCCTCGAGCTCGTCGAGGAGGACGCAGCATGACCACCGGACACCCGACCATGCCCATGACGAGCTTGCGTGCCCGATCTGTCGGAGCGCTCACCCTCAGCAGCCTCGCCCTCGTGCTCACGCTCTCGGCGTGCCGTGGCGAGACCTCGCCCGAGCCGCAGATCGTGCCCATCCGCAACATGTACACTCAGCCGCGCTACAATCCGCAGCAGCGCAGCCCGTTCTTCGCCGACCATCGCACGATGCGGCCCGCCGTCGACGGCGCCGTGGCACGTGAGATGGATCCCGATATCGAGATCACCTCGGGCCGCACCGCGGATGACGCCGACTGGATCCCGCGCGTGCCGGAGCCGGTCATTCGGCGACACGGCGGCATGGAGCCCTTCCTCGCGCGCGGTCAGGACCGCTTCAACATCTACTGCTCGCCCTGTCACGGCTTGTCCGGCGACGGGGAGGGTGTCGTCGCCCTGCGCGCCGTCAGCCTGGGCAACGACACGTTGAAGCCGCCGAGCTTCCATCAGGCTCGCTTGCAGCACATCCCCGATGGTCAGCTCTACGCCACCATCACTCACGGCATCCGCAACATGCCCGCCTACGGGCACAACGTTCCCCTGGACGATCGCTGGGCCATCGTGGCCTACATGCGCGCACTCCAGATGAGCCAGGCCCATCGCGCCCCGGAGGCGAACCCATGAGTGCCGCCAAGGAATCTCCCAGCTATCGCATCACGCCCGGCGGGCTCTGGGCCAACGCCTGGAAGGTGACCCTCACCGTCACCCTGGTCGGTGGCGTCGGCTGTCTGGTCGGGTACATGGCGGATCCGCACCGCTTCGCGTTCAGCTATCTGACCGGCGTCCTGACCGCGTTGACGCTGTTCTTCGGCGCCATCTTCCTGGTGGTGATCCAGCATCTCTCCTCGGCCTACTGGGGAGTCACCACGCGCCGCATCCCGGAGTTCTTGCTCGCGGCCGTGCCCATGCTGGCGCTGCTCTTCGTGCCCGTCGCGCTGAACATGGATGCGCTCTACGAGTGGTCTGGCCCCGCCCACGACGCGGGCGAAGCGAGCCCGGAGCAGGGCGCCCCCCACGCGGACGCACACGCCGCTGGCGTCGTCGAAGGCGTGGCGCATGCGCAGGCACTGCCCGACGAGCCTGGCTCAGCCGGGGTCGACCCGGACGCCGAGCCGCAACCCACCGACATGGAGCTCGCGCTTCATCATGAGCTCCTGGAGCACAAGTCGGCCCATTGGTTGAACTCCCCCGCCGTGCTCATCCGCACCGTCGTGTACTTCGCCATCTGGATCCTGATCGGCCTCGGCTACTTCTTCATGTCCACCAAGCAGGACAAGTCGCGCGACCGAAAGCTGACGGTGAAGATGCAGCAGCTGGCGCCGATCACGTTCATCGCCTTCGGCAGCACGATGACCTTCTTCGGTTTCGACTGGGTGATGGGGCTCGAACCCAACTGGTACTCGACCATCTTCGGCGTCTACCTCTTCGCGGGCTCCGCCGTCGCCATCCTGGCCCTGGTGATCGTGTTGGCCGTCAGCCTGATGCGCAGCGGTCAACTGGGCGACGCCGTGAACATGGAGCACCTCCATGACCTGGCGAAGTTCTTCTTCGGCTTCTTCTGCTTTTGGGCCTACATCGGCTTCTCTCAATGGATGCTGATCTGGTACGCTGGCATCCCCGAGGAGGCGACGTACTTCCATCGTCGCTGGGCCGGCGGCTGGCAGGTCGTTGGCTACCTACTGATCTTCGGCCACTTCGCCGTGCCCTTCCTCTTCTTCATGTCGAGGGAGATCAAGCGACGCCTCAACCTGCTTCGGCTGACCGCCGTGTGGATGCTCGTGATGCATGTCGTCGACGTCTATTGGCTGGTCATGCCCTACGCCACGCGCGAGCCGCACTTCTCGGTTCAGTACGTGGACGTCTCCGCCATCCTCTTCGCGGTGGGCGCGTTCCTCACGACGGCGTTCGTCATCATGAAGCGCTACCCGTTGATCCCGGTCGGAGATCCGCGCCTGCCGCGCAGCCTCCATTTCCACCAGACGCAGTAGGAGTCGAGCCGTGGCACATGACATCACCGAGCCTCGGAACCGGACGATTCTGGTCTTCACGATCATCACCCCGCTGGTGCTGATCGCGCTGGTTCCCTTCTTCCACACCTACTTCATCGAGATGACCGAAGGAGAGAGCGCGGCGCGCATCGCCGAAGCTCCGCCCACAGCGCGCGACGCGACCTTCGCGACCGAGCGCCAGCACCTCGAGACCGGCCCCATGCCCATCGAGCGCGCCATGCGTGACCTGGCCTCCCGTGGTCGTGATGCGTCGCCCGTGATCGCCCCCGCACCCTCCGACGACGTCGCCGCGCTCTCCGGCTGGGGTCCGATGGAGAACGCAGCGGCCGCCGCCGCGGCTCAGGCCGCGCACGAGCTGGCCCACCGTCCGCCGCCTCCGCCTGTGGTGGAGGCCATCGTCGACGGTGGCGTTCAGCCCCTCGAGGCTGCGCCCGTAGCCGCACCTGCAGCCGCTGCTCGCCCAGCGCCCGTCGTCCACCCCGTCATCGCCCCCATCGTCACGCCATAGCCGCCGTGGAACCACGTCTTGTCCCGCATTCGCCTCGTCGCCCCAATACTCGTGCTGGCTTCCGTCGTGTCGCCGGCCAGGGCGCAGTATGGGGCGACTCCGGACACGGAGCCGAGCCCCGCGGGCGAAGTGCCGGGCCTCGCGCGGATTGGCGTGGACGAGCATCTCGGTGCGCAGCTGCCCCTCGACCTCAGCTTTCGAGACGAGCAGGGGCAGACGGTGCATCTGAGGGACTTCTTCGACGGTCGACATCCCGTCCTGTTCAACTTCGCCTACTTCAGCTGCCCGACGCTCTGCTCCTTCGTGCTCGACGGAATGGTCAACTCGGCGAAGGACGTGGACTGGACGGCCGGCGACCAGTACCAGATCGTCACCATCAGCATCGACCCGAGGGACACGCCGGAGCGGGCGCTCGCGAAGCGTCAGGAGATGCTCGCCAAGTACGGCCGGCCGGCGGCGGCGCATGGCTGGCACTTCCTCACGGGCACCGAGTCGGAGATCGATCGGGCCACTCGAGCCGCGGGCTTTCGCTACTTCTACAATCAGGCGAACCAGCAGTACGCGCACCCCGCCATCGTGATGGCGATGACTCCCGACGGGAAGTTCGCACGCTACCTCTACGGCCTCGAGTATCCGCCGAACGACGTTCGGCTCTCACTGCTCGAAGCGTCGCGTGGGCACACCCTGTCCACGACCGATCGCATCGTCCTCTTCTGCTATCACTACGACCCGGGCACGCACGAGTACTCCTTGGTCGCGGTGAACGTCATGAAGTTGGGCGGCGTGCTGACGATGCTCGCCTTCGCTCTATTTTTCGCCGTCCTCTTCTGGCGCATGCGCAAGCGGCGCCGTCTCGCCCGTGTCGGAGAACACCACGTCCCGGTGGGTCATTGAAGGCCCCCGAGGTCCGAACGCCATGAACCAATCCGCCCAACTTCCCCCGCAGCTGTCGACCTTCGCCCCCGACGTCGACTGGATGTACCTCTTCCTCTTCTGGGTGAGCGTTGCGTCCTTCGTCGCCATCGTCGGCGTGATGGTCTACTTCGTGTTCAGGTACCGACGGCGCCCCGGCGTCGATGCGGTGCCCACGGGTCACGGCAACACCGCGCTGGAGATTGCCTGGACCTTCCTGCCGCTCATCCTCCTGGTCTTCCTCTTCCACGAGGGCTTCCGGGTGTACGTGCAGGAGTCGGTGGCACCCCAGAACACGGTCGACATCCACGTGCGCGGCATGCAGTGGAACTGGGAATTCACGCACAGCAACGGCGTGCAGGAGTTCAACCAGGCGAAGATCCCCGTGCACACTCCCGTGCGCATGATCATGAGCTCGAGCGACGTGCTGCACTCGTTCTACGTGCCGGACTTCCGCATCAAGCGCGACGTCGTCCCGGGCATGTACAGCACGCTCTGGTTCGAGGCGACTGAGCTCTCCACGCCCGAGCACCCCGTGCGTGTCTTCTGTGCCGAGTACTGCGGCGCAGCCCGCGGCGGCACCAACGGCGCGGAGCCCAACACCAACCACTCCACGATGATGGCGGATCTGCACATCATCCCGCAGGCGGACTACGCGACCTTCCTGCGCGAGGGCGGCGGTCCACCGGCCGAGTGCACGGGCGCGGCCGACGACGTCTCCGTCTGCTGGGGGCAGCACATCTACGAGCAGAACGGCTGCCGCGCGTGCCACGGCGTCGACGGCGCGACCCAGGCGCCCGGTCCCAACTGGAAGGGCCTCTTCGGTCACGACGTCGCCCTCGAGGGCGGCGCGAGCGTCACCGCGGACGAGGCCTACATTCGTCAGTCCATCCTCGAGCCCCAAGCCCAGATCGTGCATGGCTTCGGGAACATCAACATGCCGCCGTACCACCTGAGAGATCAGGAGATCGACGCGGTCATCGCCTACATGCGCTCCCTCGACCAGTAGCGAGCACGGCGACCCTCACGATTCGTTCAGCGGAGTAACTCAGCATGACCGTCGAAGCCGAAGCCGCGATTCACGCGGACCCTCACCACATCCCCGCGGATGCGGACTATCTCACGTACGAGCGCGGCTGGAAGTCGTGGCTCACGACCGTGGACCACAAGCGCATCGGCGTGATGTACTTGATCTCGATTCTGCTGGCGTTCTTCGCTGGCGGCGTGTTCGCGCTGATCCTTCGCACCGAGCTGCTCACGCCCGGTCGCACGATCATGGAGGCGGACACCTACAACGAGATGTTCACGCTTCACGGCGCGATCATGGTCTTCCTCTTCATCATCCCGTCGATCCCCGCGGCCATCGGTAACTTCGTGTTGCCCATCATGCTGGGCGCCAAGGACGTGGCCTTCCCCAAGCTGAACCTGGCGAGCCTCTACATCTACTGGGTAGGCGCCATCTTCACGCTCGTGGCCATCACCCAGGGCCACATCGACACGGGCTGGACCTTCTACACGCCGTACAGCACGCGCGCCGACAACTCGGCCATTTGGATGACCATCGGCGTGTTCATCCTCGGCTTCTCGTCGATTCTGACGGGCCTGAACTTCATCGCCACCGTGCACACGATGCGCGGGCCCGGGATGCACTGGCGGCGGCTCCCCCTCTTCATCTGGGGCACCTACGCCACCGCCGTGATCCAGGTGCTCGCGACGCCGGTCTTGGCCATCACGCTCGCGCTCTTGGCCATGGAGAAGATCGTCGGCGTCGGCGTCTTCGATCCGGCGCTGGGCGGAGATCCCGTGCTCTTCCAGCACTTCTTCTGGTTCTACTCCCACCCCGCCGTCTACATCATGATCTTGCCCGGCATGGCCATCGTGAACGAGGTCATCGCGACCTTCTCCCGGCGCAAGATCTTCGGCTACATGTTCATCGCCATGAGCTCCGTGGCGCTGGCCCTGCTCGGCTTCTTGGTCTGGGGACACCACATGTTCGTGTCCGGTCAGAGCGAGTACGCGACCATGGTCTTCAGCGCTCTGACCTTCCTGGTCGCCATCCCCTCGGGCGTGAAGATCTTCAACTGGCTGGCGACGCTCTACCAGGGCTCCATCTCGCTCGAGTCGCCGATGCTCTACTCGCTCGCGTTCATCGCGCTCTTCACCATCGGCGGTCTCACGGGCCTCTTCCTGGGCACTCTGAGCACGGACATCCACCTGCACGACACCTACTTCGTCGTGGCCCATTTCCACTACGTGATGGTGGGCGGCACGGTCTTCGGCTTCCTGAGCGGTCTCCACTATTGGTGGCCCAAGATCACCGGCCGTCTGTACGACGAGCGCTGGGCGCGCGTGGCCTTCTCGCTCGTCTTCATCGGCTTCAACGTCACCTTCCTGAGCCAGTTCGTGCTTGGCTCACGCGGCATGCCGAGGCGCTACTACAGCTACCTCGACCAGTTCCAGCCCCTGCACATGACCTCCTCGGGTGGCGCCTACGTTCTGGGCGTCGGTTTCCTGGTCATGGCCGTGATGTTCGCCAAGTCGCTCAAGAGCGGCGAGAAGGCGGGCCGCAATCCCTGGGGTTCGGCCGGCTACGAGTGGCAGACGTCACCCCGCCCCCATCCCCACAACTTCGCCGAGCAACCCGTCTTCACCCGCGGGCCGTACGACTATCACCTCGCCAGCGAGCGCGAACTGTTCACCGGAACCGACGCCGAGTGGGACACGCACGTGGCGAAGAAGGCTGAGGCCTAGGATGAGCACTGACGCACACGGGAACTCGAAATTCCTCCAGCACCACTACGACACGCCCGCGCAGCAGTTCGGCGCTGCGAAGTTGGGCATGTGGCTCTTCCTCGCGCAGGAGCTGCTCTTCTTCAGTGGCCTCTTCGTGGCCTACGGCGTCTATCGCTCGTGGTATCCCGATGCTTGGGTCGTGGGCTCGCACCTGCTCGACTACAGGATGGGCACGGCCAACACCTGCGTGCTGCTGCTCTCGAGCTTCACCGCCGTCATGGCCGTGCGCTCCGCGCAGACGGGCAACCAGAAGGCGACGGGCAACTTCCTGCTCGCGACCATCTTCCTCGCGGGCTGCTTCATGGTCGTGAAGTACTTCGAGTACCACCACAAGTTCGAGGTCGGCTACTTGCCCGGCCAGCACTTCGCGCCTCACGGCGAGGGCTTGGTGGAGATCGTCGCTGCTGCGCGCGAGACCGGCGTCAACGGCGTGCCCTTCCATCTGCGCACCTTCTTCGGGCTCTACTTCGTGATGACCGGCATCCACGGTCTGCACGTGCTCGTGGGCATGTTCGTGATGGGCTGGATGTGGAACCGCAATCGCAAGGGCGAGTTCAGCAAGCGCTACTCCACCCCGGTGGAGATGACCGCTCTCTACTGGCATCTCGTGGACATCATCTGGATCTTCCTCTTCCCGCTGCTCTACCTGATCGATTGAGGCTTCGACCCATGACGACAGAATCCACGGCATCCCATTCCCATTCGTCCCCCGATGACGGCGAGGTGGTCTCCCACATCGCCTCGACGCGACGGCACGTGATCGTGCTGCTCGGGCTCCTCATGTTCACGGCGCTCACGGTCGGGGCCTACAACATCAACCTCGGCGACTGGAACCTGGCCGCCGCGGTGATCATCTCGACCTGCAAGTCGGCGCTCGTGGTGTGGTTCTTCATGGAGTTGAAGGACGACGTCGCCTTCAACCGGGTGATCTTCCTCGGAGCCGTGATCTTCATGGGGCTCTTCATGGCCTACACCATGAACGACACCCGTTATCGCAACATCGTCGACGCCTACAATGGCGGTCGCATCGATCCCAGGACGGGCGAGCTCGCGAACGGCACGGCGGCGGGCATCGTCGCTCAGGGCGGCGAGCTAGGTCCTCTGCCCACGCTTCCGGCCGGGGAAGCCGATGGGGAACCGGCGCAAGAGTAGCCCGCGGTTCGCGAGCCTGCTCCTCCTGGCATGGCTCGTGGCCTCAGGGGGCTGCGAGAGCTGTCTGAAGCGCAAACCCATCGCCACGGTCCCCCGGCTCGCCTACCCGAGCTGTGGGGACGAGCCGCTGCGCGCATCCGAGGAGCTCGCCTCGGGCGTGCTGCGTTCGGGTCCGGACATGCGCGAGCAGGGCGTCGTCGAGCGCTACACGCTGACGCAGCGGGCTTGCCTGCGAATCTTCACCGTACGCCAGGAGTGGTCGCGCCAGGTCACGGACGTGGAGGTCGTCTACGACGAACACTATCGACCTCTGCGCGCGTGGAAGCGCATGGCCGTGCCGGGCTTCGAGCAGAGCACCGAGGACATTCGCCTGTACGAGTTCCGCGGCGCGCATCCGACCATGGTTCGGCGTAGCAGCGACGGGGTGGAGTCCTACCAGTTCGAAGGAGGCGCGCCCGTGGCCGTGGTGGCGCCGGGACGCTCCCTGATCGGCGCCTGGATTCGCGCCGGCGCCCTCGAGGTCGGCGAAGTGGCGCGGGGACCGGTCTTCGACTTCCGGGGCCTGATCGAGCGTGTGGAGGACGGGCAACTTCGCCGGGACGCCGACCGACAGGACGCGACCCTCGGAGCCGTGCGCGTCTACACCTTCTACGGGCGCGAGACGGTCTTCGCCGACGCTCATGGCGATGTGGTTGGCGATCTCGCGGGGCTGCTCGAGGCCAGCCAGGTGCCGTCACCGATGCCGCCGCGGATTCCCAGCTCGACGCCGCCAGACCCCATCGGAACGCCCTGAAGGGGGAAGCGGCTCGAAGCTAGCCGAGTGCCTTGGCACGCCCCGAGGTTGGGCCGAGCGGCTCCCACACCGGCTGGCGCGGATCCCCGTCGGCTCCGCGAGCCAACTCGCGCGCGCTGAGGTGATGCGCGACACGCTGGGCCACGAAGGCGAGCGTGAGGCCGGCGCCCACGTCGATGGCCCAGTGCCAGCGCAGCAGCAGCGTCGCCACCATGATGTTGAGCGAGAAGAAGGTGAGGATGGGCCAGGTGTAGCGGTAGGGCCGCTCCCGGCGATTGAGGAAGAAGTGGATGGCGAAGAAGGCGGGGTAGCCGGTGTGCAGCGATGGGAAGATGTCGAACTGCGCGCCTGCGGCGGCCACGGTGCGCTCGACCTGGCCCCACCAGAAGCCACCGTGAATCGGCTCGGCGAAGTGGATGGCGGCGTGGGGCCCGGCGCCCGGTACCAGCGTGTAGCCGATGTGGGCGCAGGCGCAGACGATGAAGCCGCCCAGCATCAACTCCACGAAACGCCGCCCGTGATCGAGGAAGAGCGAGGGCAGGAGCACGAGGGCGAGCAGCCAGAAGTAGCTGTAGTAGAAGAACGAGAACCACTCCACCACGTGCGGCGTGTTGAACTGGGCGAGCCAGACCGACGGAGTCTGCCCGAGGACCAGCACATCCAGGTGGTGCAGCGCGTCGTCGAGCAGGTGGGGCTGAAGCGCGGGCAGCAAGTGCTTGAGCGCGAAGTAGCTGCCCGGCATGGGTGCGAAGAGGCCGATGCGATAGACGAGGGCGCGCGCACGTTGGCTCTTGATCAGCTCGCCGCGCGTCAGGGCCAAGGCCGTGACGGTGATCAGCAAGAGCACGGCCGAGAAGCGCCTGGCGATGGTCGCGTCCGGGCTGTCCGGCGCCAGCAGCACGCGCGTGGTCATGTAGGCGTGGAAGGCGAGGGCGCCCCAGTCCTGAATGGCGAAGTTCGCCAGCGTGGCGGCCAGCACGCCGCTCGTGCTGCGCTTCGGATGGACAGATGCGCTGGGTGGACTCGGCATGGGCTTGAAGGGCGAGCCCTCAGGCCGCCTCGCGTCCCAAACTACAAAGTGGTTCCCCACCGCGCAACCCGCCGCCCTTTCACCCACCCACCCTTCGCGCCGCGGCACGCGGGACGCATCGTGATTTGACGCGGCCGCGCGGGGTCCCTACCTTGCGGCACGAGGCTGACCCTGCAACGTACCCCACAATCAGATCCAGACAGGACGGCCCCGGTGGAAGATGCGGAGGCATTCCTCTTCCACCTGTATCGAGGCAGCGAGCTGCTGATGCAGGACAGGGTGGTCGAGGCCAAGGCCGAGCTGGAGCGAGCCCTGCGGGACAAGCCGCAGGACGCGCGCTCACAGGACTTGCTCGCGGGCGTCTATTTTCGCCTCGGCCTGTACCCGCGCGCCATCGAGATCTGGTCACGCCTGGTCGCGGCCTATCCGACGCAGGCGGCGCTTCGCGTGAACCTGGGTCTGGCGCTGTTCAAGACGGGCCAGGCCGACGAGGCGAAGGAGCAGCTGCGCGCGGCGCTGAAGCTCGACTCCGATCACGAGCGCGCCTGGGGCTACCTCGGCCTGGTCGAGTGGCGTCTGGGCCACTTCGAGAAGGCGCGGGACGCTTTCCTGCGCGGCGGCCAAGCCAGCATGGCGCACCGCATGGAGGAGGAGCTCGGCGGCTCGTCGGCAGGGCTCAGCCCCGCGCCCGACAAGGAGCTGGACAAGCAGGCCAAGCGCGACCTTAGCCTCGCCGCGGCGGACGCGCTCGAGGCCGTCGAGGCGGACACCCTCGAGGTCGAGGGCGGTCATCGGCGGCGACGCTCCACGGGCCGCTGGGATGCGGTCGAGTTGGCCCGCGAGTCGCTTCCGTCCAAACCGCCCACGGCACCCGATCCCCATCGACTCGGCGGCCCCTCGACGCGAGCGCTGGAGGCGATGGTGGCCTGGCCGGATACGCGCCTCGGCCTCACGCTGAGCGCCGCGGGCGAGCTGCTCTTGGCCACGGAGGACACCATCTGTTCTCGCGTGGACGGCCTGGTGGCGGTCTCGGGCGAGCTGCGCACCGTCGCGCTGGATCGCACGGGGCGCGGGCCCGGTGTCATCGGGAGTCTGGGTGGCACGACGCCGCTCTTCCTCTGGCACGGACCCGTCTCCGCTCTGCTGGCGCCCCCTGCGGGAGCGACCTTCGAGATCTTCCAGCTCGAGACGAACGACCCGCTCTTCGTGCGCGAGTCCGTGCTCTTCGCCCTGGTCGAATCGGTGCGCACGGAGTGCGCCGTGCTGCCGCTCGGACGCGCGCCCATGATGGTGGCGCAGCTTCGTGGCGCGGGCGCGGTCGCTTTGGCGCTGGAGCGTCCGCTCACGGGCTTCCGCGTCCAGGCCGATCGCGAGGCGCGCGTCGACCCCGCGCGGGTGGTCGGCTGGTCAGGTCGTCTCTTCCCCAGCGTGGCGAGCGGGACCGCCCCCTATTCGGCCGGCGCGCCGCCACTCTGCTTCCGGGGTGACGGGCTTCTGCTGCTGGGGTAAGGAGGTCCGTGGCTGCGCCACCGCGAGTGCGTCGTCCCCGGTCAATCCGAGAGGACGCCTTCAACCTCCCCAACCTGCTCACGATGCTGCGCATCGTGCTGATTCCGCTCGTCCTCTACTTCCTCGCCCAGGGAACGCCTCGCTCCAACTTCTGGGCGATGGTCGTGTACATCGTCAGCGCCGCGACGGATTTCCTCGACGGCTACCTCGCACGCAAGCGCGGTCTCATCAGCGTGCTCGGCAAGTTCCTCGATCCCCTCGCGGACAAGCTGCTCGTGATGGGGACCCTCGTCTTCATGGTCTACCTCGACCGCCTCCCGCTGTGGGGCGCCGTGGCCGTGATCGTGATCCTCGGTCGCGAGCTGACCGTGACCGCGCTGCGCACCATCGCCATGAGCGAAGGCGTGGTGATCGCCGCGCGCCAGGGCGGCAAAGAGAAGACCGCGCTGCAGATGGTCGCGATCCTGCTGCTGATCATGCAGCACCGCTACACCCTCGACTTCTTCTTCTTCTCGCTCTCGGCGGACCTGACCGAGGTCGGCGTGACCGTGCTCTACCTGAGCTTGATCTTCGCCCTCACCAGCGGAGGCGAGTACTTCGCGCTCTTCGTCGAGGCCGTCGAGGCCAAGGAGCACCGCCTGCGAGAAGAGGACGCCGAGGCGTCTTCGGTCGCGGACGCCGAGGGTGCGGGAGAGCCGACCACGGACGCGCCCGCCGCCGAGCCGTCCGCCGACACGTCGACGTAGCCGGACGCTCTACGGCGAGAGTCGGCTGAGCATGCGCGGGAAGGGGATGGCCTCGCGCACGTGGTGGATGCCGCATACGTAGGCGACCATGCGCTCGATGCCCAGGCCGAAGCCCGCGTGGGGGAAGCCGCCGTAGCGCCGAATGTCTCGGTACCAGTCGAAGGCCTCCATCGGCAGCTTGTGCGCCTCGATGGCGGCGTCGAGGGTGGCGAGGTCGTCCTCGCGCTGGCCGCCGCCGATGATCTCGCCGTAGCCCTCGGGCGCGAGCATGTCCATGCACAGCGCTCGCGTCGGATCGTTCGGATCCTTCTTGAAGTAGAAGGCCTTCTGCTCCATGGGATAGTGCGTGACCATCACGGGGCGGTCGAAATGGGACGCGATCAGCGTCTCGTCGTCGGCGCCGAAGTCGTCGCCAATCTTCGTGTCCTGGCCCGCCTCTTGGAGGATGCGGATCGCCTCGTCGTAGCGGATGCGAGGGAAGGGCCCGTCCAGCGCCTCGAGCTTGGTCGTGTCCCGCTCCAGAACCTTCAGCTCCGGTGCGCGGCGCTCGAGCACGCGGCGCACGACGCTGCGCACGAAGTCCTCCGCCAGATCCATGTCGCCCTCGAGGTCCATGAAGGCCACCTCGGGTTCGACCATCCAGAACTCCGCGAGGTGTCGGCGCGTCTTGCTCTTCTCGGCGCGGAAGGTCGGGCCGAAGCAATAGGCTCGGCCGAAAGCGGCGGCGGCGGCTTCCATGTAGAGCTGTCCGCTCTGCGTGAGGTAGGCCGGGGAGCCGTGGTAGTCGGTCTCGAAGAGCGTCGACGTGCCTTCGCAGGCGTTGGGCGTGAAGATGGGCGCGTCGATGAGCGTGAAGCCGTGGTCGTCGAAGTAGGCGCGCACGGCGGCGATGATCTCCGCGCGCACACGCAGGATCGCGTGCTGACGCTTCGACCGCAGCCAGAGGTGGCGGTGGTCCATCAGGAACTCGACGCCATGCTCCTTGTTGGAGATGGGGTACTCGCGACTCGGCGCGGCGACCAACGTCAGAGCGTCGACGCCCAGCTCGAACACGCCCTCCTGCTTCGGGTGCGCGCGCACCGCGCCCTCGACGATCAGGGACGACTCCTGCTCGAGGGAGCCCGCCAGCGCGAAGACGTCGGCGGGGACGTCCGCCTCACTGACGATGGCCTGCACGATGCCGCTGCCGTCTCGGAGCTCCAGGAACTGGATGCGCTTGCTGCCGCGGCGGTTGTACAGCCAGCCCTTGATGCGGACGTGGTCACCCACGTGGGATGCAAGATCCTCGATGTAGACGTCTTCGGTCATGGTTGCTTCCGAGCCTCCGGGCAGGGGTTCTACGCGTCCCGCGACGCCGGGTCGAGCCCGGCGCGCTCGGTCGTGGTATCAACGGCCCGTGAAGAGCTTTGACGCCACCCCGAGCCGAACTCTGGTCCTCCGCGCCGAGCGTGGAGACCGCCTCCCCGTCGCCCTCGACGAGCTGGCCCGCGCCCAGGGCGTGGTCGCCGGCTGGGTCTCCGGCCTAGGCGCCGTCGAATGGGCGGAGGTCAGCGAGTACGATCAGGAGACGCAGACCTACGGCCCCGCCCAGCGCGTCCAAGGAGGCGCGGAGATCCTGCACCTCTCGGGCAACGTGTCGATCAAGGATGGCGCGCCCATGGCGCACCTCCACGTCACGCTCTCGCAGGAGCGCGGCGAGCGCATCCGCGTGGTGGGCGGACATCTGGTGGATGCGTGTCTCTTCGCCGCGGAGCTCAAGCTCGAGTGCTACGAGGACGTCTCGCTGGTGCGGACACGGGACGCGGCCACCGGGCTCGCGCTCTGGGGGCTGCCGCTGGCGCGGGACGAGGCGCCCGCGCGAGAGGACGAGCACGAGGACGAAGACGACGTGGCGTCGACCCTGGTGGACGCGGAGGTCGGCGGCTGGGCGGCCGTGGCGGCGGCGTCCGAGCAGGCCGCGCGTCCCGCGCCCAAGCCCCGTCGAGGCGGCGATCCCCTCACGCCCTCCATCGGCGATTGGGTGCGTCACCCGAAGTTCGGCCTGTGCAAGATCGAGCGACGCACGGGCGAAGACAGCGTGTCGATCAAGCTGCCGAGCGCCCGGCGCACGACCCTCAAGCTCTCGTTCCTGGAGGTCGGCGAGCCGCGCATGGAGGGAGAGCGCTACGTCTTTCCGCTCGAGCCCCGCCGCAAGAGCTGAGACGCCCTAGCTCGCTTCGTTGCCCAACCGCACCCGCGGATCCAGGAACGCGACGGCCACGTCGGCGAGTAGATTGCCGACCTGCACCATGGCCGAGAAGACGAGCACGACGCCCATCACCGTCGGGGAGTCGAGGTTGACGATCGACTGGATCGCCAACGCTCCCATGCCGGGCCAGGCGAAGATGTTCTCCGTGATGATCGCGCCCGCGACCAAGAGTGAGAGATCGAGGCCGAGCAAGGTGACGAGCGGCAAGAGCGCGTTGCGCAGCCCGTGCTTGAGCACGATGGAGGTCGGACCGAGGCCCTTGGCCTTGGCCGTGCGGATGTAGTCGCTGCGCAGCGTCTCGATCATCTCCGAACGCGTGATGCGCGCGTAGGTCGCCGCGCCCACGATGGCGAGCGTGAAGGCGGGCAAGATGCCGTGATAGACGTGGTCCCAGAAACCTTCGCCATAGCCACCCACGGGAAACCAGCCGAAGAAGAAGGCGAAGAGCAGCAGGAAGATCGGCCCCGTGACGTAGGTCGGCAGGCTGATGCCCAGGAACGCCGTCGCCATGAAGCCCGTGTCGAACCAGGTGTTGCGGCGCACGGCGGCCACGATGCCCACGGTGACGCCCAGGAAGAGTTCGAAGAAGATCGCCAGCACGCCGAGCAGCAAGGTGCGCGGTAGGCGATGCGCGATCACGTTCGCCACGGGCTCGTTGTGGGCGAAGGAGTCGCCGAGGTCGCCCTGCAAGAGGCCGCAGTACCCTGGGTGCTCGGGATTCTCGAGGTAGGCGCGTGAGCCCTGGCGCACGCAGGGGACCAGGCCGAGGTAGGCCGCGAACTGCACGGGCAGTGGACGGTCGAGGCCGTTCTTTCGCTGGAAGTCCGCGATCTGCTGGGGGCCGGCGTTGGGGCCCAGGGTCGTGACCGCCGGATCGCCGACCCAGTTCATCAGCAAGAAGACCAGCGCCGCCACCACGGCGACCACGAAGAGCGCCCAGCCGAGGCGCTTGATGATGAACTGGATCATCGCAGGCCTCCGAAGGGGAAGAGCGTGGCGGCCACGTTGCGCGCATGACCTGTGCCGAAGAGGGGACGCTCGGCGTGACGGCGCGGCAGATCGAGCCAGACGTCGCGGTAGTCCTCGCTCCAGATCGGATGGGGGCGGTAGTTCTTCACGTAGGGCTGCCAGGCCTCGAAGCTCATCGGGTAGTAGGCGAAGGCCCAGGGCGCGTCGTGGGACACGATGTCGTTGGCCTGTCGATAGAGCGCGATTCGACGCGTGTGGTCCGTCTCCGAGCGCGCCGTGTCGAGCAGGCGATCCACTTCAGGGTTTCGATAGAAGGATCGATTCTCGGAGTGGTCCGGGTGAATCGAGCGGCTGTTGAACAGGATGTCGAGGAAGTTCGAAGGGTCGGGGAAGTCCATGTTCCAGCCCGTGCTGAACGCGGCGACCGTATGCGGCTTGCCCGTCTGCTCGAGGTAGGTGGCGAAGGACACCTGGCGAATCCGCACGCGGATGCCGATGCGCGCCAGATCCTGCTGCAACAGTTCGCCGTAGAAGCGGCTGGTCTCCCCTTCGGTGAACCAGACCTCGATTTCGTCGTCCAGGCCGTCGGGGTGACCCGCGAGTCGCATCTCCTCGCGAGCTCGGGTCAGGTCGAAGGTCTGGAGATTCGGGAGGTTGGCGTCGAAGCCCGGGATCATCGGCGGCAGCGCTTGGCCCGCCGGCTGAAGGCGCCCGGCGCGGGCACGGGCCCAGCCCTCGCGGTCGAGCGCGAAGGCGATGGCGCGCCGGATGTGGACGTCGTCGAAGGGCGCGATCTCGCAGTTCATGCCGATGCCGAAGACCTGAGCGTGGGGAAACTCGAGTCGATAGGGCGCCCAGGCGGGCGCGCCCTTGATCAGCAAGTAGTCCGGCGTGGTCTCGCGGTGGATGGCGTCGAGGTCGCCGTTCAGAAAGCGCATGAACGCGACGGCGCGCTGCAGGTTCTCCTGGAAGACCATGTGGTCCGGGCCGGGATGATGCGGCAGAAAGTAGTGGGTGTTGCGGCTGAAGCGCAGGTCCACACCGCGCTCCCAGCTGTCGAAGACGAAGGGGCCCGTGCCCGCTGGGTGCATGTTCGCCTCGGCACCCCAATGCTCGTAGGTCTCGTGTGCCACGGGGTAGGCGAAGGTCATGGCCATGGCGTTGAGGAAGGTCTGATCGGGCTCCGTGAGGTGGAACTCGATGGTGTAGCGATCGAGGACACGGATGCCGCTGACGTGATCGCTGTGGCCCTCGTGGTACTCCTCCGCGCCTTCGATGGATTTGTAGAAGGGGAAGCCCGGCGAGCCCGTGGTGTGGCTGAGCAGCCGCTCCATGCTGAAGCGCACGTCCAGCGCGGTCAGCTCGCGCCCGTCCGGATGACCCGGCAAGGGATGGAAGCGCACGCCGTGGCGCAGCCGGAAGTGAAAGGTCTTCCCCTCGTCCGTGATGGTGGGCAGAGCCTCGGCGATGCGTGGGATGAGGTTGGAGTCGTAGTCGTAGTCGAGCAGCCCGTCGTAGATCAGGCGGACGGCCATGCCGCTCAGCTCGTCGTAGGCGATGTGCGGATCGAGGCTGCGCACGTTCGACTCGTGGTGAAAGATGAACGTGCCGCCGTCGCGCGGCGTGTCGTCCCCGGCGCCCAGCCAGCGCGGCGCCGTCGGCATCGCGGGCCAGTAGCTGTAGCCGCCGAATACCAGCCCGGCGACCACCAGCACCATCGACAGCCCGACCAGGCGCTGCTTCAGCGGCGACTCAGTCCTTGGGGTCGAAGGCATCGCGTAGCCCCTCCCCGAGCAGGTTGAAGCCGAACACGGCCATGACGATGAAGAGCGCGGGATAGAGCATCAGGCGCGGCGCGTGGGCCATCATCTCCTGTCCCTCGCGCAGCATCGAGCCCCAGCTCGCGCGCGGCGGTTGCACGCCGAGGCCGAGGTAGCTCATGGCCGACTCGACGATGATCATCTGCGCGACGAGCGTGGTCCCGATCACGATGGCGGGACCGAGCACGTTGGGCAGCACGTGCCGGAACACGATGCGTGCCCGACTCAGACCGAGCGCGCGCGCGGCCTGCACGTACTCCATCTCCCGCACCTGCATGGTCTTGGCGCGCGTGACGCGGGCGAGGGTGGTCCAGGAGATCAAGCCCAGCAGAGCGTAGAGCGCGTACAGTTCCGGGTTGTTCACGACCCGGTTGATGGCGATGGCGACGAGCAGGAAGGGCATCGAGAGCAGCACGTCGACGATACGCATGGCGATGCTGTCGTAGAGGCCGCCGAAGAACCCCGAGGTCACGCCCACGTAGAGACCGATCAGCACCGTGAGACCGGTGGCGAACAGCGCGACCTGCATCGAGACCGAGCCTCCGTGGAGCAAGCGCGAGAGCTCGTCTCGCCCGATGGTGTCTCCCCCGAGGGGGTGACCCGCCACCGTCATGGGTCCGCGCGGCACGCCCTCGTCGGTCAACAGCGCCGTGCGGTACTGCTCGTTGGGGTCTTGGCTCGAGACGAAGGGCCCGATGAAGGCCACGGAGAGCACGACGGCGACCAAGAAGGCGCCGAACAGGGCGCCCTTGTTCTTCTTGAAACGTCGAAAAGCTCTGGGATCCACGTGTTCTCCGCATCGGAGCCCTCGGCGGCCGCGCCCGAGCTCGAGTCGCACGGGAGTACCCGAGCCACGCCGCCAGCGTCAATCGGCCTCTCTCGCGCAGTCCGGCTTTCGCTCACTGACTGCCGTCACCGAATGGAGTCGCGGCGCCGTGCGAGCACACGAGCACGTTCGACTGCGTGACGCCGCTGCAGGACCAGCCGCGCGGGCAGTCGGTGCCCGTGGCGCAGCTCTTGGTGCAGACCGGCCCGTCGCCGTGCACTCCCCCGACGCAGAGCCCGTGCGTGCAGTCCTGATCCTGCTGACAGGCGGCACCGAAGGCGGCGTCGCCGCGGCCGCCACAGCCGAGCAAGAGGGCGCTCGAGAGCAGGAGGAGGACAAGGAAGTCGGCCGCGCGTCGCATGCCCCAGGCTGACCCGAGCCCGCCCTCGAATCAAGATCGTAGCCAAGTTCGCTCGATCGCCCGAAAGAGCAACAAGGTGGCGATCGCTACGATTCAAGAGCGATCGATTAATTTCCATTGGGAGGCCGATTTGGCGCTGGGAGAGGCCGAGGGCGATCGGCTGCACGTCAAAAACCGACACAAATTCAGCGAGTTGTAAAGCTCATCGCAATGCTGTACCAATGCTGCACATTTTTGTTGACGCATTTCGCTTGAAGCGAATACATTCCCGCTAGGCCGTTCAAATGACTCTTCCCAAGCGATATCCTCGGACGACAAAAGGCAAGGCGGCGGACGCCGCGGTCTGGTCCGAAATGGAGCTCGAGGAGCTGGAGCGGGCCTATCCGAGCGGGATGAGCGTCCACGAGATCGTGCGAGCCTTCACCGACCACGGAGGGCGTCTCACCGAGGCCACGTTCCGCAAGTACGTGCAGCTCGGCCTGCTCCCGCGCAGCGTCCGGGTGGCGCGCACGGGACGTGGCAAGGGCTCACAAGGTCTGTATCCGGCGACCGCCGTGCGGCAGATCGATCATGTCCGGCGGCTGATGGCCCAGGGCTTCACGATGGAGGAGATCCAGAAGGAGTTCCTCTTCGTGCGCGGAGATGTCGAATCCCTCGAGCGTCAGCTCGAGCGGATCTTCGACGCCATGGACGGAGCGCTCACCCACGGTGGGCGCGTCAGGGGCGGGGATCCCCTGGTGGAGCGACAGCTCGCGGAGGCGCGTGAGCTGGGCGCTCGTTTGGTGGAGACGCTCGAGGATGTCGAGCGACGGCTGACCATGCGCGCTCGCATGGCTCGGGCGGTGGTCTGAGTAGACGGTAGTCGAGAGCGCGCTGGGAGAGACACGATGCATGAGCACGAGCAGATGATGGGGGCGGACAACTCGCAGGAGCGGCCGACCGAGGAGCCTCAGATGGAGGGTTCCTTGGCCATCGCGATCGCCCCTGAGGATGATTTCGATTCAGAGGATCGCCCGGGAGGTCGACGCAAGCGCCGTAGCCGCGCACGCGCCAAGACCATCTCGATTCGGCGCTTGAGCAAGGCGGAGCTGCAACGCGGCCGAGTGCTCTTCCCCGAGGTCGACTACTGGAAGCCGAAGCTGCGCTCCGAGTGCAAGGACATGGACCGGCCGTGTCCCTACGTCTCGTGCAAGTACCACCTGTACACGGACGTCCATCCCATCCGCGGCTCCATCAAGCTCAACTTCCCCGACGTGGAAGTCTGGGAGATGACCGAGACCTGCGCCCTCGACGTCGCCGACCGTGGCGGCATCACGCTCGAGGAGGTCGGCGAGATCATGAACCTCACCCGTGAGCGCGTCCGCCAGGTCGAGACCACGGGGCTCGCGAAGCTGCAGGCCGTCGACGACGTCGCGCGGCTCAAGGACTACATCATGTGATGCGAGAGCGACTCGCCCGAGGTGCGTGAGCATCCGGGCCCGAGTCGCGCGCATCCTGGGCCGGCGCTCGAACTGCTCAGGCGTCCGGGTCCGCGTCTTCGTCGGACTCGTCCGCATCCTCGGGCGGCGCATGCCCAGCCGCGCCGCGCGTGGCCTCGGCGATGCGACGAGTCAGCGCACGGAGCTCGCCGGCGACCTGTCGCGCCAGAGGCTCGGCGGCGGCACCGATCTGTCGGAGCACGGGCTCGGCCGCGTCACTGACCTGCTTCAGCACGGGCTCGGCCGCGTCACTGACCTGGCGTGCGATGGGTTCGGCGGTCTGGCCCAGCTTGTCCAGCGCGCGCTCCGCACCCGCCGCCGCGCTGCGCACTCCGGGTTCGAGCGTCCGCGCGGCGCGCTCCACACCGCGAGCGGCTCGCTGCCCGCCCTGGCTGGCTCCGTCGATCAAGGCCGAGGCCGCGCGCTTGAAATGGCTCAGTGCTTCGCGCAGCTCATCCCTGGGATCGGCCGCATTCTTGGGGTCGCGCTTCTCGTCGTCGTCGTGCTTCATGGCCGCATTGTGCGCTTCGTGAAGCACGCAAGCAACGGTCGGTGGTGTGGGCCGCGGTCGTCAGGGACAGGAGGGACGCCAGATCAGGACCTGGTTGTTGCCCTCGCGACACTCGTTGATCGCCCCGCCCGCGGGCTCGATGGGATCGTCGAGCACGGCGTACCAATCTTGGACCTCGCCACCCAGATCCACGTCCACCGAGACCACCTCGGAGTCGCCTCGCGCGAGCAGGGGACGGATCGTCGTGGCTTCGGCGACGCGAACGCCGCCGTGCGCGGGCTGACCTCGGTAGAAGGCCACCACGAGGCCGGCGCCCGCGCGCTCGAGGCCCCAGTTCTGGACGTTCACGGAGAGCCTGACGCGCCCCGAACCGAGACATTCATAGCTGCCGTGTCCGCCCCAGAGGTCGGGCACGACGAGCACGTCGGCGCCCTCACGCAGGTTCTGGCGGTAGGAGTTGGAGACCGTCCACGAGGGCGTCTCGTGGGCGGGGATGGAGCCGTCCTCTTCCACATTGGTGATGTGGTACGAGTGCTCGTTCCAGATGCGGCGCGAGCCGACCCAGCGGCCCCGCGCGTCGCCCCAGATCTCGACGCCGGGATCGGTCCACCAATCGCGAATGTAGAAGGCCTCCGCGTTGGCCGAGAAGATGATCTCCGCGTCGCCATCGTTGTCGATGTCGGCGATGGTCGGGTTCTCCGTGCGCGTGCGCGAGGAGTTCCGACGCTGGAAGAGCGTCCTGCCCGTCGTCCCGTCGTAGATGCGGAAGTAGTGCTCGTCGTTGTAGATGACCTCGGCTTTGCCGTCGCCGTTGAAGTCGAAGACGCTCGACCCGGTGCCTGAAGACGAGGCGTCGCTGGTTGGGCTCGTCCAGAGCACGCCCGCGCCGAGGCAGCCCGCCGGGTGACCCGGGCTGATGCAGGCGGGATCGTAGACGCCGTAGGCCGAGCCGTTGGCGACGCCGATCTCCGGGACCCCGTCGCCGTCGAAGTCGGCCACCGTGGGCGGGCCACCGATGGCCACGGTGCCGACGCGTCCCTCGAGGCGTCTCAGCCAGAGCGTCTCGCCCGTTTGTCCATCGAGCACGCGCAGGTAGCCCGCGGAGACCAAGGCGACTTCGGGTCCGGGGTTGTCGGCGTAGAGGTCCGCCACGGCGCAGATTCCGTCCGATAGGCCGGCGGGCTTCCAGTAGATGCTGCCGTCCGCGTGGAAGGCCGTGTTGCCCGCGATGACCTCTTGGGTGCCGTCCCCATCCAGATCCGCGACGCAGGGCAGCGGACCGAAGAACTGGTTGGTCGCGATGCCGTCGGTGGCGTCGCCCGTCCAGACGAGGCTGCCGTCCACACCGCTCAGCACCGTGCGGCCCACGATCACCTCCGGCATGCCGTCGCCGTCGAGGTCCGCGATGGCGGGTCCGGAGGAGAAGCTGTGGTTGTCGATGGTTCCCAGATCGGTGGCGCGCGGGTAGGCCGACGTCCACAGCAGGGTTCCGTCGGCCCGGAAGGCATAGGTGCCGGCGAAGGTGCCGAGGCCGACGATCTCATTCTCCCCGTCGTTGTTGATGTCACCGGCGGCGAGGTTGGCCGTGGCCTCGAGCACGCCCTCCTGGTCCTCGCGAGGAGGGTAGCTGATGGTCGTGTCCGTGCGCGGGTCGACGATGCGCAGGATGCCTGGCGAGGGCACGCGACCCAGGGAGGGGTAGGAGACGAAGACGAGCACGGGCTGGAGATCAGCGCCCGGCACGGGCATGAGGTCGATCACGAGGGGCGTCATGCAAACGTGCACGTCACCGGCATGAACCACGGGCCCATTGGGCCACTCGTACTCGAGCACAGGATCGTCGAAGGGATAGACCGTCGGCACGATGCGGCAGGTGTCCGGGTTCGGGTGGGGACCCACGGGCGGCTCCGCGTCCATGCCGCCCGCGTCGATCATGGCGTCGAAGCCGGAATCGACCTCCGCGTCCAGGCCCGCGTCGAAGCCCGAGTCGGTGTCCGCGTCGAAGCCCGAGTCGGTGTCCGCATCGAAGCTCGCGTCTGCGTTGAGGGTGGCGTCCGTGCCGCCATCGGGTGTGACGCTCGCGTCGGGCGCGCTCGAGTCGACGGCGCCGTCCGAGGGAAGCTCATGGGACGCGTAGCAGCCGCTGGCGGCCAGCAGGGACAAGAGGGCGAGGGATAGGGAGCGGGAGTGCATGAGAATTCCTAGCGATGAGCTTCCTCGCCTCGCCGAACATCAAGTTTCGTGCCAGCGAACACGTCGCCTAAACACGCTCATTCAGTCGGTTGGCCCAGGAGGGATGAGACGCCTGCCCCCCATCCGTCAGGATGTTTACGCCCGGCGGAGGCGGACGGGGTTCGACAGGCGGCCCACGCCGGCGATCTCTACCGCGACTTCGTCCCCGGCACAAAGGGGCCCCACGCCCGAGGGCGTGCCGGTGGCGATGAGGTCTCCGGGCAGCAGGGTCATGACCTGGGAGATGGCGGAGAGCAGCGTCGGGATGGAGAAGACCATGTGCGAGCTTCGACCGCGTTGCCGCGGCGCGCCGTTGACCGTGGCCAGGATCTCGAGGTCCGACCAGTCGACGCCGGTCACGACCTCGGGGCCGCAGGGGCAGAAGGTGTCGAAGCCCTTCGCCCGCGTGAACTGCACGTCTCGCCGCTGCAGATCCCGAGCGGTCACGTCGTTCACGCAGGTGAGGCCGAAGACGCCGCGAGCGGCCTCGGATTCGCTGGCGTCGCGCAGGCGGGCGCCTACCACGACTCCGAGCTCGGCCTCGTGCTCGACGCGCTCGCTGGCCGCGGGGAGCTCGATGGCGTCTCCCGTCGCCAAGAGTGAGCTCGGCGGCTTCAAGAAGAGCAGCGGCTCCGTGGGCAGGTCGTTGCCCAGCTCCGCCGCGTGGGCTCGGTAGTTGCGGCCGACACACACGATCTTGCTCGGCGTCACCGGGCAGAGCCGCCGGCTCGACGCCAGAGGCACGAGGCTGGCAGTGCGGACCCCGCCACTCCAGGGCGCATCGGTGAGGAGCTCGGCGTTGGCCGCGTCTAGGACTTCGGCGAAGTAGCCGCGTCCGCCATGCTCGAGTCGAACCACACGCATGCGGGCGACTCTACCATCCCACGCGCCGATGGTAGGCCAGCACTCGACCGTCCGGCTCCGCGGCGAGCACGCCACCCTCGCCGGCGCAGCCCACGCTGGCGCTGAACTGCATCACGTCACGGGAGGGAGTCGTGAAGGTCAGCGCGATGGACGCGGGCTCCTTCCCGTAGACGTAGCTCGCGCCGTGCACGAAGCCCTCGGCCGTTCGATGCAGCACGACGACCATGGCGTCGTCGCCAGAGTGACCCGCGAAGACCCAATCGGGCAGGCCCCAGCCGGGCGCCCACTCGACCACGCCGTCCACGAGCTCCCAGCCGTGCAGATCCGCCGGCGTGCCCTGGCATCGACTGAGCGCCCGCTCCGCGTCGGCGGCCCGGAAGAGCTGGAAGTCCGAGGCGTAGCGAGCCAGCTCCGGGAGCGTCGCGAGGATCTCCCGCAGCCGCGTGTCCTCGACCTGAAGCGGATGGAAGGCAGGGGCTCGTTCGGGCTCGGGGTAGGGCGTCGAGTTCGTGTCTCCACCGCAGCAACGAAAACCGACGCCACGCGGCGAAGCATCTTGCTGGAGGGCGCGTCGCGAGGAGCAGCGCAACTCCGCAGTCTCGCCGCCACCGCGCACGATGCGTGTCTCGGTCTCGCCGAAGGCGGGGCCTCCCTCGGACGCGGTCCACTCCGGGCCCGAGGTCTCGAAGTTCGTGCCGCCGAGCTTGCAGGCTGCCTCCCACTCGAGCTCCGAGCACAGACGCCGACCACGTTCGTCGCACAGACGCGCCGCCTGCGCGACACCCAGGCCGAGGCGCGCGCTGGCCTCTCCTGGGAAGGGTCGCCTGTCGATGTCGAAGGCGCCCAAAGTCGTGCGCTGGAGCGCAGCCTCGCGTCGGGGGTCGCGTCCCACGAGATCTGGGGAGCTGCCCGCGAAGAACTCGCCCGCCGGCAGCTCCAAGGTCTCCGCCGTGGCCACGCTCGGCACAGCCGCGTCGGGCGTCGTCGGCGCGGAAGCGTCCGCCGTGGGGTTCGCGCTCGGGGCGACCTCGGCTCGCGCGAGCCTGGGACCGACCGGCGCGACGGGACCCGGGGAGCAACCCACCAGGGCCGAGAGGCACGCCAGCATGAGCACGAGCGAACGCATGGGACGAACCTAGCGATCCGCTCCCGAGCGGGCAATTTTCCCGCAGCGAGGCCATCTCGCGTCCGTTCGGGAGGCGCGACGCGGGCCGTGGGGCGGTCGGCTCGAATTGTCCCAGCGAGGCGCTAGGGTGCGGCCGTCGGAGCGGCTCGGGTGGTCGCCGGTCGTCCCTTTGGGGGCGGCGGGAGGAAAGTCCGAGCTCCGCAGGGCAGGATGCCAGGTAACGCCTGGTGGGGGTGACCCCGAGGAAAGTGCAGCAGAGAGTAGACCGCCGCGCCGCTTTCGGGTCGCGCGGTAAGGGTGAAAGGGTGAGGTAAGAGCTCACCGGGTCGGCGGTAACGTCGACCGCATGGCAAACCCCATCTGGAGCAAGGCGGAATAGGGGAGCGTTTGAGGGCGGCCCGCCCGAGCTTCCGGGTTACGTCGCTCGAGACCCACGGTGACGTGGGTCCTAGATGAATGGCCACCACTCGCTCTCCGGCGACGGAAGCGAGAACAGAACTCGGCTTATGAGCCCTCCGACCACGGAGCCTCGCCCTCGGGCGGGGCTTCGCGCTATGGGCCGTCGATGGCGGCGTACACGCTCTCGCTTGACAGGCAGTGGCCCCTGCGCCGACCACGCGGAGGAGGCAAACATGGCGGCAATCGAGCATTTGGGTGAAGAGGATCTAGCGCGCGCCATCTCCTTGGTGGCCCAGACCATTCGCGAACTCGGTGTGGATCCCGACACGGCTCGAACGGACTCGCCGGACGGAAGCGCACGCTTCGTGCTCCGTCGTGGGTCCGTGCGCGTGGCCGTGCAGGTCTTGCCGCCGCGTGAAGGCGCGAGCCACGGATCCCTGCGGGTCGTCGCCCCTATCGTCGACTTGCCGGCGGAGTCGAGCCAGTTGCCCTTCTTGCGGCGTCTGCTCGAGGTGAACGCCCGCGAACTCGCGGGCGCGGCGTTCGGCATCGTCGCCGACGCCGTCGTGCTGGTGTCTGAGCGCAGCCTCGAGGACCTCGACGCCTCCGAGGTCCAGACCATGGTGCGCGTCGTCGGTGTCGCCGCGGACACGTGGGACGACGCTCTGGCCGACGAATTCGACGTCATCCGCGCCTCCGACCACGCCTGACCCGCGGCTCGAGCGCCGACGATCTAGTGGCCCGGGTCCGTGTCCGGCGGCACGGCCTGCGTGTCCACGTGGGTGGCGCTCGACGGGAGTTCCGAGCTTCCGCTGGCGTTCACGTCGGCGTCGACGAACGCAGGGTTGGTGTCTGGCGGCGCGGCGAAGGCGCTTGAGTGCGTCTCTGGATGGGGTAGGGCTTCGATCTCGCCGGACGAAGTGGTCGGGACGCGGGCCAGCGACGACGGCACTTCGATCAACCCGGTCGGTTCCGCCTCGAACGCCTCGTCCCAGGCGTCGTAGCTCTGGGAGCCAGGCATCAGCATCTCGTACACCTCGGCGATGCGTCGTCGGCGGGCGCTTCCGCTGTAGCGCCAGCGCGCTCGCTCGTAGGCCGCATCCATCACGCTCCCGCTGAGCTCGGGATCGTCGAGTAGACGGCGGATTCCATCCGCCAAGGACACGTCGTCTGCGGGCTCGTAGAGCACGCCCTCCTCGCCGTCGTGCACGAAGTCGGAGATGCCGGGCACACCTGCCACGACGACCGGCCGGCGACAGGCCATGTACTCGAGCAAGGGCTCTGGCAGGTCCCCGTGCTGCCGAAAGCGAGGTGCCGCGGCGGCCGTGACCAGCCCCACGTCGGCGCCCGCGATCAGAGCCGGGATATGGACGGCGAGGGGGTCGGCGCGCACCTGAACGACGTCTTCGAGACCGAACGCTCGCACCACGCGACGCAGGCTGTCTCGTGCTTCGTGGCGTTCCTCGCCCGCGAAGAGCGCCCTCACCGGACGCTCCTGCGACAGCATTCGTACGGCGCCCAGGGCGGTGGCGAGATCGCGATCCGCGGAGAATTTCCCCAGATAGAGCAGCCGCGCCACCTCGTCGGGGTAGGACGGCCACCAGTCGAAGGCGTTGACGTCCACACCGGGGTGCACGACCGCGACCTTGCCCCCATGGCCACTTTCGCCGAGCGCTCGGGCGCCGGCCTCCGTGGGCACGAGGATCAGGTCCGCGGCGTCCAGGCAGCGCTCGTGCAACTCGGCCCACAGCCGCTCGGCGTCCACGCTCTCGGCCTCGTCTGGATAGGTCGCGACCTCGTACACGAAGCGAGAGTCCATCCCGCTCCGGCGCTCGGCCACCACGGCGCCCGAGAAGGGCCCGCGCACGTGCACGACGTCATAGGCTTGGGCCTCGAGCTGTCGGCCCACTGCGCGCCCGAAGGCTTGGTGCCGTTCCAGGGGCGTGCCCGTGACCCGGACACGAAAGAGGCGCGCCTCGTGCAAGCGACTCTGATGGGCGAGGGCCTCGGTCTTGAGCGTGACCATGTCCATCTCGGCGCGCAACGCCGCGGCCATTCCGCTGACGGCGGAGGCATGGGGACCCGATCCGGGGACGGGCCCAAAGGCGGTGACGAGGACACGAATGCGAGAGGGTACGATGGTGGTGCTCCGGGGCGACGCGCTAGCGTACCCCGCGGGATTGTGCTTGCGTACCCCCGTCCGCCGCGATTAGAAGGAGTCACTCAATTTCCCCCGGTATCCCAAGGGAGGCCCAGGCGTGAACGAACTGGCAAAGTACCTCATCGACAACATCTACCTGGACTTCCAGGGCGGCATCACGCTCGAAGAGATGCGGGCGGCCCTGCGCAAGGACGACACCCGCGAGTCCCGCCACCTGCTCTCCAAGCTGATCGAAGACAAGGGCGTCGACGATCTGATGGTGACCATCGCCGATTGCCTGAAGGAGCACATCCGTTCCGGCATCAACGAAGATACCATCAAGGAGCAGTTGGTTACCTACGCCGAGTCCTGACGACGATGGAGCGAACTGGCATCAGGGTCTGCGCTCCGCCGGCTGGTCGCAGCGCGCGAGGGCGACGGCGAAGCCTCTTCTTCCGCCTCTCGGGTGGCTTGGGGGCGTTGTCCTTGAGCCTCGCGCTGTCCGCGCTGGGCTGTGGCTCCCACGATGAAGCGGCGGAACAACCCGCCCAGCCCGTGGTGCTGGCGCCGACCAATGGGTCCGGCGGCGATGGTGCGCGCATCGAGTCCCTCGACGCGGTGGACGTGTCGCGGCTCGAGGCTGCCGACCGCAGGCGCTGGGTCAGCCTGATCAACGACCTGCTCTCCCCCTGCGGGCAGCCGATCTCGGTCGCTCGATGCGCATCGAGTCCCGGCAGCTGCGGCCGCTGTGTGCCCGCCGCTCGCTATCTCGCTCGTCTCGCCAACGAAGGCTACGACACCAACGAGATCCGAGAACTCTACCGGCTTCGGTATGCCGACGACACCCGCGTGGAGCTCTCGTTGGACGGCGCGCCCATCCGCGGCGAGGCCATGGCGGCCGTGACCATCGTCGAGTTCAGCGATTTTCAGTGCCCTTATTGCGGAGCGGCGGAGCCCGTGTTGGCGCGCGTCCTGCGACAGTTCGAGGGGCGCATTCGCTTGGTCTTCAAGAACTACCCCCTCTCGGGTCACGAGCACGCCATGGAGGCCGCACGCGCCTCCTTCGCTGCCGACAACCAGGGGAAATTCTGGGAGATGCACAACATGCTCTTCGAGCGGCAGACCGCCCTCGAGACGGCCGACATCGACCGCTACGCCGGGGAGCTCGGGCTCGACATGGATCGCTTCCACGCCGACATCGCGTCCCCGGAGGTGCAAGCTCGCATCGACGCCGACAAGGCCGAGGGGCAACGCGTGGGCGTCGACAGCACGCCCACGCTGTTCATCGACGGGCGCCACTTCGAGGAGCCCCTCGAGGCGCTCTCCACGTATGTGCGTGAGGAACTCGACCAGTGAATCCCAGGCCGCCTGTCGCGTCCCAAGACTCGATGACCTCTCCCATCACACGCCGCCTCTCGCGTCACGCGCTCGTCCTGGGCGCCGCCCTCGTCTTGGGCTCGGTCGCCTTGCCCGCCTTCGCGCTCGAAGCGGGGTCGCGCGCGCCGGAGCTGGGCCTCCCGGATCTCGATGGCCACCCCCAGCGCATCGCCGACTATCGGGGCAAGGTCGTGCTCGTGGACTTCTGGGCGTCGTGGTGCGCGCCGTGTCGGGACGAGATGCCGGTGCTGGAGCGCCTCTACCAAACCCACCGGGCTGACGGGTTCGTGGTCCTCGGCGTCAGCCAGGACCGCGGGGTCGACAACATGCGCTCCTTCGTGGCGCGCACGCATGTCAGCTTCCCGCTGATCTTCGACGCCGGTCATCGCATCGCGGACCGCTACCACCCGTCGCGCATGCCCTCGTCCTACCTCATCGACCGCCACGGTGTGGTTCGCTACGTCCACGCGGGATACCGCGCCAGCGACGCGGCCCTCATCCAGCACGAGGTCGAGACCCTGCTGGCAGCGCACTAGCGCTGCTGTCTCGGTGAGCGCCTCCGCGTGCCCGGGCCTCCCCCGGCATGGCGCGACAGTGCGCGAGGAACAGTGCGCGAGGAACAGTGCGCGAGGAACAGTGCGCGAGGAACAGTGCGCTAGGACTTGGGCTTGTCGGGAGCGATGCGCGCCCGGAACAGGAATTCGGACGTCTGCTTGCCCACGTAGCTGAAGAGGTCGACGTCCTTCTCCGTGAAGCCGGGCTCGCGCTGGCGGTTGATCGTCTGGATCATGCCGAGCAGCCGGCCATGATGTTCGAGGGGCAGGTAGCACAGGTCGAGGATCTCCACGCCGACGCGTCCGTCGACGCCCGGATCGTAGCGTCCATCCTGGCGCGCATCCGCCACGCGCATGGGGCCGGTGTGGGCGTGGGCGGCGATCCCCATGATGCCCGCGTTGGCCGGGACCGCCTCGCCCTGGCGCTGCTCCGAGCCGGGACCGTGGACGGAGACGAATCGGAACTCGTCCGTGTTGATGTCGTAAAGGCAGCCGCTCACGGCCTCGCTCGGCACGAGCTCGAGCAGCAGCCGGGTGGTGAAGTCGAGCGCCTCGGCCGGTGAGGCCAAGAAGAGGAGATCCTGGCAAGCCTCGAAGGCCTGCGCGAGGCGGGCGTCGTGCTCGTCGGTGGCGGTGCGACCGCGTTGGCGCGGGGGCCGCTTGGGCGCCGTCGCTTGAACCGGAGCCTTCATCGGTGTGGCTACCCGAACCGGCGCGGCCGGCGCGCTGACAGGGCTCGGCGTGGGCGTGACCGGCCGCGCGGGCGCCGCGGGCTGCGCCGCCGCCTTCGCGCGCATCTGCTCGAGCGGGTAGGCGACCTGCGGCTCGCCACGCCAATCCTTCCACTCCAGGGTCACGATGGGAGGCTTCGCCGGCCGGCCCTGCCAGTCGTGATCGAAGGCCGCCAGGTTCACGAACTTACCCTGCGGCTCGTTCGCGAGGCCGACCTGGAGGTCGCCGAGACGAGCTCGAAGCATGGCCTCCGCGGCCGCCGGGCTGGTCCCCTCGCCCACGACGTACGTTCGCTCGCGGTAGCGCAGGGGGCTCTCCGTCGTCGGCTCCGCGTCGCGCGAAGAGTGCAGCTTGAAGGCATCCGCAGTGGGCGTGGGCCCGGCCACGGCTGGGGTCGGCGGCGCGGGCTGACTCGGCGATGGCGCGGGGATTGCCGCGGTCTCGGGCGCCGGTGCCGCGGGCGCCGCCTGCGCGGCCGCCGCATTCACCCCAGGGGGTGGTAGATTGGGAAGTTGCGAAGCGTCGACATAGGCCATGGTGCGACGCGCCGACTTGGACTTCTTCTTGCGCGGTGATGGACCTGACGGCGCTGGCGGCGCGGCCGCTGCGGGCGGCGGCGCGGCCGCAGCGGGTGGCGGTGCCGAGGCGACCGCGCGCGGTGGGGAGAACGGTGCGGGTGGCGGCGCGGAGGCGGCCGCCGGCGCGGTGGACGGTGGCGGTGCCGAGGGACGTCGCGGCACCTCGTCGACGGGAACCATGGGACCCGTGGGTCGTGGGGGCGCGAACGTTCGCGTCGTGTCAGGCGCGAGCGCGTAGCGCCGGCGCGTCACAGGATCGAGAATGGTCACCTTGCCGTCGGGCGCCACGGCGCAGCTCGAGCCCGGCGGAATGCCTCCAGGTTCGCCCAGCGCGCTTCGGCCGGCCGACAACGCAGCCATCCAATGCTCCGCCTCGACGCTGACCTCACTGTTGGAGTCGTCTCGCCCGAGGTCGCTCACTACGAGTCGCCAACGCTTGGTCGCCAATGTGGAAAGCCTCGCCTTGCCCCCTGAAACGGCGGGGGTGGCGTAGCCTACCCAGCCCACGGAGGCGGGGTCAAGGTATGGCCTAGGCGTTCTCCACGACCCCCTGACAAGAAGGTTGTCGTCGTCGATGTATGACTACTAACGTGCTGGAAAGACGGGAGAAAGCGGAAGCGCATGAGGGAACTTCGACGCTCGCGCCGGGAGCCTCGACGCGCGGTTGCGAGGAGGGATTCGGACGCGTACGCTCGCGGGCGCGGGGGCGGACCCGACGGGGTGAAGCATGTGGATCCTGGTGGTGGGGCCCACGGGCCGGACGAGCAGTGAGGATGGAGCTCGAGCCCAGCTCCGGCAGCTCGGTTGCCGCGTCGAGACTTCCGACCTCTGGGGCAGTCTGGGCTCCGACGATTGGGACCGAGATCCGCCGACGGTGGTCTTGCTCGAGGCGGTGGACGAGCTCGGCGCCGCGCGCGCGGCGCTGTCCTGGGTTCGCGCCACGCCCGCCCTGGCTGACGTTCCCTGCTTGTTGGCCACGAGCGTCACGGGTTTGGGTCGACTCGATCCGCGCGACGCCTTCGACGACTTCGTCCTCTTCCCCTACGTGCCGGCCGAACTCTATATCCGCATCCGTCGTCTGGAGTGGCGGGCCAGCGAGTTCTCGTCTGAGGAGTGCATCAAGATGGGGGATCTCTCCATCGATCTCGCCGCCCACGAGGTCGAGATCGCGGGTCGAGCCATCTCCCTCACCCAACAGGAGTTCGCGCTGCTGGCATTTCTCAGCGAGAACCGCGGTCGGGTGTGGAGCCGCGAACAGCTCCTGCGGCGCGTCTGGGGAGTCGACCATTACGCGGGTAGCCGCACCGTGGACGTGCATGTGCGACGCCTGCGCAAGAAGCTCGGCCATGCCGTCGACGGGCTCGAGACGATCCGTGGTCTCGGCTACAAGATGAGGGCACCTTGAGGCTCGCGCCGCTCGTGCTGAGTGTGGGAGACCCTGCGGGAATCGGGCCCGAGGTGGCGGTGAAGGCCGCGCTCGGCGAGCCCTCGCGCGCGGGCGTGGTCCTGATGGGCGATGGCGCGGATCTGCTGCGACGTTTGGGTGAGGGACATCGTCGCCTGCGATGGGATGAAGCCTGGCAGCTCGATGCGAACGAGGTGGCCGTCTTTCACGTGGACGATGTTTCGGACGATGTCGTGCGTGCGCACGCGCCCACGGCGGCGGGAGGCCGGGCCCAGCTGGCCTTCCTGGACGCGGCCGTGAAGGCGGTGCTCGAGGGCAGGGCGCGTGGGCTCGTGACGGGTCCGACGTCGAAGCAAGCCATCGCCCTGAGCGGCACGCCGTTCACGGGGCAGACCGAGCATCTCGCCCGCAGCGCGGGCCTCGATGCCGACGCTGTCACGATGATGTTCCTGGGCCCGACGCTGCGAGTCGCGTTGGTCACGACCCATCTATCCGTGCGGGATCTGCCAGACGCGGTGACCCCAGGGCGGGTGGAGCGCACAGCTACGCATCTGATCGCGGCGCTCCAGGCTCTGAACGGTGGCGCCGATCCGATCCGTGTCGCGGTCACGGGCCTGAACCCGCACGCGGGGGAGGGGGGCATGTTCGGTGACGAGGAACGCGACGTGGTCGCGCCCGCCATCGATACCGCGCGAGCCCACGTGGACCACGAATTGGCGACGCGCCTGGAACTCGCAGGTCCCATCCCCGCGGAGGCGGCCTTTCGCCAGGCCGTCGCGGGACGCTGGGATGGCGTGGTCGCCATGATGCACGACCAGGCCACGATCGCCTCGAAGCTCGTGGATTTCGGCGACGCCGTGAACGTGACTTGGGGACTGCCCTTCGTGCGGACGAGCGTCGATCATGGAGTCGCGTACGATGCCGCGCGGGCGGGAACCGCCGACGAGTCGGGCATGCGCGCCGCCCTGCGCATGGCCGAGAAGCTCATCGGACCAACCACGTAGGTTCCATCGCCCGGGAAAAATCAGTTGACCCTGGCGCTACGACTTCAATAGGCTCTGCCTACCCACTAGAGGAGTGAACGCCTATGCAGTTCTGGTCAGATGCGAGTTCTATGGTCAAGGGTGCGATTGTCTTCGGCGTCGTAGCCGGGCTCTACTTGGCAATTGCGTATTTTGTCCATTGGCCTCCGTTCGGTGCAGGCGTCGAAGCAGAGATCACGCAGCAGCGTGGCCTCCAGGCTCCCTGAACCAAAATAGCTGCAGTCCTGGGCTGCGCTCGAAGCGAAGCCGCTCGCCCATCGCTGGGCCGAGACGGCTAGCCTAGAGCTGCGCTGAGGCAGCCAGAGATCGTGCGAAGACGTCACCGACTTCGACGCACGCTTCTCGCAATTCTAGCGCCCCCGTCAGCAACACGGCGAGGGGCGCGACGCGCAGGCGTGTAACGGCGTCTCGGTGATCGTGGACGAACGCTCCAAGCCGAGTCAGCACGTCGCGCAATGCTTGTAGTTCGGCGCGGCGCTGCGCCGATGTCTTGGACATCAGCAGGCTCGCGCCGTTCAGGCGGCTCAAGGCGCGTTCCAGTTGCGCCGCGCTCAGTGGCAGCAGCGTCTCGATTCGATCCTGGGCTGCGGCGCCGTGTGCGTCGGCGAAGCCCAGGTCGAGTAGGGCGAGACCTCCTGAGATCGGTCGCACGCTGACGTCGAGCAATGCCTTCTCGGTCTGCGCTGCGGAGACCACGACGCCAAGCAGTCGGGCGTCGGGCCGGCGCGACTGCGCCAACGCCATGATCTGGCGGAACACGTCGCGCACATGGGAGGCGCTGTTGACGCCGTCGGCGACCAGATCCGAATGGTCCCACGTGCGGAGATCCGGCGAAGCCAAGGAGACGCGCACAGGAAAACCGATGCGACTGGCCTCCGCCGCGGCGCGCGAAGGGCTGGTGCACAGCTCCTCCATCGGCAGGGGCAGATCATAGGGCTCGAGCGCGGCCTTGCTCGAAGGATCGGAGAGCGCGCGAGGCGGGCCGAAGATGACCTCGACGATGCGCTCTCGCTCGACGCCTTGGACAGTGGGCATGGGAGCTCGTTCGGAGTCGTCTGCGCCTTCGAGGGCGAGGAGGGCAGACGCCAAATCCACGGCTTCGCCGACGGGCAGCGGTCGAATCCCCCGGCGCCGAAGCACCAGTCTCGATCCGTCGTCTCGCGTCAACGTCGGGGCGCCGTCGCCTGCGGAGCTGAGCGCGTGGCGAAGCCGTGCGCGATCGATCGCTGGCAACCTTCGTGGGCTCGCGGTCCAGGCGGCCTTCACGCCGCTCGACAGCAGGGCCAGGGCGGACAGCATCGGGCGCAGCTCGGACACGGCCGCCAGCCCCAGGTCGCGCGCGAGCCCGACGCGCGGAGGGGTGGCCTCGATCATCGCGATCGCCACGCGCACCTCGGCGGCGCGCGCCGACTCCGCCAAGCCCGTCAGCTCCTTGGTCGAGAGCTCCCGTCCGCTCAGCACCCCGACCGCACCGTCCGTGAACGTGCGCTGCGACAAGGCGTGCGCGGGGTCTTCCGTGACCTCGGGCGCGACGGCGAGCTCGATCTCGGCGGCTGCGCGCGCGCAGTCGACGGCGAGATCGGCATCGGAGCAGAATACGGTGAGCGGTTGCGTCAGGCGTTCCTCGAGGGTTTCCCGTCTCGCGGGTGAAGGAGTATCGGACCTCGTGCGGAGGGGTTCACTGCAGAGGATAGCCCATGGGGCACGAGTCGAAAGATTTCCGTGTCACGACGCCCACGCCCGATGCGCGGGGAGGCAGTTGCCCTCACCTCGCGGAAGTCCCCAGCCGGTCTGTGTTGTCCACGACGTGCCGTGGTAAGCTCCACTCCGTGCCACGCCTGAACTCCCTGGCCGCGCGCGCAATCGCGCATCCGTACGCCGCCGTCGCCGTCTGCTTGGGCCTCGTCTCCATGGCTGGACATGCCTCTGCACAACATAGCTCCAGAGAAGGGGCCACGAGAGCGCCCCAAGATCACGCCAACGCCCCGGCTGACGCCACGCCGGACGGCGACGACGCGCAGTCCGTGGCGCAGAGGCTCCAGGCTTCCCGCGACGCACGCGAGCATTTCACGGCCGGCATGACGCACTTCCGAGCGCGCGAGTTTCGCCCAGCGATTCAGGAGTTCGAGGCCGCGGCGGCGCTCGTTCCGAGTGCGGACCTCTGGTTCAACATCGCCCGCGCCCACGAAGAGCTCGGGGACCAAGCCGACGCCATCGACTTCTATCAACGCTACCTGCGCGATCGTGTGGATCCGCCCGACGCCGAGGAGGTACAGGCGACGATCGTGCGTCTGAGGTCCGAGGCGGAAGCGATCCGACTCGCGAGCGACCAACGACCGACCACCGGAACCCTGCGCCTGCGGGTGAGCGAGACCGGCGCATCGATCGCGTTGGACGATCAGTCTGTCGGCCAGTCTCCTCTCGACGTTCCGATGCCCCTCGAGCCCGGCAGTCATCGCCTCGAGCTGACGCGCGACGGCTACGTGCCGTTCCGGGCATCCGTGGACATCGAGCGTGGCGTCACCAGCGCCGCCTACGCCCAGCTCGAGCCCGAGACGCGCTACCGTGCGATCCGCGGCCGACGCCTCTTCACCTGGATCGTCGGCGGTCTGGCCCTGGCCTCGACGGGCTTGAGCGTGGGCCTCGGCATCCGGGCCGCGTCGCTCGAGTCCAACGGGGATGCGCGCGCTTCGGATTGGGCCCGATCCTCCGACTACGCTCTCGGGGGCGCGATGGCAGCCGGAGTCGCTGCCGTGATCCTCTATTTCGTCGAGGGCCGCAGCGTCGGAACCGAGCGAATCGGTCCAGACCAGACAGCCGCGACGGCCCGGCGAGGCGAGCCCGCCGCGAGAGCTCAGGGGCACTTCTAGTCAGGCTGCGATCCGCGGCTCACACGGTCTTCGCTGAGCTTGACCCCAACGGCCACCCGGTGATACCAGAGTTCGGCGAGTGGGCTGTTGAAGCCATGTATTCGGCTCGCTCCCATCGGGAAATGTGCGGGGGCTCGCCGTGATCTTGGGGCTACGAGATGAGAAGGGGTCAGGACGCATGGACGGATGTCTGACGCTTCCGGCGATTCCCGGCCTCGTGTCCATCGCGGGCATCCTGAACCCGAGGTCGTGAGGTTTCAGGCGATGGGCCCAGCATTCCCAAGGCGCAGTGTTCCCAAGGCGCAGTGTTCCCAAGGCGCAGTGTTCCCAAGGCGCAGTGTTCCCAAGGCTCACTGGCCACGATAGAGTCCAACGCGGAGCGTATTCGATGCGACTGAAGATCATCGCTGGCAACCTTCTAGCCGTCCTCCTGGTCGGCTTGGTGTCCTATTTCTTCGTTCACTCGCAGATTCAGAAAGAACTGAATACGCGAGTGGATGCGCGAGTGCGGAGCGACGTCACGCTCTTCAATCGCTCATTCCGCCTCAGCGCGCTGGAGTTCGTCGCACAGGTCGAAGGACGCGCGGGGACCCAGGCGCCTCGGGGTGCTCTGGGCGCGCTCGATCAGGACAGCCGCCGTCAGCGGGCGTTCACCGCGGTCGAAGCGATCGCCCAGTGGTTCCGCGATCCGTCCCGCCGCGGAGAGTTGCCCGCCTTCGTCGCTCTGACCGACGAGACCGGGCGTGTCCTCGCGCGCAACCAGGACATCAACCGCATGTTCGGGGTTCAGCTCGCGCGCCAGATTCCCGCGCTGCGTTCGGTGCTCGCCGACGGCGTGCCTCGCCACGATGGCTGGCTGACCCAGGACGACGCCAAGCTGCTGCAGGTGGTCGTGGCGCCCGTGCGCAACGATTCCGGTGGCGTCATCGGCGCGCTGGTCGTGGGCTATGAGCTGTCCAACGGACTGGCCATCCGCGAGTCCTCGGTGCTCGGCTGCGACGTCGCCTTCCTGGTCGATGGTCGCGTCAACAGCTCCTCCGTCGACGGTCCCGCGGCCGCCGCGATCCCCGAAGCGCTGTTCGGGGCGTCCACCGCCGCGGCCACGACCGCCGCCCTGTCGGGCACGCCGAGCGACCTGCGGACGGCTTCCCTCGCAGACGACGACTACGCAGTCGTCGTGGCGCCGCTTCCGCTCACGCCTTCTGTGGCCATCGGCTATGCGGTCATGATCGACCGCAGCGCCAGCTTGGAGCTCCTGAGCGCCGCCTACATCATCCTCGTGATGATGGTGCTCGGTCTCGTGGGCGTGATGGTCTATGGCTTTATCATCGGGGGGAGCTTCCTCAGGCCCCTCGAGGAGATCGAAGAGTCCGTGCTCGCCGTCATCAACGGCCGCACCGATCTGCGACTGGACATCGAGAGCGCGGAGTTCGGCGGGCTCGCCTACCGCATCAACCAGTTGATCAACGTGTTCACCGGGGTCAGCGAGACCGACGAGGAAGGCCACGTCGCCGCCTCCCAGGCACCCGCAGCTGCCGGCTGGGGCGGAGGCTCGGAAGAAGCAGCGGGTGCCGCCGCAGCGCCAGCAGCCGACGCGGGCACGGGGCCCATCGACGACCCGAGTGTCGCGGGACCCTTGGCGGCCGAGTCCGATGAGGCCTACGGCGCGCGCATCTACCAGGAATACACCGCGGCCAAGCAGGCGGCGGGCGAGGACGTCTCCGGGATTCCTCAGGAGCGCTTCCTCAAGCGCCTCGAGGGCAACGGCAAGGCGCTGGCTCAGAAGCATGGTTGCGCGTCCGTGCGTTTCATCGTCGAGGTTCGTGGCGCGCAGGTCGTGCTGCGGCCCGTGCTGCTGCGCTAGTCCGCCACCGCGGACCCCGAGCCCCAGTGCGCCGCTGAGCCAGTGAGCCAGTGCGCCAGTGAGCCGCTGAGCCAGTGCGCCAGTGCGCCAGTGAGCCGCTGAGCCAGTGCGCCTTAGCTGCTGAGCCAGTGCGCCACCACGGGACGCTGCGGTTCGCATCGCAGCGGCTGCGGGCGCCCGCCGCGTGTCGCCAGCGCTCGACCGTCCCATGCGCTTCTGGTAAGCCGCGTCCGGGCGCATGCTCACGCGCTCGGTGAGTCTTGAACATGGCATTCTTCGGTCTTTTCGGCCGCTCCCCCGAGCAGGCTATCCAGAAACACGCCGCTCGGCTCGGCAACAAGCGCGCTCAGGCGCAAGACCGCTGGGAGTCCATCAAGACTCTGCGCGAGATGGGCAACGCGGCTGCCGTCGAGGCGCTGCTGCAGCGTTTCACCTACACGTCCGACCCCTCGATCACGGATCAAGAGGAGAAGGAAGCGGCGTGCGAGGCGATCATCGCCGTCGGCGAGCCGGCCCTGGGTCCCATCCGCGACTTCCTGCGCAAGAACGACACGCTCTCCTGGTGCCTGCGCATGCTGCGCGCGCTGCTCGAGCCGGAGGCCGTCGTCGGCGTGCTGCTCGAGCTGCTCGACGACATGGACACG
>Ga0210033_1000196_pt1 | contig 54681 bp, 43 predicted proteins | sample CryGeymeta201501_FD_185465 | JGI IMG/M metagenome (GOLD analysis project Ga0210033, IMG submission 185465) | Groundwater microbial communities from Crystal Geyser aquifers in Utah, USA - Crystal Geyser metaG 2015-01 (SPAdes) (version 2) | ecosystem: Environmental > Aquatic > Deep subsurface >... | reverse complement strand
GCGCAGTCACCCCGAGCTGCACTACTTCCTGGCCCGCGCGCACGACGCCGACCTCAACTTCGACAAGGCCCTGCGCAACATGCGGGTCTACGTCGAGACCGGCGGCGTGCCCGCGCTGACCGCGCCCGGCTCGGAGCCCCTGGCTCCCACGACCGACGCACCAGGCGAGGCGGACAAGGCTGGGCACGACGCCGACCCAGAGGGCGCGAGCGCACCGCCCGCCGATGCCGGAGCCGCAGTGCCGACTCCCGCGGCAGCTCGCCTCGCGCGCCAGCAGCGGCTACCGCCGACGCCGGTGCGTAGATCGTTGCGCAGCGAGGCAGTCCATCGCGCAGATGGCTTCGCAGCCGGGCTCGTCGTGAGACCCATCACAAAACAGGTCACGTGGCTGAAGTTGGCCTAAGTGTCGACAATCACGGCAAATTGCGGAACTTCGAAGGTTTCGAGATTGATCTGGCACGCGGCATGCTCTCGCCCACCCCATGATGTCATCTGCAGCTGCTGTCATTCCAAACGAAGCCACCGGACGTGCCGACGAGCGCGGCCTTCGCATCCTCGCCAAGACCGTCTACCGCGAGCTCAAGGCCGGCGGACACAGCAAGTCCGAGATCGTCGGTTTCACCAACGCCCTGCTCGAGATGCTCACGGCGGACGCGCGTAGCGGCGGCGCCTGAGTCGAGCACCTGCTCGCCGAGGAGCCACCCTGCGCCGCGCGTAGGGTGGCTTCGACGCGTCTGGGCCACGCCTTCGACATCGATGCCCGGAGGGGCGCGTGACCTTCGTCGTGCGCCGACGCGCGGCGCCCTTGCTCCACAAATCACGCCGCACGATCTGGTCTCCTCGCATGGCGCCGACGTGACGTGCGAGCCTTGCCGTTCGATTCATCAACGTGCGCGCCGCGGCCCTCGTCTTGGCTTGCGGTGGCAGGTGTCTTGGGTCTAGATTCCGCGCCTCGCAGGGCCGGTGCGGACGCCGGACTCCATGAGCAAGGAGACGATATGGCTACCAAGATCGCAATCAATGGCTTCGGCCGCATCGGACGCTGCATCGCGCGTCTCCTTTTCGACGGCAAGGCCCCCGGTCTCGAGCTGGTGGCGATCAACGACCTGACCGATGCGAAGACGCTGGCTCACCTGCTCGCGCACGACTCGGTCCACGGCAGCTACGGCAAGCCCGTGCGCGCCGAGGGTGGAAACCTCGTGGTCGGTGACGTGAGCGTGCCCGTCTCCGCGATCCGCGATCCCGCGGAGCTGCCCTGGGCGAAGCTCGGTGTCGACGTGGTCTTGGAGTGCACGGGCCTGTTCCGTGACCGCGCCAAGGCGGGCAAGCACATCGAGGCGGGCGCCAAGCGCGTGATCATCTCGGCGCCCGGCAAGGGCGACATCGACGGCACCTTCTGCGTCGGCATCAACACGGACAGCTTCGATCCCGCAAAGCACATGATCATCTCGAACGCCTCGTGCACGACGAACTGTCTGTCGCCGCTGGCCAAGGTGCTCAGCGACAGCTTCGGGATCGTGAAGGGCTACATGATCACGGTGCACTCGTACACGAACGATCAGCGCATCCTCGATCTGCCCCACTCGGATCTGCGTCGCGCACGCGCCGCGGGCGAGTCGATCATCCCGACCTCCACGGGCGCCGCCAAGGCCATCGCGCTCGTCCTGCCCGAGCTCGAGGGCAAGCTGGAAGGCATGGCCTTGCGCGTGCCGACGCCGAACGTCTCCCTCACCTGCCTCACCGTGCAGGTCGCCAGGGACACGACGCGCGACGAGATCCTCACGGCCATGCGCGCCGCCGCGGCCGGTCCGCTCGCGGGCATCTTCCGCGTCGAAGACGAGCCCCTGGTGTCACGCGACTTCATGGGGGAGTCCTGCTCCAGCGTGCTCGACGCCGAGCTGGTGGACGTCGTCGGCGGTGACCTCGTCGAGGTCCAGGCCTGGTACGACAACGAGTGGGGCTTCTCCTGCCGCATGGTCGACCTGGCCATGATCGCCGCCGGAGAGGTTGGCTGATGACCACCCCGCTGCGCTCCATCGAGGAGTTGGACCTCGAGGGTCGCCGCCTCTTCCTGCGGGTGGACTTCAACGTCCCGCTGGAGAACGTCCCCGGCGAGGGTCCACGGATCACGGACGACACGCGCATCCGCGCGGCGCTGCCGACCATCGAGCTCGCCATCTCTCGTGGCGCGCGCGTGGTGCTGGCGTCGCATCTCGGTCGCCCCGACGGTGAGCGGGTGGAGGCGTTGAGCCTCGAACCCGTGGCTGTGCGCTTGGCGGAGCTGCTCTCGACGGGCGAGGTCTTGCTCACCGACGACTGTGTGGGCGACGGCGCGCGCAAGGTCGTGGGCGATCTTCGCGACGGACAGGTCGCGCTGCTCGAGAACCTGCGCTTCCACGCGGAGGAAGAGGAGAACTCCACCGCCTTCGCGCAGCAGCTCGCCCGCTTGGCCGACGCCTACGTGGACGACGCCTTCGGGGCGGCGCACCGGGCGCACGCCTCCGTGGCCGCGCTGCCGGGGCTGATCGACGAGCGTGCTGCGGGTCTGTTGATGATCCGCGAGCTCGACGTGCTCGACCGTCTTCGCGACCATCCGGACCATCCCTTCGTGGCGGTCGTCGGCGGTGCCAAGGTCAGCGGCAAGCTCGGTGTGCTCGAGGCGCTGATGGAGCGCGTCGACAGCCTGCTCGTAGGCGGCGCCATGGCCAACACCTTCCTGGCCGCGCGCGGCCTCGACGTGGGCAAGAGTCGCGTGGAGCAGGACAAGCTGGCGCTCGCGCGCAGCTTGATGCAGCGGGCGCAGGAGTCCGGTGTGGATCTGCTCCTGCCCATCGACGTGCGCGTCGGCACCCGCCTCGAGGCGAGCGAGGGTGAGGTCGTCTCCGTGGACGCCATCCCGAGCGGCGCGATGGCCCTCGACATCGGCCCCGCCACGGTCGAGCTCTTCGCGCAGCGCATTCGTACCGCGGGCTCGGTGTTCTGGAATGGCCCCATGGGCTTGTTCGAGAACCCGACCTTCGCCGAGGGCAGCCTCGGTGTCGCGACCGCCATGGCGCAGGCACCCGGCTTCACCGTCGTGGGTGGTGGGGACAGCGTCGCGGCCGTCTGTCAGGCGGGACTCGAAGCGAAATTCGATCACGTCTCGACGGGAGGCGGCGCGTCCTTGGAATACCTCGAGGGGCACAAGCTCCCGGGGGTGGAGGCATTGAGGCGATGAATTCGAACCGCCGTCCCTTCGTCGCGGGCAACTGGAAGCTGCACCTGACCATCAGCGAGTCCGTGGCGTTGGCTCGCAAGCTGAAGGCGGGCTTGGCTCGCGCCCACAACGCACAGGTCGGCGTCGCGCCGGTGGCCACGTCTCTGAACGCCGTGTCGAAGGCGCTCGAGGGATCCGGCATCGAGGTCCTCGCGCAGAACATGCACTGGGAAGATCGAGGCGCGTACACGGGCGAGATCAGCGCTCCCTTGCTCCAGGACGCGGGCGCGAGCCACGTCATCCTGGGCCACTCCGAACGCCGTCACGTCTTCGGGGAGCTGGACGAAGGCATCCGCCGCAAGCTGGCGGCGGCCCTGAACCACGGCCTCGTGCCCATCCTCTGCGTGGGCGAGCAGCTCGCCGATCGGGAAGCCGGACGCACGCTGAACGTCGTGCTCGGTCAGCTCGACGCGGACACGGAGGGCCTCGACGCGAGCCAGTTGCGGAGCCTCGTGATCGCCTATGAGCCCGTCTGGGCCATCGGCACCGGACGCACCGCCAGCCCGGAGGACGCGCAGGAGGTCCACGCGGCGATCCGCGCTCGCCTGGTGGAGCGTTTCGACGCTCGGCTGGCGGGAAGCCTGCGGATCCTCTATGGAGGCAGCGTCAAACCCGCGAACGCGGCCGAACTGCTCGCACGTCCCGACGTGGATGGCGCGCTGGTCGGCGGGGCCTCTCTGGAGGCCGACACCTTCCTCTCCATCGTGGAGGCAGCGGGCTGAAGCCCGCGGAGCGCTATGATTACTTTTCTCACCATCCTCTACGTCGCCGTTTGCATCTTCCTGATCCTCGTCGTGCTCCTGCAGTCCGGCAAGGGCGGCGGCATGGGCGGTGCGTTCGGCGGCATGGGCGGCGCGGGCCAGCAGGTCTTCGGCGGCGCCGGAGCCGGCAACCTCCTGACCAAGCTCACGGGGACCAGCGCCGCGCTCTTCATGATCCTGTCGATGACGCTCGCGTATCTCTCGTCCAGCAGTGATCTCGCCATGCGACGTGCGGCTGGGGATGCGACTCCAGATGGCGGCGCAGAGGTCACGGGCGACGCGACCGATGGTGGCACGGCGGAGCCCAGCTCCGACGAAGCGGCCGACGAAGCGGCCGACGAAGCGGCCGACGAAGCGGCCGACGAAGCGCCTGCGGCCGACGAAGCGGCCGACGAAGCGCCTGCGGCCGATGAAGCGGCCGACGAAGCGCCTGCGGCCGACGAAGCGCCCACGCCCGCTCCCGCAGCGGCGCCTGCTCATGCCGCCGCGCCTGCTCATGCCGCCGCGCCTGCTCATGCCGCAGCGCCCGCGCCTGCCGCAGCGCCCGCGCCTGCCGCAGCGCCCACACCTGCCGCAGCGCCCACACCTGCCGCAGCGCCCACACCTGCCGCAGCGCCCGCGCCTGCCGCAGCGCCCACACCTGCCGCAGCGCCCACGCCTGCCGCAGCGCCCGCGCCTGCCGCAGCGCCCGCGCCTGCCGCAGCGCCCGCGCCCGCGCCCTGAGATCGATTCAGCTCGGGAGCGGTACTGGACGGCCCTCGTCGAGGGCTCGCAGTGCCTGCCCGGCCTGAACCCCGTACGTCTTCTGGCCGTGCTCGTCCGATAGGCGCATGACCTCGCGGAAGCCCGCACGTGCGGCCTCTTCGTCGCCCGCCAACGCGTCCACGAGCGCCAGCATGTAGCGACCCTGCACGATGTCCCAGAGGTAGTTGTTCTCCTCGGCGTAGACCAGCGCCTCGAGGATGCGATCACGACCCTCGTCGGAGCCGAACTTCACCGCGTCGATGAAGCCGAGGACGCGCATGTTCGTGTACTGCATCTTCGACAGGCCGTGCTCGCGAGCGGTCTCGAAGCTGTAGCGGAGGAGCGCGAAGGCGCGCTTGTAGTCCCCCATGCGCATGTAGTCTTCGCCCAGGTTGTGGGCGTTGACGCAGGCCTCCTGCGCGAAGCCGTACTCCTTGGCCAGCTCGAGCGCTTGCTCGGCGAGCTCGGCCGAGCGCTCGACGCTGCCGCAGAAGTGCTGCACCAGGGACTCGGTCTTGAGCAGCTCGCACTCGGTGAAGCGATCGGGCTCGCCGCGGACGAGCGCACGCGCCTCCGCCAACGCAGCCAGGGCCTCGTCGCGCATGTTGGAGCCGCCGAGGGCGAGCGCCAGGGGGATCAGGCAGCGGACCTGGGCGCGGCGGTCGCTGGCGTCACGCGCGAGGGCGAGGGCCTCCTGGAACATCGAGGTCGCGCGGATGTAGTCGCCGTTGCGTACGTCGGTTTCGGCCGTGGCCACCGTCACGTCGCGCAGCAAGGTGGGACTGTCGAGGTCGCGCGCGACGCGTCGAGCGCGGTCGAGCCAGTGGCGGCTGTCGTTGAGTTGATTGGCGTGGGCCAGCAGGCGACCGCGCATCATGCAGAAGCGCGCCACGTAGTCCATGCGGCCGATGCCGTCAGCGAGCTCCGTCGCCGCCGCCATCCGCTCGGCGCCAGCGAGGAGATCCTGCCCACGGTAGGCGAGCTCGCCGACGCGCTGATACAGGGCGAGCATGCGTTCGCGGTCCGGGTTCTTCATCTGCCCGAGCAGGCGAATGGCCGACTCGAGATCGGTGACGGCGACGCCGAGGGCGTACTCGGCCTCGTGCCTGTCCGCCGCGCGCACCAGGTAGTCGATGGCGCGGGCGCGCTCTCCGGCTTCGCGATAATGCGCCGCCAAGCGCTCCGCGAGCTCGTCCACGCGTCCCGGATACAACGCCTCGAGTCCGGTCGCCGCCGCCAGATGCAGCTCCCTTCGGGACTCGATGGGCAGGCCGTCCACGAGCACGCGCTGCACCATGTCGTGCGTGAACTGGTAGTCGCCGCCCGGTCGCCTCAGCACGACGCCTTGCTCGGCCAGGCTGCGTAGTGCGTCCTCGACCGTTGCGGGGTCCTCGTCCGCGATGCGCGCCAGCAAGGCCGACGAGAAGCCCTCGCCCAGGATGGCGGCGATCCGGAGCAGATGACGCTCGAGGCCGCCGATGCGCGACAGCCGGGCCGCGACGATGCCCATCAGCGTCTTTGGCACCTCCACGGCAGCGACCTCGGGATGGAAGGCGACCTTGCCTTGCGAACTCACGTCCACGGCGCCCGCCTCTTCCAGGGCGCGGAGATACTCTTCGACGTACAGGGGGTTTCCGCCGCTCTTGCCCACGACTTCGCGCAAGAGCTCCATGGGCACTTCCTCGACGCCCAGACGGATGGCCGTCAGACGCGCGACGTCCTCGTCGTCGAAGGGCGCGAGGTCGACCTCTTCGAAGATGGGCAGATCCTGGAAGGCGTGGACGTGGCCAGGACGCTGCGCCAACAAGATGACCAGTCGCGCACCCTCCGCGCGGGTCGCGAGCCGATAGAGCATGGCCATGCTCTCTTCGTCCATGGATTCGGTGCCGTCGAAGGCGAAGACCGTCAGGCGGTCCTGGGCCAGGCGCGTGGCGATGTGCGCGATGGCGGCCTGCATCGGCAGCACGGCCGGCACGTCCTCGCCCTCCTCCGGTCGCAGGCCCAGCAAGCTCTCGACCGCCAGCACCTCGGGTCGAGGCAGGCCTAGCTCGCGTAGGCGCGCCGCCTTGGCCCGGACCACGGCGTCTCCGTCGAGCTCGTCGACGCCCAGGACCACGCGCAGCATCTCCTGGAAGCCCGACAGCGGCACATCGCGCGCCTGGCGCGAGACCTGCGCGATGTACATGCCGACGTCATGGCCGCCGAGACGCAGTCTCCGCCGCGTCTCCTTGAGCGCGCGCGACTTGCCGCTGCCCGCCTCACCCATGAGGGAGAGCACGCGCATGCGTCCCTTATTCGCGAAGGCGAGGACCTCGCCGATGCGTCGCAGCTCCGTCTGGCGTCCGACGAAGCGGCCGAGCGCCTCTTCGGCGTCGAGCTCTCCTCGCACCAGGACGTCCTCGCCGCCCGGCGCGGCCTCCAGCTCGAACAGACGTCTCAGACCGCGCGCCGCGGCAGGGTCTGCCAGGAGCACACCCTCGGGGGCGCGTCGTGTGACGGCTCGCGTCTCTTCGAGCAGCTTGAGGTAGTGCTCGTCACGCAGCAGCTCGCCGGCGATGTCCACCAGCACTCTGCCCGAATGCAGGCCGATCGAGGTCGACGATTGGTGCGCGCCCTCGGTCGAGCGATGGGCTGCGGTCAAGAGCGCCAGGGCCGCCTTGGCGGCAGCCTCCGGGTCTCGCCCGTCGGGTTCGCGCGCCCCGAACACCGCCACGAAGGTGCGGCCGGAGATCGAGGTGCTCTCGCCGACGCTCTGGTCCGTCACCAGGCCGCCAGCGCGCTGGATGAGCTGGCGAATTCGTCCGTTGGGCAGGGGGTCGTCGGGTGCCATCGAGAGCACCAGCGCCGTGACATCCCGGGCCTCGGATTGGGGGCGCCCCACGCCCGTCCCCGGACGACCCGCGCCGGTCGTGATCGGGCGCGCCGCGCCGCTGACGCCAGGGGTCGATGCGCCACGCGGGCGCGGGATCTCCGTGGGCGTCGCGTCACCGTCTTGATGCACGACCGCGGGCTCGTTGCCGAAGGCCGCGCGCAGACGGCGTTCGTCCGTCGAGCCCCGTCCCCGTTCACCGGCCATGCGGAGATCATCGAGATACGACGACAAGTCGCGCGCGCCGATGCGCCGGCCGCTGGCATAGAGGAACTGGATCAGCTCCTCGTACAGGCGGCCTGCGTTCTCGTACCGCTCGGAGCGATCCGAGGCCATGGCGCGGGCCACGATGGCCGAGAGCTCGGGGCTGACACCCTGCCCCGCGGGCCAGCGGCGCTGGGCGAGCGTGGGTGTGCGTCCATCGCGCACCGCCCGCAGCGTCTCGTAGGTGGAACCGCGATCGAAGGGGTTCTCGCCGGCGATGGACTCGTAGAGCACGGTGCCGAGGGCGAAGATGTCGGTGCGCCCGTCCACATCCTCCCCGCGAGCCTGCTCGGGGGACATGTAGGCGTACTTGCCCTTCAGCACGCCCGCCTCCGTGCCGGACTCGACGGTCGTGCGCGCCTTGGCGATGCCGAAATCCGTGAGCTTGACCTCGCCCTCCCAGCTCAAGAGCACGTTCTGGGGCGACACATCACGGTGGACGATGTGCAGCGGCTCCATCTGCGCGTCGCGGCGCCGATGGGCGTAGTCCAGGCCCTTGGCTACTTCGCTCACGATGTAGGCGGAGAGGTCTTGAGCCAGGGGCTTGGCGTACTTCCGACTGCGCCGGAGGGCGGTCGCGAGGTCCGAGCCCGCCACGAACTCCATTGCGATGAAGTAGGTCTCGTCGGCACGCCCGAGGTCGAAGACCTGCACGATGTTCGCGTGCGAGAGCGTGACGGCGATCTTCGCCTCGTTGATGAACATCTCGACGAACTCGGGGTTCTTGCCCAGGTCCGCCAGGATCCGCTTGATGACCAGGACCTTCTCGAAGCCCTCTACGCCATGACTCTTGGCCTTGAACACCTCGGCCATGCCGCCGCGAGCCAGGAGCTCGAGCAGTTGGTACTTTCCGTAGACAAGAGGAGCGTGTTCAGCCATCGGCCTGGACGTCGGGGGCGGCCCCCAGTTGTACGTTGATGGTACACGATCTGGCCCATGCCCCCACGGACAATCGCTTTTTCGCCCGGAAGCCGCCGCCAGGGCCGCTCATGTCTTGGCCGTTTCGGCCATCTGCAGCCGATAGAGCCGAGCGTAGACTCCGTCCGCAGCCACTAGCTCGTCATGGGTCCCTTGCTCCACCAATCGGCCGTGGTGGAGCACGAGAATTCGGTCGGCGCCGCGGATGGTGGAGAGGCGATGGGCGATCACCAGCGCGGTCCGTCCCTCCAGCACGTTGCGGCCCGCGCGCTCCAGGCGAGCCTCCGTCTCGCTGTCCACGTTCGCCGTGGCCTCGTCGAGCAGGAGCACGTCCCGATCGACGTAGAGCGCCCGCGCGAAGGCCAGGAGCTGCCGCTCGCCCGCGCTGAAGTTCACCCCGCGCTCCTCGACCCGGGCCTCCAGGCCACCCCGGGCCTCGAAGAGTTCGAGCGCCTGCACCCGCTCGAGCGCCGCCCGCGCCCGCTCGGCGTCAGGCTCCGGATCCCCGAGGGCGACGTTCGCGAGCACGGTACCGGAGAAGAGGAAGACGTCCTGCGGCACGACCGCGAAGCGCGCTCTGAGCTGCTCCCGCGACATGCTGCGGGCGTCGCGTCCCCCGACGAGGATCTGACCCTTCGTGAGCTCGTACAGCCGCAGCAGGAGCGAGAGGGTCGTGGTCTTGCCCGAGCCGGTCGCGCCCACGATGGCCAGCGTCTCGCCCCGGCGAATCTCGAAGCTGAGGTCGTGCAAGACCTCGGAGCCCGCCACGTAGCCGAAGCTCACATCGCGGAACTTCACCATCACGTTCGACGCGGCATCGTCGTGCTCCGAAGCGGCTGCGTCATGGGCGGGCGCGCCAGGCGCGTCCCGGCCCGGCTCGTCGAGCAGTCCGAAGATGCGCTCGGCGGAGGCCAAGGACTGTTGAATGATGGTGAACTTGGTCGCCAAGTCGCGAATCGGGATGAAGAAGCGACTGATGTACTCGTAGAACGCGACCACGGTGCCGACGTAGGCGGCCGCTTCGGGACCCGAGAGCAGCCCGACGCGCGTGCCGGCATACCAGAGCACGATGGCGACCGTGGCGACGCTGACGGCCTCGACCACGGCGGAGAGCAGCGCGTCGAAGCGAATGGACTGTCGCTGGGCCAGGCGGTGGCCGTCGTTGATGCCGTCGTACTCGCGCTGGCAGTCGAGTTCACGACCGTAGGCGCTGACCACGTCGACGCCCCCCACCTGCTCCGCCATGTAGGCGTTCAGCTCGGCGACCCGGCGCCGGATCTCGCGGAACGCGTCGCGGGCGTAGCCGCGGAAGATCCAGACCGCGATGGCCAGGGGCGGCAAGGAGACCAGCGTGGCCAGCGTCAGGCGCCAGTCGAGCACCAACATGAAGGCGACGATGGCGACCAAGGTGATCACGTCGCCGACGGCGGTCACGGCGCCGGAGCTGAAGAGCTCCGTCAGGCTGTCGATGTCGTTGGTCACGCGCGTGACCACGCGGCCCACGGGCGTACGATCGAAGAAGGCGATGGGCAGCCGCTGAATGCGCCTGAAGACGGCGCGTCGCAGCTCGGCCGTGGCGCGCTGGCCGGCGAGCTGCATCCAGTAGATGAGCGCGAAGCGCGTGGCGAACTCGAGCACCAAGGCGCCACCGAAGAGCATCACGACGACCAGCAGCGCGTGGGCGTCCTGCGTCACGATCATGGCGTCGATGGCGCGCTTGACCAGGTAGGGCTGGGCCAGGCCGAGGGCGGCCGCGACAGGCATCAGCAAGAGCGAGATGATGAGCAGCGTGGCGTGGGGCTTGAGGTAGGGCACCAGGCGCTTGAGCAAGACCGCGTCGTAGCTCGCCTCCACCTCTTCGCGCAGCGACGGGTCCACGAGTCGCAGGCGCGCCTTGGCGGCCCGTGCGTCGGCGGCGAGCTGGGCCGCGCCCGTCATGGAGTGATCTCCTCGAGCTCGGCCCGCAGCGCCTGCTGCTTGGCCATGGCCGCGTACAGGCCGTTGGCCGCCAACAGCGCGTCGGGCGTTCCGCGCTCCACGACGCGACCTGCGTCGAGCACCAGCACCTGCTCCGCGCGCGCGGCCGCGACCACGCGATGGGTGATCAGCACCAGCGTGCGTCCCCGCGCCACCCTGTCGATGGCCTCGAGGATCTTGGCCTCCGTGCGCGCATCGACGGCGCTCATGGGATCGTCGAGCACGAGCACGGCTGGGGCGTTGAGCAGCGCCCGCGCCAGCGCCACGCGTTGCTTCTGCCCGCCCGAGAGCTGCACGCCGCGCTCGCCCACCAGGGTGTCGAAGCCGTTGGGCAAGCCGTCCACCTCCTCGAGGATGGACGCCTCCTCTGCGGCGGCGCGCACGCGCTCCCGGGCTCCCTCGCCGTAGGGTTCGTCGAGGGCGAAGGCGATGTTGCCGTAGACCGTGGTCGAGAACAGGAAGGGATCCTGCGCCGCGTAGGCGACCTCCCTTCTCAGGCTGCGAAGGCGCAGCTGATTCACGTCGATGCCATCCACGAAGATCGAATCGTCCGGCACCGGCAGGAGCCTCGGCATCAGCGCGGCCAGCGTGCTCTTGCCCGAGCCGACGCGTCCCACGATGGCCAGGGAGGCTCCCGCAGGCACCTCGACGTCGATGTCTGTGAGCACGTCGCGGTCACCGTAGGAGAAGCTCAAGCCTCGCAAGGAGAGCGCGCCCTCCCCGCTGCATTCGCGGGCGTCGGCGGGCTCCACGATGCTCTCCTCGGCGTCGAGGATCTCACGCACGCGCGCGTAGGAGGCGCGACCGCGTTGCACGACGCTGAGCAGGAAGCCGAGGGCCATGGTCGGCCAGAGAAGTTGACCCAGGTAGGCCAGGAACGCCGCGAGCTCACCCACGCTGAGCTCGTGCGCGAGCACCATCTGACCGCCGAACCAGACCACCACGAGCGTGCCCGTCGAGCCCAGCAACATCAGCACGGGCCACATGGCGCCGCGGATGATGGTCAGCTTCATGTTGGCCACGATGGCCTGCTGGTTGGCCTCCTCGAAGCGGCGCTCCTCGTGCTCCTCGAGCCCGAGGCTGCGCACCACGCGCACGGCGGCGACGTTCTCTTGGGCGCGATCTGCCAGGTTTCCAAGCGCCTCCTGCGCGCCCTGACTGCGCAGATAGAGGCGCTTGGCGAAGGAGCGCGTCACCAGCGCGAAGAAGGGATAGGGCACGAGGGCGTAGAGCGTGAGCTTCGGGCTGAGCGTGAACATCAACGAGAGTGCGCTGACGTAGGCCACCAGGGAGTTCGCGCTGTTCATCAGCCCGAATCCCGAGAGCAGCCTGACTTGTGCCAGGTCGTTGGTCGCCCGGCTCATGATCTCGCCCGTCGCCATCTGCTGCGTGAAGGAGGATCCGAGGCTGTGCACCTTGGCCAGCAGCTCCTTGCGCAGGTCGTACTCGACGTCGCGGCCGACGTTCAGCAAGACGATGCGCGAGAGCGTGCGCACGAACCACATGATGGCGGCCAGCGCCAGCACGACAAGCGCTGCGTGCATCACCGCCTCGCCCTGCCGATGGCGCAAGGCGTCGATGGCGTGGGCCAGGAACCAGGGGATGGCCTTGTCCGCCGCATTGGTGGCGAGCAAGAGGCCGACGCCTCCCATGGTCGCGCGCCGGTAGGGCGCGAGATAGTGGAGGATCCCAGGGCTAGAAGTGCCGGGTTGCTCGGGTGTCAACGCGCCGGCGCGCCCGCTCGGCGCCTGCGCCGGTAGAGTGCGAAGCCGAGCAGGAGGCCCAACATCGCTGCCGGAGCGCCGTGCCGACCCGAGGACGGGACACTGCAACCACAGCCGCCCGAGCTCCGCGGCGAGGTCATGTCGCCGGCTGCGCAGACGTGGGTCGCGCCGTCCGCCGTGGGCGCGCAGTCGTAGCCCGTCGGGCAGCCGCTCGCGTCCATGCAGGTCGCGGTGCAATAGCCCGCCGCCGTACACAGCCCCGAATCGCACTCGCCGACCGAGGCGCAAGGCGCGCCCACCGTGCCGGGCGGGATGACCGGGGTCGTGCCCGGCCTCGGTGCACAGACCGAGAAGTCACCGATGGAGGTGCAGTCGAAGCCCGACGGACAGTCTACCGTGGACCCACAGACGTCGGTGCAGAAGTTGGTGTCGCCCTGGCTCGCACATTTGCGCGAGGCGCAGTCGTCGTTGATGGAGCAGGCCGCGCCGATGGGAGCCGCCACCCTGCAGGCGTCGCAGCCCGCGGTCACGCCCCGCTGACACAAGAACCCGGCGGGGCAGCCAACCGCCCCACCAAAGATGCAAGGCGAGGCACACACGCCGCCCGCGCACATGGCCGTCTGGCAGTCCGTATTCGCGCTGCAGGTTCCGCCGATCGGCGTCGAGCCGGGGCCGCCCGCGCGGCACAAGCCAGTGCCACACACGCCCGCTGCCTGCACGTCGCAGTAGAAGCCCGAAGGGCACGAGCTCGTGTCGAGCCCGTCGCAGCTTTGCGAGCACACGCCGCCGGTGCTGAGGGTGGCGCAGAGGAGCGTGCTGCAATCAGAGTTCCCGCTGCAGGGCTCACCAATGGCCGCGCCGGTGCTCGGGCGGGCCACGCATGAGCCGGCGTTGCAGATCTGACTGCTGGTGCAGTCCGAGTCGCGCGTGCAGCCGCCGGGCGTCGTGCCTCCGCTGCAGTTCAGCGCGCCGCCGATGACGCGTACGCACTGCCCGATGCCACCCACGTCCACGCACTGATCGGAGCCCGCACAGTCGGCGCTCGAGCTGCACGCCTTCCCGCAGTAGCCGCCGCCGTCGGGATAGCCGAGGCAGTAGTCGCTTGCGCCGCCGCAGTCGGCGCTGCTGCTGCAAGAGGCGCAGACGGTTCCGTCTCCGGTCGTCGCGCGGCAGCTGCCGCTGACGCACTCCTGCCCGGCAGGGCAACCCGTCGTGGCACAAGTCGCGGGAGCGCCGCTGCCCGGATAGAGTGTACAGATGCCGGTCTCATCATCCGAGCCCAGGGGCACCACGCCGCCGCTGTAGGCGAAGTACATGGATGCGTTGCGGTCGCTCGAATGACCGAGGCCGTAGTAGTGGCCGCCCTCATGGAGAATGATGGAGTAGGCGTTGACGTTGCTGCCGCTCCCCGAGGCGGTGGTCCAGCGGAAGTTGACGCCATTCAGCTGCATGTCCGCTTCGACGAAGCAGCCGCTGCCTCCCCAACGCGGACCCGTCACGCCGATGGCCTGGGCGGGCTGGGACCAGCTGCTCTCATCCCAGCCGATGACGGATTGCCCGTCCGAAGCGTCGATGCTCGCGGTCGCGCTCGAGCGCCCCGTGTAGTTGTTGGTCAAGTTCGTGCACGAGACCATGGTCCAGTCGTTCATGGCGCGGCGCACTTCGGTCTGGCTGGTCGCGGCGCCCAGATCGTCGCTGGCGCGTGCCAGACCGTAGGGCACGGCGCCGCACCATTTGGGGCAGCTGCTGGACAAGCACACCCACGCACGCGCGGGGGCCGGCTTCACCAGGGTCGGGACGAGCACGCAGGCGCTCAGCGCCAGCGCCACCAACAGCTTGTTGGGCCTCATCGGCCACCTCCAAGGGTGTCCGTGCCGACTGCGTCGCCGTAGGTCTGGAGTATGGCGCGGACCCGCGCCAGGAACGCGTCGAGGTCCATCGCTGGCTCCCCACCCGTGTCGCGAAGCTCCATGCCATTGCCTTCCCAGTGGGCGAAGGCCACGCCCTCGAGGTCTCGGCGGACCTGACCGGGGGTCCCCGGCACGCCTCGCAGGACTTCGAACTTGCCCTGCGCCATGGCGTAGGTGCGGAAGTCGCGGCCGTTCGGGTTGCGCTCGAGGAAGAGGACGACCTCTTCGCCCGCGCAATAGTGCGGCGTACCGTCGATCCAGACCCCTCCGCCCTGCCACTCGCCCCCGCGCTCGCGCACGGTCAGGTGGTCGTTGCCGTGGCCGGAGAGCCACTCGCTCACGGCGATCTCGGTCACCGAGTAGGGCTCCGCATGACCTTCGCCGACCTGCACACGCACACCCGTACGGGTGACCGTTCCCCGTACGATGGCGTCGGCTCCGCGTGTCATGTCCTCGAGGGAGACCTCCACCATCACCGTGGCGCGCGCGGGAACCGCCAGAGTCAGGGTGAGCGCGAGGGTCCCGAGGACCACCGCCGAAAACGTTCGACTTCTGGACATACTGCCTCCGTTGCGCCGGTCCATCCGCTAGTCGACGGCCCGGGCGGGATCGAGGCGAAGATAGCGCGAGAGCACCGACACGCCAAGGTAGAAGGGTCCCGTGTCGAGGGCAGCAGCGACCAGCTTGAAGGCATAACCGGCCAACATGAACGAGAAGAGCTGCGGCCAGATGGCCTCACCTGCGTGGATGGGCAAGGCGTGCGCGTAGAAGTGGGTCACCAGGATCACGGCGACGGTGTCGACGAGCTGCGACACCATGGTGGAGCCGTTGTTGCGCAGCCACAGGTGGCGGCCTTGGGTGACTCGCTTCCAGAAATGGAAGAGCTGCACGTCGACGAATTGGGCGGCCAGATACGCCAGCATGGACGCGGTCACGGCACCGAAGGCGAGACGCCTGACCTCGAAGAAGACGCCCTGCCCTTGCGCATCGGGGGCCTCGAAGCCCGGCAGCGCGCCGCCGAGCCAGAGGATCGCCATCACCCAGACGTTGAGCACCAAGCCCATCCATACGACCGCGTTGGCCCGACGATGGCCGTAGAGCTCGCTGATGAAGTCGGTACAAAGGAAGGTCATCGGATAGGGCAACACGCCCACGGCCAGCGGCATCGGCACGTGGATGTTCGTGAACGGCAGCGTGAAGGACAGATCCAGGAAGCGCGTCACGCCCAGGATGTTGAGCATGGCGAGCGTGCCCAGGAACAGGCCCGCGAAGACCAAGAAGGCGCCCTCGCGACGCCACTGAAGGGTGCGCTCGTCGAGCGCCGGAAGCCCTTCGTGGGCGTGCTGTTGGCTGGGCAGCGCGCTCAAGGCTTCGACTCCTCGGCCTCGACTCGTGGCAGCAAGCCGTGGCGTTCGGCGCGGCGCTCGAGAGCGAGCCAGGCCTTGTGCTCCTTGCCCGCGCGCGCCGAGTCGGCGAAGCGTTCGTACAGACCGGGACAACTGATGGCGAGGCTCTCCGTGCTGCCCAGGGTCGTGAGCGCGTCGATCAGCCCGGACCCTGCCGCGCCCGCGGGCACGAGCAGCTTGCCCAGCAGGAGCTGCTGACGGCCGGAGCTGCGGCGCATGTGGATCGCCAGCCGCGCCGAGTCGGCCAACGCGCGATGGATGCGCGCCTCGACATCCCCGTCGTCCGCGGGTGACAAGATCAGGATCCGCAGGCGCAGCTCGTCGCCGCGACGCAGCACCTCGAGCAGCGGGAAGCAGGGCACGCCCTGTCCTTCCGCCTGCGTGACGGCGACGGGCACGGGCTCCCAGAGCACCACGTCGCCGTAGTCGACCACCGCGTCGAGCAAGCTCGCGCTCTGGATGACGCCGTGCGCCGGCGAGAGCGGCGCGACCGAGAGCAGCTCGAAGGCGGCCGCGTTCTCCGGCAGGTGGCTGAGGCCCAGGGGCGCTCCCCCGCGGGCGGGCACGCGCACGCGCGCCGCGGGCAGGCCCTCGACTTCGGGCATCCCGCTCCCTGCGCGCACGTGGGCAGGGAGTCCGAGGGCGAGCCAGGCCTCGACGGCCTCCGCTCCGCGCCCCAAAGCGGTCGCATAGGTGGCGCGCAGGGATTGGGCCTGGCGTGACTCCGGCGCGAGGGCTGCCGCGTCCCGCGCGGCCTCGAGCGCCGGCTCGAAGCGACCTCGCCAGGCGTGGAAGCGGGCGTGCTCGATGGCCAGCTCCGCGTCCGCGGGCGCCGCCGCCCGTGCTCGCTCGAAGGCCTGCTGGGCGTCCGCGTCGCGATCGACGGCCACACGCGCCAGAGCGCAGGCGCGACGCGTCACGAGCTCCACGGGCCACGGCGCCGCGCCATCCCAGGACTCTTCGAGGCGCGCCAGCGCCCCGAGGACGAGCTCCGCGGGACCGGCCTGAAGCGCAGGCTCGTCGCGCGGACGACGCGCCGCCATCTGGATCAGCGCATGCGTCGCCTGGGTGACGATCTCGAGGTCGGTTGGCCACGCTTCGAGGGCGGCCACGAGTGCCGCGCGCGTGGGCTGCGACCCGGGGTCGGTCGACCCTTGGCCGAGGCGGCGCAGCGCTTGTGCGCGGTCACGTGGGACGGTTTCGGAGTGCATGGGTCCGGCAACCAGAGAACTCTCGGAAGACATCGGGCGGCAGCATAGCAGCACGACCCAGGGAGCAACTCGGCGCTTCGGTGTTCGAGCGCGGATCAGGGTGTCGACAAGGCACCCTCGCGCCGGGAGCGGCCTGCGCCCTGCCCCGCGCGCTCTCGACAGGGGATTGAGAAGAGCCAATCCCTCGCTTGCTGCCGCAGGCGCGCCAGCATAGGCTTCCCCCGGCCCGAGGCGGCCCACGAGGCGATGTGCAGATCGAGAGTGCGGGGCTAACGGACGTCGGCCAACGGCGAAAGCTGAACGAAGACGCGTTCCTTGTGGACGACGCCCTCGCTCTCTACGTCGTCGCCGACGGAATGGGCGGGCACGCGGCCGGCGAGGTCGCGAGCAGTGAAGCCGTCGATGCCGTGCACAGCATGGTCATTCGCGAACGCGCGAAGCTCGAACGCCTGTCCCAAGGGGCCATCAACGAAGAGGTGGTGCGTCAGGCGCATCGCGTGCTCGAGGCGGCGGTGCAGAACGCCACCTACCAGGTCTTCGGCATCGCCCAGCACGAGCCCGAACAACAGGGCATGGGCACGACCGTGTCGGCGCTCGCCCTCGCCGGTCCCTACGGCATCACGGCGCAGGTGGGCGACAGCCGCATCTACCTCATCCGTCAGGGGCAGGCCCGTCCGCTGACCGAGGATCACACGCTCGTGGCGTGGCAGCTGAAGCAGGGCATCATCACGCCCGAAGAAGCGCTGCTCTCGCCGCACAAGAACGTGATCACGCGCGCCGTGGGCAGCCGCGAGTACGTGCAAGTGGACACGCGCTTCGTCGACGTGCAGCCCAACGACGCCTTCATGCTGTGCTCGGACGGGCTACACGGCTACGTGCCCGATCATGAGATCCCCGGCATCGTGGCCCTGGGCCCGAGGCTCTCCGTCGAGCGCTTCATCCAGCTGGCGAACGATCGCGGCGGGCGCGACAACATCACCTGCGTGGTCGTTCAGCTTCGCTGATCGCGGGCTTCGGTCCTCGTCCGCGCTGAGCGTTCCACGCCTCGTTCGTCCATCGGGGCGAGAGGACCGCACGTCATCGAAGAGCCGCGCCGTGGTGCGCCCGTCGTGCAGCTCACGTCGTGCAGCTCACGTCGGACGTCGGTCGCCTTCGGGGACAGCGGAACTGGAGCGCCTCGCAGACAATCTGCATCGCGCTCTAGATCAGGAGGCCGTTGCCCGCGGGGACGATGATGATGACGTCGTGCGCATCGAGGTCGGCGACGCCGTTGCCGACCACGACGATCTTGGCCAGGAAGACCTGCGCCGACGCCTGCGGCGCCTGGAAGTCGTTCTGGAAGCGGACGGTGAACTCCACCGTCGTGCCGGGGGTGACGCCGTAGAAGGCCACGTCGTCGCGCCGGAGCTCGGCCGGCGTGAGCTCGACGACGCCGTTGAAGGCCGAGAGGGGGGTGATGGCCTTGATGAAGAGCGTCGCGTCCACGGGCGGTGTCTGGACGGGGACATCGTCGCCATCCTGCGTGCGCGTGGTGATGTCCTGGGGCGTCTCGGTCGCGAGGCGCTGGATGGCCTCGGCCACGCGGTCCGTGAGGCCGGTTCCGTCGCTCGAGATCATGAAGAAGATGGGCGCGCCCGAGGCGTCCACCGTGCCCGTGGACGTGGCCCAATCCTGGGCCTGCGCCGCGGCACTTGGAGAGTCGACCTCCTGGCCGCTGATCACGCCGAAGACGCGCGCGCCGATGCCGAGCAGGGCCGCGCGAGTCTCCGCCAACGTGTGGGGGTGCTCGCCCGCGGGGAAGTCCGAGGGGTTGTAGTCCTGGCTCGACGAGGTCAGCGGGCCGTTGTGACTCGAGGTGTCCGTGAGCGGGATGATGATCGGCAGAGCGCCCGGACGGAAGCAGGGATAGCCAAAGCGATGGCCCTCTTCGTCGGGGTAGGTCGGGCAGGTCTGGGGCGCGACCCAATGACCCATGCCCGCGCCCGTGGCCGCCTGGTAGAGCGCCTCGGTGCTCGAGGCCCAGGTGGCGCCACCCATGTCCGCCTGGAGGGCGTTCACGGACGCCTGCATCTCCGTCGGATTGGTCGCGATGACACCCTGGAGGGTGAAGGGAAGATCTCCGTCCGGTCCGTCCTGGCAAACGGGGATGCCGAACATGGTGGTGCACGCGAGGCCGCCGAAGCCGGCGAAGCCGCCCGCGCCCACGCCCACGTCTGGGATGGTCGCCTGAATCGTGGTCACCAAGCCCGAGAGGCCGGACTTCAAGTTGGAGGCTTCGCCCGACATGGAGCCCGTTCGGTCCATCATGAAGAAGACGTCGGCCTTGCGCAGCGTGGTGCCGAAGGTGAGCGTGCGATCCACCGCGGGATCGCCGAAGGGCAGGATCACGAAGAAGTCCTCGGGGGGAATGACGTCCGACGGATCGAGGGGGTCGTGCCCCGTCGCGACCTCCGCCGTGTCCGAGAACCCATCTCCGTCGCTGTCGTCGCTCAGCGGATCCGTGAAGTAGGTCTCGGTCTCCTCGCGATCGCTGAGTCCGTCGTTGTCCGAGTCGTTGTCGAGGTAGTCGGGGTACGAGTCGCCGTCCGTGTTTCGCGCCTCGCAGCCGCCGAGCATTCCGCTCTCGGTGGCGTCGCTCAGGCCGTCGTTGTCCGAGTCCAGATCGCGCGAGTTGGGCAGGCCGTCCCCGTCGGAGTCCACGTGGGTCTCGTAGTCGTCATACAGGCCATCGCCATCGGTGTCGGTCGTGTTCTCGCAGCGCCCATGGATGGTCGCGTCGATGTCCGCGCCCCCGTCTCGCCCTGGATTTCGGTTGCCGCCCCCACAGGCCGTGGTGAGCAAGAGGCCGAGCGCGAGGGGGATGAGTGCGGGTCGAATCATGGGAACCTCCGGATGCCGCCGGTCGACAATCGCAGCAGGCTAGCAGCGTTTGTGCATGAACCGAACACACACTTCATGCGCCAACTCACCACAGCTGTAGCGCCTCTCGGGCGCCTGGGCACCCGCCACGAAAAAAGGGCCGAGCATGTGACTGCTCGGCCCTTCTTCACGCATCCCACATCGGGGATGTCCGAGGCTCACGCCTCGTCGTCTTCTTCTTCTTCGTCGTCGGCCTCGGCCGGCGCCGCGGCTGCGGTCAAGCCACCGAGCTTGGCCTTGAGCACGTCACCAAGCGTCGCCTGGGGACGGCTCGCGGCCCGCGGCGAAGCCACACCACCCTGAGCCTCGACGTACTTCATCTTCTCGTCGATCTCTGCGTTCTCGACGTTGCGGAGCGAGCACATCACGGTGCGCTCCTCGTGGTCGAGGCGGATGATCTGGGCCTTCAGGATCTGGCCGAGCTTGACGATCTGAGTCGGGTCGTCGACCAGGTTGGCCGAGATCTCTGCGCGGGGCACCACACCCTCGACGCCACGCTCCAGCTCGCAGGCCGCGCCGAACTCGTCGACGGCGATGATGCGAACCTCGAGCATCGTGCCCTCGGGATAGCGCTGCGGGATGAAGTTCCAGGGATCTTCGTACAGCTGCTTGATGCCGAGGCTGACCTTCTTGTCGTCCTCGTTGACCGACAGGATGATGGCCTCGACCTCATCGCCCTTGCGGTAGAGATCCGCGGGGTTGTTGACGCGCTGAGTCCAGCTGATGTCGGACTTGTGGACCATGCCGTCCACGCCATCCTCGATGCCGACGAAGACGCCGTAGTCGGTGATGGAGCGAACCTTGCCGCGGATGACGTCGCCGGGGTTGTACTTCTCGATGAAGACAGACCAAGGATCGGGCTCGAGCTGCTTGAGACCAAGGCTGATGCGCTTGTTCTGCAGGTCGAGGTCGATGACGATGCAATCGGTCTCCTGACCGAGTTCGAGGATCTTCGAGGGATGCTTGGGCTTGGTCCAAGACATCTCGCTGACGTGGATCAGGCCCTCGATGCCCTGCTCGAGCTGCACGAAGGCGCCGTAGTCCGTGAGCGACACGACCTTGCCGTGGTGCTTCGTGTTGGGCGCGTACTTCTCGACCGCCGTGTTCCACGGGTCTTCCATGGTCTGCTTGAGACCCAGGGAGACGCGCTCGGTGTCGGCGTTGTACTTGAGCACCTTGACCGTGAGCTCGTCACCGACGTTGAAGAGCTCGGAGGGGTGGTTGACCCGACCCCAGCTCATGTCCGTGATGTGAAGCAGACCGTCGATGCCGCCGAGGTCGACGAAGGCGCCGTACTCGGTGATGTTCTTGATCACGCCTTGGACGATCTGGTCCTCGGCGAGGTTCTCCAGCGTCTTGGCCTTGAGCGAGTCGCGCTCCTTCTCGAGCAGGACGCGACGCGAGAGCACGATGTTTCCGCGCTTCTTGTTGAACTTGATGACCTTGAAGTCGAAGGTCAGCCCGAGCAGCTTGTCGAGGTTGCGCACGGGGCGCAGATCGACCTGGGATCCGGGCAGGAATGCTTTGACGCCGCCGCTGATGGTGACCGCGAGGCCGCCCTTCACGCGCTGGGCGATGGTGCCCTGGATGAGCTCGTCGCGCTCGCACGCGTCGCTGATCTCGTCCCAGACCTTGAGCTTGTCCGCCTTCTCCTTGGAGAGCATGACGAGACCGTGCTCGTTCTCCTTGGACTCGACGAGGACGTCGACTTGATCGCCAGCGCTGACGCCGACTTGGCCGGCTCCGACCATGAACTCGTGGAGCGGGATCACGCCTTCGGACTTGTAGCCGATGTCGACCACGACGGAATCCTTGCCCACCTTGAGCACGGTTCCGGCGACGATGTCGCCCTCACGGAGCTGATCGGTGCGGGTGGCGGATGCCTCGAAGAGCGATGCGAAGGTCTCCTGGGGCGCGCGCTCAGGCGCCTCGGGATTGGTCTCTGTAGAAATGGTTTCGGTCATTAATATTGCTTTGGCGTACGGCACGCGAAGTCGCGACGCACGGCTGGAGGGATGCACAAAAAATGGGCTCCAATCCCGACAATTCGGGCTCGAAGGGGGCTGAGCTAGCAGTCGTGCCGAGCCATGTCAACCGGACGGGAGGCCCCGGAAGGCGCTACGCACCGGACGAATTGCGCACGATCTCGGCCAGGCGCTCCACCACCTGGTCCAGGGACATGTGGTCGGTCTCGAGCAGGATGGCGTCCAGGGCGGGCTTCAGGGGCGCCGCCTCGCGCGACATGTCCTGGGCGTCGCGAGCCTCGATTCCTTCGAGGATGGCGGCAAAGACCGGGTGCTGACCCCGAGAAATCAGGTCGTTGACGCGTCTTCGGGCGCGCTCCTGGCTGGAGGCGGTGAGGAAGACCTTCACGTCCGCGTCGGGGAAGACCACGGTGCCGATGTCGCGCCCCTCGAGCACGACCCCACCCTCCGCGCCGAGCCGGCGCTGCAGTCCGAGCAGCGCGGCACGGACCTCGGGGTGACGGCTGACGTCGCTGGCGCCGCGTGCGATGGCGGGGCTGCGGATGTCGGCCTCGCGGTCGACGCCGGCGATGCGCAGGCTGGGCGTTCCGTCCTCGGCGATGTGGAAGGCGAAGTCGAGGCTCTCGGCCAAACGTCCCAGCGCGACCCCATCGTCCCAGTCGACGCCCGCCTCTTGCGCCGACAGCGCCACGCCTCGGTAGAGCGCGCCCGTGTCCACCAGCACGAAGCCGAGGTGCTCGGCGAGTCGTCGCGCGGCCGTGCTCTTGCCCGCCCCGGCCGGTCCATCGATGGCCACCACGGGCTGCTCGCGCCCACCTCGCCCGTGCGTCTGGCTCATGCTTCGACCTCGGAGAGATCGGCGCCGAGCGCACGCAGGGTCTCGGCAAAGCTCGGGTAGCTGGTGCGCACGCAGTCGACGTCCTCGATCACGCTCTCTCCTTCAATGCCCAGGGCCAGCACGGCGGCGCTCATGGCGACGCGGTGGTCGCCGCGGCTGTCCACCCGTGCGGGATGAAGCGCGCTGCCACCTTCGATGCGGAGGCCATCGGGCAGCTCTTCCACGGGCACGCCGAAGGCGCCGAGGGTCTCGGCCATGGCCCGCAGGCGGTCGCTCTCCTTGACGCGCAGCTCGGAGGCGTCGCGAATGTCCGTGCTCCCGCCGGCTCGGGCGGCCAGCGCCGCGAGCACGGGGACCTCGTCGATCATGCGCACCAAGAGCTCGCCGCCGACTCGTCCGGCACGGAGCGCGCCGTACTCGGCGTCCAGGCAGGCGAAGGGTTCCCCTCCGGCCGCGGCTCCGAGGCTGCGCGTGGTCATGCGCGCGCCCATGTCGCGCAGCGCGTCGAGCAGGCCCGTGCGCGTCGGGTTGGTGCCGACGCGGTCGATCTCGACGCGGCTGCCGGGCACGGTCAACGCGGCGGCCAGCGAGAAGGCAGCGCTCGAGAGATCCCCGGGCACCTCCCAGTCGAAGCCGTCCCACCCGCCACTCCAGGCGGCCCCGTCGTCGCCCGGCCCCGCGGGATCGAGCTGCACCATGGGGCCCGCCACGCGAATGGGCGCGCCCAGGTAGGCGAGCATGCGCTCGGTGTGATCGCGCGAGACCACGGGTTCGGACAGGCTCGTGGGGCCGGCGGCGTAGAGGCCCGAGAGCAGGAGCGCGCTCTTCACCTGCGCGCTGGCCACGGGCATGTCGTACTCGAGTCCCAGCAGGCTCTCGCCCTCGACCAGGGGCGCGATGGAGATGGGCGCGTAGACCTCGTCGAGCTTCGCGCCCGAGGCGCCCGCGATCAGCGCACCGCGCGCCCGCAGGGGGCCGACTACGCGCATCATCGGCCGACTGCTGAGTGAAGGGTCTCCCACCAGGCGGCTGCCGAAGCGCTGTCCGGCGAGCAGTCCGCTCAACAGACGCATGCTCGTGCCCGAGTTGCCGCAGTCGAGGGCTCCCTTCGCCATGCGCAGGCCGTGGAGGCCAACACCGGAGACGCGGACGCCCTCCCCCGTCTCTTCCAAGGAGACGCCGAGGGCTCGCAGCACGTCGGCGGTGGCCCGGTTGTCCAGGCCGGCCGAGAGGCCTCGGATCAGGGAGTCGCCGCGCGCGAGGGCCGCGAAGAGCAGCGCCCGATGCCCGATGGACTTGTCGCCCGGGACCTCCAGGCGCCCTCGGAGCGCGCGTCCGCCGCGAATGACGAAGCGGCTCACGTGGCGGTGGTCGCGGCGATGGCGGCCAACAGGCGGTCGTTCTCCTGGGGCGTGCCGAGGGTGATGCGCTGCCAGGTGTCGATGGGCGGGGCCATGGGCCGCACGATCACGCCCTGGTGCAAGAGCGCGTCGTACACCTCGGCGCCGGGCCTGGCGAAGTCGACCAGCACGAAGTTGGCCTGACTCGGGGCGACCGTGAGGCCGAGCTCCGAGAGCGCGCTCGTCACGCGTCGACGCTCCGAGCGATTCATCGCCACGTACTGTGCGACGTGCTCGGGATCCTCGAGGGCGATCCGGGCCGCGACCTGCCCGAAGCTGTTGACGTTGAAGGGCGCGCGCATGCGCCGCAGGTAGCCGACCAGAGCGGCGTCTCCGATGGCGTATCCCACCCGAAGCGCGGCCAGGCCGTGCGCCTTGGAGAAGGTCCGGAGCACGATCAGGCGCTCCCGGAGCTGTCGCAGCTCGAGCGCCGAGACGTAGTCCTCGGCGTCGGGGAAGTCGACGTAGGCCTCGTCGACGACCGCGACGACCTGTGGCGGAAGCTCCGTGAGCAGGCGCGACAGATCCTCGCGGCCCATGTAGGCGCCCGTGGGGTTGTTGGGGTTCGCCAGGAAGAGCAGCTTGGTCTCGGGCCGTACGGCGGCGAGCAGCGCGTCGACGTCCCAGTGCAGGTGATCGCGCAGCGGGACCTCGGTAAACTCCGCGCCCGAGGCCGTGGCGGCGAGCCAGTAGCAGACGAAGGAGGGCTTGCCGAAGACCACATGCTCGCCCGCGCCGACGAAGGTGCGGGGCAGGAGATCGATGAGCTCGTTCGAGCCGTTACCCAGGCAGACTTCGTCCATACCGACCGCGTGATGGTCCGCCACCGCGCGGCGTAGCTCGTAGGCCGCGCCGTCGGGGTAGCGGCTGGTGTGCGACGCGAGCGAGCGGAGCGCTTCCACGACCTTGGGGCTCGGCCCCAGAGGGTTCTCGTTCGACGCGAGCTTCACCGCGTTCTTGATCCCGAGCTCACGCTCCAACTCCTCGACGGGCTTGCCCGGCCGATAGGGAATCATGCGCTCCACATGGGGGGGGACGAGGTCTTTCATGTCTTCTCCGCGGCGGCCCGGGTTCAGTCGGGACGCGGGTAGCTGCCGAGCACTTTGACCATCGGGCAGAGTTCGCGCACGCGGTCGAGTGCCGTGACGAGGGGACGATCCGTGATGTGCCCGTCCATCTCGACGAAGAAGCGATAGCGGATGCCGCTGCCTCGCGCAGGCCGGCTCTCGAGCCGGGTCAGGTTGATGCTGCGATCCGCGAAGGGCGCGAGGACGGCGTGCAGCGCACCGGGGCGGTCACCCAAGGCCATGGCGACCACCGTGCGGTCCCGCCCCGTACGCGAAGGCAACTCGCGCCCCACGATGGCGAAGCGCGTGTGACGTCCATGCTCGTCCTGCACGCTCTTGGCCACGAGGCGCAGGCCGACCTCCTCGTCCGGCTCGATGCTCAAGGCTCCGGCGCCGTGGTCGGTGAGCGCGAGCTCCGCGGCCACGCGCACCGAGGGCACGTCGAGCAAGGTCGCGCGCGGGAAGGTGGTCAACAGATAACGCCCGGCCGCCGCCAGGCCGGCCGCGGGGCCGTAGATCTTCTCGATGTCGAACACGTTTCCCGTCTGCGAGAGCAGATGGTAGTCTGCCGCCACCGTACGCTCGGCGCAGATGCTGACCTCGTAGTTCGCCAGTCCGTTCAAGGTCGCCGTGACGGCGCCGTCGCTGGACGTCTCGAAGGGCAGCACGCCGAAGGCGGCTCGTCCCGCGAGCACCTCGTCGATCACGGCCTGCACGTCGGCCACGCACACCAGGCTGGCGGCGTGACCGAAGTGACGTCGGGCCGCGAGCTCGGCGAAGCCCCCACGCTCGCCGCCATAGGCCACGCGGCGCTCCGCTTCGAGAGACGCTGTAGCGCCCAGCACCTCGCGGAAGACGGCGTCCACCTCGGCCGCAGGGAAGCTCTGGGCGCGCTCGATGGCGCGGCGGATCGTGGAGGCGTCGTCCTCCATCGGGACGTACGCGTCGGCGTGATCGCGCCGGAACTCGAGCAGCTCGCGCACCGCGGCGGCGCGTGCGTCCAGGGCCGTGGAGAGCGCCTCATCGGCGGCGGCGATGCGCGCCTGGAGATCCGTACCTGCATCCTTGGAGCTCATCGCCACCATCCTAAGCACGTGACGGGGGAAGGGAAAGCGCAGACCCGTGCGCGTCGTGAGTGGAGGGCCGCCTGCGTTGCGTTCATTCGTCCTCGATTCGCCGCCAAAGGTCGGTCAGGCGCGCCAGCGCGACCAGGGCATCGACGGGCGTGAGGCGATCGACGTCGAGGGCGCCGAGCGTGGCCAGGATTTCCCGCGCCTGGGGGCCCAGGGTCGAGGCCGGAGGACCGAAGAGCTCGAGCTGGGGCGTGACCTGCGCGGCTACCTCGGGGCGCCGCTCCAGCTCCTCGAGCAGCGCCGTCGCCCGCGCCGACACGATCGGCGGGACCCCGGCCAAGCGCGCCACGTGCACACCGTAGCTGCGATCGGCGGGGCCCGTGACCAGGCGGTGCAGGAACGCGACCTCGCCGTCCTGCTCGCGCGCCGCGACGCTGAGGTTGGTCATGCCGTGATGGGTGGCCGGGAGCTCGCACAGCTCGTGGTAGTGGGTGGCGAAGAGCGCCCGACAGCCGATGGCGTCGTGCAGGTGCTCGGCGACGGCCCAGGCGATCGCGAGGCCGTCGTAGGTGCTCGTGCCGCGCCCGATCTCGTCCAGGATCACGAGGGAGCGCGAGGTGGCCTCGCGCAGGATGGTCGCCGTCTCCCGCATCTCCATCATGAAGGTGCTCTGTCCGCGGGAGAGATCGTCGTTGGCCCCGACGCGGGTGTGCACGCGGTCGACCAGGCCGATGCGGGCCTCGCGCGCCGGCACGTACGAGCCCATCTGCGCGAGGATCACCGCGAGCGCGGTCTGGCGCATGACGGTCGACTTGCCGCCCATGTTCGGTCCCGTGACCAGCGCCATCGGGGCCGCGTCGCCGCCCAGGCAGACGTCGTTGGGCACGAAGCTGCCCGCCGGACCCAGCGCCTCGATCACGGGATGGCGGCTGTCGCGAAGCACGAGTTCGCTCGAAGCGTCCATCTCCGGGCGGACCCAGTTCGAGCGCACGGCCACCTCGGCCAGAGACGCATGCACATCCAGCGTCGCCACCGCGTCGCCCAGACGCCGCAAGCCCGTCGCGTGGGCCGCCACCTCGCGTCGCAGCTCCTCGAACAACGTCGTCTCGAGCGTCTTCTTGCGCTCGTCCGCCTCCAGGATGCGCGTCTCGAGCTCGCCCAGCTCTTCGGTGTCGTAGCGTTCGGCGTTCGCCACCGTCTGCTTGCGACGGTAGTGCTCGGGGACCCGCCCCACGTTCGAACGCGTGACCTCGATGTAGTAGCCGAAGACGCGCGTGTATTTGACCTTGAGCGAGGAGATACCCGTGCGCTCGCGCTCACGCGCTTCGAGCTCGAGCAGCACGTCCTTGGCGTTGGAGGACAGGGCGGAGAGCTGGTCGAGCTCGGCGTCGTAGCCCGCGCGCACGATGCCGCCGATGTTCGAGGGCACGGGCGGCTCGTCCACCAGGGCACGTTCGAGCTTCTGCAGCAGCTCGAGACCCAGTCCCGTCGGGAGCAGCTCGGCCAGAGGGTCGTCGCTCGCCCAGGGCACGCGCTCCGTGAGGGCACGCGCCACGCCCTGGATGGCGCGCAAGCTGTCGCGCAGAGCGCCGAGATCCCGCGGCGAAGCCAGGCCTTGTTCGGCGCGCGTCGTGAGTCGCTCGAGGTCGCCGACCTGAGAGAGCGCGTCGCGCACGGCGCGACGGATCGGGGCGTCTTCGACCAGGGCCATGACCGCGTCGTGGCGGCGACGAATCGCGCCCAGCTCGTCCAGCGGCGCCAGCAACCTCCGACGCAGCTTGCGCGCGCCCATCGGGCAGCGGGTCTGATCCACGAGCTGCAGCAGGCCCCCGCGGCGATCACCCGAGAGGGTGTGCAGGAGTTCGAGGTTCCTCACCGCGACCTCGTCGAGCACGAGGCGCGAGGAAGGATCGTAGCTGCTGATTCGGGGCGCCTTGAGCTCGCCTCGGGGCTGATGGGCGGCCGCGTAGTCGAGGACGAAGGCGGCGGCGGCCTGGGCAACGTCGGGCGCGCTGAGCGAGAGGGCGTTCGCCTCCTCCGAGCCGAGCAGGCGCTCGAGGTTCGCGGCTGCCGAGCCCTCGGGAGCGGCTCGAAGCTGGGCCGGCGCCACGCCGGGCATGAGCGACAGGACGTCTTGGAGATGCTCGAGCCCCGGGCTGAGCAGGAGTTCACGCGGCGCGAGGCGCGAGATCTCGGCCAGGAGCGCGCCCTCCCCGCTCAGGCGACAGACGCGCAGGTGGGCGGTGGACATCTCGTAGGCCGCGAGACCGAGCTCTCCGCCCCACTCCAAGGCGGCGACTAGATGGCAGTCCGAGCGTGCGTCGAGGGCGTCCGGCTCGAGGCAGAGGCCAGGCGTGATCACGCGCACGACCTCTCGGGGCACTACGCCACGGACGCTGGCGGGATCGGCCATCTGTTCGCAGATGGCGACCTTCTGCCCTTGAGTGAGCAGCTCGGCGATGCGGCTCGCCGCGGCGTGATGGGGCAAGCCCGCCATGGGGATGGGTTCGCCGTCCGGGCCCTTGCTGCGCGACGTCAGCTGCAGCCCGAGCAGCTCGGACACGCGCACGGCGTCCTCGAAGAAGAATTCGTAGAAGTCGCCGAGGCGGAAGAAGAGCAGCGCGTCCGGGAAACGCTCCTTGGCCTCGAGGTATTGGAGCATCACCGGCGTATGTTTCTTCTTGCCAGCGTCACGCCGACCCGAAGACGCCGGGGGCGTCATCTCAGCGACCGCACCACGCGGAAGGGATCCATCTTCATCTGCACGAGCCGGTCGCCGTGCCCGTCCACGCCGAAGAGGCTCTGGTCGATCGGGCTCCAGACGAGCTCGTCCACGATGGCCGCGGTCGCGCCCACGCCCTCCGCGGAGCGCATGCTGGCGCCCAGCCCCGGAGGAACCCGCGAGAGCGAGAAGGTCAGCTGAGCGCGGGCGTTCGGTGCCGGTCCGCCGGGGATGTCTTCGTGTTGGATCGTGAACGCGACCAGGCCGTTGTCGAAGGTCCTTCCAGCCACGGCTCGTCCGGGCAAGAAGGTCCTCGGCTCGGTCGGATCGACCACGACGCTCGGATCGACCGCGCAACGCCCGAAGGCGTCCGCCGCCACGCGGTGCATGAACGCGCTCGAGGAACCCAGGACGGTGTAGGCCGCGCGGCTGCGGACTTCGTAGGTCAAGAGCCCCGGGAAGCAGGTCAGGACGTCGTCGAAGCTGTAGGCGGCGCTCAAGGAATCGCCGAGACGTAGGCGGTCGTCGGAGGCGGCGAGGATGGCGAAGCCCACGGGGTCGCGCTCGGTGCCGTCGGTCGGCGTGAGGAAGGGCTCGCAGCCGGGCAGCGCTTCGCTCGCGACGGGCAGATCCGAGGTGATGACGACTTCGTCCCCGCCGTAGCCGGCCTGGGGATCGTCGGCGCCAAGGCTGGCGGTGTCGTCGGCGCCCAGGACTCCACGGGCGCAAACGCCACCCGCGCGTGCGCTGAGCCACGGGCCCGCGGCGCCGTCGAGTTCGCTGAGCAGACGACCGGGACCACCTGTGCCGGGCAAAGCAGCCTCCCAGGTCGCGGTCCAACGCTCGGCGGGGAGCTCCCACGGATCGGTGGCCGCGCACACGACGGGACTCGCCGCGCCATCCTGAGCGGTGCTGGGCCAGATCGCGGACATGAAGTCGGGGCAGGCGTCGAGCGCCTGCAGTCCCGGACCCGCCTGGGCCTGGTCGCGGCCGGTGTCGTCCAGCACGCCCGGGCTCGACTCGAAGCTGAAGGTGGGGCTCGTCTGGATGCCGACGCTCGCGCTGAGGGCGGCGCCGATGCGAGGCTCGTTTCGGCGAATGAAGACGTTGACGTCCGAGACGTTCGCTGGGGAACTGCATCCGTTGCCACCACGGCAGGCGGCATCCAGATCGTACACGTCGACGATGCGAGCAGAACCGTCTGCCAGTCCGATGGCGAGGAAGACGCCACGGAGCAAGTCCGGTGCGGCGGCGGTCTCCTCCTCGGAGTCGATGCCGGGCACGCAGACCGTGCCGGTGGGCTGTGGTTGGAGCACGGTCAGGGTCCGCGCGCGGGACGGGAAGTGGATGCGATCGGGAGTCGCGAGGCCGCTGTTCACGGAGAGCACGGCGCCGAAGCTCGCGGAGCCGTCGAGCAGATCGACCGCCATCACGTCGCCACCCCTCACGTCGAGGGCGTAGAGATAGCGGGCAGGCGCGCTCTCGGCCATCGCGCCTAGTGTGGCGGGCACGACGGGCGTGAGGGCGAGATCCGCGACCGGGGCGCCGACGTTCAGCGAGGTGAGGGGCGTCGCGCCCGTGGCGTCGACCGAGAAGTGGTGAATCAGGGGCAGGTTCGTGTCCGCGATCCACAAGTCGCCGCTGTCGGGATCGACGACGACGCGGACGGGCGCGGGGCTGAGACCGAGGAAGTCATCCGTGGGCCGCGGTGCCATCGCAGGGAGGGTTCGCAGGGCGGCCGACGTGGGGCAGATGCGCTCGAACGGATCGGCGGCCGGAGCAACGACGGCTGCGGGGATGGCGCCATCCAGGTCCAGGATCGTCGGCGTGCCGAGGCTGCCGTCGGCCAGGATCGGGATCTGCGCGAGCGCGGAGATGTCGGCCAGCGGGGCGAAGAGCATCGTGCCATCCGCCGAGAGCGCGAGGTCCGACGGGGAACCGCGATCCAGGACCACTTCCCCCGTCGAGGAGCTCGGACCGACGGCGTCGGGGCGCAAGTCGGCGGTCGGGATCCACTGGATCTTGCGCGATCCGCGGCTCGCCACATAGGTCGTCGCGGGTGCGTTCGCGGGCACGACGATGGCCACGGGGTCGACACCCACGCGGCGGAAGGTGAAGCCCGGCACCAGGCTGTCGCTGTCGAGCACCTGCCCGGTGCGCAGGTCCACCGCGGCGACCTCACCGCGGGCGGTCTGGGCGACCAGAGCCGTCAGACCGACGGGTTCGGTGGAGACCTCTTCGAGACCTTCACAGCGCGATCGCTCCACGAAGAGGTGGGTCGTGGTGTCGAAGCAGGCGAAGGCGATAGCGCGTGGTCGGTCGAAGCGCACGGGCGTGACCACGGTGCCGCTCTGGCGACAGCCGGCCAGGCCCAGCGCGAGGGCCAAGCCGAGCAGCAGAAACGCTGAGACGCGACCAAGGGGCCTGAGACCTAGGGACATCATCGGAGCTCCACGATGGCGCGCGGGCGCCCCAGCATGCCGAGTTGCCGCGGCGTGCATTCCCCGCTCGCGGTGCCGGCGAGGCAGTCCAAGGTCGGCGCGATGTCCACGACGCGGATCACGGAGGCGCGGAAGTCGGTGATGTAGAGCTGCTCCGTGACCGGATCGACGGCCAGGTCGAAGGGCCCGCTGACGCCGCGATAGACGGAGACGAGGCGCGGCGCGTCCACGTCGATGATGTAGACGTCGCGGCTGTCGAAGCAGCTGACGAAGGCCAGGGTGTGCTCGGCGGGCGTGCCCGCGCGCAGCACCGCGACGGTGACGCGCGACGGACCCGAGCCGACATCGACCTCACCTCGCAGCTCGACGCCGTCCTGGCTCTCGTCGGGCGCGACGATGAACAGCGCCCGTGGCTGGCGCGAGAGCACATAGGCCTGGTGCAGGCCACGCGGATCGAAGACGACCTGGCGCGCGTCGCCGTAGCCCGCGGCGCCCGTGTCGATGCCGCGCAGCGGGAGGGAGCCGGCGTCGTAGAGGAAGCTCTCGCTCAGGATCGAGCGGTCGTCGGCGGCCACTCCGACGCGATCGATGGCGGGCCGGCTGGCGCTGGGGATCCACATCAAGCCCGAGTTGGGATCGCGTGAGATGCTGGCCAGGTTCGGCGCGAAGTCCTTGCGCACGTCGATCAGGCTGGCCTGGGTTCCGGGCGTGCCGGCGGAGAGCAGACTCGTGGCGCCCTCGCGATGGGAGAGCAAGACGTAGTCGCCTGAACCCTCGGGCAATCCCAGATCCGCGGAGGCGGAGCCGACGTAGATGCCCACGGGATCGACGGGCAAGGTTATCCCCTGCTCGCGCGCGACGCTGTCGTCCACGCCCTGATGGCTGTCGTCGCAGCGGCGATCTGGGCCGCAGCTCAGCGTGCCGTCGGAGGCCAATTCGACCTGGAAGAGCTCGCTACTGGAACGTACGGGGACATAGACGCGGTCGCCCGCCGGCGAGAGGGCGATGTCCGCGGCGAAGGAGTCGATGATGACTTCGCTCTTGAACAGCCCAGGGCAAGCGACCTCGTCCGAGCCGGGCCGAATGATATCCGTGACGTAGCAGTCCTCCCCGGCGATACCCATCTCGCTGCAGGTCAGGAGGCATTCGTCGAGCCGCGTCAGAGACCAAGTGGAGAGGGTTCCACCGTTGTAGCGCAGGTCGAAGTTCGTGTTCGCCACGAGCAGATGGGTCGGGGCATCCGCGGGCCAGAGACGTCCCGCGATGGGGAAGTTGAACTCGCGCCCGGGCGGGGTGATGCCGGTGTTGTCGAGGCATCCGCCGCTCAGGAGAGCGAGGAGCGCGATGGCTCCAAGGGGCAAGCCGCGAAGATGGTCTCGCATGGCGGCGGAAGGTAGTCGCCTGCGCGCAGCGGAGCAACCTGATGGCGCGCGATACGCCGGGAAACTCGCGCCGTGCTCGAGCTCAGTTGCCTCCGGCGGCCCAGGGGTCGAGCACCTCGCTCTGGGGCAGACCGTGGCGGCGCATGTCCGTGGTCATGGCCGGCGTGGGCGTCTCGGTCATGGCGGCCTCGGCCTCGTGCGTGCGCCGCCCGCTCGGGCGTCGATGCGTGCGCTCCGCCTCCAAGGTGATGCGAAGCTGCTCGGCCACGGTCAGGCGGCTCAGGACGAAGTGCTGGCTGACGTATCCCGCGGATCGCGCCTCGAGCTCGAGGCGGTCGTCGCCGCTCGGCCTGGGCAATTCCAGTGGCGTGTTCCCGAGGAGCTCGTCGCCGCGCCAGACCTCGGCGCCTGGCGGCACACTCGTGACGCTCACGCGAGGAGCCTCGGCGACCGCCGTGCCCACGGCAGGTGCGGTCGGAGGTGCCGCCACGGGTGTGGGGTCGGGCGGCGGGGCGACGATCGGCTGGGCCACCGCGGGCGGGGTCGGCGAGTCTCCGAACAGGACGCTCGCGCCCACCGCACCGGCCCCCAACAGCACGAGCAGTGCCGCGCCGATGAAGAGCGGCTTCTTCGAGCGCTGCTGTGGGAGCGCGGCCGACGTCGCGGCGGCCGTGCGGAAGGCGTTGGTCGCGTCGGGGCGAATGCCAGCGTCGAGGCGGTCGAGATCCGCGACGACCTCGGCCATGGTCTGGTAGCGCTGCTCGGCGTCCTTGGCCATGCAGCGCTGGACCACGGTCTCGAGGTCCACCGGGACGTTGGGGTTGATCTCGCGCGGCGCCTTGGGCTGCTCGTACAGATGCTTGGTCAGGATGCCCATCAGGTTGTCGGCGTCGAAGGGCACGCTGCCCGTGACCATCTCGTACAGGATCACGCCCAGGGCGTAGATGTCCGTACGATGATCGACGCCGCTGCCTGCACACTGCTCCGGCGACATGTAGTGAGGGGTGCCGAAGACCTGCCCCGCGCGGGTCAGCTTGCTCGTGCTGCCGCCGACCTTGGCGATGCCGAAGTCGAGGACCTTCACGAAGTCCACGTCGTCTCCACGTTTGATCAGGTAGATGTTGTCCGGCTTGAGATCGCGGTGGACGATGCCGGCGTCGTGGGCCGCGCCCAGAGCGCGACAGAGCTGGCGAGCGACGTGGGTGACACGCCTGGGCGCGATGGGCTGCTGCTGCTCGATCACGTGCGTGAGATCGTTGCCCTCCAGGAACTCCATCACGAAGTAGGTCGAGCCGTCGGGCAGCGTTCCGAAGTCGCTGATGTCGATGATGTGCTGGTTGCCGATGCCGGAGGCGCTCTGCGCTTCCTGCTTGAAGCGCGCGATGATCTCGGCGTCCCGGGAGACGTCCGGTCGCAACACCTTGATGGCCAGAGGCTTGCCCAGGACGATGTGCCGGGCCCGGTAGACGAGCCCCATCCCGCCTTCCCCGAGCACGGACTCGACGGAATAGCGATTGTCGATCGTCTGGCCTATCAAGGCGTCCTCGGGGTCTTTCCCCCCGTCGATCACCTCAAAATTCGCATGGCTGCTGCTCATGGGTACCCCAAAGCCGATCGGTTGCGTCGCGTGGACCAAAGCCCTGTTCGGGCACTCGCACCCCCTTTGGTACGTCCGGGACGCGAAAAAGTTCAGTCGAATCCTAACCGCACCTTGGCCTTGGCGCCAAGGGGCGCCCCAAAGTTCTCCAACAGCGTGGCTGCCAAACTAGACTGAGAGCGCCCGAATGGCCGCCTGGGCCGCTGCCAGACGCGCCACCGGGAGCCGGGGCGGAGAGCAGGAGACGTAATCGAGGCCGATCTCCGCGCAAAAGGCGATGGAGCGGGGTTCTCCCCCATGTTCGCCGCAGAGTCCGAGCTTCAGATCGCTGCGGGTAGCGCGGCCTCGCTCGACGGCCATGGCCACGAGCGCGCCGACGCCGTCGATGTCCAGGCGGGCGAAGGGATCGGCCTCCAGCAGGCCGAGCTCCGACACGTAGGCCGGCAAGAACGTCCCGGAGTCGTCCCGGCTGATGCCGAAGGTCGTCTGGGTGAGGTCGTTGGTGCCGAAGGAGAAGAACTGCGCGTGCTTGGCGATCTCGCCGGCGCGTACGCAGGCGCGAGGCAGCTCGATCATGGTGCCCACGAGGTAGTCGACCTTGCGGCCCTGCTCCTCGAAGACCTCCGCCGCTGCGGCATCGACCACCGCGCGCATCTGCTCGACCTCGCCCGCGATGCCCACGACCGGGATCATGATCTCTGGATGGACCTCGATGCCTCGCTCCGCGAGTCGACAGGCGGCCGTGAGCACGGCCCGCGCCTGGGCGCGATAGATGCCCGGGACCGTGAGCCCGACGCGCACGCCGCGGTGGCCGAGCATGGGATTGAGCTCGTGCATGGCCTCCGCGCGCTGCCGGACGGCGCTGGCGTCGTCTCCCAGGGCGAGCGCGACCGCCTCGTGCTCTTCCGCGAGCTTGGGAATGAACTCGTGCAGAGGCCAATCGAGCAGACGCACGGTCACAGGCAGGCCCTGCATGGCCTCGAAGATCTGCAGGAAGTCGCCCTCCTGCATGGGCTCGATCTTGTCGAGCCAGCGGCGGCGCTCCTCGGCGCTGCGCGCGAGCACCATGCAGCGCACGGCCTCGAGTCGGTCGTCGGCGAAGAACATGTGCTCGGTTCGGCACAGGCCGATGCCCTGGGCGCCCAGGGCGCGAGCCTGGCGCGCACCCTCGGGGGTGTCGGCGTTGGCGCGGATGCCGAGCTTGCGGTGCTCGTCCGCCCAGAGCATGAGCCGGTCGAGCTCGGGCAGCGTGGTGGCGGCGGAGACCTCGAGCGCCCCGGCGTAGACGGCGCCGTGGGAGCCGTCGAGGGTCATGGCGTCGCCCTCCTTCAGGACCCGCGTCGCGCCATCGCTCTGGCGCACCGTGACGATCGCCTTGGCGTAGTCGACGGAGAGCGCGCCCACGCCCGCAACGCAGCATTTGCCCAGGCCGCGCGCGACCACGGCCGCGTGTGAGGTCATGCCGCCGGTCGCGGTCAGGATGCCCTCGGCCGCCTGCATGCCGTGGATGTCCTCGGGGCTGGTCTCACGGCGCACGAGGATGACCTTGGTGCCGACCTTGGCCAGACGCTCGGCGTCGTCGGCGTGGAAGACGATGCTGCCCGTCGCCGCGCCGGGGCTCGCGGGCAAACCCACGGCCAGGGCGTGGATGCCCCTCTTCGCCAGCTCCTCGGGCGTCGGGAGCTGTGCGTGCAGCAGCTGGTCCAGGGAGCTCGCGTCGACGCGCAGCAGGGCCTCCGCCGGCGTGATCACGCCTTCGTCCACCAGGGCGACCGCCACGGTGACGGCCGAGTGAGCCGTGCGCTTGCCGGTGCGCGTCTGCAGGATGAACACCTGGCCGTTCTCGATCGTGAACTCGATGTCCTGCATGTCGCGGAAGTGGGTCTCGAGCCGCTCCGTGAGGCTGACGAATTCGCGGAAGACCGCGGGCATGGCGCGCTCGAGGGAGGTGCCTTCCTGGCCGGGAGGCGCCGAGGCCGCGGTCAGCGCCAAGGGCGTGCGCGTGCCGGCGACCACGTCCTCGCCCTGGGCGTTCGGGAGGTACTCGCCGTAGAGAGCGCGCTCGCCGGTGGAGGGGTTACGGGTGAAGGCGACGCCGGATCCGCTGGTGTCGCCCTGATTGCCGAAGACCATCGCCTGCACGGTGCACGCGGTGCCCCAGGCGTCCGAGATCTCCTGCATGCGACGGTAGCGGATGGCGCGTGGGTTGTCCCAGGAGCCGAACACGGCGCCGATGGCGCCCCAGAGCTGCTCGCGCGCGTCCGTGGGACAGGGCGCGCCCGTGACCTCCTCGATGATGCCCTGGTAGGTCGCGGCCAACCGCTCGAGCGCCTCCGCCGACAAGGCGTAGTCTGGCAGCGTGGCGTGTCCCTCGGCGACCTTCAGGGCCGACAAGGCCTGTTCGAAGCGCGAATGGGGCACTTCGAGCACGACGTCGCCGTACATCTGCAGGAAGCGGCGGTAGGCATCGAAGGCGAAGCGACGGTCGCCGCTCATGCGAGCCAGGCCCTCGACGGTCTGTGCGTTCAGGCCGAGGTTCAGGATCGTGTCCATCATGCCCGGCATGGAGACGCGCGCACCCGAGCGCACGGACACCAGCAGCGGCGCCTCGGGATCGCCCAGCCGACGGCCCAGGGTCGCTTCGACCTTCGCCAGCGCCTCGATCACCTCTTGCTTCGCGCCCTCAGGGTATCCCCCGTCGTGCTCACGGAAGTAGTTGCACACCTCCGTGCTGAGCGTGAACCCGGGCGGCACCGGGATGCCGAGGCGGGTCATCACGTTGAGTCCCTGACCCTTGCCGCCGAGCAACGGCTTGAGCTGCTCGTCGGGGACATCGTCGCTGAAGGAGTAGACGCTTTTGGTCATGATTAGCTCACCAAGAGGTGGAGGTGGGAGATGGACGAGACGGCGTCAGCGATGGAGGCGAGGAGACGAAGTCGATTTTCCTTCACGCGCGCGTCGTCGGACATCACATAGACACCATCGAAGAAAGCGTCGATGGGTCGCCGCAAGTCCGTCGCGACCAGGCGCAGGGCGTCGGCGTACAGGCCTTGCTCCGCGGCCTCGAGCAGACGTGGGCGCACGCTCTGCCAGACCTCGAACAGCGCCTTCTCGGCCGCTTCCTCCAGCAACGCTGGATTCACGTCACCGCGAGCGGCCTCCGCCGTGATGTTGTGGGCGCGTTTGAAGGCGACGGCGAGGGACTCGTAGTCCGCCAGCTGCCGGAACTCGGCCACCGCCGAGACGCGCGCGACGAGGTCGCGAATCGAGCGACCGGGCCAGGCCGCCAGGCCCGCCTCGACCACGTCCGTGGGATGATCCGCCTTGAGCATCACGCGCAGACGGGCTCGGAAGAACTCCATCAGCTCGCCCTGGTCGGGCGTGAGCATGTCCGCCGGGTAGTCCGCGGACGCGCGCTCGAGCAGGTCCTCCAGGTCGACGTCCATGGGGCCCTCGAGGGCGATGCGGATGATGCCAAGCGCGGCGCGCCTGAGCCCGAAGGGATCGGCGGAGCCCGTCGGGACCTGGCCGATGCCGAAGCAGCCGACGAGGGTATCGGCGCGGTCCGCCAGCGCTACGATGGCGGAGAGGGGCGCGCTCGGCACGGCGTCCGTCGGGCCCTGCGGCAGGTAGTGATCGCGCGCGACATCGGCGAGCTCCTGAGGCAACCCCTCACCCAGGGCGTAGAAGCGGCCCATCTTGCCCTGGAGCTCGGGGAACTCGCCCACGATCAGGGTCTCGAGATCCGCCTTGGCCACGCCCACGGCGCGCGCCGCCTGATCGGGATCCTGGCCTGAACCGCTCGCGAGGGAGCGGGCCAGGGAGGCCACGCGACGCAACTTGTCGCCGACGCTGCCCAGCTTCGCCTGGAAGACGACCGCGTCCAGACGCGGCAAGCGCGACTCCAGCGCCTCCTTGCGATCCTGCTCCACGAAGAAGCGCGCATCCGCGAGCCGCGCGCGCAGCACGCGATCGTTGCCGAGCGAGATGGTCTCGGGATCGAGCGCCGTGTTCACGACGTTCAGGTAGTGCGGCAGGAGCGCCTTGGTCTTCGGGTCCTGCACCGCGAAGTAGCGCTGATGATCCCGCATCACGGAGACCACGACCTCCGCGGGCAACGCCAGGAAGTCGGGGTCGAGGCTGCCCGGCACGACGAAGGGCTCCTCCACCAGGCAGGCGCACTCGCCGAGCAGGAATTCGTCGACCAAGAGCTCGCCGCCCAGGCCCGCCGCCGCAGCGTGCAGGCGCTCGAGCATGCGCGCGAGTCGATCCGCTTCCGACACGACGACGTGGGCGGTCTCGAGGCGGCTCTGCCACTCTGATGCTTGGCCGAGGGCGAAGGTGCGCGGGGCCAGGAAGCGATGACCGCGTGTCTCGCGCCCCGCCTGAACGCCCGCGAACTCGCAGGGCACGATCTCGGCGTCGAGGAGCGACACCATCCAGTGGATGGGACGACCGAAGCAAACCTCGCCCGCGCCCCAGCGCATGGCTTTGGGGAAGGCGATGCGCGACAGCAGGCGCGGCAGCGCTTCGCTCAAGAGCTCGGCGCTGGCTCGACCCGGCTCGTCGACCGTCGCGGCCACGTAGCGGCCCTTGGGGGTCTCGACCGCGCGCAGCTCCGAGACCTCGACCCCGTTCTTGTGCGCGAAGCCGACGGCGGCCTTTCGAGGCGCGTCGTTCTCGTCGAAGGCTGCGGCCCAAGGCGGACCGACGACCTCGTCGTGACGGTCCGGCTGTCGCTCGGGCAAGCCCTTGATGCGCAGACCGAGGCGTCGAGGCGTGCCCAGGGTGTCCAGCGACTCGACCTCGAGTCTCGAGGTCCGCAACAGCTCGAGGGCGAGCTGTTCCAGGGAAGTGAGCGCGTGACGAAGGAAGGAAGCGGGCAGCTCCTCCGTGCCGATTTCGAGCAGGTAATCAGCCATGAGTAGCGTCTCCCTTGCGCAAGAGCGGGAAGCCCAGAGCCTCGCGCTGAGCCAAGAAGGACTCGGCGCAGGCGCGCGCCAGGAGCCGCACGCGACCGATGAAGCGCTGCCTCTCCGTGACGCTGATGGCGCCGCGGGCGTCGAGCAGGTTGAAGTGGTGACTGCACTTCACCACGCAGTCGTAGGCGGGCAGCACCAGGCGCTCGAGGGGCTCGCGCTCGAAGACGAGCCTGCCGCCCTTCCCTCGCTTCTGCGACAGGCCGAGCAAGTCGGCGCATTGCTTCTCGTAGTCGTCGAAGAGCCGGAACTCGAGCGCGGCGTCGACCTGCTCGAAGTTGTAGCTGCTCCACTCCCATTCGGCGCGCTTGAACAAGTCGCCGTAGCGCACGCCCCCGCCGTAATCGAGGTCGTAGACGTCGTCCACGTCCTGCAGATACATGGCGATGCGCTCGAGTCCGTAGGTGAGCTCACCGCTGATGGGCTTGGTGTCGATGCCGCCGCACTGCTGGAAATAGGTGAACTGGCTGATCTCGAGACCATCGAGCCAGACCTGCCAGCCGAGACCCCAGGCGCCCAGCGTGGGCGACTCCCAGTCGTCCTCGACGAAGCGGATGTCGTGCTTCGCCGGATCCGTGCCGATGGCGCGCAGAGAGTCGAGGTAGAGCTCCTGGATCTCGAGAGGCGAGGGCTTGAGGAGCACCTGGAACTGGTGAAACGCCTGCAGACGATTCGGGTTGTCGCCGTAGCGCCCGTCCGTGGGTCTACGCGAGGGCTCGACGTAGGCGACGTTCCAGGGCTCGGGCCCGAGGGAACGCAAGAACGTGTGCGGATTGAACGTGCCGGCGCCCACCTCTGAGCCGTAGGGCTGACCGAGCAGACAGCCGCGCTCGGTCCAGAAGCGCGAGAGCGCCAGGATGAGGTCCTGGAAGGTCATTCCTCCTCCTCCTTCTGCTTTGCGTCGTCGTCATCGTCGTCGTCATCGTCGTCGTCATCGTCGTCGTCATCGTCGTCATCGTCGTCATCGTCGTCATCGTCGTCGTCATCGTCGTCGTCGTCGTCATCGTCATCATCGTCGTCATCATCATCGTCGTCATCATCGTCGTCATCATCGTCGTCATCATCGTCATCATCGTCGTCATCATCGTCATCATCATCGTCGTCATCGTCATCGTCATCGTCGTCATCATCGTCGTCATCATCGTCGTCATCATCGTCATCGTCGTCATCATCGTCATCGTCGTCATCGTCATCGTCGTCATCGTCATCGTCGTCATCGTCGTCGTCATCGTCGTCATCGTCGTCGTCTGCGGCGGGCCGGTCGTCCTCGCGCTCGTCGTCGTCCTCGCGCTCGTCCTCGCGCTCGTCGTCCTCGCGCTCGTCCTCGCGCTCGTCGTCGCGCTCGTCGTCGTCCTCGCGCTCGTCGTCGTCCTCGCGCTCGTCGTCGTCCTCGTATCGCGCTTCCTGGGCGGCGGCTTCGGCCTCCTGGGCGGCGGCTTCCACGGAGGCGAGGTCGAGAGGTTCGCCCATCTTGCGCTCGAACAGGCCTCGGTTGTCGTCGGAGAGCTCGGTGAATTCCTTCAGCGTGGGCAACTCGGCGAGCGAGGAGAGGCCGAAGAACTCCAGGAAGTGGGGCGTCGTGCCGTAGAGGAGCGGTCGACCCGCTTCGTCCTTGCGTCCGAGCACCTTGAGCAGGTCGCGTTCGGACAGCAGCTTCAACGCGGAGCCGGTGTCCACGCCGCGAATGTCGTCGACCTCGGGGCGTGTGACGGGCTGGCGGTAGGCCACGATGGCCAGGGTCTCGAGCTGCGCCCGGCTCAGTCGAACGGGCTTCTGCTCCACGAAGCTGCGCACGAAGGGCGCGTTCTCCATCGACGATCGGAACTGATAGCCGCCGGCCACCTGAACGAGCTCGACGCCACGTCCGCGGTAGCGCTCGACCAAGCGCTCTAGCAGGGGCCTTATCTCGGCGAGCACGCTGTGGGCCGCCCGTGCCAAGCGGCGCTCCGTGACCGGCCTGTCCGCCACGAAGATCAGGCTCTCCAACACCTTCTCGAGATGCTCCTCGCTGATGGAGGTGGGGCGTGCCTTGTCCACGCTTGGGCCGCTGGCGTCGTCGCCCTCGTCGAAGTCGCCGTCCTCTTCGCCCTCGAGAGCGTCCTCTTCCGACGGATCGTCCGCGTGCGCCTTGCTGCCCACGGCGGTGATCTCTTGCTCGGGGCGCTCGTCCACGGCGTCGTCCTCGGGCGCCATGGGCTCATCGGCCATGTCGTCGTCTTGTTGACTCATGCTCACTCTTCGTCCCTTGGCTCCCCGGGCTTCGGCTCGTCGTCATGCGCCGAAGCGGATCCCGAATCAACCTCGTCGTCGACCTCGCTCGCGGCGCTGTCGTCCAGGCGGAGCTCCGCGTTCTCCCCACTCGGCGGCTCCTCGTCCTCGAAGGAGCCGCTCGCTTCCTGGTCGCTCTCTTCCGCACAGGCCGCGGGCTCCTCCTCGTCCGCGTCGTCGTCGTCCGCGTCGTCGTCCGCGTCGTCCGGGGGGCTCGACGAGGGCTCGAACGCGTTGTCGTCGCGGTCCAGTAGCTCCGAACCGGCGCGATACTCGATGTAGATCGGCGCCGTGGGTTCGGCCTGGTACAGGCGGCCCACCGCCATCTTGCCCATCTCGAGCAGGGCCAGGAAGGTGACGACGATGTCGTAGGTGGTCTCGATGTCCTCGAAGAGCTCCTCGAAGCGGCAGCGCCCACGCTCTCGGAGGCGCTCGATGATCTCGCTCATGCGCGCCTGGATGGTGATGCGCTCGGTGGTGACCTCGAGCGCCAGATCCTGGCGGCCGCGCTTCAGTACGCGCGAGAAGGCGTCGATCAGCGTGAAGATGCTGATCTCCGCCAAGGGGGCCTGGCCCTCGGCCTGGGGCGCCGAGATGCCACGGGGGAAGACGTCGCGTCCGGCCACTCCGAGCGCGCCCAGGTCCTCCGCCGCGTGACGGTACTTCTGGTAGGCGAGCAGCCGGCGGATCAGCTCCTCTCGCGGATCCATCTCGTCCTCTTCGCTCTCCTCCTCCTCGAGCGGGGCCTGGGGTAGCAGCGAGCGGCTCTTGATGTGAGCCAGCGTGGCCGCCATCACCAGGTACTCGCTGGCGATGTCCAGGTTCAGCCGCTTCATCAAGGAGAGGTACGCGAGGTACCGGTCCGTGATGAAGGAGATGGGCAGGTCGAGGATGTCCAGCTCGTGCTGCTTGATCAGATGCAGGAGCAGGTCGAGCGGACCCTCATAGCCCGGCAATTCGATGCGAAAATCGGGATCCAGGGGCTGGGGCGGGTCGGCGCTCATTTGATCGAGGCGGGACCCTGTTCAGTGGGATCCGGGTCGAGCCGTCTAGCAAGCAGCCCCCGGGGTGTCAACGCAGCCGAGACCACGTCCGGGCGGAACCTCGCCTGACGTCAAGCTCTCGAGGCCCGGCCCGGTCTCGCTCCGGCGTGGGGGTCGGCACCTGGCCCACGCTCCAGGCCTCAGCGACGAGAAAAGGCAATGATGTTCGGCAGGTCCCAGAACGCGTGGTGGCCGTCGGACTCGAAGAAGTGATGCTCGTAGCTGCCCATGGCCGCCAGCCGAACGCCCTCCGCCTGCACGTAGAGGGAGGCTTCGGGACCGCCCGCGACGAAGACCATGCCCCGCAGGCGCAGCTCGGGGGCGGCGAGCATGCGGCTGAGCACAGCCATGCGATGGGGCGTGCGGGTGTGCATGAACACGGCTCGTCCGCTGGTGTCCGGCGGCGCTGAAGCGCTTGGCGCTGCTCCAGCGAATGGCCTGGCCTCGGCAATCCAGGAGCCGGAACGCCGCCAGCAGGTTGAGATAGCTCCGAGCCGCGCGCTCGAGGCCCAGCCCGCACTCGTCTCCCGTCACCGTGGCCATCGCCGCCGAGTTTCGGCCAGGGTCGAAGGCCAAGACCCCGCGAAAACGGCTGACGCGGCGGTTCGACACCACGGCGCCTTCTCGCTCCATGAAGCCGACGCCGCGGCCCGCGAGTCGTCCCATGCGCGCGAGCGCCTGCTCCGTGCGTCGCTGCACCTCCGGCAGCGACACCCGCGCACTGGCGCTCTCGTTGGTGCCGCAGGCAAAGGCCAACATGTCGGGCCCGCGCCGGCCCATCTCCTCCGAGAGCGGCGTCAGGCGCCACGGCTCCTGATCCCAAACGCGCGCGCCCGGAACGCCGAAGTCGTCCACGACCACGCCCGCGTCCCGCTCCATCACCAGCCGGAAGACGCGCACGTCCGCGCCCTCTACGCTCAGCGGGACCCGGTGTCGCGAGCCCACCACCGCGGGCGAGCCCAGGGGGCGCCATGGCGGGGCGCGCGAGCAGGGGATCCACGGGATGGCGAGCGCGAGCAGTAGAGCCAGCGTCGCTTCGATCCGCATGCCCTGGCGGAGACTCGCCGTGCCGTCGGGCATTTCCCATCGCGAGCGTTCGCTGGCCCCACCTCCGGGGGGCGGTCACGAAGGTCGAACGCGAGTCTTCTTCCGCGAGATCGGGCCGCGCTCTGGTATCCTCGCCGCGTGGATGGTCGATGTGCCAATTGCGGAGCGTGGCTCATGCCGGGCAGCTCGTCCTGCGCGAGCTGTCACGCACGGGTGGCCGGCGCGGCGCATGAGGACGAGGATGATTTCGATCCCTTCGATCCCATGGTTGGCGCGGAGCTGCCCGTCCTCGACGCGGAGATCATCGCGCCTCCGCCCAAGCCCACGCCGAAGGCCGTGGAGGCGCCATCGCCGCAAGTCCAGGCCGCTCGGCTGCGTCAGGTGGCGGGCTACGGTCTGCCGCCAGACTCCTTTCTAGCCAGCGTGCCTTACGCGGCGAGCGTGTGGTTCAAGCGCCGCGAGCTGAAGGCGCGGCTCGCGGAGGTCACAGCGCGTGAGCGAGTGCTGTCCCGGGCGCTCGACAAGCGTCGGCGCGAGCTGGCCACCGCGTTGTTCAGCGAGGACGAGGCGGCCGCGATCCCCAGCCTGTCGCCCCTGCTCTCGCCGGCGCGGAGCGTGCACGATCGAGAATCCGAGCGTGCGGACGAGGAGCAGGCCCGCGCCCAGAGCGCCGCCGCGGCTCGTGGCGCTGCCCAGGAGGCGATCGACAGCGCGGCTCGCGACGTGATGCCCTTGCGCGACGAGGAGACACGCACGAGCCGAGCGCTCGAAGCCGCCAAGGGCGAGCTGGCACGGAGCCAGGCCGCGCTGCGTCGCGCGGAGATCGAGCTTCGCAACGCCGCGCAGACGGGCACGCTCGACGCCGAGGGCCAAGCCTCCCTGGAGGCGACCCGGGAGAGTCGCCAGGCCGAGGTGAACTTGTTGGCGGGGCGAGTGAAGGAGCGGAGCCAGGCCCTGGGCGCAGCGCGGCGTGAGCTGGCCGCGCGCGTGGGACGGCAGGCAGCCGCCGAAGAGGAGGCGCGGCGCATGGCGTCGCCTTCGAACTCCACGCTGCGGATGCAGACATCGACCGAGCTCGACCCTGCCCTCGTGGCGCTCACGGACGCCGCGCTCACGGCCGAGCTCGGCGCGCTGGCCGCCGGTCCGGTCTCCGTGTGCAAGGACGCCCGTGACGCCCTCACCTCGGCGCGGAATGAGCAGAGCTTGCTCCGAGACGCCGAGAAGAGCTTCGAACCCGAAGCCTTCCGACGCGGCGCGGCCATCCTCGGCGCAGGCGTCCTGCTGATCACGATCGCCATGCTCGTGGCGATCCTGCGCTGAACTTCGTCACCCTCCCAGAGCCACGTTCCAGGCCCTGAACGCGTCGAAGGCGGCGAGCATCGCTGCCGGTCGCCTTCGCGCGAGTTCGCGTATCGACTAGGGGAAGGGCAAGCCGGCGTCGCCGCCCAGACCGCCGCCACAACCCAGGATCGCGACCGTGCTGTCGCCGCAGCAGACGCTCACGTCGCCGCCGGATCCGGGGATGATGCCGCCGCCACCGACCTGGCAGCTGTCGCCCGCCGCCGTGTCGCAGGCCGCGCAGCCGCAGCTGGAGTCGGTGTTGTTCACGCAGACGCCGCCGCAGCAGCTCTGGCCTGGACTGCCGCCCATGCCGAAGGTCCCGGCCACCGGCGCGGTACAGGCGACGCCGCTCGAGCCACAGCCGCAGCTACCGCCGGAGCAGGTCTCGCCACCCGCGCACGCCGTGCCGCACATGCCGCAGTTCATTGCGTCGCGGGTGACGTCCACGCAGCCGCCGCCGCAGCAGGCCTGGCCCCCCGTGCATGCCGCTCCGGTGCCGCCACAGCCGCAGCTGCCGCCGACGCAGCTCTCACCCTCGGCGCAGGCGTTGCCCACGGTGCCGCAGTTGGCCGGATCGCTCGAGAGGTCCGCACAGGTGAAGGTGCCGCTGCTGCTCGCGCAGACCTGGCCCACCGGGCATTGGGCGAAGTTGCCGCACAGACATTGGGGCGGGCCGCTGCCGCCGAGCTGCTGCCCGCAGACGCTCGCGCGATCCGCGTCGCAGGCCAGACCGCAGCCGTTGCAGTTGGAGAAGGAGGTGTCGCTGCGTCCGTCGAGCACGCCCGCGGGCGCCTGACGGTTGGCGCAGCTCGTGCCGCAGCAGCGCTGCGCGGAGCTACAGCTCGGGCTGCACATTCCAGGCATGGAGGAGTCGATGCCGCCGCCGTCCGAGCCACCGACGCAGCTGCCGCTGACGCAGCTCCCACCACCGCAGCTGATTCCACAGCCACCGCAGTTGTTCGGGTCACTGCTGAAGGCCGCGCAGACGTGGCTCGCACCAGAGGCACAGCAGGCCTGTCCCGACGTGCAGGCTGGCGAACAGCTTCCGGACGTACCGCCGTCCCCGCCGCGCCCACCACCGCCCGAACAGCCGAGCGCGAGGCTCAGACTCAAGAATGCGACCCAACGAAGCGATGCCATACCGATGTCCTCCAAGGATGCGCGCATTCCGTACGCACCAGCCCAAGCTAGCGGGGGTATCCGTACGCTGTCAACGCAGGGGGGGATGCGCGGCAGGGATTGAAAGGGAAAGGCGTCTGCCAACTCACCGACGCTGTGCGCGCAGGGCCTCGACCACCTCGGCCACATGGCCTTTCACGCGCACGTTGGCCCAGATGCGCGCGATCTTGCCCTCGGGGTCGATCAGAAAGGTCGAGCGGATGATGCCCATCTGCTTCTTGCCGTACATGTTCTTCTCGCCCCAAGCGCCGTAGGCTTCGAGGACCTTCCCCTGTGGGTCCGACAAGAGCGCGAAGTGGAGACCGAGCTTCTGGCCGAAGCGTTCGTGGGAGGCGATCGAGTCCCTGCTCAGTCCGAGCACCACGGCGCCGAGGGCGTCGAGCTCGGCCGCGGCGTCGCGAAAGTCCTCTGCCTCGAGGGTGCAGCCGGGCGTGTTGTCGCGGGGATACGTGTAGAGCACGACCCATTTCCCCAACAAATCGTGGAGACCGAGCTTGCCACCTTGGGACGAAGCGAGATGAAACGCGGGCGCCGTCTGGCCTTCATCGAGCATGCATTTGCCTCCGTCCGGCATCTTGTCGGTGGTCGCGTGGCCGCTGTCAATCACTGTCGAAGGGCCTCGACCCTACATCCCCGGGAGCCACGTCCGTTAGCCCGAATGGGACTCCGGTCCCAGGAGTCGATTCATGTTCAGCCAACTGCCCATTCCCGCACTCTTCCGCTTCCTGCTGGTCCCCGCGCTGCTCTTCTCGACCGCGCAGGGCAGCGCCCAATCGGTCGCGCCGAGCCTCGACAGTGCCCGCCGTGGCCTGGCCCAGTACGATCTCGAAGGCGACGCGACGCTCGATGTGATTCGCGGCCTGGGGCAGCTCCTCGAGCACCCGCCCGGGGTGCGCGAGGCGCGTGAGGCGGCCTTCCTCCGAGACATGGCGGCCGCAGACCTCCTGGTGCTCGCGCCGACGCCGGCCATGCGTAGTCGCGTGGGCGCGGCGCTGGGCGTGCCTTCGACCCGGGTCATGGCCTGGCTTCGGGCCGACCTCGCCCGCGCGGCCGTGGGTCACTATGTCGCCGCCGCCCGCCAAGGACTGGACGCCCTGGCGCTCCGCGACTCCGCGACCCCCGACTTCGGCGCCGCCAGCGGACCCCGGCGCGACGCCCTGATGCTCGGCGCCATCGCAACGGCCCTGCAGGGCGATCACGCGGTCGGGGCGCTCGCCGCGATGGCGCCGGATCCCTGCGCGACCCCGGACGTCGCCTGTCCACCGGAGTATGCCCACTTCATGGCGCCAGGTCGCCGCGCCGTCGCCGCCTTGAGGGACGCGCGGGCTGCGGTGGTGCGGATTCAGCAGGACGCCGATAGGGGTGAGCCCTTCGCGCGAGCCGCATCCGAGGGGTTGCCGGCCCTCGTTGCCGCGCTGGACGAGGCCGTCCTGCAGCCCGCCCCGAGGCTGCCCGACGACAGCAACCTCGCCAACGTCACGGACGCCGACGAGGCCGCGCCCTTCGACGCGGTCTTGCTGGTGGACACCCGCCTCTTGAGGTTGGGCTACGTCGCGCGCGCGAGCGTGCAGGCAGACGGCACGGTGGTGCTCGAGCCCGCGGAGGTCCCGCTGCTGCCCGAGACCCGGAGCTTCACGCTGCCTGCGGGATATCGCCCCGTGGTGCGCGCGATCCCGGCCCTGGTGCGCGAATTCCCTGAAGCGAGCGAGGGCCTCAGGGTGGCACTCGGGGTCGGGCCCGACGTGCCCGCGCACGTGATGAGCCGCGTCTTCCTCTCCGCACGCGAGCGGGGCATCACGCCCAGCGTGCTGCTCGCGCGGGGCGTGCACGGCGGCATTCGAGCCATGGCGTTTCGTGGCGTGCTGGCGAACGAGCACACGCCCACCACCGATCTGCGCGTTCACGTGCGCCTCGGTGGCTATGCCGTCATCTCCCGTTCCGGCGCCTCTGTCTCCCTACCGCGCGTGCACGGGGACGACGGGCTGCGCTTCGACGTGCAAGGCCTGAGCGAGCTGGTGGGTCAGAGGGAACCGCAATCCGCGAGCTTGCTCTTCATGAGCGTGGTCGACTCGGGTCCCGTGCTGCTCGCTGCTTTCGGCCTGAGTCCGGCCAGCGACGCATTGACCGTCGTCATGCCTTAGCACAGGGACTGCTCCGAATCCCCGCTCCAGGGGCCTGTTCGGGCGGCCTTCGCCGGGAGCTCCGCCCACCCTTGGCGCGGGAGACTGTTGCGGCGATCGGTGAGGTCGTTTAGCTTTCGCGGCCGATGGAGCTACGGACATATTCCTTCCTCGACTCGCTGCAGCCTCAGCTCGCGGGTTTTCTACAGACGGTGGCGCCGGGCTTCCAGCCCCTGGAACGTCAAGCCTCCCTCTTTGTCGAGATCGCTCCGGGCATCGCCATCAATCGGCTCACGGACGCCGCGCTCAAGCGCACGCGTTGTCGGCCGGGCATGCAGATCGTGGAGCGTGCCTTCGGGCTGTTGGAGCTCCACCACGACGATCAGGGGGAGGTCCGCGAGGCGGGCGCCGCCATCCTCGAGATGATGGGCCTTCAGGAGTCGGACAGGCTCCGTCCCAAGATCATCAGCGAACAGACGATTCGCAGCATCGAGCCCTACCACGAGATGCTCGTGAATCGCATGCGCCACGGCGACATGATCCGGGAGGGCGAGACCCTCTACCTGCTCGAGTGTTGGCCGGCGGCGTACGCGGCCATCGCGGCCAACGAAGCCGAGAAGGCCTCGCCCATTCGCTTGCTCGAAGTCGTCACCTTTGGCGCCTTCGGTCGCCTCTACCTCGGTGGCGGGGAGGCGGAGATCGACGAAGCGGCGAAAGCCATCGCTGTCTGCTTCGAGGGTATCGACGGACGCTTCGAGACGCGCTAAGAGGCGCTGGGACGTTAGGATTGGGGACACCCCAGAGGGTGCCCGGAGGCGAATTGATGAACTGGAAATGGGCATCGCCCGAAGGATGAACGACATGATCAATAGAGCCACCCTCCTCGGCGCCGTGATGGCGCTCGCCCTGGCCGGCTGCGGCGGCAGCGGAAGCCGAGCCACCGACAGCGGAGGCATCACGCTGATGGACTCCGGCACAGACACCGACGGCAGCACCACGATGGACTCCGGCACCGTCGACAGCGGCACCGTCGACAGCGGGACCGTCGACAGCGGAACCGCCACCGGACCCTGCGCCGATGCGCCTCCCGCCGTCCCCGCCGCCGCGCTTCCGCGCTGCGCCGCGGCCACCCTGACCTGCCTCATGGGCTGCGCGGACGCTGCGTGTCAGCAGACCTGCATCGATGGCGACACCACGCCGGCCGACACCACCACCGGTCTGGACTGCAACACCTGCCTGAACGCCCAGTCGATCCAGTGCGCCGACGCCAACGGCTGTCACGCACAGTACGCGGCGATCAACTGCTGCATCGAGGCGCATTCGTGCGCGGATCAGGCCTGCGTGAACACCTCCTGTGGCACCGAGCTCGGCGCGTTCAACACCTGCGCCAACGGGACCGGCAGCGCCTGTCAGAGCGCTCTCCTGAGCTGCTTCCCCTGATCTCGAAGTGCTGACGTGGCGCCCGCCCGGTTCGCGCCGAGCGGGCGTCTTCGTCCCTGCGCCCAGACTCCCGGGCAGACGCTCAGCGTCCCGGCAGGGCTCGACCTCGTGCATCCCGATGCTCCCAGGACGCACTGGCACGGGGTCCAGGCCCGACGTAAGCTCCGGCCCAAGGACGACCATGCGAATTCTGACGGCCCTGCTCCTATTCTCACTCACGCTCTCTCTCGGCTGCAGCTCGAACAACCGCCGGGCCACCCCGAGGTCGGACGGGGGAGTTCACACCGATTCGAGCACACCACCGCCGCGCGACTCGGGCGCCATCGCGCTGATGGACACCGGCGCGCCCCGCGATTCGAGCCTGCCGCCGCCGCGTGACTCGGGGACCGGCACCTGCGCCTTGGATATCCTGCCTGCCTTCAGCGGGACCGCCTGCTCCGCCTCGACCACGAGCTGCACCGACGCCTGCACGGACGGCACCTGCATCAGCAACTGCCTGGACGCGGACTCGAACCCCGACTGCGCTGGCTGCGCCAACCAGAACATCCTGTCCTGCTTGAACGCCAACGGCTGTCAGGCCCAGTGGAACTGCTACGCGCAGTGCTTCACGGACCAGGGGTGTGACGTGGCTGGCGCACCCACGGACTGCGTCAGCACGCGCTGTGGCGCTCAGCAGGACGCCTACAACACCTGCACCGACGGCGTGACCACCGGCGACTGCGGCACGACCTGGACCACTTGCCTGCCCTGACGACCCCGCATCGACTGATCGTCGGCGACGTCCACGGCTGCCTGGACGAGCTTCTGGACCTGTTGAGGCGCGCGCCGGACGACGCCGAGCTCGTCCTCGTTGGCGATCTGGTGGCCAAGGGTCCGGACTCCGCGGGCGTCGTCTCGTTGGCCATGGAGCGCGGTGCGCGGGCCGTGCGCGGCAACCACGACGAGCATTGTCTCCGGGCGTGGCGCGCCGAACGGGTGGGCGAGGCGCCGCCGAAGAAGCTCGCCGCCGTGCACCGTCTGGTGCTCGACACGATGGACGATGACGCCTTCGCCTGGCTCGACGCCCTCCCCCTCGAGCTGCGCTTGCCGGAAGAGAACGTCGTGGTCGTCCACGGTGGCCTGATGCCGGGCGTGAGCGTCGAGCAACAGAACGGGGAAGATCTGATGACGCTGCGCTCAATCACCCCGAAGGGTGGCGCGAGCAAACGCGTCGAGGCGGGCGTGCCCTGGGCCAGCCTGTGGCAAGGGCCCGAGTACGCCGTCTTCGGCCATGACGCGCTGCGAGGCCTGCAGCGCCATCCCCACGCCCTCGGTCTCGACACGGGCTGTGTCTACGGCGGGCAACTCAGCGCCCTCTTGCTGCCCGAGCACGCGCTCGTCCAGGTGCCGGCCCGTCTCCCCTACGTCGACATCGAATGAGCGAGGAGCCCGCAGAGCTGCGGCGCTTCGCCCTACCCGCCGACGAACGGGGACGACCGCGCGAAGCCCTAGTCATCCGCTCGGTCTACGCCGAGCCCGTGGCCTACCTGAACCTCTGCCCTCACCTCGACGTGCCCCTCGACGCCGGCAGCCCCGACTTCGCCCCGCGACGCGGCCATCTCATGTGTCGCACCCACGGCGCGCGCTTTCGCACGCTCGATGGCCAGTGCGTGTGGGGGCCCTGCCAGGGCGAATCGCTCCAGCGCCTCGAGCTCGAGCGCACGGAAGGCGGCCGGTGGTTGCTCTTCGAGGGCGCGCGCCTTCGGATCGACTGAGCTTCGGCGGACGGTCGCCTAGAGACCGGCCTTGGGAGCGGAGAGCGGCAACGCCTCGACCCAGGGCTTGTCCTCCGAGTTCTCTAGCCTCTCAGCGCGATCCGTCAGCACCTCGACGCCCTCGCGCGTGACCAGGACCGTGTGCTCGAACTGCGCCGAGAGGCTGCGATCCCTCGTCTTCACGGTCCAGCCATCGTCCATCAGGTCGGTGCCAGACGAACCCAGGTTGATCATGGGCTCGATGGTAAAGATCATGCCCTGCGTGATGCGCTTGCCCTTGCCGCGCGTCCCGAAGTGGGCGACCTGCGGCGGCATGTGGAACTTGCGGCCCACGCCGTGGCCGACGTATTCGCGCACCACGGAGCAACCCTGGGCCTCGGCGTACTCCTGGATCGCGGCGCCGATGTCCCCGAGGCGCTTGCCATGAGCCACCTCCGCGATGCCGAGCTCGAGGGAGCGCCGAGCGACCTCGGTGACCAGGCGCGCCTCCTCGCTGGGTTCGCCCACGTAGAAGGTCGCCGACGTGTCGCCGTGATAGCCGTTCTTCTTGGGCAGGTAGGTGGTGACGTCGATGTTGATGATGTCGCCGTCCGCGAGCTTCTCCTCGGCCGACGGAATGCCGTGGCAGATCACCGAATTGCGGCTGGTGCAGACGCTCTTGGGGAAGCCGCGATAGTTCAGCGGCGAGGGATAGGCGTCGTGCTCGACGATGAAGCGATGCACGAAGTCGTCGAGCTCCAGCGTCGTCATCCCCACGCGGATGATCTTGCCCACTTCGACCAGCGTCTCGGCCGCCAGCGCACAGGAAGCGCGCATCTCCTCGCGCATCGCCGCCGTCATGATTTCTACCTTGCCCACATTGCCTCCGAAGGCATGCACCTAGCGAAGCTCACGCACGAGGGCAAGCACCCGCGCACAAATGACGCGTAGATATCTTCCGGATCAGGTGCGCAGAAATCCGCCTTGGACGTAGGCCACGAAGAAGATCAGGGCCCCCAACAGGTTGCCCGCCGCCATGATGCGGAAGAGCGTCGTGTGCGGGATGTCGAAGGCGAGCGCCAGCGTGATCGCCGCGGGAACCACCAGCAGCCAGAGCACGCCCGCGTCGAGCCAGAGGCTGAGCCGCGTAGCCCCGGCACCGGCCATAGCCTGCGAGAACACGACACCGACCGCGAGCAGCAGATAGCTCGGGCCGACGCTCACTAGGTACTCGTGCCCCACCGTCGCCACGCTCGGCTCGGCGTCGAAGAAAGCCATGATCGGCCGCGAGTACTCGACGTAGAGGCCCACCATGAGCAGCGCGCTCAGGGCGCCGAAGAGGGCCGCCCAGTAGCCCGCGCTCTTCGCCCTCCGAGGCTTCGCCGCGCCCAGGTTGGTGCCGACATAGCTCGACGCAGCCGCGCCCCAGCCGAGGCTCACGAAGAGCACCATCATCTCGAGCCGCAGACAGATCGCGTAGGCCGAGAGCACGCTTGGATCGGCGGCGGTAGTGAAGCGGGAGGCGATCAACGCCAGGAACGCCAGGATGGCCGCCACCCGCAGCATCAACTCCAGGCTCGACGGCCAGGCCATGTGCAGGATGGTGGAGATCTCGCGCCAGCGCGGCTTCAGGTAGGCGCGGTGGAAACGCGGCCCTCCCTTGCGACGCGCCAGAAGCCCGAGCCCGATCAACACGGGCACGCTGCGTCCGATGAGCGTGGCCCAGGCGGCGCCGACGACCCCGAGGCGCGGGATGCCCAGCGCGGCGGCGATGGGTGGACCCCAGCCGAAGGGCGCAGGCGCAGGGCCCGCGCCGAAGACGAAGAAGACATCGAGCAGCAGGTTCAGAACGTTCCCGCCGACCAAGAGCCCAGCGGCCGTCTTGGCGTGGCCCAACGCGCGCAAGAGCGCCGTCACCTGCAGCAGGAAGAAGATGGAGAAGCAGCCGCCGAGCATGACCTCGAGGTAGCTGACGGCGAGGCTCGCCACCTGGCCCTTGGCGAGCATCAGGCCGCGCACCAAGAGGTCGCTGCCAAAGATGCCGAAGAGCCCGAAGCCCACGCTGAGCAGCCCGACCAGGACCAGGGACTGCCAGACCATGCGCCTCAGAGGCGTGCGCTCTCCCGCGCCGTGATGACGCGAGACCAGCGCCACGCTCGCGGTCGAGACCCCGTTGCTCACGATCGTCGCGAGCGCCGCCAGCATGTCGCACAGACCCAAGGCGGCGAGCGCCGCCGAGCCCTCTGGCAGCCGCCCAACCATGAACATGTCCACGAGGTTGAAGCTGCCGTGCAGCACCATCCCCAGCGCCAGGGGCGCACCGAAGCGAAACACCCCCGTGGCGACGCGGCCCCGCGCCAGCGTCGCGGACGTCATCGTGCCAGCGCCGCGCCACTCATGGCGACGAGCTTGGCTACTGCCCCATGGAGGGATCGAAGGAGAGCGTGGCAGCCGTGTAGAGCACCGTCAGCACGATGCTCATGGTCACCAGGAGCAAGACGACCAGGCGCGGCCCGGTCCACCAGAGATCCTTCTCTTCGAGGCGCTTGGCCTCTTCCGCGGTGACAGGAACATTGATCTCGGGGTAGTCCGCCATGGGTCGTGTCCTTCGCGGCGAACTGATAGTGGCGTGGCCCGCGTTCGTCAAACGGATTCCTCGTGCAGTCCGGTGCGTGCATAGCCGTCATGCGTGCGTGAACGCCAACCCAGGGCCCGCGCGCGTCGGCCGTGCTTCGGGCGAACACCGCCTGGGGTCCACGCCAACACGCACGTGACGATGGGCACCAGTCACATCTGCGTGAGGCAGGAGGATGGCTCGATGGCGGAGGAGCGCCGCGAGGCGACGCACCGGTTGGGGCTCTGGCTGAGCGGTCGGGCGCCCGCACGGGTGGTGCTCGAGACGTGCAACGAGGCGTTCACGGTAGCAGACCTGGTGAACTCGTAACCGTTCAGGCCCCTGCTTTAGTTCGTGATCCGCTCATGAGACCCGAGGTCCATGACGACCTCAACCGAGTCCCTGGAGCGGAAGATCGAGCAGCTGGTGCGCGAGCACTTGGCGGCGTTGGAG
>Ga0210033_1000194_pt1 | contig 54872 bp, 65 predicted proteins | sample CryGeymeta201501_FD_185465 | JGI IMG/M metagenome (GOLD analysis project Ga0210033, IMG submission 185465) | Groundwater microbial communities from Crystal Geyser aquifers in Utah, USA - Crystal Geyser metaG 2015-01 (SPAdes) (version 2) | ecosystem: Environmental > Aquatic > Deep subsurface >... | reverse complement strand
CGTCGCCGTGTGCATCGCGGTCGGGGTCGCGCAAGCGCTGACCCCCCACGGGGTGAAGTAGTCGTCGGGGTCGCGCATGCTGTGCCCGGCTTCGTACGTGGGGTGCAGGACTTGTCCTGCACCGGACACGCAGGAAGGCGATCAGTTTATTCTCCGGCGGACACTAAGCGTGGCGGACGGCGCCTGCCCTCGAGGGGCGTGGATCTCACCCCGTCGGCTCCACCATCAGCGCCATGGCCAGCCCGTCCACCTGCTCGTGATTCACATCGTCGGGCAGCGTCGTGGTCGCCGCAGCGTGCACCATGGCCTGCTGCAAGTCCTTCGCCGCGGCGAGGAGTTCGTCGTAGGAGAGCGCACCGTCGCGAAGCGCGGAGAGCTCCGCCGCGTCCTGACGCCGCACGTGAAGCTCCCCCGTCTCGAGCACCTCGAGCCCCATGCGCATCAGGCGCACGAAATGCATGGCGTGTTTCGTGTCGTAGCCATGCTCGCGCTCGAGCGCCGCGCGCGCGGGATTCCGCTGGCTCTTCCAGGTCTGATACGAGTCCCAGCGCTTCATCGCCGCGCGGTACTTCCTCTCCGCGTTCAGGCCCGCGATGACATCCGTGGGCAGGCCGGTAGCGTGACTGGCCACGGCTCGCATGCGCGCGTCCATGTCGTCGTCCGAGGCAGCGAGCACGTCGCGGTGAAACGCTTCCATGCGCTCGTGAAGGGCGATGCGCGCGGGCTTGGTGAGATCCAGATCGTCGATGCCGTAGCTGCGGATCCTCTGGGCGATGCTCTGCTCGATGCGATCTTGGTCGTCCCGATTGAGCGTGCTGCCAGCGACCGGCAGCCCGAAGTCCTCACGCGACGGCTTGTGTGCCGGTGGGTTCAAGAGCCACGACCTGTGCGACTTGATCCGCTTGAGCTGCGCCATCGCGTAGCCGAGGTAGGTCTGCTGCACCTTCTTGGTCAGGAATCCTCGGCGCTCCGCGTGCAGGCGTCGCCACACGGGCGTCGACAGGAGCCAATCGCGCTCGTCGGCGAAGAGGATCTCCAGCGCGTTTGGGTTCGCGGAGGCGCACACGCTCACGAACTTCGCGACGTCGAAGATCACGCACTCCGTCTTGATGTCGATTGCGCGCGACGCCGTCGGATGGGCCTTCAACTGCGGCAGCACGTTCTCCTGGATCGCTTCGGGTAGCCCGCCCTCGTACTGCTCGAAGGATCGATAGAGGGACAGACGCACGGAGAGCGGTGCGATGCACACGCCGCGTAGGTCGACGTCGGAGCCCTGCCGCGCCGTGCCGTGGGCCTGACTTCCCGCGAGGGTGAGGAAGATGGTGTGGCGCTCAGGCGAAAACATCAGCCCTCGGCGCGCTCCGCATCGAGCCTCACGCGGATGACGAAGTCCTGAAGCGCAGCCGTCGACGTGCATTCGAGCGGCAGCTGGCTCTCGTCATGTGCTTCGTGCAGGCGCGTCTCGAGGCCATCGAGCAACTCCGCGTGGTGGCTGAGCTCGCGCTCGTCGAGGCGCATCTGCTCGGCGCCCGCCTGCTTGCGCGCCACGAGCTCGCGGATCTCGGCGATGCCGAAGCGCTCGTTCAGCACCGAGATGTTGGCGACCACTTCCCCGGTCTGCATCAGGTGGATGCCCGTGAGCAGGACGCGGTAGGCATAGAGCAGGTGCTTCACCGTAGGTTCGGGCTCGGCCAGGCGCTTCCGACGACCGCGCGCGAAGCCCAGGTAGTGCCGCACCGTCGGCCGGGTCACGCAGCCCTTGCCCAGCTCCGTCAGCTCCTCGTGCGCCGGGGTGGAGAGCACGACCAGAGGCGAGAAGAGCTGTTCGAGCACGTAGCCGTTGTGGTTGGTCATCAGGCGCGCGAACTTGCGCAGATCGTGCGCGACCCAGTCGAGATCGATGGTGGTCTTGTCGTCGATCGTGATGGTCTCGGCCGGCGGGTGAAGCCCGAGCAGCTCGCGCGCGGGGAGCATGAACGCGCCGCGCAGGTCGACGTCACTGTCGGGCGAGGCGAAACCGTAGAGGTGGGCCCCGCTGACCGTGGCGAAGATGGGCTCCGGACCTTGACGCGCCACCCGAGCCAGATGATCACGGTCGAGCATCGCCCACACCTCGCGCTCTTGCTCGGGAGTCATGACGGGGTCTCGGGCGCAAGGAGAAGAGCAGCCGCACACTGACGTCCGGGCGCGAGCTGACGTCGAGGAAGTCCCAGGAGGTGTGTGCCGACCTTCATTCTGGAGGTTGTCGCATCAGAAGCCCTGGGCTGCCAACGCAGCACGTCGCCATGCCCAGCCCGCCTTCGCGCGCCCGGCCGATGTGCAACGCCATGGCATCGCGCGTCGCATGGTCGCGGAGCGCATCACGCGGCCGTATCCACGATCAGCCTGACGAGCTCGGGTCGCGCTTCGCGGGCTCGCCCGGGTCGCGTCACCACGGAGTACGCGACATCGGGCACTCCCTCGAGCTCCACACCGACGAACGCGCGGGGCACGGGGCAGAAGTCATTGACGATGGCGGTCCCGAGACCGCGGCGCGCGAAGTTCAGCATCAGCTCCCGACCGGTGGCCTCGACTGCGACATGCCAGCGCGCTCCAGCCGTCGTGAGAGCCTGCGTCAGCATCACACGGTGTGGACTGCCCTCAGGCGCGACGATCAGGCCCTCGCCGTCCGCCTCGTTGGAGAGCTCGTGCTCGAGGTCGAGGACGGCTCGAAAGAAGAGCGTCCGGTAGGCCCTCTCGACACGGAGCTAGCCAATGGCTGAGATGAAGACGAACAGAGAACTCTACAGCTTCGTCTCCGCGCTAGCGAAGCGGCTGTCGGAGAGCACGCTCACACTCGAGTCCTACCTCGAGAACATGCGACGGCTCGCTCGCGCATACGGTCAGCCAATGGCGCTGTCGCTCTCGGAGTTCGCGTGTCTGCTCGAGGCATCCTGCGAAACATCGGCGCGGGAAGCGCATGTGCCATCGACGCAGGTCGAAGACTACCAAGCGTGGGATGGTCGCATCGCGGGGCAGCTCGAGGACCTTCGCGAGCTGAGGCAAGCGGGGTCGCTGGAGGACAAGTATCGCTACTTCGGCATCGACGCGCCGAGCGGAGCGCGTTGGTACAATTTCGATCCGAACACCTACCTCGAGTGCGGCATGGCGGGGACGTTCGGCGGCTGGGAAGAGGGCGACGATACGGGTCGGTGCTACGTGCCGGGGAAGGTCGCCGTGCTCGATGCCACGGGCGGCATGACCGCGGCATGACCGCGGCAGATCCACGCGATCTGGACGAACCCGTGGTCGAACTGCCCGAGATCAGCGGGTCCGACTTCGTCGAGTTCATCGAGGCGGGGCAGTGGTCCGAGTCGCGGCCCTCATTCGACGTCCAGACCGACGAGGAAGCCGCTCGGCACCGCGTCCGTGAGCCAGACGCCGTTGGGCGTCAGGAAGAACGCGTGGCCCGCCTCCTTCATCGCGCGCGCGTCGACGCGAAGGATGATGGGCTTGCCCCGACGTCTGCCCACCGTGCGAGCCGTGGCTTCATCCGCCGAGAGGTGGACGTGGTGCCGCTCCATACGCGAGAGCCCCTGGTCGCGAATCGACGGCAGCAGACGCCGCACCGTGCCATGGAAGAGTACGTCGGGCGGCTCCGCGGGCGCGTAGCCGAAGTCCACCGTCATCGAGTGCCCCTGACTGGCTCGGATGCGCGCGCCATCTTCCGAGAAGACGAAGCGCTGCTTCGGATTCGTGACCACGACCTCTTCGAGCTCGGCGCGGGTGAGCGGTCGGTCATGTCCCGCGCAGGCGCGCAGCGGCACGTCGACATCGACCCAACCCGAGGCGTCGAGCGCTATCCCCACCGCCTCGGGCTGATGCCGCAGTACGAAGCTGAGGAACTTGCTCACGGATGTTCAGGTCTTCGTGTCCATCTGCGCTTGCGCCAACGGCGTTCAGCTTGCCCGGCGCGCCTTGAAGTGGTTGATGAGACCGTTGGTGGAGGCGTCGTGGCCCTGGACGGCGCCCGCGCCTTCGAGCTCGGGCAAGATGGCCTTGGCCAGTTGTTTGCCGAGCTCCACGCCCCATTGGTCGTAGCTGTAGATGTCCCAGATGATGCCCTGGACGAAGATCTTGTGTTCGTACATGGCGATCAGTCGCCCGAGCATGCGCGGCGTGAGGCGGTCGAACAGGAAGGAGTTGGTGGGGCGGTTGCCCGGGAAAACCTTGTGCGGAACCAGTCGCTCGAGCGCTTCGCCGCTCATGCCGGCCGCCGTCAGCTCGGCGCGGACCTCGGCCTCGGTCTTGCCCTTCATCAGCGCCTCGGTCTGAGCGAAGTAGTTGGCCAGAAGAATCGCGTGGTGGTTGCCCAGGGGGTTCTGGGTGTGGACCGGGGCCAGGAAATCGCAGGGGATGAGGCGCGTGCCCTGGTGGATCAGCTGATAGAAGGCGTGCTGTCCGTTGGTGCCGGGTTCGCCCCAAATCACGGGACCGGTGGAGTAGTCCTCGATGCGCTCACCCTCGCGGGTGACGCCCTTGCCGTTCGACTCCATGTCGCCCTGCTGAAAGTACGCGGCGAAGCGGTGGAGGTACTGATCGTAGGGCAGGATGGCGTGCGTCTCCGCGCCCAGGAAGTTTTGATTCCAGACGCCGAGCAGGCCGAGGATGACCGGGATGTTCTTCTCGAAGGCCGTGCCCCGGAAGTGCTCGTCCATCTCGTGAGCGCCCGCGAGCATCTCCTCGAAGTGGTCCATACCGATGACCAGCACGATCGAGAGCCCAATCGCTGACCACAGGGAGTAGCGACCTCCGACCCAATCCCAGAACTCGAACATGTTCTTCGGGTCGATGCCGAACTCGGCGACGCCCTCGGCGTTGGTGGAGAGCGCCACGAAGTGCTTGGCCACGGCCGACTCGTCCCCGAGACGTTCGAGCAGCCAGGCACGCGCCGAGCGTGCGTTGGTCATCGTCTCCTGGGTGGTGAAGGTCTTGGAGGCGACACAGAAGAGCGTGCTCTCGGGATCGACGCACTTCAGCGTCTCCACCATCTGGGTGCCGTCGACGTTCGAGACGAAGTGGGCGTCGAGTCCCTCTTGCCAATACGGGCGCAGCGCTTCCGTGACCATGACCGGACCAAGGTCCGAGCCGCCGATGCCGATATTGACGATGTCCGTGATCGCCTTGCCCGTGTGACCGCGCCACGCGCCCGAGCGCACGGCGTCACTGAACTCACGCATGTGTGCGAGCACGCGCAGCACGCCCGGCATCACGTCCTCGCCGTCCTCCAGGATCGGACGCCCGCCGCGGTTGCGCAGGGCGACGTGCAGCACGGCGCGACCCTCGGTGCCGTTGAGCTTGGCGCCGAGCCACATCTGCTCGGTCCAGTGCCGGATGCCACTTTGCTCCGCGAGATCGACGAGCAGGCGCAGAGTCTCGTCCGTGACGCGGTTCTTCGAGTAGTCGAAGAGCAGGTCTCCCCTATCGGGCGCCTCGAAGGTCAGCGACATGCGCGCAAAGCGCTTCGGGTCCTCGGCGAAGAGGTCCCGGATGTGGACGTCGGCCATCTGCTCGGCGTGGACGGCGAGCTTCTTCCAGGCCGGTGAGGAGGTGAGCTTGGACATGGCGCGCAGCTTCGCCCAGAACGACGCCGCGCGACAAGGGAGCGCCACGCATCCTCACATCTCGATCTGGGATCCGATCTCCATCACTCTTCGCGTGGGGATGCTGAAGAACGTGGTCGGCCGAGCGGCGTTGCGGGCGAGGAACGCGAAGAGCAGCGTGCGCCAACGAAACATCCCGTCGTGGCCCTCCGAGAGCAGGGCTTCATTTCCCCCTCCATGCTCGATCTTGATGAGGTTGGCGCCAAAGAAGGCGAGGTCGACCATCAGCAGGAGCAGGGTCAGGGTCAGACCGACGCAGGCGAACGGGTTCCAGCCCCAGCGATGACGCGCGACGATGTAGGCGAGCAGGGTCGTGAACACCATGGTGGTGCTCACCGCGATGCCGTAGGCCGCCGCCAGATTCGACGAGGAACCAAAGCCAATTACCAGCCCGATCGTGGCCAGCATCAGTATTCAGTTGATCGTCGGCACATAGATCTGACCGATCTGTTCAGCCGACGTGTGTTGAATGCGCATGCGCGGCCAGTAGCCCAGCATCGTCGCTTGCCGGGTCAGGGACAAGGCGCCGGAGATCACGGCTTGTGACGCGATCACGGTGGCGCAGGTGGAGAGGACCAGCCGTGGGAGCTGCACCCCTGAGGGCGCCATGAGAAAGAACGGGCTCGCGGTCGCCGCGGGTTGGGAGAGGAGGAGCGCGCCCTGCCCAAAGTAGTTGAGGAGCAGCGCGGCAGCACGATGGCGAACCAGGTGAGTCGAATGGGGCGTGCGCCGAAGTGACCCATGTCGGCGTAGAGAGCTTCGCCCCTGTCACCACCAGCAAGACCGCACCGAGGACGAGGAAGCCGTGGACCCGGTCGTGGAGGAGGAAGGTCACCGCATGCCAGGGTCCGATCCCGGTCAGCACCACGGGATTGGCCACGACTTGCCGCGCTCCGAGCAGCGCGATGACGACGAACCAGACCAGCGTGACGGGCCCGAACACCGCACCCACGCCGGCGGTCCCGCGCCGCTGCAGCAGGAAGATCCCGATCAGGATGAGGATCGTGAGCGGAACCACGAAGTCCCCGAGTGAAGGTGCCGAGACGACCAACTCTTCCATCGCACCGAGCACTCAGATCGCCGGAGTGATCATGCCGTCGCCGTAGAGCAGCGCGGCCCCGAACGGGCCCACCATCACCACCCATCACCACCAACAGGCTCAGCCATGGGCGCCCCTTGATGCTGCGTGAAGCCAGCGCCATCAGCGCGAGCACGCCGCCTTCGCCACGATTGTCGGCCCTCATCACGTAGACGAGATACTTGAGTGAGATCACGATCGTGAGCGACCAGAACACGAGGGACAGCACGCCCAGGATGTTCTCACTCGTGACGGGCACACCGTGGACGCCGTGGAAGCACGCCCGGATCGCATAGAGCGGGCTCGTCCCGATGTCGCCGTAGACGACGCCGAGCGAAGCCAGGCTCAGGGTCAGAAGATGCCTGCCCCGGAGTGGGTTCGTGGACGCCTCCGGGTCTGTGGGCATAGGTGCGGACATCGAGCCTCTCGCTTTTGCGACAACCTGTCTGCGACCCGGGTGCCGCGTCCCGTCGTCGACAAGGAGCCCCGCTCGCCGTCTCGAGGCGCTTCGAGTCGGCCGCCCTCACCACCAGGGCGTGGGGCCGTCGAGCTGCCTGGGTTCGAACACCTGGCCGAGGCGAGGCGTGATCACGCGCTGGCTCTGCTCGGTCGCCAAGCGCACCAACGTCTCCGCGGGCTCGTCCCAAGCATGGAGGGCCAGGTTGAACGTGCCCCAATGCACGGGCATGAACGTGCCGCCACCCAGCATGCGCAGAGCCTTCAGCGCGTTCTCCGGACCGAGGTGGATGTCACCCCAGCTCTCGTGAAAGGCGCCGACCTCCAGCATCACCAGATCGAAGGGACCGTGCTCCGCGCCAATGGTCAGAAACTCGTCCATCAGGCCCGTGTCTCCGGAGAAGAAGAGCTTGCGCCGCTCGCTCTGGATCACCCACGACGACCACAGCGTCTGGTTGCGATCCGTCGGGCTACGTCCGGAGAAGTGCTGCGCCGGCGTGGCCGTGCAGCGAAGACCACCGACATCGGTCTGTTCGCCCCAGTCGAGCTCGTGAATCCGAGACGGATCCACCCCCATGGCCTCGAGGCGAGCACCGACGCCAAGGGAGGTGACGATGGGCATCTCCATGCGCGCCAGCGCCAACATGGTCGACCGACACATGTGGTCGTAGTGGTCGTGTGAGAGCAGCACGGCGTCGATGGGCGGCAGCTCGTCGAGCTTGGCGGGCACGGGGTGGAAGCGCTTGGGCCCGGCGAAGCTCAAAGGCGACGCGCGCTCGCCGAAGACGGGGTCCGTCAGCAGCGTGTAACCGTCGATCTCGAGCAGCACGGTGGAGTGCCCTAGCCAGGTCATCCGCAGGCCCGAGCTGACCTTCTTGCGCCAAGCCTCGTGGGGTCGGTCGAGGGGCAGCGGCCCGCTCGGCTCACGCCTCTCGCCGCCCAAGAAGTACTCGCCGAAGAGCGGCAGCGGGTTGCCCTTCAGCCCCACGCCCTTCCCGCTCGGGTTCTTGAAGACCGAGCCGTCGAACTGCTGCGACGCCCGTACACGCTCCAGCCTCAGCCCGCCGTACGCGGTCTCGATGCGCCCCATGCCATCGCCCTTTCCTCGCGCTGTGCGAGGCGCACTGCATAGCTCAGAACGCGCGCAGCCGCCCGAGCTCGGGCGGAAGCGCGCAGACCGACGCCGTCACGAGCAGGGCCGAGGCGCTACTCCGTCAGCTCGAACTCGGTGGCCGAGATCTCCTCGTCCTCGGCGTTGTAGACCACGCAGCGGTAGCGACCCGCAGCACGCTGCGTGCCGGTGCGCGCGACGACGCGGTAGTGGACGCGGGCTGGAATCTCGAGCGTGACGCCGCCATGACTCGCCGGACCGCCGACGCGCTCCCAGGCGACGCGAATGCTCGTGGCCGTCCGATCGGGATTCGCGATGCGCACCGTCGCGTAGATGCGACCGTCCGCGCGCGAGAAGGTCGTCCCGGGATCCACGGGGTCGTGATTCTCGATCGACTTCGACAGCACCAGCTCCGTCACGGAGAAGCCCGCGGCGGCCTCCTCCTGCGCGGAGGCCGAGTCGAACATTTGAGAGCCGCTTGCCAGGGCGAACAAACCGCTGAGCGCCAGCGTGAGCGCCATCCTCTTCTTCATACGTACCCCACCTTCTAGACCGGCCCCCCACGGGCCAGCCACGAGCATACCGCAATCGCTCGAATCGATCTGGCGCAAGCCCTGGACGAGACGTTCGCGGTGCTCTCGCCGCTCGCGGCGGTCGAGCGTGTGATCATCCCAGCGGCGCGTGAGATTGGCGAACGCTGGGCCACGGGAGAAATCACGGTCGCCGGAGAGCACCTCGTGAGCGAGGAGCTGACCCTTCGACTGCACCGACTCCTCAGCGCCGCGGGCTCCCATCACGGCACCACAGCACCCGTCGGGTGCGCGGGGCTTGTCGGCGAGCACCACGTGCTGGGGCTCTTGATCGCTACCTGGCGTTGGCGTCCGCCTCCACTCCCGTCGTCTACCTCGGAGCCGACGTGCCCATCGCTGATCTGGACCTGGCCCTCGGTAAGGTCTCCCCGCGTGCCCTGTGCCTCCCGGTGATGCAGCAGAAGACCTTGGACGATGCGGAGCCGGAACTCGTGCGTCTGGCGAATCGATGGAGCGACACCGTGACCCTCTACGTCGGGGGTCTCGGAGCGGACGGGGAGCACGACGCGCTCGCTCGCGCCCCAACCGTCACCGGTCCCGATGGCACCACGGGAGCCGGCGCGGCCGACATCCTCATGACCGACATCAACGTTACGAACGGCGTGATTCACGTCGTTGGTGAAGTCCTCCTCCTCCTCCTCCTCCTCCTGAAAGCAAGACCCGTCCTACCCCCCAGCCCCCAGCAGGTCCGGCGTTCGCTGCATCCGTCGGGGCTCCTTCTTGCGCGAACACGAGTGCCTGCCCATGAGGCTTGGATTATCCCATACGAGAGACGGTCTTTCCACATTGGCACGGCTAATCACGCTGATGGAACCGCACTAGGTTCCTTGCATCGCTTCCAACCAAGGAGAACGAACATGGAAACCAAGCTCTGGAACATCGACACCACCCACTCGGGCATCAGCTTCTCGGTCCGCCACATGGTCTTCGCCAAGGTGCGCGGCCGCTTCGGCGAATGGAGCGGCAGCGTGCGCCTCGACCCGAGCGACCTGACGAGCTCCAGCGTCGAGGCGACGATCGACGCCGCCAGCATCGACACCGGCGTCGCCGACCGTGACAACCACCTGCGCTCGGCCGACTTCTTCGACGTGGAGCAGTTCCCGAAGCTCACGTTCGCGAGCAAGAAGGTGGAGAAGGTCGACGACGAGCACTATCGCCTGCTCGGGGATCTCACCATCCGCGACACCACGCGCGAGGTCACCATCGAGGTCGAGTACGCGGGCCAGGCCAAGGACCCGTGGGGCAACACCCGCGCCGCCTTCAACGCGAAGACCTCGCTCACCCGATCCGACTTCGGTCTAACCTGGAATCAGGTGCTCGAGGCGGGTGGCGTTCTCGTCGGCGAGCGCATCGACATCGAGGTCGAGGTGCAGGCCGTGGCGCCGGCCGCGGAACAGGCGGCCTGAGTCCGCACCCGCGCCCTCTCGACGAACCACAGTGACCAGCCGCCGCGACATCCTGCGCTCCCTGGCTGCCGGAGCCGCCCTACTCCCACTGGGATGCAGGGGCTCCGGCGCCGGACGGCGCGCTGCTAGAAAGACCTCCATGACGTCCACCCACCCACAGTCCGCCGAGCGCATGCCCGTCCTCTTCGTCGGACACGGTTCGCCCATGAACGCCATCGAGGACAATCGCTTCAGCCGCGGCTTCGCGGAGCTGGGAGAGCTCGTGCCTCGACCGTCGGCGATCCTCGCCGTGTCGGCCCACTGGTTCGTGCCCGGCACCTTCCTCACGGGTGATCTCCACCCGAAGACCATCCACGACTTCGGCGGCTTCCCGCGCGCGCTCTACGAGGTCGAGTATCCCGCGCCGGGCAAGCGCGATCTGGCGCAGCAGGTGCGCGACGCGAGCGGCGAGCACGCGAGCCTCGCGAGCGACTGGGGCCTCGACCACGGCACCTGGAGCGTGCTCGTGCACATGTTTCCCGAAGCGGACATCCCCGTCGTCCAGCTCAGCGTCGACCGTCGACTCGAGCCACGACAGCACCACGAGCTCGGCCGCGCACTGACCGAGCTGCGCCACCAGGGCGTCTTGATCCTCGCCAGCGGCAACGTCGTCCACAACCTGCGTGATGCGATCCAGCACATGCACACGGGCTCGCGTGAGACGCCCGCCTGGGCCACTCGATTCGACGCCGACGTCGCCCAGGCGCTGACGCAGCACGACACGAACGCATTGCTCGAGATGTGGCCCGGCCACGACGACGCGCGGCTCGCCCACCCCTCCCCCGACCACTGGCTTCCCTTGCTCTACGCCCTCGGCGCCTCGGACGCGTCCGACCGCGTGCGCTTCCCGACCGAAGGCTTCGACGTCGGCTCCATCTCCATGAGGAACATCCTGTTCGGCTGAAAGAGGTACGACCATGATCACGCTACGCGGATCCGAAGAGCGAGGCCACGCGCGCCACGGCTGGCTCGACACGCACCACACCTTCTCCTTCGCGGACTACTACGACCCGGACCACATGGGCTTCCGCGCGCTGCGCGTCCTCAACGACGACCGCGTGGTCGCCGGCGCTGGCTTCCCGCGTCACCCGCACCGCGACATGGAGATCGTCACCGTTGTGCTCGACGGCGCGCTCGAGCACAAAGACAGCATGGGCCATGGGTCGATCATCCGCCCGGGCGAGGTGCAGCGCATGAGCGCCGGCACAGGCGTCACCCACAGCGAATACAACCACTCCAAGAGCGAGCCCGTGCGCTTCCTGCAGATCTGGATCGTTCCCGAGCAGCGCGGTCTCGAGCCCAGCTACGAGCAGCGAGCCTTCGCCACCGAGGAGCGCCAGGGCAAGCTGAGGTTGGTGGCGTCGCCGGACGCCAGCGACGACGCGGTCACCATCCATCAGGACGTGCGGCTCTACTCGGCCTTGCTGAGCGCCGGCGAGAAGGTCTCACACTCACTCGACCACGCGCGACATGCCTGGCTGCAAGTCGCCAAGGGCCGCGTGCGTCTCGGGGAACACGAACTGAGCGAGGGCGATGGAGCCGCTGTGAGCGAGGCTGCGTCGATCGAAATCGAAGGCCTGGAAGATGCCGAGATCTTGCTCTTCGACCTGAACTGACCAAGGAGAGACGCGTGAAGAAGCCTGCCGCGACAGACCACGAAGTCCACGAACTCATCCGCGACCGCTGGAGCCCACGCGCGTTCTCCAGCGAGCCCGTGAGCGACGCCGACCTGCACTCGATGCTGGAGGCGGCGCGCTGGGCGGCGTCCTGCTTCAACGAGCAGCCGTGGCGCTTCCTGGTCGCCAGGCGCGACGACGAAGCCGAGTTCGCGCGGCTCCTCTCCTGCCTCGTGGCGAGCAACCGGAGCTGGGCCAAGGGCGCGAGCGCGCTGCTGCTCACGGTCGCGAGCACGAAGCTCGCGCACAACGACCAACCGAATCGGCACGCGCTGCACGACGTCGGACTCGCCACGGCGCAGCTCAGCCTGCAGGCGACGGCGCTCGGTCTTGTCGTCCATCCCATGGCCGGCTTCTCCGCCGAGCGAGCGCGCGAGCTGTACGCCATCCCCGAGGACTTCGAGTGCGTCGCCGCCATCGCCCTGGGCCACCCGGCCGATCTCTCGGAGCTGTCGGAGGACGTGCGCATGCGCGAGATGGCCGAACGACTGCGTCGCCCCCAAGCCGAGTTCGCCTTCACCGGGACCTGGGGCGCGCCCCTGCCATGGGAGCTTCGACATGAGCGTCCAACCCAGAACTGGTCGATGGGACCGCGGATGTCTCGGTTGCCGTAGCTCGCGGCCTCCAAGAACGCCTGCATGCGTGCCTCGCCCACGCGCCGCGCCACATCTTGGAAGCAGGGCACACACGACTCACGCAGCGCTCCGGCGAGGTCGAGGTCTTGCTCCCAGGCCGGAAGTGCGCGCGGCGTTCCGTCCCAGCGCCACATGTGATGCTCGCCAGAGATCTCTCCGCTCTCGAGCCCGATCATCGCGTTGGCGATCTTGAACGTCGACTGCGGACGGAAGGGCTCTTCCGCCATGGCGGCGTCGGTCGCGCGCACGCAGCCGGTCGCCTCGTCGCGCAGGACGAACACACCCTCGAGGTCGTTGCGCGCGAAGACGTCACCCCCCATCGATCGCTCCCGAGCAAGGGTCCGCGGTGGGTGGGGTCGTCGACGCGGCTCGGGGCGGTCCGCACGCTGCGCCCACCAGCACGAGCAACGAAATCAGGAGCGGCCGCTTGTTCATCATGGTCGTCCCCTAGAGCACCGAACGGCCTGAAACCACCCAAATTCCGCGACGGGACAGCCGCCAGGCCCGGCCGGCCGCTCCTTCACGATGCTTCAGCATCGCCTCGTCGTGTCCGACGGCGCCCGACGGCCGTCGCGCTCCCGGCTTTCTGGGCTCGGAAGGCCGACCGGCGCTCTAGACGACGCGGCGCCGCGCCACGAGCACCCAGGCCCGGGCTTCGCTGTGACGCTCACGGTCGAAGCTCGTCGACGTGAGTTCGAGGATCTCGAAGTGAGGCTCGATGGCGGCGATGATCGCAGCAGCGCTTCGCCGAGGCGGCCCTGCGTCGCGCGGCGGACCGTCCGTGGAGCCGATCAGGCTGTGCCAGACACCCTCGGGCGCCAACAGCTCGCCCACCCGTGACGCGAAGCCTGCGCGCGCCTGCACATCGTCGAAGATGTGAAAGCAGCCACGGTCGTAGACGAACTCGTAGGGCGCGCGCGGCAAGTCGTCGGTCAGGAAATCGCCCGCGACCAGACCACAGCGTACGCCCAGCGTGGCCCTCTTGGCCTCCGCGCTCGCGATCGCCGTCGGCGACAGATCCATCCCGGTGACGTCGAAGCCCTGCTGCGCCAACCAGATGGCGTTGGTGCCCGTGCCGCAGCCGATCTCCAGCGCCCGACACGGAGCCAGATCATGATGCTCGATCACGCCGCGCAAGTGCCCGTCGGGCTCGCCCGTGTCCCAGGGCAGGTCACCGTCCGTGTAGCGCTGCTCCCAGCTCGCCCGATCGAGTGGTCGCTCTCCGTGAGTCGTCATCGGTAGTTCCTCCGCCGAGCCCAGCGGCTCTCGCCCACTGACTCGATGGAGTCGCTCTACCAGAGCATGTCCCCCGTGCGCGAATCCGTCCGCGCCGCAGAGGCGTCGACCCAGTCCGACCTCAATCCTGACCCGAGGAGAGCGGGGTGCAGCGCAGACCGATACCGCGCACGCGACCCTCGCCGTGGTGCACGCGGAAGCCCGTGGCCACGGTCTCGTCAGGACAACTCTGGGGCGTGTGCCACTGCTCGCATCCGACCGTGACCATCTGCTCCACCGCCCCCGTGCGCTCCAGTTGACCGCCGCCCTCGTAGCGCTCCGTGAAGAGCCGAATGCCACGCACCGTCGCGTGCGCGGAGTCCACGCCCTGCTGCGTGCACACGCTGATGCCCGTCACGTAGTCGTAGGATGACGTGACACGCACGTCCTCGTGGGGCAGCTGCTCGAGCCTCGGCGGCGTGGCGGCGCCGCACTCTCCATCGACGAAGTGCGGCCCCTCGAGCATGGGGAACTCCTCGTGGCCGACGGTCGGCGTCTCGGAAGGAGGCGCCTCGCCGCGAATGCCGATCTCCCGAGCACAGGGGAAGAGGCCACAGGCTCCGTCGCCGTTGGCCGGGGCGAAGGTCGCCCTCAGCCCGATCACGGCGCGGCCATAGGTGTGTCCATCGCGCTCCTCGGGCGGGAGCACCACGTCCGTCACCTCACCCGTGAAGCCCGAGATCCCCGTCCAGGTGTGTCCCCCACGTCTCAGCCGCTGGGCGTCGGCCGGCGAGCCCATGACGATGACGAGCGCGAGCAATGTGACCATCCCCCCCAGGGACAGCGCCACGCGGATCCAAGTACCCTTTGTCATTGTCTATCCTTGCCCGACGACCCCCACGCCAAGCGCGGCGCGCCGCCGACCTCGATGCCCATCGCGGTGGTTCAGACTCCATCGACACCAGATCACCCCCCCGGATGATCTCGACCCACCCGACACGTGTTCATGTTCAGGCTAGGCCTCGGCGCGACCCATGTCCAAGGGGGGTCATGCCGATTTCAAACGCGATATCGCTGAATGGTGACCGTGGATAATGTCGCGTGTTCGTTGATTCCCATCAACTCGACGACGCATGCAAAGGGCTTCTGCGCGCGATGGAGGCCCTCACCGCGCTCCCGCCCCGTCGCTCCCTCGGCGAGATCGCTCACCCCTGGCGCCGCGTGAGCTCGTCCAAAGCGCGGCGCAGCGTCATGTGCTCGCCCTCGTCCAGCCCCGCGCGCGCAGCCTGGCGGGCTTCCTCGTCGTCGCCGAGGGCGCGCAAGCAGGTGACACGACCGAGCCACGCGAGCTTGCGCACGCTGCCGTCGCCCAGCGGGCGGGGCAGTTCCACGCCGCGTTCTTGCTCACCCGCCACCAGCGCAGCCTGACCCTCCGCACAGAGATAGGACTCGAAGCCGAGCTCGAAACTGGTGGCGGACTCGTCCTCCAGGAAACGCAGCACCTCGTCCCGGCTCTCGAAGGTGAGTCGCCGCTCGCCCCCGTCGTTTCCCTCATAGAAGCGGTAAGCGCCGGTGGACTCGCGGGTGAATACGAGCATGCCCTCTTTGCCCGAGTAACCGACACTGTAGCCTGCGTCGATCGCTGCCACGAGCACCCCTGCTTGGTCCTTTCGCATACTGCTCTCTACCACAGCGCAGGCTCACCGCGCCTCGCACTTCGTCGACGTCGGCCCGCCGGGTTTCCTCGCGGCTCCGAAGGGCTTAGACCGACACCACCGTCATCCATTTGCCTCCACGGAGAAGCTCCATGTCCACGCTCAACCACCAGTTCCGGCTCGCGAGCCGTCCCGTAGGCGCCATCAAGCGCAGCGACTTCGAGTTCGCCGGGGAGGACCTGCGCGAGCCGAGCGATGGCGAAGTGCAGGCGAAGGTCCTGTACCTGTCACTCGACCCGGCCATGCGTGGCTGGATGAACGCGAGCAAGGAGTCCTACATACCGCCCGTGGGCATCGGCGAGGTGATGCGCGCGCTCGGGCTGGGCCGGGTGACGGCGTCGCACGACCCGAACTTCAAGCTGGGCGACCACGTCACCGGCGTGATGGGCATTCAAGAATACGCGACCGTGAAGGGACAGACCCTGACCAAGGTCGACCCGAAGCTGGCACCGCTGCCGCTCTACCTCGGCACGCTGGGCATGCCGGGCCTCACCGCGTACTTCGGCGTGATCGACGAGGGCCAGGTGAAGGAGGGCGACACCGTCGTCGTCTCGGGCGCGGCTGGCGCGGTGGGCGCCGTCGTGGGGCAGCTGGCTAAGATCAAAGGCGCACGCGTGATCGGCATCGCGGGTGGCGCCGAGAAGTGCCGCTACCTGGTCGATGACCTCGGCTTCGACGCGGCCATCGACTACAAGAATGACGACCTCCACGCCACGCTGAAGGAGCACGCGCCCAAGGGCGTGGACCTCTACTTCGACAACGTCGGCGGCGAGATCCTCGACACCGTGTTGATGCACCTCGCGCTCCACGCGCGCATCGTCATCTGCGGCGCCATCTCGCAGTACAACAACGACGGCGCCTTCAAGGGTCCGTCGAACTACATGGCGCTGCTGGTCAAGCGCGCCACCATGAAGGGCTTTCTGGTGGCCGACTACTACCCACGCGCGAAGGAGGCGGTGACGGCCATGACCGGCTTCATCAAAGCCGGAAGACTGAAGACCCGCGAGGAGGTCGTGCAGGGCCTCGAGACCTTCCCCGAGACCTTCAACCGCCTGTTCAGCGGCGAGAAGCTGGGCAAGCTGGTGCTGCAGGTCGCCGCCGAGTGACGGAGAATTCGACCGCACGCAGCAGCTAGCGCGGAACTAGCGCGCAACCATCCGCTGGGATTCGTTGCCCCGCGCCTTCGGGCTCTTTCGAATCGCCGCCTCGAGCGTCAGCGCTTCGTCGGACTCGGCCGCGTGGATCACACCGCTCGTCCGGCAGGACAGGCTGACACCACTGCTCGGCTTCACCCGAGAGGAGTTCCGGAACTTCTCCCGGGTCAGGCGGGGCCGGTACTCTCCCCTGATCGACGCAATCTTGGGTGCGACGTCGAACTCCTGCAGCATCAGCACGCAGTCCACCTTGGCCTTGACGGGCTCGAGCGCGCGCATCCACTCCGCGTACCAGGCTTCGCAGTCGTCCTTCGTCTCGATGCGCCAGCGGGGTGTGGCGATCACGTTCCGGTGTTCGAGGTCGAATCGAATTCCTCATCGACCACGAGGTGCTCGAGCGGGGGGCGGTCACGGACAAGCGCAGGGGGGTCCGTGGTTCGACTCGAGCGAGGGCTCATCCGGTCCCAGGCGGTGGTCGACGCTTCCTCGGGGTCCGTACCCGGCCACAGCAACGCCACGCGCTCCTCGGGCATGGACTCCGCGAGCACGCGCGCCAGGAATCCGGACTCCGCGAAGACCATGACGTGGTCGCCCACGAGGCGGAACTCGAGATCGGCGCACGTCCCGCCCAAGGCGACCACATGCAGGCCCGGCGACCACCGTCGGGTCAAGAGGAGCAGTGGTTCTCATCCTCACGCTGCCGAATCTACCCGGCGGGCCGCGGCCCCACGGATTCGTGTTCAAGCGCTCGGCGGCGCCGTAGACTGCGCGCGGAGGTAGCGTGTGGCACATCGCGAACACTTGGTCACCATCGGCACCGTCCCCAAGGACATCGAAGCCTTCGTGGCGTTGCGGGACAGCATCGCGCACACGCCCGAGGGCGGCGCGGCAGCGTTCGTGCTGGCGCTGTTGATGTACGCGGACGATCCCGCGCTGGGTACGGCGGCGCTCACCGTGGCCATCGACCGCGAGCAACTGAGCGAAGGCATGGAGGGCTACAAGGGCATGCAACCCGGACGCTCCGAGATGCGGGCCTTCGCCGAGCGCAACCGGCCCAAGCCCTACCTCGCGCGCAGCTATGTGGTGGGCACGCAGCCGGAGCAGGGCTACGCGCTGCCCACCGGGCCACTCACCGTGCGCGTGCGCGACCAACAGGTGCCCGGCGAGACCGTGGGCGACACCGCCAAGCGCTTCGTGCACTCGACCGGCGCCGACAGCCCACGCCCGATCGCGCTGCGAAAGAACAACCGAGGCCTGTACAAGGCCACGAGCTGGCACTCCCTGCAGGTGGGCGTCCGCCCGCCCGTGCAGACCGTGGACGACGACTTGTAGGCGCCGGGAGCAGCGTCACCAGGGACGCTCCTCGTCACTTGCGTCATCTCCGGATGCCGGCTCGGCCGTCCTACCCACGCCGAAGACACACAAGTAGTCTCCGCGTCGTGGTCGTCGAGGTCATGGGCGCGCGGCGCATCGCCATTATCGGCAATTCGGGATCCGGCAAGTCCACACTCGCGCGGAGGCTTGCTGCGGAGCATGGCCTCGAGCATCTCGATCTCGACGGGCTCGCGTGGCAGGACACCAAGCCGCCAGAGCGTGTTCCCTTGGACATCGCGCGGCGAGAGCTCGACTCCTTCACGAGCCGACGCCCCGAGTGGGTCGTGGAGCGTTGCTATGCCGATCTCATCGAGCTCGCGTGAACAGCCCGAGCGCAGCGGCCGGATCGGCGGGACCGCCGTGCCCGTGGAGCCGCAGCACGCCGAGCTCAGCACAGGAGGCGACGTCGCTCAGCTCGCAACCACGCGCGAAGAGCGTCGCAGCCCGCGCCGGGTCTTCGGCCGCAGCCAATCCGCCGTTCGCCCACACGCCGAGCATCCGGCAGACGTAGGGATGTCCGAGCTGGCAGGCCTTGGGTCCGAAGGTCGCCGCGCGTACGCGATCACGCGGCACGCCGTCCCCGTTCCCATGGAGCTGGAAGAGACCCGCGCATCCGGCGGACACGTCGGCCTCGCACGAACTTTCGAAGAGCGGCTGCGCACGCGCGAAGTCATGCGCGCGGTAAGCGACCCAGCCTTGTTCGGCGACAGCGGCCGGAACCTGGGCGGCGGCGCCCGCAGGCAGCATCAGAGCGAAGGCGAAGGAGAACGCAGTGCGACGCATGAGCGAACGATACCAGCGCGCTCCGACCTGCTCCAGACGGAACACTTCATCCTCCATTGAGAAGGACGAGGCCGACGCCGAACGCGTGACCGGATGCGTACCGAGAAGAACGTTTGACCCTGTCAATCACGTCATTGAATAAGTCGTCGGACTCTGTGTCGTACCCGCCGGGTGACCTGAGCCACATGCCCTCCCATCTGTCGGGCTGGCTCGAGGCTCGTGCGCGGTACTCGCCACCGAGCAGTTCCCGCGTGAGGTAGCCGTAGACTCGTGAGCACGCAGGAGATGTCTGGCTCTGCTTGGGCGATCCGACGTGGCTTCGCGCAGGGCTGGACACGCCCAACGTCGAGGCGGAAGAACCCGAACAGGCCCGCCCCATTCACCCCGTGGCACCAGAGAACCTCTATGTCCGGAGCAAGCATGTCCCATTTTCCCCGTCGTCAGCTCGGCACCACCGGTGTTCAGATCTCCCCCATCGGACTCGGCTGCATGGGCATGTCCGATTTCTACGGCGAGTCCGATGACGCCACGAGCAAGGCTCTCTTGCACCACGCCCTCGACAGCGGCGTGAACTTCTTCGACACGGCCGACATGTACGGCCCGTGGAAGAACGAGCGACTCGTCGGCGACGCCCTGCGCGCTCGCCGCGACAAGGCCGTGCTCGCCACCAAGTTCGCCGTCATGCGCGACGAGACTGGCGCGCCGTGCATCCCATCAGCGCGCTGCAGACCGAGTTCTCCCTCGGTCGCGTGAGCCGGAGGCCGAGCTGCCGGACACCTGCCGCGAGCTCGGCATCAGCTTCGTCGCCTACTCCCCGCTGGGTCGCGGCTTCTTGACCGGCGCCATCAAGTCACCCGACGACTTCGCGCCCGACGACTACCGAAGGAACAGCCCGCGCTTCATGGGCGAGAACTTCCAGAAGAACCTCGAGCTGGTCGAGACCGTGCGCGCGATGGCCACGGACAAGGGCATCACACCCGCGCAGGTCGCCTTGGCGTGGCTGCTCCATCAAGGAGAGCATGTCGTCTGCATTCCCGGCACACGGAAGCAGTCGCGCTTCGACGAGAACCAGGCCGCCAACGATGGCGACCTTGTTCTGATCGGCCATGCGATAGAGGCGATAGCCACTGCAGAACTGGAGGAAAGTGCCCGAGCGGTTCTCGGAGCCGGCTTCGCCTTCGACGCCGAGACGAGGAGGAATGAGACGGTTCACGAAAAGAGAAGCAAGCCACCTTCAGCGCGCGGCGGGCACCCCGTACGTCTTCAGCCGGCGCCACAATGTGTTTGCGCTGATGCCAAGCGCCTGGGCAGTTGCGGCTCGATTGCCCCGAAGTCGCTCCAGGGTCGCAAGAATGTGGCGACGCTCCACCTCCGCGAGGGGGAGCGACTCAGCGTCACCGGACCCACTCGACCCAGCCGCGGGAGAACGCACCTCGAGGGGCAGATCCCCCAGTTCAATCTTGGGCTGTCCCTCCGCGAGCACGACAGCGCGTTCGATCGCATTCTCGAGTTCTCGCACGTTGCCCGGCCAAGAGTAGGCATGGAGGGCATCGAGGACGTCGCTGGACAGCGCGCATGGCCCACAAGAGTTCTGCCGGCACGTCTTCGCGATGAATAGACGGGCGAGGGGCAGGATATCGTCGCGCCGTTCACGGAGCGGCGGAAGCTCGAGCGGAATGACCCGGAGACGATAGAAGAGGTCTTTCCGAAATCCTCCGGCTTCAACAAGCGCCTCGAGGTCGCGGTTGGTGGCCGTCACGACCCGAACATCGACAGCCACGTCCTTCGTGGAGCCCACGGGACGAACCGTGTGCTCTTGCAATGCGCGGAGCAGCTTCACCTGCATCGAGAGCGACATCTCCCCGATCTCGTCGAGGAACAACGTGCCGTCAGATGCGGCTTCGAACAGCCCCTGTTTGTCCGCCGTCGCCCCGGTGAAGGCGCCCTTCTTGTGGCCGAAGAGCTCGCTTTCGAGCAACGACTCCGGCAGCGCCGCGCAGTTCACTCCGATGAACGGACGCTTGGTTCGACGGGAATGCAGGTGGATGAACCGGGCCACACGCTCCTTCCCGGTCCCGCTCTCACCCGTGATGAGGACCGTGGAGTCTGTCACCGCGGCTCGGTTGGCCAGCTCGAGCACTCGGCCCATGCTCACGCTCTTGGCTACCAGCTCGTGTTCGTTCGTCATGCGAAAATGGAGTGTAGCATGCCTCCAAAACGGAGGCATCGTCACGGCGCGCTCGCCGACATACGGCACAACAATCTGAAATTACGCTGTTTTCCATGCAGTGCTCAAGTCGGCACGAATGATGCTGTTGTTAGCTGCATGGACACCAACGTCGGCCCCGCATGCTCTCCAACGCTCCCCGCGCGGCCGACGGTCGGCTCCCCGAACGCTGTGAGCGCGCGAGGGACTGCTCTGGCGACCGCCGGGTCAGTTCTCTCGGCTTTCCTGGCATCAGCGTGCTGCGTGGGCCCGCTGATCTTCGCCCTTCTCGGACTCGGAGGAGGTGCCCTCCTCGTGAAGTTCGAGCCCTATCGCCCCTATTTCATCGCCATCACGTTCGCGCTGCTCGGCACCGGGTTCTACTTCACGTACCGCCGTCCTCGGCTCGCGTCGGCGACGGTCGGTGCTGACGGGGCCGCGTGTGACTGCCCTGCCCCTCGAACGAATCGGGCGGGGAGAATCATGCTCTGGGTCGCGACCGTGCTCGTCGTGGGCTTCCTCGTCTTCCCCTACCTGGTGCCTTACTTGTTCAGCTGAGGAGTATGCCATGAGCCATCGAAGAGAATGGACTTTGAGTGTCGAGGGCATGACCTGCGACCACTGCGCCACAACCATCGACGACGCCGTTCGCCGCGTCCCGGGGGTCGTCGAGAGCGCGACCGACCATGCCTCGAGAACCAGCCGGATCGTAGCGGAAGCCTATGTCGATGCGTCGACCCTCGCGGGCGCCATCGGCGGCAAGGGGTACAAGGTCGTCGGTCAGAAGGCGGTCGACCTGGCGTCCACGCGCTCGCGCAAGCACGACGAGGAGCTCGATCTGCTCATCGTCGGTGCCGGCTCGGCCGGTTTCGCTGCCGCGATCAGGGCGAGCGATCTCGGAGCACAGGTGGCGATCGTCGAGCGAGGGGCGCTCGGCGGTACGTGCGTCAATGTCGGTTGCGTCCCCTCGAAGACCCTGATCCGAGCCGCCGAGTCGCACCATCGCGCGGGCCATTGCGCCTTTGCCGGCATCCGCACGAAGAACGAGCCACCCGACTTTCGGACCGTCATCGAACAGAAGGCGAAGCTCGTCGCCGAGCTCCAGCAAGCCAAGTACAGGGATGTGCTCGCCGCCTATCCGAGCATTATGCTGATGCGGGGCGAAGCTCACTTCCGCGCGGATGGCACGGTGGAGGTCGACGGCAAGCCCGTCCGCGCGAAGAAGGTGCTCCTTTCCATGGGGGCGAGCCCCTGGGCGCCGCCAATCCCGGGGCTCTCGGACACGCGCTTTCTCACGAGCACGACGCTTATGGAGCTCGAGGACCTACCGAAGCACCTCATTGCGATCGGTGGCGGTGCCGTCGGCCTCGAGCTCGCTCAGGCCTTCGCACGCCTTGGCAGTCGTGTGACCGTGATCGAGGCGCTGCCGCAGATCGTTCCCGCCGAAGACCCCGAGGTGGGCGACGCGCTCGCGAGTTACTTGCGCGAAGAGGGGCTCGACTTGCGTACCGGCGCGCGCATCCTCGAGGTCTCCGGCGCTCCCGGTGCTCATCGCGTCGTGATCGAGGAGGCGACGGGTCGCCAGGTCATCGAAGGCGACCAATTGCTGGTGGCGACGGGGCGGCGACCGAACACACGCGGCATGGGACTCGAAGAAGCTGGCATCACGCTGGGCAAGAAGGGTGAAGTGCTCGTCAATGAGCACCTCAAGACCCACCTCTCTCACGTCTACGCGGCCGGCGACGTGATCGGGGATCCGGCCTTCGTCTACGTCGCGGCGTACGCGGGCAGCCTCGCGGCCGAGAACGCACTGAATGGCGACTCACGCACCTATGACCTGTCGGTCGTACCGCGCGTCACTTTTACCGACCCGGCCGTGGCCTCGGTCGGCCTCACCGAAGCCCAGGCGCGCGCGCGCGGCATCGCCACCGCGGTATCGACGCTGCCGATGGTCCACGTCCCCCGCGCCCTCGCGGCGCGTGACACGCGAGGGTTCATCAAGCTCGTCGCTGACGAAAAAACGGGGCTCTTGGTGGGCGCGCACATCCTGGCGCCTGAAGCCGGCGAGATGATCCAAGAAGCCGTGATGGCAATGCGCTTCGGTATCCGCACCGACGAGATCGCGTCGCTCATCCACCCGTACCTGACCAACGCCGAAGGGCTGAAGCTCGCCTGCCAGACGTTCAAGAAGGACGTGGCGAAGCTCTCGTGCTGCGCCGCCTAGCAACGGAAGGAAGACCTCAATGCGACAGTCACTAGCCTCACGAATGCTTCTGCTCGGCACGCTCTTCGCCATCCCCGCGCTCTCGGCGCTCAACGCCTCGCCGGCGAGCGCACAGGCGCCTGCCGCCGCAACCGTCGTCCTGCACGTCGACGGTATGCACTGCGCCACATGCCCGATCACGGTGCGCACCGTCCTGCGACGACTCGACGGCGTGAGCGAAGCGACCGTAAGCGCCGAGAACAAGACTGCACGCGTCACCTACGACCCCGCCCGCGTTACGCCTGAGCGCATGGCTCAAGCCGTCACGGACGCGGGCTACCCGGCCCGAGTGCAACCATGACAGTGCTCGCCGCGAGGGGCGCTGCGCTGGCTGCGGCCGCGCTCGGTCTCCTGTGGCCCCCGCCGGCGCTCGCGTGCGGAGGCGCGTGCGCGACCAACAGCCTTGTCGCACTCCCGTTCCTGGGTCGGCGTCGCAGGTCTGGTCGTCCTGAGCGGGCGCGTCGCGGGGTTCGTTCGAGGCCGCCGGTTCGCGCGCGCACTGGAGAGCACCTACCGTGAATAGGACAGCACTCATCGTGCTCGTCAGTGTTTTCGCTTCCCTGATGGCGGCATGTCAGCACGAGAAGCCGACGCCTTCGTCAACGCGTTCCGCGGCGAGCACAACGGCACCGGTCACCCCGGAAGCAGGAGAGCGCGACGTCGAGTTCATCGTTGAGGGCATGCACTGCGCGACGTGCCCCATCACTGTGCGCACGGCAGCGAAGTCCGTGCCGGGAGTCCTCGACGCACAGGTCACGACGGAGCCCGGTCGCGCCAGGATTCGATACCGCGCCTCGGAGACCGATCCGGCTCGCATCGCTGCGGCGATCACTGAATCTGGTTATCCGGCGCGCGAGGGCGCCAAGTAGCCGATCACACGACCGAGCGCCCACGGACCGTCACGAGCGCCGCCGCCTGCTCATCGCGAGCGGGGACCACTGCCGCGGCAATCGACCACCTGGCTCCGTGCTCCTCGAGAGTTCGCCGGCGCGAGGCCTTACGACGGGTCTCGCGAGGCTCATGCAGCTTCCTGTAACGGCATCGCTTCTCGATAGACCAGCATGAGCATCTGTCACGGTTCATCACCGAGGAGGAACAATTCATGGCGAATCTCAAGCTGCCGCTGATCGATCCCAAAACCGCCCCGGAAGCGGTGCGCACCACGCTGGCGGACGTGGAAAAGAAGTACGGCTTCGTCCCCAATCTGTACCGCGTGTTCGCACATGCCCCGATCGCCCTCGACTCCTACCTTGCTCTCAGCGACGCTTTCCAGCGCGGCACGCTCTCGCCGACCGAGCGCAACATCGTGCTGCTCGGCGTCAGCCGTGAGAATGGTTGCCAGTACTGCGTGGCCGTTCACAGCACCGTTGCGGACATGCAAAAAGATCCACCACACCACACCGATGCGATCCGCAACGATGTCCCGATCGACGATCGGAAGCTCGAGGCGCTGCGGCGTTTCACGCAGGCGGTCGTGCGTGAGCGCGGGAACCTCGACGCCGACCAAGTCCAGGCCTTCCTCGACGCAGGCTACCAGGCGAATCAGGTTCTCGAGGTTCTGGTCGGCGTCACCATGAAGACGCTGAGCAACTACACCAATCATCTCGCCGAGCCACCGCTCGACCAGGCGTTTGCTGGTCGCGCTTGGAAGCCCAAGGCGTAGATTCGACAGTCTGGAGGGATGATGGACTCCAAGGACCTTCCGCTTTGGCTGCGCAGGTGGTTTGTCGTGCACTTTGCCGTGGATCTCTTGGTTGCCGTCCCTCTCTTCTTGGCCGCGCGACGTGCTCGGGCTCCTCGGCTGGATCGAAGTGGACCCGGCCATGGCGCGGGTGGTGGCCGCCGCGCTGTTCGCCATCGGCATCCAGTCGCTCCTGTGTCGTAACGAGCCTCGACGCACTTTCCTCGCGATGCTGAATTTCAAGCTCATCTGGTCGGGCTTCGCCATCCTCGGGATCCTGGTCACGGTGCTTCAGGACGCCCCGCCCGTCGCATGGGGCTTCCTTGGAGTGTTCGTCGCCTTCTCCGCAGTCTGGTGGCGGTACTGGCTGCTTCTGCGCCGCTCGCCGGCATGAGCACCCAGCGGGTACGTGGGCCGTTGCCTGTCGCCGGAGCGCACTTCGCTCATCGACCGATCTGGACGGTCCCCGCGGGCGCTACCGGTGGCGCCCGGAGGTCAACAGGAAGGCCCAGTCGTTCTCGGTAGCTCTCCTCGCCGACGTGGTTGAGCTTCCAGTAGGCGAGGCGAGCTGTTTCGAGCAAACGCGCCTCCTCGCCATCGGATGTCGTCCAGCCAAGGATACGCCGGGAAGGCGAGCGCTCGACGTCGAAGGTCCGACGGTACCCTTCGCTGGTCAAGACCAAGCGCGTGACGGGCGTCCCATCACGCTCGGCTAGCTGGCGCTTCAGGGTAGCGGTGGCCGGAGCAGGAGCGACGTGTGCTCGGCGCAGTCGCCAGAGCGACGGGGCGAGTGAGCCGCTCCAGTCGCCACCGCCAGCGAAGGGCGCGTCGAGCTCCCGCAGCTGAATGAGCAACGCGTCCTCGTACAACGTCCCGTGCGGCGTCGAAACCCGCCGCGTCGCCTCCCCTTCGCTCGCGAAGTACGAGGCGATCTCCGTCGAGAAGGCTTCGCGCCCCGGCCAGACTGCCTGAAACACGTGTCCGCACCACTCCTGGGCGGTGAGCGTGATCTTGACGGGCGCGAACCGCGGGGCGGCACCTTCTCCCCACTCGTCGATGGGGGAAAGGACCGACGTCATGACCGAGTAGGGGTACACACGGGTACACACCCGCGAGGAACGTGAGATTCGCGTTGAGCTTGAGCACGTGGACGCACGCATCCGAGGGGGCGTAGTCGTCCTTAATGCGCGTTGTCCGGTTCATCGGCTCGGTGACGTTGAGGACCAGTTCCCCGGTGCGCAGCTCACCGTAGCGGGGCACGGTGACGCGGTAGCCGGAGAGCTCGGCGGTCTCATCGAACTGGAGAAGAATAGCCGCGACCGTCTCAGGCTGATCGAGGGCCGACTCGTCGATTAGGAGGATCCGCGCTCGGAGGTCGTCGCTCAGCGGGTGAGAGCCCAGTGGCGATAGCGTCGGCCTCTCGGACGACCAGGCCAGCTCACTCCAACAGGGCGAAGACGCGCCGTCGGATGCTGGGACCGTAGGGCCGGACGACCGTGACATGGCGCACCCAGTTGCTGTCGTGGTCGGCGGTGAATCGTTACACGGGCACGGCAGCACTTCACCCGTCGATCTAACGCCCGACGGTAGACGCGGGATCGGAGGAACGCGCCCTCGTCGCTCGGCGGACTCCCGTGTTTCAGAGATCGTCCGCCGCCGCGCGTGAGCCTGTAACGCTCGTCCGAACTCCGAGACCTTGCTCCATGGCCGCACATGAACCCCGAGGCGACCTCGGAAAGCAGAGTACTTCTCCGCACAAGCGCACGAGCGCCCGGGCTGTTTTCGCTGCCTCCATTTGCATCGGGATCGCTGCCTGTGCTGGCCCGGCGCGGGGCGAGCCCGCGGGCGACGCGGCTGGTGGCGATGTCTGCGCGCTGTTCGATCACCAGCACGCAGCCTGGAACGCGATCCTCGCCCGCTACGTCCGGGAGGGCGTCGTCGACTACGCCGGCCTCAAACGCTCTGGGCTCCCATCGCTCGACGGCTACCTGCGCTCGCTCGAGTCGGCTTGTCGCGGCCACTACGACTCGTGGACACGCGAACAGAAGCTGGCCTTTTGGGTCAACGCCTACAACGCATACACGGTGAAGCTGATCCTCAACCACTACCCCCTCAAGAGCATCCGCTCGATCGGCTTGCTGCCCGGGGCGGCGTTTCGCGAGAGCTTCATCCCTCTTCGGTCTCTACGCGGCAAGGTGCTCTCGCTCAACGACATCGAGCACGACATCCTCCGCAAGGAGTTTCGCGAGCCGCGCATCCACTTCGCCATCGTGTGCGCGTCGAAGAGTTGCCCCGAGCTTCGAAGCGAGGCGTACCGCGCGACGACGCTCGACTCTCAGCTCACCCAGGTGGCGCGCAGGTTCGTGTCGGACACCTCGAAGAATCGCTTCGACGCAGCCTCTCGAACGCTGCGTCTGTCCTCGATCTTCGACTGGTTCCGAGAGGACTTCGAGCGCTCGTCGCAGACCCTGCCGGCGTTTGTAGCGCGCTACGCGGAGCCCGCAACAGCGACCGCTCTGTCCTCCGGTGGAAACGTGCGCGTCGAGTTCCTCGACTACGACTGGTCTCTGAACGGGAGATGAGCATGTCCGCTGCAAATTCTGCCGCTCGGCTACTGCCGCTGTTCGACGAACACCCGTCCTTCGATCGGGAACTCGAGGAGCATGGCGCGTCGTCGCTTGTCCGGGGGCGAGTACGAACGCTCCAGGTCAACGTGGGCAAGCTGTGCAACATGGCGTGTCATCACTGTCACGTCGAGGCTGGGCCCAAGCGAACCGAGATCATGCCGCGGAACGTGGCCGATCGGCTCATCGAGCTGCTCGCCAAGAATCCCGAGGTGGAGGTCGTGGACTTCACCGGTGGAGCGCCCGAGCTCAACCCGCACTTTCGCAGGCTCGTCGAGGAGGCAAGGCGGCTTGGGAAACGCGCCATCGATCGCTGCAACCTGACCGTCTTGTTCGAGCCTGGCCTGTCCGCCTTGCCGGAGTTCCTCGCCGCCCATGAGGTCGAGATCGTCGCCAGTCTTCCGTGCTACAGCGCAGAGAACGTCGAGAAGCAGCGTGGGCGTGGCGCTTTCGACAAGAGCATCGAGGCGCTGCTTCTGCTCAACCGCTTGGGCTACGGCCGACCTGGGTCGCAGCTCAAGCTGAGTCTCGTCTACAACCCCGTGGGTGCGTCGCTCCCCCCCGCGCAGCCCAAGCTCGAGGCCAAGTACAAGGAGGAACTGGCGCGGCGCTTCGGGATCGACTTTCACGATCTTCTGACGATCACAAACATGCCGATCAACCGCTTCGCACACGCGCTCGAGCGCGCGAACGACCTCGAAGGGTACATGAGCCTGCTCGTGAACCACTTCAACGTGGGCACCGTGCCCGAGTTGATGTGCCGTTCGCTCGTGAGTGTGAGCTGGGACGGGCAGCTCTACGACTGCGATTTCAACCAGATGCTCGAGATCCCGCTCGGCGCCGGCGCCCGGACGATCTGGGACGTGGAGTCCCTGGTCGAGTTGGAACACGCGCGGGTCGCGACCGCGAGCCACTGCTTGGGCTGCACGGCGGGTGCGGGCTCGAGTTGCTCGGGGGCGCTTCGATGACCAAGGGCGTGCTCTTCCTCTGCACGGGCAACGCCTGCCGCAGTCAGATGGCTGAAGGCCTTGCGCGAGCGCTATTGCAGCCCGGCGTGCGCATCTTCAGTGCCGGCACGAACCCCAAGGGAGTGGACGCCCGCGCCGTGCAGGTGATGCACGAGCTCGGACTCGACATCACGGGGCACCGCTCGAAGGCCCTCGACGACGCGTCGGTGGGCGAGTTCGATCTTCTCATCACGTTGTGTGGCGACGCCGCGGAGCACTGCCCAAGCCTCTCGGGGAAGAAGCATGAGCACTGGCCCATTCCGGATCCCGCCCGCGCCGTGGGGACCGCAGAACGAGTGCTTGCTGAATTTCGGAGCGCTCGCGACGAGCTCGTGAAGCGCATCTCCGCGTTAGCCAGCAGACTCGCTCCGGAGCCAGCGCTCGGTGTCATAGGCGGCAGCGGATTCTACGAGCTGCCGGGACTCACGGATGCGCGCCAAGTAGTCGTGACCACTCCATTCGGGGATCCATCTGGGCCGCTCGTCGAGGGACGCCTTGCTGGGCGACGCGTTGTGTTTCTGGCGAGGCACGGAGAGGGGCATCGTCTCCTCCCCGGTGAGGTGAATGCCCGCGCGAACATCTACGCGCTGAAGCGGGCTGGAGTCGCGCGTCTGGTGTCTGTTTCCGCGGTCGGCTCGCTACGCGAGGAGATCGCACCCGGCGACGTGGTGCTCCCGAATCAGTTCATCGACCGCACCATGGGCCGACCATCGACGTTCTTTGGGCAAGGCGTGGTGGCGCACGTGAGCCTCGCGGATCCGATCTGTCGCCACCTCGCGTCGTCGGTCGCCGGTGCAGCACGAGAGCACGGCGCGCGCGTCCATCCACAGGGCACGTACATCTGCATCGAGGGGCCGCAGTTTTCGACTCGGGCCGAGTCGGCGCTCTCGAGGAGCTTCGGCGCCGACGTCGTTGGCATGACGAACCTGCCCGAGGCTCGGCTCGCCCGTGAAGCTGAGCTCTGCTACGCGACGCTCGCGCTCCCGACCGACTACGACTCTTGGCGCCCCGATGACGAGGTGCGCGTCACGGACGTGCTCGCTGTCTTGATGGCGAACGTGGCGCGAGCGAAGGCGATCCTCGCTTCGGCGTTTGCCTCGCTCGCGGCGGACGACTGCAGCTGCCAGCACACACTCGACGCCGCGCTCCTGACACGGCCGGACGCCATCGACGCGGCGGCGCGGCTCCGGCTGCACGCCGTGCTCGCTCGCCGCCTCGGCGGCGACGTCAAGGTCATCGCGGGGGCAGCATGACGCTCACCGCCGTGACAGTCGCCACCCTTGGCTTCGCGCTTGCGTATGTGAACGGGGCCAACGACGTGTCCAAGGGCATCGCCACCCTTGTTGGGAGCGGGTTGTCCGACTACCGGCGCGCGATTCTGTGGGGCACGCTCTGGACGGCGATCGGAGGACTTCTTGGGGCGGTCCTCGCGACCGCGATGGTGGCGACGTTCGGCAATGGCCTGCTCGCGCCGGACACGACGCAGACCGTTGGCGCCGGGGTCGCTACCCTCTTCGGCGCGTCAGCGTGGGTGCTCATCGCCACGCGCACCGGTCTGCCGGTGTCGACGACCCATGCGATCGTCGGCTCGCTCGTTGGCGTGGCGGCCATCGCCTACGGCGTCGACGGTGTGCGTTGGAGTGCGCTGGGCGGCAAGGTGGTGTTGCCCCTGCTGCTCACGCCGATGCTCTCGCTGGCGCTCGTCACGCTGCTCCTGAAGTCGACCAGACGTTTTGCGGGTTCGGCGGTAGCGCACATGCCCGACTGTCTCTGCGCCGAAGTGGCGCCGATGGGACCCGTGCTCGTGGGCATCTCGTCATCGGCAGGCCCGCAGGCCATTGGTGCGGTGCGGTTGCAGCTGGTCGTCGCTCCTCAAGCGAGTTGTGCGGTGGAGCGTCCCCAGGCGGCTCGACTGACGCTCGACCACCTTCACTGGTTCACGGCAGGTGCTGCAAGTTTCGCCCGTGGAATGAATGACGCGCCGAAGATCGTCGCGCTGGTGCTCGCTGCGTCAGCGCTGCAGAGTTCTTCGACCCTTGGACATCCGCCGCTCTTCATACTCGTGACCACGGGCATGGTTCTCGGGAGTCTCGTCGGCGGGCGCCGAGTCACGCGCGTGCTCGCGGAGAAGGTCACCCCCATGGATCACCGCGAGGGCTTCCTCGCCAATCTCGTCACGGCGGGACTCGTGACCGCGGGCGCGACACTCGGGTTGCCGATGTCGACGACGCATGTATCTTCGGGCGGCATCATCGGCGCAGGCGCGCAGCGCTCATCCCTCAACTTGAAAACGTTGAAGGAGATCGTCCTGGCCTGGGTCGTCACACTTCCTGCGGCGGCAGCGCTCGGCATCGGCGCCTTTCTCCTGGGGCGATGGTTGACATGAGCACCACCCGCGGTCCGTCCAGCACCTCGCGCGCAGCTCGCATCCTGATCGCGATCGGGCTGCTCGCCGCGGCAGCTACGAGCTTCGCGCTCCTTCCGATCGGGCGCTGGGCGCTCGGGCTCGTAGAGTGGGTGCACGGCGCGGGCGCGGCGGGAGTCGGCGTCTTTGCCCTCGTGTACATCGTTGCGACAGCGCTGTTGCTCCCAGGCTCGATCCTTACGCTCGGGGCGGGCTTCGCGTACGGGCCGGTCTGGGGCAGTTTGTTGGTCTCGCCGATCAGCGTGCTCGCCGCGACAGTGTCGTTTGTGCTCGCCCGATTTGTCGCGCGAGACTGGGTCTCTCGCAAGGTTGCGCGGGACCCTCGGTTCGCGGCGATCGACGCTGCCGTCGGCGAGAGCGGGCTCAAGATCGTCGTGCTGCTCCGCCTGTCGCCCGTGCTGCCGTTCAACTTGATGAACTACGCGCTCGGCCTGACGCGCGTTCGGCTGCGCGACTACGTCCTCGGTTCTTGGGTGGGCATGCTTCCGGCCACAGTGATGTACGTCTATCTCGGCTCGATCGTCACGAGCGCGAGCGAGCTCGCGAGTGGAGAGCGCCCGGACGCGGGCCCCTGGGGGCGCGTCCTATACTGGGGCGGGCTCGCGGCCACGCTGCTCGTCACGATCATCATTGCACGGGTCGCCAGGCGCGCGCTCGGCTCCGCCCTCGAGCGCGCCTCGGCTGCGACATCCCATGAGGAGAGACGAACATGAGCCTGGCCATCGCTGCGACGCCTTCATCCCGCCCACGCATCGAGGTGCTGCCGGACGATGCCCATAACCGCGAGTTGGTTGCGAACGTCCATCCACAGGGCTGGGAGAATCCGAAACCCAATGGGCGCTACAACCTGGTCGTCATCGGAGGCGGAACAGCGGGACTCGTCTCGGCAATGGGCGCCGCAGGTCTCGGCGCTCGTGTAGCCCTGATCGAGCGTCATCTCTTGGGCGGCGACTGCCTCAACTATGGATGCGTTCCGTCCAAGGCATTGATTCGCGCGGCGAGGGCAGTGTTCGATGCGCGAGAGGTCGCGTCATTCGGTGGCAGTGCATCCGAGCCCATATCGCTCGACTTCGCTGCCGTGATGGAGAGGATGCGCAGGCTACGCGCTGGCATCGCCCATCACGACTCGGCGAAGCGCTTCACCGATAGCGGGATCGATGTGTTCCTGGGAGACGCAAAGTTCGTGTCGCCGGAGGCGGTCGAAGTTGCGGGTGCGCGGCTTCGGTTTGCGCGGGCAGTCATCGCGACCGGAGCGCGGGCCGTATCCCTTCCGATTCCCGGCCTCGCGGAGGCGGGATTCCTGACCAACGAATCGGTCTTCTCGGTCACCGCTCTGCCGAGGCGGTTGGCCGTCATCGGCGCAGGTCCAATCGGCTGTGAGCTGGCGCAGGCGTTCCGGCGCTTCGGAAGCGAGGTGACCATTCTCAGCGTCGACCCGCGCGTACTGCCTCGGGAGGATCCTGACGCGGCGGCCGTGCTGCACGCGCAGCTCGCTGAAGAGGGCATCTCGCTCGTCCTCGGCGCAACGCTCACCAGCGTCGCTGGGGGCCCTGAGAGCAAGAAGATCTCCTTCGACCGCGGCCAGGGTCCCGAGGAGGTCATGGCGGACGCTATCCTGGTGGCGGTCGGACGTGCACCCAACGTCGAGGGGCTCGGCCTTGAGGCGGCGGGAGTGGCCTTCGATCGTTCAGGCGTGAAGGTTGACGATCGCCTTCGGACTGCGAACCCCCGCATCTACGCTGCGGGCGACATCTGCAGCCCCTACAAATTCACGCACGCCGCGGACGCGATGGCGCGCGTCGTGCTCCAGAACGCGCTGTTCATGGGGCGCAAGAAGGCGAGCTCGCTCGTGATTCCGTGGAGCACGTACACCGATCCGGAGATCGCGCACGTCGGGATCTACGAGCAGGAGGCAAAGGAACGAGGACTCTCCGTGAAGACGTTCACGGTCCAGCTCGGCGAAATCGATCGCGCGGTGCTGGACGGCGAGACGAAGGGCTTCGCGCGGCTTCACATCGACGAGCGGAACGGGCGCATCCTTGGCGCCACAGTCGTGGCGCGTCACGCCGGTGAGATGGTGGGCGAGGTCTGTCTGGCGATGACGGAGGGGCTTTCCGCCAGCTCACTTTCAAAGACCATTCATCCCTACCCGACCCAAGCGGAAGTGTGGAAGCGCCTTGGTGACGCCTACGCCCGAACGCGGCTCAAGCCCTGGATCAAGCGCCTCTTCGAGCGCTACTTCGGATGGCGTCGATAGGCTCGGAAGACCGATGATGGCTGCTCACGACACGACACTCTGCATCTTCGTGAAAACGCCACGTGCCGGCGCCGTCAAGACACGTCTAGCGGCCACGGTCGGTGCAGAAGCCGCCGCTCGACTCGCCGACGCCTTCTTTTGGAACACACTCGCTCTGGCGGAGCGGTTCTTGTCGGTCCGCGTGGTGGTGGCGTTGTCGACCGACGAGACGTTGTTCCCGGCCCTCCGTGATCGCGTCGAGATCTGGCCCCAGGGCGAAGGTGACCTTGGTGCTCGCCTCGAACGGAACCTCCGACGAGCGTTGAGCGAGAGCCCGCGGGCCCTGGTCGTCGGGACCGACTCGCCCGGGCTTCCCGCGACGCTCCTTGCCCAGGCACGAGCCGCACTTGAGACGGGCGACGCGGTTCTCGGCCCGGCCGAGGACGGAGGCTTCTACCTGCTCGGAATGAAGACGTGTCCGAGGGGGCTCTTGGCAGGCCTGCCGTGGGGAGCCAGCGACACCCGAGAGAAGACCCTCGCGCGCTTGGAGGAGCACGGGCTGACCGTCGAGCTCCTCGCGCCCTGGTTCGACGTAGACCTCGTGGCAGATCTCGAACGCCTGCGGTTTTTGCTCGTAGCAGGGGCGATTCACGCACCGGCGACCTGTCGGGCTCTCAGGATTCGCTCGGGAATGGGGGCGTCATGAACGTGGCGAGGGCGAAGCTGGCGGCAAGCTCGATGGCTACGCGACCACGAGTCTCCGTGGTCATGCCAGTCCTAAACGAGGAACGTCTGATCGTGGCGGCGCTCGAGAGACTATTCGCGGTTGCGGCCGTGCATGAGGTCATCGTCGTGGACGGTGGCAGCACGGATGCGACCGTCGACCTCGCGCGCGGTTATTCCCGGGCCACAGTGGTTCGCGCGGAGCGTGGACGCGCCAGGCAGATGAACGCCGGGGCCCAAGCGGCGACTGGTGACGTGCTGCTTTTTCTGCATGCCGACGTGACTTTGCCGGCCGACGCGATTTCGTGGGTGGCCGGCGCGTTCGACGATCCTGCTGTCGTCGCAGGCGCTTTTCGGACGTGGACGGTCGCGGACGATGACGAGGCACCGCGCTGGGCTCCTCTCCTGCATCTCGCCGACCTTCGGTCTCGCTATACAGGGCTGCCGTACGGCGACCAGGCGCTTTTCGTTCGGGCCGCAGTGTTCGAGAAGCTCGGCGGATTCCCGGACCAGCCGCTGATGGAAGACCTCGAGCTCAGCCGGCGTCTCCGTGAAGTCGGCAGCGTCATTACGGTGCCGGCTTCCGTGCGTGTTTCTGGAAGGCGCTTCTTCACCAGGCCAGCGTACTACACGTTCCTGGTAAACCTCTTTCCACTCCTCTACCGCCTCGGGATGCCACCGCACGTGCTCGCGAACCTATACGGGAATCCGCGCTGAGCGCGGAGGACCTCGACCGCCTCGACCGCTGCGAGGGGCACCCACGCGCCTACCGATGTCGGCGGCTTCTCGTCGACACGGGGGCGGCGCGCCGGCGCCGCGTCCACGTCCAAATGAAGGACGACGCCGAGCAGGCGCTGCCGACCGAGGCCTACTTCGGGGTCCTCTGGCGCGCCTATCACCGCCACGGCTTCGACGCCTACCCGCTGGCCATGGCGCTTGGAGGTGACGAATGATCCCCCTGACGCGCACCCGGGTCTTCGTCTAGGGCACGCTCCGGTCCGGCGAGCCCAACCACTACTTGCTCGACCACCACGACCTCGTCCGGCGCGGTCGCACCGAGCCTGCCTTCGAGCTCGTCAGCCTGGGCGCGTTCCCGGCCCTCGTCCACGGAGGGCGCACCGCGGTCGCCGGCGAGGTCTACGAGGTGGACGCCGTGACGCTCGCCGCGCTCGATCGCCTCGAAGGGCACCCGAGCTTCTACGAGCGCCGGCCCATCGTCCTCGACGACGGCGACGAGGTCCTGGCGTACCTGGTCTCGCCGGAGCAGGCCCACGGACGACCACGCATTCCCAGCGGCGACTGGCTGGACACGAAACCCCGAACGCAGAACCGACGATGAGAATCCGAATGATGGCCGACGGACGTGTGCTCGAGGGCACCGCCAAGCAGATCGCTGAGGCGATGCACGCGCTCGCCTTCGGGCAGGAGAGCCGCTCGCTCTCGGAGTACATCGACTGGGCCGTCGATCAGGCCCGGCGCATGAACGACATCGACAGGGAGGTCGAGGGCGACACCGACGACGAGAAGGCGCAGTCCCTGGTGCGGGCGATGCTCGCGGCGGGGCTGGCCGAGAAACCGTGAGCGGCGACGAGCACCGCGAGGTGAAGCACTACCTGGTGATCGACCTCGAGGCGACGACCGATGACGGCAGCGACGACGAGCGGACCGTGCCGCGCCACGAGATGGAGACCATCGAGATCGGCGCCGTGCTGGTGCGCGCAAACACGCTCGCCGTCGAGGCGGGTTCCAGACCTTCGTCCGCCCGGTGCGGCACCCGACGCTCACGCCGTTCTGCACGGAGCTGACCAGCATCACCCAGGACATGCTGGCCGAGGCGCCCGCGTTCCCCAAGGTGATGGAGGCGCTGCGTCAGGCGATGCTCGTCGGTCGGTGGGGCGTGGTCTGGGGCTCGTGGGGGCTCTTCGACGACACGCAGCTGCGTCGCGACTGCGCCTTCCACGGTGTCGAGTACACGATGCCCGAGCACATGAACCTGAAGAACGTGTTCTCCGCCGCGCAGGGCCGGCGCAAGCGCTTCGGGATGTACAAGGCGCTGCGCCTCTGCGGGCTGGGGCTCGAGGGCGCGCACCACCCCGCGCTCGACGACGCGAAGAACATCGCCCGGCTCCTGCCGTGGATCGTCGGCGATCAGCGCCTGTCGGCCAAGTGAAGCGATCGCTTTGTTTAGGTCCCGGACGAGAAACGATCGCTTCTCGTGCAGGTACGACCACGCACCACCGCGCAGAAACGCGATGAAGTGTCCAGCGCGGGCACGCTGTGGTTGCGAGCGATGGTGTTCTTCTGGTATCTGCTGGTCGTCCTGTTTGCGCGAGGTGCCTGGCGTGGACGACGAGATCCTGACGATCGGGGAGAAGACGGCGTACGCGATGGCGCAGGGCGGCGAGCTGCCCCGCTTCAAGGTCCGCGACCAGTGGCGGTTCAGGCGGGCGGACACGGACACGAGGATCGGCCCGAAGGTCCAGCGCCAAGGCGACGATCCGGCGAGGAAGTCGTGAGCTCGAGCCCAGCCGACAACAAGCGGCTCCCACGTGAAGCCAGTCGGGCTGACTTCGCAGCTTCAAGGAGGCAGCCATGACCCGGGTTCGCGTCGAGTTCGACTGGTTCGGCCCGGCGCCCGAGCTGCGCAGTGATGATGCGGCTCAAGCGGCAGGAGGGTGCTGATGGCACAGGCACCGAACTTCCGAAGCCTTCCGACACCCAAGAGGCGTGCTTCGCGTGGCGGGCCAGAGGTTCGCGAGACCCACGTCCGCCTGGAGGTGGTCACGCCGATCCTCGGAGGCAGCCACCAGACCCGCGCGATCGACGACGTCGATGTGATTCGCGCGCCCTCGGTGCGCGGGCACCTGCGCTTCTGGTGGCGGGCTCTATACGCGTCGCAGTGCTCGAGCGCCCAGGAGCTGTACCAGCGCGAGAGCGCCCTGTGGGGTCGCGCGGCGACCGATGATGGCGGACGCTCGGCGGTGGAGATCCGCGTCGGCGTCGAGCGCACCGGGGGCACGGACAACAGCGAGATCCGGCTGTATCCCGGGCAAGGCCAGCAGGCGACGCCGGGCGCCTATGCCCTATGTGCGCTTGTCAACCGCCTACCAGCGAGAAATCCCGGATCTCGCAGCGGCGGCCTGACGTTCGGTGCCAGATCAGCGTCGGTGGGCTGACACCTGACGTTGCTCGATGCTTGTGGAGCGGTCGTCGTCCGACGCGCCGAGGGTGGCGCTCGCAGCGAGCGTGAGGCGCGGCTACGCGACGATCACGAGGCGGTCGGCGAGCAGGCGTACGGCGTCGTGGCGTTCGCGAGGCGTGACGGCGAAGGTGGCTTCGATCCTGCGCGCGGCGGCCGCGAAGAGGGGCTCGTGCTGCGCCTGCTCGCGGGAGCGGATCACGTCGCCGAGGGAGTCGAGCCAGAAGGTGCGTTCGAGCATGCTCTGCGTGTCGAGCGCGCGGTCTACGCAGTCGGCGATGACGCTCTCGGCAGCGCAGACGATCTCTCGCGCCGCGACGAGCGAGGCGTGGCTCCGTGTTGCCAGCGCCGGGGCAAGGCGTGAACGGAGAGCCGCGGTGTGGCGCGGCGGGCGGAAGTGGTGGAGATGGGTCGGGTTCTCCGGGCGTTCAGAGAGGGCGGAGAGGGTTCGAGTCGCAGGGTCACGGGGTGGCTGCGCGCGAAGCGGGCTTGAAGACGAGGACGGCGATGTCGTGGTGCCCGCCGTTCTCGTCGCAGCGGATCTCCGAAAGGATCATCGCGTCCACCTTGTTGCCCTGGACCGTGAGAGCAACCGGTCCGCCTCCGACCGGCGGGAGCAATCCCTCGGCGAGTAGCGCGACCGCGGTGGGCATCTTGGTGTAGACGGTCACCGTGCCGTCATCGCTGACTGTTCCCCAGTGGTGCTTCAGCGGGAAGCCGAGCAGCGCGATCGTGCCCGGCGTTCCGGTCAGGCGGATCCTGGCCTCGTCGAGGAACTTGCCGCCAATCGCCACGCGCTTCTCGATCGGCGGCGGGATCTCGGCCTCGACGCCGTCTGGCAGCTCCATCACGCAAGAGAGCCGAGGCGCTCCGTCGTTGCTGAACTCGAGGGACCAGTCGCCGACGAGGCGTGGGTCGAAAGCGATCTCCTTCTCGCGCCAGCACTGTGACAGCAACTCGAAGGCTTCGGCTTCCTCGGCCGACGCTGCCTTGCCCGTCATCTTCCGCGTCAGATCGTTGAAGGCCTTGGGCCTGGATGGTCCCCAGATCTTTGAGGCCTGCGCCTTGGCGTTCCAGAACCTGATTGCGAGGTCGATCGCGCCGTGGACGGCGTCGGGCGCCGGCTTGGTGCCGAGGCGCCCGACCAGCGGGGCAGCGAGGTCCATGACTCGCTCGTCGAGTGCTTGCTCGGGGATGCGAGCCACCGTGCGGGTACTGGGACCTCGACTTTGGCGTCTGGAGCTCATTCGTCGGCTTCCTCCATCTCCTCCCAGGTTCGGCCGTGGACCACCGCGGCGAGGTTGAAGCGGGCCCCCTGGTTGTCGCTGGGGTTCAGCCACAGCATGCGTCGAAAGACGCCCGCGGCCTCGCGCGTGTGCCCAAGCTTCCAGAACGAGATCCCGAGACCGTGCATGCAGCGGAGGAACGGTCGATTGTCGATGAGGCCCCAGGGCAGCACGCCGTCAAAGTCGGTGGCGAGCGTGAGTGCGCCAATGCCCACGCCCGCGGCGTAGTGACGTAACGCTTGCTTGGGCCGGTGGTCGAACTCCCAGTTGCCGAGATGGGAGTGGGCATCCAGGCATCGCAGGTCCGCTGCCAGCAGACGCATGAGTAGCTCAGGGGCCTCCGCGTGGTGGCCGGCGGCGCGGAGGTCGCTCGCCTCGACAATCGGATCCGAGTCGAAGTCCTCTGGGTCGGCCCCGGGGATGACCTGCTCCATCTCGAAGGCCTGGCGCTTGCCGCGGGTGATGATCGCTCTTGCCCACTCTTCGATGGGCTCACCCTCTTCGCCCCAGTATTCCTCGTCGGGATCCCAGTCGCCCTGAGACTGCAGCTCGAGGGGCGGGAGGCCAAGCACCTGAACGTCGAGACGAGAGGCCTCGACGGCGCCCGAGAGATACGGATGGCGTGCGTGGGTCCAGCGCTTGGCCGGCACGACCGTGATGATCTCGCCCGGCACCTCGTCGCGGACGGCGGTCCGCAGAGTCAGCTCGCGCTCGGTTCCGGGAAGCCGACATCGCAGGGCGCTCGACTTGCAGGCGAGTACGACCAGATCGACGCGCTGTCCAATCTCGATCTCGTCTTGCTCTGCCTTGTGGCGGCGCCTCGACGATCCACTCGATTGGGGCGCCTCTGCCGCCGTCTTGAGGCCGAGCCACTCGCGGTGGAGAGCGACCGCCGATGCTGCCGGGCCCGGAGAAAAGGAGACATCGGCGAGGCCGACAGTGTGCAGTCCCTCGCGGCGGCGACAGACTGCAGTGATGCCGCGCCGGGCATTGCCGTTGTAGTCGATCGCTGTCACCTCGACGGGCTCGCCGACCACGAAGCCGTCGATCGGAAGCTGGACCAAGGCGTTGATGCTGGCAGCCAAGGCCTTGAGCTGCGCGTCTTCCGATGTCGCCTCACCGATCACGGCCGACAGACTTGGGATCTTCTTGGCGGCGCCATTGTTCCGGTGAGGGCGGCTCTGCTTGGGGCTCGGGCGCGAGCGCGTACCGCCCGCCGTCCGCGCCGCTTCGACGATCGCGACAATGTTCCTGAACGCGTCATCGACGGCGCTCTGCTGCTCGGGAGAGGGCGGTGTCGTCCCGCCCGATCTTCCGCGTGTTCGACGGGGGCTCATGACCTACCTGTTCTTCTTCCGCGCCTTGCGGGCGGCCTTGCGCTTGTCCTTCGTGGCCTTGGTAGCCTTCTTGGACGATGGTTGCGGGAGGCCCGGCAGCGGGATCGTGGGTGGCAGCGGCTTACCCTGGATTGACTGCATCCAGGCCTCGATGCCGTCCTTGGACTGCATGTCGAATCCGGCGTCAGCGCCGGCCATGAACAGCGACTTGGCCATGCCGAAGTTGCTGCTGTCGGACAGCGCCGCTTCGAGCTTCTTCACCGCGTTGCTACCGAGTACGCGCAGGCAGGAGTCGGCCTGCTTCAGCCCGAACTCGCGCTTCAAGAACGTGTAGAAGGCGCGCATCTCCTCGACGATCCAGCGCGCCTCCGAGGCCTCGACGCTGACCTTGCGCGGGATGAGCTCGAAGAGCACCTCGCGTAGGTCCGTGGCTCCGAGGGTGGCGATGGTGTGGCCGAAGTAGTTGGCGACGAGGTCCATGACGAAGCGGCAGGCGTGGATCTCGTCGAGGTCCTTCGCTTCCGGCGATGCGGCGAAGCGCTTCACCAGCGCGTCTTCGAGGGCCTCACGCGCGTCGTAGTCGATCTCGTCGTCGTCCCGCGAGAGCGCGGCCAGGTCGGCGAGGATGTCGTGGGATGGGTCGAACTCGACCGGCGCTCGCATGTAGGGCGCACGCAGCGTGACCTCGATCTCCCCGGCATGGGTGGTCACCGACAACGTGCGGGCGACGGGCTCCCCGCCATCCCAGGCTTTGCGCAGTGCCTTCTTCTCGGCCACCACGTTGGCGAGCGCCAGGGCGATGGCCTCGGCCATGGTGACTTCCTTGCCCGTCGGCGGCCGGGCGACGAGCTCCTCATCGACCGCCACCAGCCACGGATAGGCGTTCGCGCCGGCGACCTCCCAGTGGTGCTCGGAGATCTCCTTGCGCAGCTCGGGTGCAAGCTCGGCGCCGCGCTCGAAGTTCAAGGCGAAGTGGGGCGGCATCTCAGGCTGTTCACCCAGCTCGATGACATCGGCCGCGTCGAGATAGGCCTCGAAGTCGTCGAGGCCCGAGAAGAGAATGAGCCCGAGGCTCTGTCCCATCTGGCCGATGACCGATATGGCGGCGTCGCGCAGGCCGAGCTGCTCGATGGTGACCGAGAAGAGGCTCTGGTCGTCGGGCACCAGCTTCCAGGGTCTGGCGCGGAACAGCGCGGCGGCCGCCTTGCAGAACGCCGCCATGGCCTCCGGCGTGATCTCCGGCGACAGGTACGACTGCTCGGTCGCGCCGTCCTCGGCCATCTTCTCGCGCATCAGCGCGAGCATCTCGTCCAGCTCGGGCGTGGGCGCACACACGACGTCGAGCCCCGGATGCCCGGCACGCAGCGCGTCGGCCAGCTCGGCAGAGGCCACCCGCACCCGCGTTGGGGCATGCGGCCTGCCGTACACCGGCTGCTCGATGGCGCCCTGCAGGCTCTCGCTCGCCATCGGCAAGAGCTCCCCCGGCTTGCCCACCGTCGAGCCGAGGATCGCGCCATCCGCGCCCATCCAGAACAGCGCCTCGGGCCGGTAGGGCTCGCCCTCGCCGGTGACGTACGCCGGCATCGCGACCGTGCCGCCGATCCATTCGATGCCGTTGGTCTTCTTCGGGCCGGTGCGGCCGCGACTCGTCTGCTTGCGCGCCGTCATGACTTCTTGCGCTCCTTCCTCTTGCGAGGCTTGGGCGCGTCGGCCTTCTCCGCGAGGCGCTTGGTTTCGGCCACGACGCGGTCGAAGTCGCTCTCGAAGAGGCGGTCCTGCACGATGCGGTACTTCTCGAACTCGCTCTCGGCGTGGGCCCTGGCTATCTCCGCGGTCACCTTGCCGGCGTCCGAGAGCACCGCGCGATCGGCCGCGTCGAGGAAGCGGTTCAGCCGCGTCTCCCAGTCCTGCATGGTCATGGGGATCTTGCGCAGCGCCATGCTTTCGGCGACGTCGAGGTACGCGTTCACCAGCCGTGAGAGCTGCGCGAGCTCGTCCTCGGTCAGGTAGTTCTTGGCCACGGCCACGTCGAACTTCTGGATCTTGCCGTGGGGTGCGTCGGTCCACGTGTGCAGTCCCATGTGCTCCTTGTTCGCGTGCGCGCGGCCGACGATGACCTCGGCGGCGGTCTGGCCGTGGATGGCCCAGTGCAGCTTGTTCTGCACGGTGGCGAAGAAGCGCTTCGTGGCCTGCGCCGTCACGTCGTAGTCGACAGCGGTCGCGTAGATGTCGGTGATCTTCTGGTAGAACTTGCGCTCCGACAGCCGGATCTCGCGAACGCGCTGGAGCTGCTCCTCGAAGTAGCGATCACTCAGGACGGAGCCGCCGCGCTTGAGGCGCTCGTCGTCCATCGCGAAGCCCTTGATGGTGAACTCCTCGACGACGCGCGTGGCCCACTTGCGGAACTGCACCGCGCGCTCGGAGTTGACCTTGTAGCCGACGGCGATGATCGCCGAGAGGTTGTAGTGCTTGGTGTCGTAGGTCTTGCCATCGGCGGCAGTTATTCGAGAATTTCGAATAACTGAGTCCTCCTGCAGCTCGCTGTCCTCGAACACCTTCTTCAGGTGGTAGTTGATGGTCGGGACCTCGACGTCGTAGAGCTGCGCCATCATCTTCTGGCTCAGCCAGACGTTCTCGTCGGCATAGACCGCCTCGACGCCTCCCGTGCCACTCGCCACCACGAAGGTCAGGTACTCGGCCGCCGAGGAGCGGACGAGAGAGGCCGGCTTCTTCTTGCGGGTCATGGCGTGCCTCCCGCTTCGCCGAGGACGAGGCGGCGCCGAACCTCGGTTAGGAGGTTCGCGAGCAGATTCTCGGGGCTCGCTTCGCCCAACTCCTTCAGGACGGCCTGGACCAGGGGCTGGCTCAGGAACGTGTCGGTGTTCGACCAGAGCGCGGCGGTCTGCATGCGGGAGCGCGCGACGTTCATCAGGTCGGGCGTGGGCTCGTTGTGGGCGACGTCGTTGCGCAGCGCCTTCACCTTGTCGACGGCGTCGAGCAGTTTCTTGAGCGGATCACTCTTTGAGTAGTCACGGGCGAACCGCCCGGCTCCACTCTCGTGGAACCAGAACCACGCCTGACCATCGGGGCGCGACTTGCTCTCGAAGGGGCGGTTCTTGTCGTCATCGATACCCTCACGAAGGAGCTTGCCGGTTGGCGCCACCGCGCAAGCCTTCAGTTTCAACCACCGAGCGTCCTGCGGATCGCGCTCGAAGTGCTCGAGCAGCTTGTCCCAGAGCGCGGCCTCGAAGAACGCCACGGTCCCGTGAACCGCTCTCGGGATGTCGCCCGAGCGAAGAGCCAACTCAACGCGCAGCCCGGCTCGCACCGCCATGAGCTGGTGGTTCAGCACTGCAAGCTCGCAGGCCGTCGGCAGGGGCAGCGATGAGGCAAAGTGCGCCAGCCATTTGATGACCTGCGTCCACTCCTGGCCAGGCGCACCTTCGAGATGACTGACGGCACCCCACGCGCCGAGGAGGTTGCCCCTCTCGACGAGCGAGAGGGCATGCCAGCGTGCGCTGTAGCCGGCTGCCGGGTGGAACTTCTCTTCGACAGCTCGATCGCCTTGCTTGGCGCGATCACCATCGGGCACCTCGAGCGCTGTAACCCTTGGCCCGCTGACGCAGTGCAGACGCACCAGCTCGTTGATGAGCTCGTTGGCTGCCGCGAGGCCGCCCGTCGTTGCCACGAACACGAGGTCATCTGACTTCAGACTCGCTGTGGCGAGACCGATGGCGTTCGACAGCGTGGCGACCACCGAGCGCCGAACGACCGCGTCGACCTCGTTCGACGGATCTTCGAGCTGCTCGTCTCCTGTCAGAAACGCTACACGCGTCACGTTCTCTACGCCGCGATCGCGAAGTCGGCACTCCATCACCTCGCCCGCGAAGCGCGGATCCCTAGCATCCTGCCGCCTAGTCTCGAGGATGAGCACCGACGTTGGCAGTGAGGGGGCGAAGTGCGCGAGTAGAGCGTCGAGCTTCGGCGTGCAGAGACGTAGGTGACCCTCGGGCAACACCTTGATGAGGTCTCGACTCCTGCCGTTCGGAGCGTCGACCACCGACCACGAGCGCTCCTTGATGGCGTCGTGCAGCGTGCCGCAGGTGTTGCCGTCAAGCTTGTGCCGCTGCTCTTTCACGACGAGTTGCACGTCGGTTTGGCCCGCCGTCATCACGAGCAGCGTCGTCATGGCAACCTGCCGTTCTTGTAGCGGCGGTTGCGCGAGTGCTCGGCCCGCAGCGTGGTGTGGAAGGTGGAGATGTGCCTCTCGCCGTTTCTGTCGGCCTGTGGCGGACGCGGATAGTCCCCCGCGTTCGGGTGGTTGCGGCGATGAATGGCGAGCCACTCGTCCTGCGTCGCGGTCTTCTGGTGATGTTTCGTCACCCAGGCGTCGAGGTCTCCTTCAGGCTTCAGCATCGGGCCTTCACCAGCTTCGTCGAGCAATAGGAGCACCTTCGCCTCGATGCGCACGCTGCCCCAGCCGAGCGGGCGCGCATAGCCGAGCTTCGAGCAGTAGCCGTCGGTGTGCGTGCCACCGAGCGCAGTCGTGAACTGGTCGGGGCAGAGCGCGACGAGGATTGCGGACAGCTCAGCGGCGTCGAGGTCGCGGAAGCGCACGGTGAAGCGGAACTTGCGCCCGGACTTCGACGCCTCGAGTGCGAGCGTGCTGCGCTCGTTCTGACGGTTGTCATTGTCCTCGGCAGAATTGTCCGGGTGCTTCCAGGGCTCACTCGTGTAGGCATCCTTGCGATCGAGGTAGAACTTGCGGCCCGCCAGCTCGCCGGGCGCGTCGTAGCCAGCGGCGTCGCCGTAGGTCACGAGCGTGGCGTTGTCCGACGGCCGCTTCTGGGGGCGGCCCTGGGCGTCGAGGTTCTGCTTGAGATAGTGCTCCACCGCGCTCGGTCGGGGCATGCCGAGCTCCTTGAGGAACGTCGGCTTCAGGAAACGGTCATCGTCGCCGTCGTTCTCGCCGACGACCTCGAGCCCCGCGTTGACGAAGACGCGGCCCATGAGCTGGGTGTAATCGGTGTCCTTCTTGCCGACTCCTGCAACACCGGAGTTCTCCTTGTCCAACGCGTAACCGAAAAGCCGCCGCACGGCCGACAGCTCCTTCGGTGCGCCATCTCCGTCCTTCTCGCGCTCCTTGTCGAGCGGGAAGAGTCCGTGCCGTTCGAGCTTGCCACCCGTCTTGCGAACCGAGTCGGTGTATGCCCAGCGGTAGTAGTAGTGCCAGCCGAGCGAGACGATGCACTGCTTCTCGGTATCCCACTCGACCCAGACGAGATCGCCGGGTTGGAACGCGCGCGCAGCCCCGCCCTCTATGGCCTCTCGCCCCATGCGTTGCTGCTGCTGATCCATGCCGATGTGCGGATGCCGAGCGCTGAAGTGCCCCTCGTTCACATCAAGCAAGTGAGTGAGCGTCGCAGTGTATTGAGCAATCACTGGAGCCGAAGGGCTGACAGCCTCGTGCTCAACGCGAAGCTGAGTGACGTCCACGTGCGTGTGGATCATTTTGCGACGCGCATCCTCGGCCAGAATCTGGTCGGGCAGCGCTTGTCCGCCTCCAAGACCACCGCGATAGGGCTCTGCCTCGCGTGTCGGACGAATGGTCACAGCATCTCGTCCCCGGCCCTCGCGTCGAGGGAAGTACGCTTGCTCATCTCTCATTGCCATCGAGAGAACATCGATCTGCTCAGGGACTGGCCACGCCCTGCCGCCGATCTCAGCGGTTGTGCTTGTGCGTACACGTGCGAGTCGAGGTTCGAGCGAAGCCGTTCCCTGTCGATACCGCTGGTTGCGTTGGTCGTAGGGAAACTTCTGGTTCGGGCGGTACGAGTACGAGCGTTCGGCGACGCGCTCCATCGGCGCGCCGAGCAGCGCGCCCAGCTCGTGGCGCAACAGGCCCTTCAGCGAATCACCGGGGATGACGACGGGCCGCTTGCCCCACGGCACGCGCAGCGGGCAGAGCACGGACTTCTTGTTGGCGAGCTGCGTGCCGGCGAGGTTCGCCGGGACAGGCCAGTCGCTCTCGGTGTCGCCAACCTGCCCGCGCTCCCAGCCGACGAGGAGCGGCGTGAGCGTCTCGAGCTCAAGCCGGATCTCACCCGAGAGCTGCCCCTGGCTGCTCGTGCCGTCGTGCCAGATGGGTGCAGAGGTCGTCAGGTCCTTCGGGAGCGCGACGAAGCCGTAGGGTTTTCCGGGAAGCGGCTGCGCGTTGTTTGCCGGAGTCGGAGGGCGTCCCTGTGGCCGCTGCTGCCCTCCACCGCGTTGGTGCTGGCCACCTCGCTGCGGCTGGAACCCGCCCCGTCGCGGTTGCTGCTGCGCAGGTCTCGGCGCAGTGGTCGCCGCGATGGCCGTATCGCCGCCATCGATCGCTTCGAGACCAGCTCCGCTGGGCTTCGCGCGCACCTGCTCGATGTGCGTGTCCTTGGCGGCGCAGATGATGAACTCGCTGGCCACGCTGGTGCCGACGATATCGAGGTGTGGCATTCCGAGTTGGTTGCTCTTCAGCCTGTTGATCGCGCCCTGGTCGCGCGGCTTTCCGTCGAGCGTACGGACGCGGATGCGGTGTTGCTTGTCGGGCTTGCCGGGCATCAGCGCTGCTCCTGGGTGAGGGTGAAGCCGAGGATTTCGCCGCCGACGTGCCACTCTCGCAGAAGCACGTCGCCCGGGCCGGTGTTCGCCGAGGAGAAGCGGGAGGAGCCGTGCAGGCGCGCGGGCGTGTGGACAACGCGAGTCTGTTTGGCGTCGTCCACCTTCGCGTCGAGCTCTTCGATGACGATGAAGCGCGCACCGCTCACAGTGCGGACGGCGCGCCAGACAGCGCGTTCGACGTAGAACGCGATCTCGTCGACCTGGAGCTTGTCGTCTTCGGCCGGCCACTCACGCCCGAAGGTCGCGGGCGGCGTATGCAAGTCGAGGTCGATGGTCGGATCACACCACCAAGCGACGAGCTTCTCACCAAGTGCAGCCTTCGCAAGCTTCGCGGCTGCTCCGAGCGTGAGGGGCTCCGCGATCGTCCCGGTCGTCGTCCGCACCCAGGCGTCGTCGTCGGCGGGGCGGTCAAGGAAGGTGCGCTTCGCCTTCGAGGCGTTCGCAGCGGCTGACTGGGAGTCCTTCGGCTGCGCCCACGTTCTCGAGGACTTCGTCACGTCATTGTTGACCCACGGCTGCGCTTGCCAGTGGCCCGCACCCGCACCGCGCGTCTTGTGACCGCCGATCGGCAGATGCCCGAGTGCACCAAGCGCGACCTGTCGATCAATGAGCTTGACGAGCTGCTCGACTTCCTCCGGCTTGCTGGCATCTCCCTCGACGATGATGCGCACCGGGAACGTGCCCCGAAGCACCCGCACCGCGTCTCGCTTGGCGCTGCCATAGGAGCCCGCCGAGAACTCGTCCTCGGCGTGCATGTGCAGCTTCGCGGCCGCCCACTCGCTCTCGGCGCGCGCGTCGCGAATGAGGATGCGGTTGCTCTTGCTGACTGTGCCGAACGCCTTGCCTGCGACATCGTCCGCTCCGACATCGCCCTGCACGAGGTGCGGGTCCTTCACGTCGTGGCCTGCCGCGCGCTCCCTACGTGAGAAGGCATGACGAATTGGCCCGCGCACGCTCGCGCCGGGGAGCAGCGGGCGCTCCTTGCCTTGGGCGCCTTCCATCAGCAACGCGCGATCGGTGCTCAGCGCGTCGGGCGTCTGCGTGTTGGTCGCCCACGCGGGCTTGGCCCACTTACCATCACCCGTCGACTGCACGGCGCGCTCAGTGTCGTGCGGACCGACGGCGAACATGTCGAGGCCCCACGCCGCCTCGCTCGAGTCGGGCTTGTACTCACCGAACGAGACATTCACGTCGAGCGTGCGGAAGCACCACGAGCGCGTCGGCGAGACGACCGGCACGGCACCGAGCGCAGTCGGCAACGTCTTTCGCTCCGACTTCACCCACGCCTCATAAGCCGAGTCGTCGAAGCGGTACGCCTTCAGATCATCGAGGTGGCACCAGCCGAGCCCACGCGCGGCACCGCCGCCGAGCCAGCAGCGCCCCTTGGCCCAGTGCTCGGCGAGCACGTAGCCGAGGATGCCGGCTTCGGTGAACTCGGCGTCATCGAGCGCATAGGAGCGGTCGACGCGGAAGCTGAGCTGCCATTTCGTGCCTGCGGGGATGACCTCCCGGTCGTAGAGCACGCCGCCTGCGCGCGCGCCGGTCTTGTGGCGAATGCCGACCCCCGCGCGGATGCGCGGAACGCCCTTCGTCGTCGCGTTGGCGAACTCCCACGCCGAGCGGCGCAGTGCCCCGTGCTTGATGTCGTCGGAGACCGAGCGCGGCAGCGGGTCGAAGAAGCGCCTGGCCATCGCGACGGCCGCGCCCTTGAGGCCGCGCCCGACGAGCGTCGGTACGCCATCGACGAGCGCGAAGGGTTGGTCAGCGCTGGTCTCGCGATCGAGCCCAGACACCGAGAGCGCTGAGTCCTGCACGAGGGTGGAGGTGAAGAGCGTGAGCTTTGTGGTCATCGGGCCTCCCTCGATTTCGAGCGCAGATCGGAGCGCAGCCAGCGCACGAAGAGACGCGCGTAGAGGTTTCGCTGAGGCGCCTGGATCTTGTTCAGCTCGTCCAAGATCGCCTTCGCGTCCTTGTGCTTCCAGCTCTTGCCGCCCGCCGTCGTCGGGTCGAGGCGGCTCGTTAGCGCGTTCTGGTTGTTGGCTTCCAGCTCGCCGACGAGATCGAGCCACTGCGACAGGCTCGGTGGCTTCTGCCCGTTCCCATCCTTCTTGTCGGGCTTTGCCAGCGAGTCGTGCTGCCCGAACCATTTCCGGGTCGTCTTTGCGATGGCTTCCTCCGCGACGTCAGCGACAGGCGTCGGTGGGCTGCTCGTGCCGACCTCGCTCGTCACACCGGGCAACGCCGCGTCCAGACGGAAACCCCCGAAGCCCTCGTGCGTGCGCTCGCCGAGCCACTCGTTCTTGGCGGCGCGCTCCGCGAGCCTAGCGAGGCCCGCGCCGGAGATCTCGAAGACCGACCCGCGACGGATAGCCGCCGCAGGCATGCGCCACAGGCGAGAGGTGCCGTTGAAGCCATGCACCATCACGCTGTCTTGGATCGAGTTGCCTAGCTGAACATCGTCGCCGAGCAGCGCCTTCAGTGCGTCCGCATCGAGCGTGGTGCGCCAGCGGAGGTGCTCATCGCGCACGAGTAGGTCCGAAGTGAGCGTGAGCAGCGCCGTGCTCTCCGTCCTCGTGGCGAGCGCAGCGCCAGACCACGCGAGCTGCGCGACTTCGACCGGGGCCCCCGCACGCCCGACACGTAGCCAGCGACGACCTTCGAGCACGGGCCCAAGCTTCTCGGCGAGCTTCTTCAGGTCGTCGGGCGGGCCAGATAGCTCGGCGAGGAAGTGCGTTTCTTCGACGATCTGCTCGATGGCGAAGAGCGAGGCGTCGGCCTGCTTTGGATCGGGCCTGCCGTTGCGCAGCCGCACCCGACGCGCGGGGCGGAGCGTAGTCCACGCGGCGTTCGCGCTCTCGCGAAAGACGAAGAGGTCGTCCTCGGGGCGCTTGAGCCTCTCCTTCGCGCTCCACGCGTCGAGGCGCTTCGCCGGCGCGACCTCTTGCGCCCACCAGGGTACGTCACCTGCCGCGTCCTTCGGCTTCTCGCTCTGGAGCGAGAGCGGCGCGGGAAGCAGCTCGACCCTGTCGAGCGTCGAGGTTGCGTACGGCAACGGCAGCGCGTCGCTCACGGAGACCTTGCCCGACGTGAGCAGCGAAGCCGTGTCGCGATCGCCCTCGGCGATGAGCCACGCGGCGACGGCACCGAGCAGCGTGCGGCCCGGCACGAACGCGAGACTCGGGATCAGGTTGTCGGGCGTCGCCGTTGCGGTGATGCAGAGCGGATCGCGGTTCTTGAGCAGCAGCACGAGTCGGCCTGTCGGCGCGCTTGCTTTGCGCTGTGGCGTCGTGGCTTCGGACAGCGAGAGCTTCACGCGACCTGCGCCGGTCGAACGACCGCCGCCGAGCGCGTCGACCTCCAGCACGAGGCGCGAGAGCGTCGGCAGCTCGCTCGCGGGCAGCTCGACCTCGCCGACGAGCTTCGTCCCCTTCGGCGCGTACTCGATGACCCGCAGCGTGTCGTCCTTCGGCGCGCGGTTATCGAAGGCCTCGCGCGCCGTCGAGCGCCAGATGTGGGTTTCGGGGCTGTCGTTCGCGTAGAGCGACGTGAAGACGGCGCGTTGCTGCTCGCCACCTGCGCGACCGAAGAACGCGCCTTCATCACGGCCCAGCCTGCGGGCAGCGTCACGCAGCACGCCCTCAACGTGCGAGGCCCAGATGACGGGGCGATCGTGTCGATCGCGCGCGATGAGCGCGTCGATGCCTCCACCACCCGAGCCCGAGCCGAGGTGCGCATCCGAGGTGAACTCAGCGGTCAGCGTGCGACGCACCCAGCCGGTGCCGCTCTGCGCCGTTCCGACGTCGGAACGGGTGGGCTCAGAAGCAGGGGGCCGCTTCGGGAAGTGCGCCTTGTTCTTCTTAGACATGGGCGGCCTCCTCGGCGCTGTCGGTGCGAGCGGTGTTGCGACCGAGGCGCGTGATCTCGGCGATCTCCACGAGGTCGAGGAGCGCGGTGATCGATCCGTTGCCCGCGCTTCTCCACGGCTCCTTCACGCCCGCTTCGGCGAGCGGTCCCTTCGCCTCTCGCGGCAGCTCGACGAACGCAAGCTCCGATAGCGCACGACCACGCGAGAGCTGCTCGACGAGGTAACGAAGCTGCGAGCGCGGCGCGTGCGTGAGTTGCTGAGCGCCGCGCACCAGCCCTTGCAGCGAATCGACCCGATGCTCGCCGAGCACATCGACCGGCCGCTGCGAGAGCACGTGCAGCTCGCTCTCGCTGCCACGCAGCCAGTCGCGCCGACGCACCTCCACGGGGTCATCGACCCACGCCGTGTTGTAGACGGCCCAGTCGACGACGGAGCGCTTCGGCTCGCCCTCCGAGAGCCCACGGAAGCGGCGCTTCGCGGAAGCTGCGAGCTGCTCGGCGACCTCGTGCAGCCGATGGATGGGGATGGTGTGCTTGGCGAAGACCACGCCGACGCCGAGGGTCAGCTTGAAGCCGTTGCTGTCCTTCTGGAGCGTCTCCAGCCCTGCGCAGAGCGTGACGACGAAGGGCAGCGCGATCTCGGCGCGGCAGACGAGCAAGAGGTCATCGCCGCCGAGCATCAGCGGGATGAGCGGCGCTAGGCCCGTGTCGGGGCAGTGCGTGTTGATGGCCTTCTGCACGGCGCGCCGCAGGAGCACGCGGTTGCGATGAAAGAAACGCGCTCGCTCGCTGGCGCTCTGGCCCGCGCCGCTGCCGACGCCGTTGCCGTCGGCGTGGATGAGCGCGAGATAGCCGCTGCCAACCAGCTCCTTCAGCTCCTGCGCACGCGCGAGCGTGTTGAGCTTCGTCGTGGCGCTGAGCAGGCTCGCGACGTCGACCGCCTTACCGTCTTCGGTGCGCTTAGCAGCCTCATGGCGGTGCGCGACGTCGAGCGCCACGGCGGGGCGTTCGTCACCTTGCTCGACGAGCGCCGACGCGAGCCCGCGCCCGGTCCACTCGCAGGGTGCGAGCACCGGGAGCTCGGTCGAGACATGCACTTTGCCCTTGGTGTATGGCTTGTCATTGATAGAGACGCGGAAGCGCAGGCCCGGCAGGCTCGACCGCAAGAGCTGCCCGGCGGCGTCGGAGAACGCCTCCGCGCCGCTCGTGAACTGCGCCTCGAAGTGACCGCCATCGCGCGAGAGGATGCCCGCCTTCGCGTCGGCGGCGGGATCGTCGCGGTCCTTCAGCGGATCGTTCGGGTCGGCTTCTGGGTACGCCTCGTTGCTCGGGGTGAGTGCCCAGCCACGTCCGGTCTCGCGCGCCAGCTCCGGCAGCGCGACGCGCAGGGTTTCGCCGAGGAGCGCGTTCGCGCCGACCATCGCTCGCAGGCGCGGCACTGCGAAGAGCCATGTCTGCACTCGCGAAAACTCGATGTGGACTCGCTGGGCCGTGATGGCGATGTTCATGCTCTCTTCCCCCTCATGCCTTCCTCGTGGTCGCAAGGGCCGCGCGCCCGGCTTCCGTCATGCGATACTGCTGCTTCGGGCTCCGGGGCTTGTCGGGGACCGTCATCTCGACGAGGCCAGCGTCGAGAAGGGGCGCGAGAACCTGATCGCGGAACTTGGTCCGGTTCGTCCGCCCGGACGGGACCATCAACTCCGGGAGCGTCCGGGGTTCCTCCGTAAGTTCGAGTACTTGAGCTTGGTCCCGGCTTAGGCCCAGCTTGGTCCCGGCTTGGTCCCCAATCGGTGCCCCGACGACAACCTCCGCCCGGAATGTCACCGTAACGGCGCCCGAGTCCTCGCGGAAGCTCGGCTCTGCGATGCCATACGCGCGGCACGCCTCGATGACGCGGTTGGTGCCTCGGCCCCAGACCTCGATGGCGCCGGTCCGGTGGAACGCGCCCGCGATCAGCGGATTGCGCGGGATGGAGCGGTGCTCCTGCGAGAGCAGCTCCGCGCGAATGCCCGTGGGGAAACCGCCGATGCTGTGGATCTCGATGCGATCGTCGAAGACGGCGATGGCGACGTAGGAGCTAGGGTTGCTGACGTCGCGGTGAATCACCGCGTTGATGACGATCTCGCGCAGCGCCTCGGCAGGGACCGGCAGCCGGTCCTCGCGGTTGATGGCGCCCTTCGGGAAGCGCGCCGACAGCGGAAGCGTGCGGTCGAGCCACGCGATCGCCTCGCGAACCATCGCGAACGCGTGCATGTGCTCCTGCTTGTTGTCGAGGATGTCGCCGGTGATCTTGGCGCCCCGGAAGCGCCCGAGCTTGAGCAACGCCTGCGGGTAGTCGGGCAGGAACTTCGTCCCGTATAGCATCTGCGCGGCCTGCGTGACCTCACCGTCGACGCGCAGACCGAGCCGGTCGAGGATGTCCCCGACGTCCATGCTCGTGCCGGCCGAGAGGCGTCTCTGCTCGATTGCGGTGGCACGCGTGCGGAGGATCTCCTCCCGATCGAGGTCTTCGAGGCGTACGCCCACGGCGGGCTGGTTCTCCCAGCGATGGCGGCTGTGGTTGCGATCCAGGAGCAGCCGCCCGTACTCCTCCTGCGACATCACCGTGGTCGTCGAGCCCACGCGCTTGTACGGCTTCGACTCGAAGACGAACGGCGCGAAGTGCCGGGACGGCGCTGCCTCGAGCACGATCACCTGCCGGCCGCTCTCGACGTCGACCCGGCTCATCTGCACGCGCGGGGGCGGCTCGAAACGGCCGAGCATCGCCGCGATATCACGGAGCGTGATGTCCGCGACGTCCTGACCGACGAGCTTGCCGTCGGGCGCGACGCCGATCAGCACCTTGCCACCGTCGCCGTTCAGGAAGGCGCAGAGCGTCTCGCCCGCGCGCCGCAGCTCGGCGGTCGAGCGCTTCAGCTCGAGGGTCTCGGACTCGCCCTGGGCAATGAGGGCGCGGAGGGTGTCGAGAGTGGTCATGGCTGGTCCGGCTCCTGGAAAGGTCGGAAGAACCCACCACCGAGATAGCGAGTTCGTCCGAGCAGCAGCGGTCCCGCAACGGGCCGCTCGAAGAGCAGCGTCACGTGTCCCGTGAGCCCAATCCCGGACACACCACGAACTTCGCTCGATTTCACCCTGGCCTCGGGCAGCCCGAGGCGACGGCACTCCGCACGGACGTCGGCTACAAGCGCCTCGGTCGCCGCGCCGCCCTTCGCATGGCGCGTAACGACGTATGGCGTGATGGTCTTCCACGCGCGCGAGCGCCCCAGGAGTGAGTCATCGCGTTCGCCGATGGCAGCAGGCGAAAGCGAGAAGATCCCAGCGTGCCCCGCGCGGAGCTCGCCGAACCCTTCGAGCGCGGCATCCAGGGTGCGGAGGTGGTCGAGCTCCTCAGGCGTCGGCGCGCGTCGCTCGACGATGTGGGGAGCGAGGATGAGCAACCTTGGGAAGTCCGGCGCGAAGGCGAATGTGAGGTGCGAAGAACGAGAGCGCCGAATAGGAGCGCCGTCCTCTGCGTGACCGCTGAAGAACGGTGCGAGCGGCTCACGCGCGCCGAGGGTGGCCTGCACCCTCGCCATGACCGCGCGGCGTAGCGCCCGTGCAACATCGAGGTGCTCGGGCTCTCCAGCGAGGCCGTCGGTAATCGCGAAGGCATGTGCCCCCGGAACGACATCTCTGGCTGGCGCCATGAGCCCAAGCCCGAGAAAGCGCCCATCACCGAGCAACAGCGGGCGCTCGACCGGCACGCCGAACGCAATCTCGACGTGCCAGAGGCGCTCCTTCTCGAAACGCGTCCCCTCGGCGAACGGCTCGACGCGTGAGCCGGCGCCGTCGAAAGGCTCACGCTGCAGGCGAATGCTCTCCGCTGGAGCGCTCACGCCCGCGTGACGGAGCGCTTGAACGACTGCAGCTCTCGCTCCCGAAATTTCCACGACGCGCTCCAGGCCACGCTTGGCCTCCGCGAGCTTTCGAGTCGGCTCGATGCGGCGGCGCTTGCCCTCCCCAGGAAGTACCACTGGCGTGACGGACCGGAACACTCGGGCCCTCGAGCCAACGCCGTAGTGCCGGAGCATGTCGTCCTCGACCGACGGTGACAGGATGACGTCCTTCACCTCGCCGGTGTCTGGGTCGAAGAGCTCTGCACCCGAGAACGCCCAGCGAACGTCCTCGCTTCGAAGTGTGCATGCCGCAGGGATCACGACGAGGAGACGCCGGATCCCGCGGTCGGCGTAGTGGATCCCGATGGATGGGATGGCGATGATCCGCACGCGGCTCTCGGCAGGCACCGCGTTTGAACCATCGGGCTTACGACCCACGAGATGTCGGTCCACATCCTGGACCCTGACGTCCTGACACGTTGGGAGAGAGGAGCATAAACCTCGGAAATGCGGCGGCTCCCGGGCTGGAAGGATTTGTTGATTTTGGTGGAATCCGTCATGAGGTAAGAGTGTTGGGTAGGCATGACGAAGCCGCCCACGCCGTTCGCACCGACACAC
>Ga0210033_1000192_pt1 | contig 55046 bp, 39 predicted proteins | sample CryGeymeta201501_FD_185465 | JGI IMG/M metagenome (GOLD analysis project Ga0210033, IMG submission 185465) | Groundwater microbial communities from Crystal Geyser aquifers in Utah, USA - Crystal Geyser metaG 2015-01 (SPAdes) (version 2) | ecosystem: Environmental > Aquatic > Deep subsurface >... | reverse complement strand
GAACTGGCGGCCGACGAGCCCAGGGATGGGCGAGGTAGGCCGCGTCGGGAACTGGCGGCCGACGAGCCCATGGATGGGCGAGGTAGGCCGCGTCGGGAACCGGCGGCCGACGAGCCCATGGATGGGCGAGGTAGGCCGCGTCGGGAACCGGCGGCCGAGAGCACCAAAAGTAGGCGCTTTAGGCGATGCAGGAGCAATTGCCGGATCCGACCTACGGCTTCGACGCGGGGCTTGATCCGACCCACGGTTGCGGGCACGCCAGGATTCGCTGCTGCCGCCTTGAAAATGGCCAGGACGCACGCACATCCGGGTTTCGGTCCGGATACTCCTCACCATGTCGAACTTGAGCCCGCGGGAAATTGTCGAGGCGCTGGATAAACACATCATCGGCCAGAACGAGGCCAAGCGCGCGGTCGCCATCGCCCTGCGCAATCGCTGGCGGCGAATGCAGATCGACCCCGCAATGCGCGATGAAGTGACCCCCAAGAACATCCTGATGATCGGCCCGACCGGCGTCGGCAAAACCGAGATCGCCCGGCGTCTGGCGCAACTGGCCGACGCGCCGTTCGTCAAGGTCGAGGCGACCAAGTTCACCGAGGTCGGTTATGTCGGCAAGGACGTGGAAACCATCGTCCGCGACTTGATGGATTTTGCCGTCAAACAGGTGCGTGAGCAGGCCAAAATCAAAGTGCGCGCCAAAGCCGAGGCTAACGCGGAAGAGCGCCTGCTCGATGCGCTGTTACCGCGCGCGCAGAGCGTCCGCGTCTGGGGTGAAGAACCCACACCCAGCGACGAGGATTCGCGTACCCGTGAGAAGTTTCGGCAGTTGCTGCGCGAAGGCAAATTGGCCGAGCGGGAAATCGAACTGGACTTCTCGCTCAACCTCGGCGTCGAGATCATGGCGCCCCCGGGCATGGAAGAAATGAGCCAGCAACTCAAGCAGATGTTCTCCTCGATGGGCGGACAGAAATCGCAGAAACGCAAACTCAGCGTCGCCCAGGCGTTGCCACAGTTGATCGAAGAGGAAGCCGGCAAACTGCTCAACGAAGACGAGGTCCGCGCCGCCGCACTGGAAGCCGCCGAGCAGCGTGGCATCGTCTTCATCGATGAGATCGACAAAGTCTGTCAGCGCTCGGACTGGGGCGGTGCCGGTGTCTCCCGCGAAGGCGTGCAACGCGACTTGCTGCCGCTGGTCGAAGGCGCCACCGTCAGCACCCGCCACGGTCCGGTGCGCACCGACCACGTCTTGTTCATCGCCTCGGGGGCGTTTCACGTCGCCAAACCGTCCGACCTGATTCCGGAACTGCAAGGGCGCTTTCCGATCCGGGTGGAACTCAAGGCGCTGACCATCGACGATTTCAAACGCATTCTGGCCGAGCCACAAGCAGCGCTGACCAAGCAATACGCGGCACTGCTGGCGACCGAAGGGGTGACGCTGATTTTCGAAACCTCCGGCATCGACCGACTGGCCGAACTGGCGTTCGCCTTGAACGAGCGGCAAGAGAATATCGGTGCCCGGCGCCTCGGCACCGTGCTCGAACGGCTGCTGGAGAAAGTTTCCTTCGAAGCCGACGCCAGCACGCCCGGCGAGCTGCGTATCGACCGCGCCTTGGTCGATGCCGAACTCGGCGAGATCGCCGGCAATCCGGATTTGTCGCGCTACATCCTCTGAGCATCGACATGGCTACGGCCGGCTGCACCGTCCAGCAGGGCACAGTCTGCGCGTTGTGGGTGTCACGGCGACCCGGCGTCGCTGCCGCCCGGGTAGCGATGCCAGCGTTGGCGTTAACCGGAGCCCACCGCAAGAAACCACAGGGCGCAGCCGCAACCGAGCCACCGTCACCGGCTCGGTCGGCTTGCCCCAAGCGGCAGGTCGGCTAAACTTAACCGCATGAACAAAGTCGTTGAACTTCGTCCCAAGTCGATCCCCGCGCGGGTGCGCGAGGCGCACCGCCAGCGCACACTGGTGCGGGTGTGGCGCGATAAATTGGAGCCGGGCAGCTTTACCGGCTATGTCGCCGCCGTGGGCAAGGAACGCTTTTTGCTCTGGGTGCTCGGCGATTACATCGGCTTTGACGGTTGGTTTGTGCTGCGCTACCGCGACGTCAGCCAGCTGGAAACGCCCGACCAGTACGCCAGTTTTCTGGAACAGGCCATCAGCCGACGCAAACTCGATCCGCAATTCAAGCTGGAGTTTCCGCTCGACGACTTGCCGACGATTTTGCGTGCGGCGGCCGAGCTGGCGCCGGTGCTGAGCATTTATGTGGATACCGAAGCCGAATCGGAAGTCTGCTACATCGGCAAGTTGTTGGGTTTCGATGGCGATGGTTGCAACTTGCAGGAAATCTCTCCGCACGCCGTGTGGTTGCGCGAAGAATCCGCCTTTGGCTGGGATGAAATCTCGGCCATCAGCGTGCTTGAGCCCTACGCCATTGCCCTGGCCGAAGTCGCCGGCTGCGCACCAGCGCTGGAAGCCAGCGTCAACGAACCCGGACGACAGCATTGACGCCGAGTCTGCTCGCGCGCTGCTCGCGGTAGCCCGCCCACCCAGCCAACGAGTAAGCCCCATGCCCTGGCCCACCGCCATCAAGCTGCACCGCGCCTCGCGGGTGTTGGAAATCACTTTCGATAGCGGCGAGACCTTTCGTCTGCCGGCGGAGTTTCTGCGCGTGCATTCGCCCAGCGCCGAAGTCCAGGGCCATGGCCCCAGTCAACGCGTGCTGCAACTGAACAAACAGCTAGTCAACATCAGCGCCGTCGTGCCGATGGGCAATTACGCGGTGCAACTGGATTTTGATGATGGCCACAACACCGGTTTGTTTAGCTGGGAAACGCTCTACGACTTCGGTTGCCATCAGACCGAATACTGGCAAAATTATCTGGATGCGCTCGCCGCCGCCGGCCATCCCTACACCGCAGCACCGGCTTGAATTGCCGGGCGCACTACAATGCGATCTGGTTGGCCCCGAGAACCCCGATGACCCGAGCAAACGCTGATCGCCCCGCCGCCGAAGTCGATTTCGGTTTTCGCAAAGTGGCTGCGGACGAAAAAACCCGCCTGGTCGGGCAAGTATTTTCATCGGTCGCCGGCAACTACGACCTGATGAACGACTTGATGAGCTTTGGTATCCATCGGCTCTGGAAGCGGCATTTCGTGGCCAGTTCCGGCGTGCGCCGGGGGGATCGCGTGCTCGATCTGGCCGGTGGCACCGGCGATATCGCGGTACTAATGCACGAGCGCGTGGGTAACGAAGGCGAGGTCGTGATCGGCGATATCAATGCCGAGATGTTGGCCGTTGGTCGGGATCGGCTGACTGATCGCGGCTTGATCAACGGGCTCCGCTACGTGCGTCTGAATGCGGAAGCGCTGCCGTTTCCCGACCAGCATTTCCATGCCGTGACGATTGCCTTTGGTCTGCGCAACGTCACCGACCAGGCCGCTGCCTTGCGCGAAATGCGGCGCGTGCTCAAACCCGGTGGCAAAGCCATGGTGCTGGAGTTCTCGACGGTCACCGAGCCCCTGCTCAAGCCGCTGTATGACCTGCACAGTTTCCAGATCCTGCCGCGGCTCGGTCGGCTAATCGCCAATGATGCCGACAGTTATCGCTATCTGGCCGAATCGATCCGCAAACATCCGGACCAGGAAACCCTCAAGCAGATGCTGCTCGACGCCGGTTTCGATCATGCCGACTACCGCAATTTGAGCGCCGGCATTGTCGCCATCCACACCGGTGTTCGCGGCTGACGGCTGGCGCTGGAGCTGGGGTGGATGCGCTGCACTTATCCGCTTTCTACGTTGCATTTTAAAGCAGGGTGGGGGCAACCCACCGAACCCGCAACGGCCTGAATGGTGGGTTGTCACCCACCCTACAAAAATTGTCACCCACTCTACAAAAACTCGGCGCGGTCACCGTGCTGTTGGTCCGTGGCTCACAAGGCAGCGCGCTAAGATGCGCCTTCAAGGATTGCTCAAGGAGATTTCGATGTCGATCACAGCTCGTTTTTCTGCACGTTTTTCCACTATCGCCTTCGCGCTGATGAGTTTGCTGTTGGCGGCCGTGCCGGTATTTGCCAGTAACCCCGCCCGCGACGATCACAGCGTCGCCCGACTCGATGAGGTGCGCGTCCAGCAGGTGTTTCTGGATCTGGATCTGAGCTTTGAACAGCAGACCCTGTCCGGTTTTGCGGAGCTGACTTTGCAGTGGAAAAATCCGGCCGCGCGCCGACTTGATCTGGACACCCGCGACTTGCTGATCGATCACGTCAGCGCCAGCGACGCTGCCGGCCATTGGTCGAACGCCCAGTTCAGTCTGGGCGCACGGCATCCGGCCTTTGGTCAGCCGCTCAACATTCGCCTGGCCCAGCAAGCGACCAAGGTGCGGGTTTATTACCGTACTTCACCGCAGGCTTCCGGCTTGCAATGGCTGCGTCCGGAGCAAACTCTCGGCAAGGTCAAGCCGTTCATGTTCTCGCAGGCCGAAGCCATTCACGCGCGCAGTTTTGTGCCGCTGCAAGATACCCCCGCGGTGCGCTTTACCTACACCGCGCGGATCACCGCGCCCGCTGGCATCCGCGTGGTGATGAGCGCCGACAACGACGCCAACGCCAGCGGTCAAGGCGGCTACCGCTTCGCCATGCCGCAGGCGATTCCGTCGTACTTGCTGGCGATTGCCGCTGGCGATCTCGCCTTCAAATCGCTGGGCCCACGCACCGGCGTCTACACCGAGCCGGCCCGTCTCGACGCCGCCGTGGCCGAGTTTGCCGACACCGAGGCGATGATTGCCGCTACCGAAAAAATGTATGGCCCATACCGCTGGGGCCGTTACGACTTGTTGATCCTGCCGCCCTCGTTTCCGTTTGGCGGCATGGAAAATCCGCGGCTGTCGTTCATCACGCCGACGGTGATCGCCGGTGACAAATCCCTGGTCGCGTTGATCGCGCACGAGCTGGCGCATTCGTGGTCGGGCAATTTGGTGACCAATTCCAGTTGGAAAGATATTTGGTTGAACGAAGGTTTTACCAGTTATGTCGAGAACCGCATCGTCGAGGCCGTCTACGGGGTCGAGCAGGCGCGGATGCAGCAGGTCGTCGGCCAGCACGAGCTGAAAGAAGAAATGCAGAGCATGGCCGTTGCCGATCAGGCGCTGGTGCAGAACGTCAAGAATCGCGATCCGGACGACGCTTTCTCGGGTGTGCCCTACACCAAAGGCGAGTGGTTGTTGCGCACGCTGGAACAACGTTTTGGCCGTGAGCGCTTTGATGCCGTGGTCCGCGCCTGGTTTGACGAGCACGCGTTTCAGAGCGTCAGCAGCGACGATTTTCTGGCGTTTTTCGGCGCGCGCCTGTGGTCGGCCAAGGACGCGCCGATGCAGCGCAACGAAGTCGATGGTTGGCTGTATCAGCCGGGCATTCCGAAGAGTGCGCTGCTGGCCGATTCTTCCGCACTCAATGTGGTGGATGCCGTGCGTAGCGAATTTGTCGCTGGCAAAATCGACGCCAAAGCACTCAAGGCGGATGCCTGGAGCACCAACGAATGGTTGCATTTTCTCAATGGCCTGCCGGTGGATCTGCCGGTCGAACGGCTCGCTGATCTCGACCAGACCTGCCAGCTCACTGGCACCGGCAATGCCGAAATCGCCTTCCGCTTTTATCTGGCTGGGATCCGTGCCGACTATGCCCCGATGCGCGCGGCACTGAAGGCGCATTTGATCGCCATCGGCCGCCGCAAGTTGATGGTGCCGCTGTGGACCGAACTCGCCAAGACCCCAGCCAACCAGGCGTGGGCGCTGGCGGTCTACCAAATCGCGCGTCCCGGTTACCATCCGATTGCGCAGAACACGGTGGATCAAGTGCTGGGCTACTCGCCGCCGCAGACACGCTAGACTTTGATCGGCGGTCGGCATTGCGACGACGACAACGATCAGGAGCTGCGGACATGCGCACTGCCACTCGATGGTTACGCCGCACACTGATTTTGTTGGCGCTGTTGTTGCTGTTGGGCGGCGCCACGGTGCTGGTGTTGTATCGCACGGCACCGGAACGCTTGCTGGATGCCAATTTTGCCGCCGAGCGCTGGTGGGGCGGACTCGGCACACGCAGTATCGACATCGACGGTAGCCGCTGGCGCTACAACGAGGGCGGCCGCGGCGAGCCGGTGCTGTTGGTCCACGGCATGGCCGGATCGAAAGAAAACTGGAGCCTGCTGGCGCACTATTTGACCGGCCACTACCGCGTCATCGTGCCCGATCAGTTGGGCTTCGGCGCCAGCCCGAACGCGCCCGACGGCAATTACCGCGTCACCGTTCAAGCCAAGCGCTTGAAAGCGTTCACCGACGCGCTCGGCCTCCAGCGCTTGCATCTGGTCGGCCATTCGATGGGAGGGCATATTGCCGGTGTATTCGCCGGACGCTATCCGGAACGAGTGCAATCGCTGACGCTGATGGATTCGGCCGGCGTACACTTCAAGCCGAACGCTTTCAGCGAGCGGATTGAGCGTGGCGAAAACCCCTTTGCCACCGAGACCACCGAGAAATTTGATGCCTTTATGGCGATGATTTTTGTGCATCCGCCGTTCGCACCCGAACGACTGCGGATGGCCTACGCAGCCAGAAACGCCCCGCGGGCGCGGCTGTGGGGGCTGATCCTCAAACGCCAAATCGCTGCCAAGTGGCGCTTTTACTTGGAAGACCACCTCGACAAAATTCAGGCGCCAAGTCTGCTGGTGTGGTGCGATCAAGATCGCCTGCTCGACGTAAGCTCGGTAGCCGCTTTCCGCACCGAGCTGCCCGGCGCTCGCGTCGAAATCCTCAACGGCTGCGGACATATGCCGATGATGGAGCGGCCGCGCGAAACCGCGGCGCTGCTCAGCCAGCACTTCGAAAAAGCGCGCTAGCAGCGGCCAGGCGCTTACCGGGCAAGCGACGCTGGTCCGTTGGGTTCGGCCGACGGCGCCATCGCAAGGTTCCGCATGGCGCCAACGTTTTAGTTCTTGCCAAACTCGCTGGGCGCGGGCGGTGCGATGACCTTTACCGGTGGCGCGGCATCGAGTTGGCGCAGCAGTTCTTCGATGGCACGTTCCAGCGTGGGATCGTGACCGGCAGCGATCGCTTCGGGTCGGTCGATGACTTCGATGTCGGGGGCGACGCCCTCGTTTTCCACCGCCCAGTGATTGTCGGTATCGATGAATCGGAAGGTCGCGGCGAGCACGCTACCGCCATCGGCCAGCCCAGGATTGCCGCTGATGCCGATCAGACCACCCCAGGTGCGGGTGCCGATCAACGGACCCAGTTTGAGTTTGCGGAAATAGTACGGCAGCGCATCGCCGCCGGAGCTGGATAGACCGTTGATCAACATCGCCTTCGGCCCGACGTGCGAGAGCAGCGGCGTGGCGGCGGGCTCCAGGCCGCGACGTTTCCAGTAATTGAGCGGCTGGCGACCGAGCATTTCCACCATGCGATCCGGAATGAAGCCGCCGCCGTTGTAGCGGTCGTCGATAATCAGCGCGTCTTTGTGGGCGTAGGCGAGAAAGCCGCGCATCAATTCGCGGTTGCCCTCGATCGCGGTGTTCGGCAGGTGCAGGTAGCCGATGCGGCCGCCGCTCAATCGATCCACCATGGCGCGCCGGGTTTGCACCCAATCGAGGTAGCGCAGCCAACGCTCGCTACTTTGCAGATGCACGCGCACTGGCCGCGCTTTGTCGGCGTTGGGTTGTGCGCTGACTTTCAATTCGACGACCCGGTCGGCCTTGCCCGCAAACAGGGCGTAAGCATTTTGGACGCTGCGCGCATCGACGCCATCGACGCTGATCAGATAGTCACCGACCGCCACTTCGCTGCCGGGCTCGGTCAATGGCGAACGAAACTCGGGCGACCAATTTTCGCCCGGAAAGATTTTGTCGATGCGAAAAAAGCCCGAGTCATCGGACTTCAGTTCGGCACCCAAAAAACCGCCCGGTTTGCGCTCGATCAGCGGTTGATCGCCACCTTGCACATAAACATGCCCGGAGTTGAGTTCGCCGGCCAGTTCGTGCAGCAAGTAGTCGAGATCGGCGCGACTGGCGAGCTGATCGACCAGCGGCAGATAGCGATCCCGCACCGCCGTCCAGCGTTCGCTGCCGCCGTGCAGGTCGGCGTCGTAAAACCAGTCGCGCAGGATCCGCCAGGCATCGACAAACATTTGGTGCCATTCGACCCGCGGATCGATGCTGAGCTCGAGATTTTTCAGCTCCAGTTTGCCGGCGGCGATATCGACCTCGGCCTTTGGGGCGATCAGCGACCAAGCAGCGGCCTGGCGCAGCAACAGGTGTTCCTGATCCCGACTCAAGGCATAGCCCTGGACCTCAGTGGCGAGCTGGCGTGGTTTGTCCTCGCCCTGAAACCACCGCGACAGAATGCCACCGGCATCAGCGGTTTCCATGCCCAGATAAATCACCCCATCGTTGACCGCGCTCAGCGCCGAATAATTGCCGGGCGGCATCGGCAACGCCACCACCCGCGCGGCAAAACCGGCCACATCCACGCGCACGCGATTGCTATCGGCGGACTTCTGATCGGCGCTTGGCGGAGGCTCGGCTTCATCGCTGTCGAGCGCAGCGATGCTGGGACCGTCGCTGCGCAAACTGGCGGCATAAAGACGGCTGGCTTTGGTGTACAGGTAATTGTCTTCGAAGGCACTGCGGGTGAGATTGAAATCGCGGTTGGAGACAAAATACAAATAGCGACCTTTTGGGTCGAACGCGGGCCACAGATTGGGCGCGGTATCTTCGAGCAGCGCTTGTGCGCGGTGCTGGTCGAGCGTGTACAGCCAGATCGTCGGCAGTTGCGACTTGCCGGTTTTTTCGTAGGCGATATAGCGTGAATCCGGCGACCAGGCCAGGTGATCGAGTTCGCCATAGTCGCCGTGGTCGGCATCGACGACGACCCGGCTGGTAATGTCGACGATGCGCAGGCGGTGGCGTTGATCGGTGTAGGCGAGCAGGCGCGAATCCGGCGACCACAGCGGCGGATTGATCCAGCTGTCGCCGTGCTCGGTCAACTGCCGTGGCGTGCCCTCACCGTGCTGGGCGCGGACATAGATTTCGTATTCGCCGCTGGCATCGGATAGGTAGGCAATGCTCGCGCCATCCGGCGACCAACTGGCGCCGATCTCGCGCGCGGCAGGGCTGTGACTGAGATTGCGGATCACGCCTTTCTTGGCCGGCACGGTGAACAGTTCGCCGCGCGCGGCCATCAGCACCCGCTGCCCATTCGGCGAAAGATCAAACGATTCGACCTGCGCGCTGACATTCTTGATCACCGGCAGTGTTTCGGCCTGATCGGCGATGACGTTGATCGACAGGCGTTTGGCCTGGCCGCTGGCGGTGTCCAGGCGCCAGATCGACCCGGCTTGTTCGAAGACCATGCCAGCGGGTCCGGCGCTCGGCCAGAGCACATCAAAATCGCTGAACGTGGTCAGCGCGGTCGGCGCCGTGGTCCGGTCGTCGGTACCCACTGGCAACCGATACAGGTTGAGGGTTGGCGTGCGGTCCGAGACAAAATAGATCGCATCGCCCAACCACATCGGCTGCTGATCGGTGCCGGCAAACTGGGTCAGGCGCTGCGATTGGTTGGCGACCAAATCGTAAGTCCACACGTCCTGGGCACGGCCGCCGCGATAGCGTTTCCAACTGCGGAAGTCACGGTCGATCGGCGTATAGACGAGACGGTTGCCATCCGGTGAAAACATGCCGCCGCCGGTTTCTGGCACCGCCAACGGCGTTTCCATGCCGCCGGCAAACGGCACCAGAAAAGGCCGGCCACCACGTTCGTCCTGGGCCATGCGGTTGGCGCGCACCAGGATATTTTTGCCATCCGGCGACCAATCCAAGACCCGGTAGTCGGTGCCACCGCGCACCGGCATCGGGCCGATATCGGAATACCAGGTCAACTGGCGCGGCGCGCCACCGGTCACCGCCATCACATGGACCTGGCGCGTGCCGGAGTATTCGGCGCTGAAAGCCAGCCATTGGCCATCGGGGGAAAACTTCGGATAGAGCTCCTGGCCCGGATGCGCGGTCAGCCGCACGGCGTTGCCACCATCGCGACCGACCAGGTAAATATCGCCTGCATAAACAAAAGCGATCTGGGTTGCCGACAGATCCGGAAAGCGCAGCAACCGGGTGTCTGCCTGTGTCGCTCCGATCAGCCCGAAGACCAGTAACCCGGTGTTGCGCCAGAATGCCGTCCGCATGGTTCGCTCCATTCGATCAAAGCCGGAAGTTTAACCGCCTTCTCCGGGCGCGGCAGTGCGTCGTCATGGCAGGAGCCCCGCCTTGAGATGGCCGCGCCCCGGCCATTTCAGCGCTGACAAGTTGGGCAGTAAAAACTCGAGCGCTGTTGGCTGCGGATGCCTTTGATCGCGGTGCCGCACACTCGGCAGGGCCGATTGGCGCGACCGTAAACCATCAGTTCCTGCGCAAAATAGCCGGGTTCGCCATCGGGGCGGATGAAATCACGCAGGGTGGTACCACCCCGTTCGATGGCATCGGCAAGAATGCTGCGGATCGCCGCCGCCAGCGCCCGATAGCGATCCCGTGTCACCAAGCCGGCGCGCCGCGACGGCCGCACGCCAGCCCGAAACAGCGCCTCAGCCGCGTAGATATTGCCGACGCCGACGACAATGCGCTGATCCATCAGCAACGCTTTTACCGGCGCCTGGCGACCACGACTCTGGGCGAACAACACGTCACCGTCGAAGTCCGCACCGAGCGGCTCCGGGCCGAGCTGCTGCAGCAGCGGATGGACTTCCCCCAGTGGCTGCCAGAGCAGACAACCAAAACGCCGTGGATCATTGAAGCGCAGCAATTTGCCGGAATCGAGCAGTAGATCGACGTGATCGTGCGGGCCACGCGGTTGGCTGACTGGCAGAATGCGCAAGCTGCCCGACATGCCCAGGTGCAGCAAAGCGGCGCCGATACCGGTTTCCAGCAGCAGATATTTGGCGCGCCGACCGACCCCAAGGATGCGCTGGCCCGGCAACTGGTGGCCAATCGCCGCCGGGATTGGCCAACGTAAATCCGGCCGATACAGGCGCGACTCGGTGACGCGGTGGCCGAGCAAAAACGGCTCGATCCCGCGCCGCGTGGTTTCCACTTCAGGAAGTTCGGGCATGGGCGGCAGTGTAGGTCGCGGCAATGACTTTGTGCAGCGCTGCTGGCGGTTTTGCGCCCCTCGCCCACTGGTGGGAGCGGGGTTGGGGAGAGGGGCTCTGGACTTGGCTTCTTGAAGCCCAACGGCAACCGCCAAGAGCAGATCAAAAGCCCCTCTCTCCCGACCTCTCCCCCGCAAGCGGGGGAGAGGGGCAAAGCATGCGCCCCTCGGCCACCGCTGGGAACAGGGGAGCGGCGCAAAACGCCGGTTCCAAAAACCAACAACCCGCCGGGCGGCGGGTTGTTGGGGCAAAGCAAACCAGATGTTTAAAACCAGAGGCTTACTTGATCTTGGCTTCTTTGTACGGCACATGCTTGCGCACGACCGGATCGTATTTGCTGATTTCCATCTTCTCGGGCGTGGATTTCTTGTTCTTGTCGGTCGTGTAGAAATGACCGGTGCCTGCGGTCGAGACGAGGCGGATGAGATCGCGCTTGGATGCCATGGTCTAAAGCTCCTTAAATCTTTTCGCCGCGTGCGCGCAAATCTGCGATCACGCTATCGATGCCGTTCTTGTCGATGGTGCGCAGCGCATTGCTGCTGACCTTGAGTTTGATCCAGCGGTTTTCGCTTGGCACCCAGAACCGGCGCTCGTGCAGATTGGGCAGCCAGCGACGCTTGGTGCGGTTGTTGGCATGAGAAACGTTGTTGCCGGCTTGTGGACGCTTACCGGTTACTTGGCAGACATTGGCCATGGATCACCTCGTTGGAACAGCATCCCATCCGTAGCCCGGATGGTTTCGGCCCCGAACCGCCGATGCGTGGCATCGAGCAGTTGCGCAGTATCGGGAAAAAACTGGCTCGGCGTCAGCGTTGATGACCGCGCGTCATCAAACTCCGGATCAACCGGACAACCGAGCCGGGCTTTATAGCGGAAAGCCGACCGTGGTTCAAGTTTTGTCGGCGCTTTGTCGGTGCTGCACGAGCGCCAACCGGCCAGGTCGACGCCACCGCCACGGCGCCTTTAAGTTGCGCACAATGTCCTTGACTTGCGCGCAAAGCCAGACGGTTGCTGGAAAGTTCTACACAGGCAGGAGGCAGTGCTTAGAAGTTAGCTGTAAAAGCTCAATACGTTTCTGGCTTATGTTCTGTAAGCTATTGATATATTGAACATATGCATCAAATAAAAGGCGTTGGTGCAAACTCGGATTGGTCTGCGGAATGACGGCTTGGGGCGTGCCTTTGCAGGCTCAGTACACAGACTTATCCACAGGCCGTGTCGGCTGCGACCGGATGCCGCAATGGGATCGGTAGGGGTGCCGCCAGTCGGTTTTGGCAACGCTGCCTGGTGAGCGCTGCACGGCGGAGGTCAACACCCGTCGCCACCGGCAATCAACGCGTGCCAAATACCACGATGGTCTTGCCAGCGACCGCGATCTTGCCCTGCTCCTCCAGTTGTTTGAGCACGCGGCCGGCCATTTCGCGCGAGCAGCCGACGATCCGCGACAGTTCCTGGCGCGACACCCGGATTTGGGTGCCCCGCGGATGCGACAACGCTTCGGGCTCGCCGCACAGATCCAGCAGCGTTCGTGAGATGCGCCCAGTGACATCCAGAAAAGCCAATCGACTCACTTTGCGGCTGGTATGCAGCAGCCGCCGCGTCAACTGCTGGCCGATGGCAAACAGAATGCGCGGACAGTCTTCGCGCAGGCTGCCCTCAAATAAAGCCAGCAAGCGTTCGTGACTGATTTCGGCCAGCTCGGTGCTGCTGCGGGTGCGCAACTGCACTTCCCGTCGCGGTGACTCGACATACAGGCCGAGTTCGCCAATGAACTCGCCCTTGTTGATGTAGGCCAGGATCAGCTCGCGGCCATCGTCGTCGTCGGCGACGATGCTGAGGCTGCCGTCGATCACGTAATACAGCACGTCGGCGCGATCCCCAGCCATGAAAATTGCGCTGCGTGAGGGATAGCGTCGCCGATGACAGGCGTTGAGAAAATGCTCCAGTGCGGCGCCTTCAAACGCCAGCGATTTCGGCGTGATGCATTTGGGTACCACTTCCGACAGCGGGGTAAGTCGATCGCCAGATTCCACGCGCATGGATGACCTCGGTTGATGTGCGACACGCTGTTGAGGATGACTTGCGAAACGTTAAAGAACCGCTCGCTCAGAGTATACGCACAGCACCGCGGCCCCGGCGCTTAGCGGGCGGCTACGGCGACCGCCAACGGGATCGGCGGATTTGCCGCATAATTCGCGCCCATTCTGACTGATTGCGAGGTTGCACCGCTGTGGTCAAGCCACTCCCCCGTCTCAAGTTGCAGGGCTTCAACAACCTCACCAAGGCGCTCAGTTTCAACATTTACGACGTTTGCTACGCGGTCACCCCGGAGCAGCGCGAACGTTACATCGCCTACATCGACGAGGCCTACAACGCCGAGCGACTGACCAAGATTCTGACCGAAGTCGCCGACATCATCGGTGCCAACATTCTTAACATCGCCCGCCAGGATTACGAGCCGCAAGGCGCGTCGGTCACCATCCTGATTTCCGAACAGCCGGTGATCGACAAGAAGGCCGCCGGCAAGCACCTGCTCTCCGATGCCGTGGTGGCGCACTTGGACAAGAGCCATATCACCGTGCACACCTATCCGGAAAGCCATCCGAATACCGGCATCTCCACTTTTCGCGCCGATATCGATGTCGCCACCTGCGGCGTCATCTCGCCGCTGAAGGCGCTCAATCATTTGATCGACAGTTTTGAATCCGACATCGTCGTGATGGATTACCGAGTGCGCGGTTTCACCCGCGATGTGAAGGGCACCAAGCATTACATCGACCACCGCATCAACTCGATCCAGGAGTACCTGTCCCGGCACACCCGGCAGCGCTACGAAATGTTCGACGTCAACGTGTACCAGGAGAATATTTTCCACACCAAGATGCACGTGAAAGATTTCGATCTGGACACTTACCTGTTCGAATCCCAGTCCAGTGATCTGAGCTTCAAAGAGCGCAAGGTCATCGAAGCCCTGGTCAAGCGCGAAGTGGAAGAGCTGTTCCACGGCCGCAATCTGGTGTAGCCAGCCGCGTAGCCCTGGTGCATGCGCAGCGCCTTAGGCGTCGCGCAGAAATAACTTGCGCAGATTGCGCAGGACTTTCGTTCGCCTGCAAGGCGCACAAAGGGGAGCATAGTCGGACTATGTGACGCTTTGTGCAACGACGCAGGCGGGCGATAAGGACCAGCAAGATGGGTAAGTTATTTCTGCGCGACGCCTTAGAGTCGATAAGCCACGGCCTTCATCAGATTGGCCGCCAGCGCCATCAGCCGACTGACCGGCGGCGGCAAATCGACACCGCCGAGCGCCCGGGCGTGATCGCCATGGCGGGCTTCTTCTTGCTGCATGACGCCGACAATGGCGCGGCTGCGCGCGTCGTTGGCGGGCAGCCGCCGCAAGTGCTCGCCAAGATGGGCTTCGACCTGGCGTTCGGTTTCGACGACGAAACCGAGACTGACCGCGTCACCGAATAGCGCGGCACCGGCACCAATGGCAAAGCTGCCGGCATACCAGACCGGATTGAACCGACTCGGTCGCGCTGCCAATTGCTGGAGACGCTGCCCGCACCAGTCCAGATGGTCGGTTTCTTCCGCCGCCGCAGCGAGCAACTCCGCGCGCGTCTGCGGATCGCGGGCCACTGCCGCCTGGCCAAGGTAGAGCGCCTGCGCGCAGACCTCGCCGCTGTGATTGATGCGCATCATGCCGACGCTGGCGCGCTGCTCGGCGGCATCCAGGGGCGCTTCGTCGGTATTCAGCGCCGGGTTGGGTCGCGCCGCTGCCGTGCGCGCCACCCGGCCCTGCAGTGCGAGCGCGAAGCGGTCGAGCAGGGTGTCGGTGCGATCGAGTTGGCGCAGTGGATTACGCTTCATGGTTGGCATTGTTCCAGAAGTAATTGCAGCGGGTGTTGCACCGGCACATCCAGCGCTGTGGCCAGGCGCAGACGACAGCCAATATTGCTGCTCAGCAGACGGCTCGGCGCGATCATCGCCAGTTCCGCCAGCGCTGGCTGCAAGAGCGCGTCGGCCAGCTCGGGGTGATCCAGATACCAACTGCCGGCGCCACCGCAGCAACGGCCTTGACTGGGCAATTCGACCACGCGCAACCCAGGCACAGCGGCCAATAACCGGCGCGTGGCGTTGATCGCGGCGCCATCGCCGACCTGGGTGCAGGGCAACTGCAACGCCACCGTTTCGGAACTGGCGCCAAAGCGCAATCGCTCGAGGCGTTCGGCGAGCAGGCACAGCACATCGCGATAGCCGGGCAACCCAGCGGCAGCCAGCAGCGTCCGATAACGGCCCGCACAGCCGGCCACCACCGCCGTGCAGGCATCGACCTGGTGTTGCCCAACCTGGTGTTGCCCAACCAGCGCCAGCAAGGCTTGCCCGGATTGCGCGGCGGCGTCGGCGGCACAGGCATGCCGAGCCAGCGCACCGCAGCATTGGGCGGGCGCCACCTGGACCGCATAACCGGCCTGGGTCAGCAGCGATTGGGCGGCCTGCAAGACACTGGTTTCCAAAGCCGCACCGGTGCAGCCGCTGAGCAGCAAAATCGCCGTCGGCGCCACCGTGGCATCCGCCAGCACCGGGCACGCGGCCACCGGGCCCGGCCGACGACTGCGCCGCAAGGCGCGACCCAAGCGCCCCGGCAAGTAGCGCGCCACACCGATCAAGCTGGCGAACCGTTGTGGATGCTGCACCAGGCTACGCAGTGCGCGCCGCCGCCAAGATTCCGCCACCGCCGCTCGACCCCGTTGCCGCGTGGCCACCAATAGATCCAGATAGCGCACCGACGATGGGCAGACGCGTTCGCAAACTCCGCAGCTCAGGCATTGGTCCAGATGCCGCGTAGCGTCCGCCCCAAGCTCGATACCGGCCGCCAGTGCCTCGGCCAGCGCAATACGACCCCGCGGCGAATCGGCCTCGTTGCCGCTGATTCGATAGGTCGGACAATGCGGCAAACACAGGCCGCACTTCACGCAGGCGCGGGCCAAAGCATGAATATCGGTGGCCGCCACTAAGTTGGCACTGACATCGGCAGGTGCAGACATACCGCGCAGTCTACGCAATCCACCGCGGCTGCGGATGGTATCGACCGACGCCTTCCGCCGGGTCGCCGGGAACTCCGCCAGCACTGGTTTTGTGACTTATGGTGGAGAAACTCAGACCGTTTGGGTGGCGTTGCTCCGTGTTGGCGATCAATCCGATATCCTCGGCGTCCGTGTCGAGTTTGCCGCTGGTGCCGACGAATGATCGTCACGGAGTTGCCACCCAGCATCCGAGCGGTGGTCGGATATTTACCGTTTGACATCAGGGGTAAGCCAATGAAGATTTTTCGCGGGCCAGTTCTGGCCCAATGTGGCGCACTGTTTTGCGCACTGCTGGCCGTCGGCATGGTCGGCGCCCAGGAGCTGGCCAAGTCGGCGATCAATGTCGATGCCGGCAATACCAAGCAGATTGGCGCGACCTTCACCTACCGGCTGACCTATAACTGCTCCAGCACCAGCGGGCCCTGCCTGAGTGCGCAGGTGGTGGATTTGCTGCCAGCAGAAGTGCAGTTCATTTCGACCGTGCCGAACAGCCCCACCGGCGACGTCGCCACGATCAATGTCACCGCCAATTTTGGTGGCAGTGGCCGTACTCGCGTGCAGTTCGTGATGATTACGCCACTGCCGGCTGGCAACAGCGGCGACTTGCTGGTCAATGTGCGCTTCCCGATCGGCAGCACCGCCAATGGCACGGTCGCGATCAACAGCGCCGACGGCATCAATCTGGCGACCACGCCGGGAACCTTCACCACGCCACCGGTCACCGTCACCGCCGTCGCCACGGTGCAGACCACGCTGACCAAGACCCTGCTGAGCGGCCCGGCCAATCTGGATCTGCCGGAGAGCTATCGCTTGCGGATTTCGGTGCCGAACAATCCGGGCGCGCTCAACCTCACCGCGATCGGCCCAGTCGTCGATACCTTGCCGCCCGGCGTGGTTTTTAGTGGCGCCACACCCGCTGCCGATTGTGAGCCCGGGTGTGTTGGCACGACACCAGCGACACTGACCTGGACTTCGCCCTGCGCCTTGCCGCTGACTCCGGGTGGCAACTGCGATATCACCGTCAACGTGGTGTTCCCCTCGGCCACTTTCCCCAGTGGCAGCAACGTCACCAACCAATTCACCACCGATGCCACGCCGCTCGGCGAAACGCCGCGCAATCTCGGCATCGGCACCGTCACCCATCCGGTCACCACTTTCGTGCCCACGCCGAATGCGGCGATCGGCAAAAACGTCACCGGCGCCAGCCCGAATCCGCCGACACTCAATCAAGCGTTCAGTTACGAGCTGGTGCCGAGCAATTCCGGCAACGTGCCGCTGGACAATCTGGTGTTGATCGACACCTTGCCGATCCAGCTCCAGCTCAGTTCGGTCAGCACCGGCCGCTACAACAGCCTGAACGATTTTGCCGCCGGGGTCGGCGTCCAGGTGAGTTACGAAAAGAACACCGCGCCGGGCGTGTTCACGCTCTGGGGTTCCTCGCCGAACAGCACCACCAACACCACGCTGACGATGCCGCCGCCCGGCCTCGGCGCCGGTGAATATCCGACCCGCCTGCGCTGGGAATTCGGCCAGGCCCAGGTCGGCATGAACGCCAGTACGCGGCCGCTGATCAGTGGCCAGATCATCAATCCAGACCAGGCCGGCAACCCGGTCGCGTTCGGCAACGTGATCACCAATTGCGTCGATTTGACCGCTGTGTTCACCGCTGGGCCGACCAATATCGCCCGCAATAGCTGCCGCAATTTCACCCTGTCGGGACCCTTTGTCCAACTTAATCCGGCCAAAGACGGGCTTTCCGGTGCCGGCCCGTTCAATCCGGGACAGACCGTCAATTTTCGCCTGCGGGTGCGTTCTGATGCGCGTTCCAGCGATCCGGTGCCGCTCGAATCGCTGATCGTCACCGATCTGTTGCCGCTTGATCTGGTCTATACCGTCGGCAGTTGGGCGTTCGACGCTCAGGCCACCGGCCTACCGGCGCCACAAGTATTTAACGAGATTCCCAATTTCGCCGGTACCGGCCGGACTTTGCTGCGCTGGCGCTGGAACCCCGGTAGCGGCAATCTTGGCGTCAACCAGCAGGTGTGGATCATTCTCGCCACCAGCATCCGCTCGGGCGCTTTGGCTGGGGCGCTGACCAACAACTACACGCTCGATCACGATGTCCCTGGGCTCGGCCTGCGTTGCAGCGGCGCCAGTCAGACCGATCCGCTGGATCTGGATGGCGATGGCGACACCGCCGAAACGCTGTGCCGCGAAGGCGAAACCATCAACGTCGCGCCGATCGCCCAACTGATTTCCAGCAAGGCGGCGCAAAGCGTCTGCAATGCCAGTTTTGTGCTGCCGCCGGCGACCGGTGAGTCGCTACCGGGCGGCGAAATCCTCTATCGATTGCGGGTGCAAAACGTCGGCACGGTGCCGATGCAGAACTTCACCCTGATCGACATCCTGCCGGAAATCGGCGACACCGGTGTCCGCGACACCAATCCGCGCAATTCCCAGTTCCCGGTGAATCTGGTGGCACCAGTGTCACCACCGCCGGGCACCAGTATTTTCTATTCCACCGCGATCAACCCGTGTCGCGGCGAAGTCGGCGGCCCGACCACCGGCTGCACGGCGCCGAACTGGACCACGGTAGCGCCAACCCCACTGTCCTCGGTGCGCTCGTTCAAAGTCGAGTTTGGTGCGCGGGTCATCAACCCGTTTGATTTTGTTGAGTTCGCGTTCCCGTTGCATGCGCCGGCGGTTTTGCCGCCGCCAGGGCAGACGGCGCGCAATTCGTTTGCTTATCAATCGGCGCGCGCCGATGGCATCGGCAATCTGGCCGCCGAACCACAGGCGGTGCCGGTACAGGTAGGGGCTTGCACGGTGACTTCGTCGCTGGGTAATTTTGTTTGGAAAGACAGCGACGGCAACGGCCTGCAAGACGACGGCCAGACCGGGGTCAACGGCGTCTTCGTGCGGCTGCTCAAGGTCGGCGTCGATGGCATCGCCGGCACGCTTGACGACGAGCCGGTCAATGTCGGTTCGACGCAAAACGACAGCCTCGGCAATCCCGGCTGGTACCAGTTCCCGAATCTCGATCCCGATACCTATTTCGTCTGCTTTTCGCCACCGGCCAATTTTCTGCCGACGCTGGCTGATGTTGGTGGCAACGACGCCATCGATTCCGACGGCAACCCGCTCACCGCCTGCACCGCGCCGGTCGTGCTCGGCGCCGGTGAAGACAACCCGACGCTCGACTTTGGCCTGGTGCAGGCCGCGGCTCTGGGCGATTACGTCTGGGCCGACCGCAATGGCAATGGTGTCCAGGACGAGACCCCGGATTTCGGCATCAACGGCGTCACCGTCGAGCTCTACGCCGATAACGGTGATGGCATCTGCGCCGTTGCCAGCGATGCTTTGGTCGCCAATACGCTGACCGCCGACGATGCTTTCGGCCGTTCCGGATACTACGTTTTTCCGGACTTGATCCCAGCGCAGCCGTATTGCGTGCGCTTCCTCCGGCCATCACCGGCGACCAATTTCACCGGCCCCAACCTGGGTGGCAATGACACGCTGGATTCCGATGCCAGCGTTGCCAGCGGCCTGACCCAAGTGGTCACGCTGGCACCGGCGGAATACAACGACAGCATCGATGCTGGTCTGGTGTTTGCCAGCGGTCCGCTGGCGCTCGGCGATCAGGTCTGGTTCGATGGCAACAACAACGGCATCTTCGAACCACAGGCCGGCGAAGTCGGCATCGACAACGTGCTGCTCGACCTGTATCTGGATTTTGACAACGACGGCAATGCCGATACCAATGAATATCTCGGCCGTACTGCCACCCAGACCAATAGCGGTTTCAGCGGTCGCTACCGCTTCGGCAATCTGGCCCCCGGCAACTATCTGGTGGTGGTCGAAGCCGGCAACTTCGCTTTTGGCCAGCCGCTGTTCGGCCGCACCACCGCCACCGGCAACGACCCGGCTGCCGATCCGGACGACGACTTCAACGGCGACGACAACGGTCGCTTGCTAGGTCCGCTGACGCTGACTTTGCCGGTCACGCTGACCGCCGCCGGTGAGCCCACTTCGGAAGATGGTGACAACAACACCAATTTGACGGTGGACTTCGGCTTCATTGTCGGTGCGGCGGCGGTGTTTGATTTTGGCGATCTGCCGGATGCCGGTGTCGGTACCGCGCAAACCAACTACAACACTTTGGTCAGCGACAACGGCGCGCAACATCAAATCGGCGTTGCTGGCAGCCCGATACTCGGTACTTGTGTCGATGCCGACAGCGGCTTGGTGCAAGGTTTGAGCGCCCGCGACGACAATACCAACGGTGGCGCGCCCACGGTCGGCAGTTGTCTCGCTGGCAACGATGAAGACGGTGTCGTCGGTCCGCAGTCGTTTCCTGCTGGCAGTACCCCCATCTTCTCGATTACCGCCGCGCCGGGAACCAATGCCTGCCAGTTGTCAGGCTGGTTCGATTGGAACCACGACGGCGATTTTGCCGATGCCGGCGAAACCATCACCATTGGCAGTGCGATTGCCGCCGGTACCAGCATCACGTTGCCGGTGACCGTGCCGGCCACCGCCGCCACCGGCAATGTTTACGCGCGCTTTCGCTGTGCCTCGGTGGTCGTCAACGATCCGTTTGGTCCAGCGCTCGATGGCGAGGTCGAGGACTACGTCTATCAGGTCACTGGCCAGGATCTGGGCGATCTGCCGGATCTCTACGGCACGCTGATTGCCAGCAACGGTGCGCGCCACCTGGTGGACCCGGCGAATGCGATCTATCTGGGTGCCTGCGTCGATTTCGAATCCGATGGCCAGCCCAACCCAACCGCCAACGCCGACGATAGCGGCATCGGCACGGATCGCGTCGGCCTTTGTTTCGACGATGAAGACGGCGTGGTGATTCCGCTGCTGGCCGCCTGCTCGGCGGCGAACGTCAGCGTCACCGCCAGCGCCGCGGCCCGGGTCGATGCTTTCTTCGACTGGAACAACGATGGCGACTTCGCCGATGTCGGTGAACAGCCGATCAACAATGCCGCAGTGCTGGCCGGCAGCAACAGTTTCCCACTGACCGTGCCTTGCACTACCGCGCCGGGAACGGTCTACGCACGCTTCCGGTTGAGCAGTATTGGTGGCCTCGCGGCGACCGGCGTCGCCGCCGATGGCGAAGTGGAAGATTACGCCGCGACCGTGGTTGGCGTCGATTTCGGCGACCTGCCGGCGCCATTCGCTACCAGCTTCGCCGGTGGCGGTCCGCTGCATGCGTTGTTGCCCGTTTCCCCAGTATTTCTGGGCGGCTGTGTCGATAGCGAAGCCGATGGCCAGCCCAACGCAACGGCGAGCGGTGACGATCTTGGCGGCGGCAGTTCGGTGCTGGGCGTCTGCGTCGGCAACGATGACGAAGACGGCGTGATCTTGCCAACGATCACCGCCTGTCTGGGTGCCAATATTACCGTCAATGCCAACGCCGCCGGTTTGCTCGGCGCCTGGATCGACTGGAACCGCGATGGCGATTTCAATGATCCGACCGAACAGATCGCCGACGATCTAGCGCTGGTCGCGGGCGCCAATAGCCTGCCGATCAGTGCCGCCTGCAATCTCAATCCGGGCACCGCCGGCCTGCGCTTCCGGTTTTCCTCGGCAGGCGTGGTCGGTCCGACCGGCGCCGCTGCCGATGGCGAAGTCGAGGATTATCAAGCGCTGTTGCAGGGCGCTGACTTCGGCGATGCCCCGGCCAGCTATGGCACCCAGGTGGCCGCTACCGGAGCCAGCCACGGTGTCGATCCGACCGGAAGTTTGTTTCTTGGCAATTGCGTCGATAGCGAAATCGATGGCCAGCCGAACGCAGCCGCCAACGGTGATGATCTCGGACTCGGCAACAGCAGCGCCGGTGCCTGCACCGGTAACGACGATGAGGACGGTGTCATCGTGCCCGCGTTGGTCGCCTGTCAAGCAGCCAGCGCCAGTGTCTCCGCCGCTGCGCCAGGGTTGCTCGACGCCTGGATCGACTTCAATCAGGACGGCGATTTTCTCGACGCCGGTGAGCGCATCACCACTGCCCAAGCTGTGCTGATCGGTGCCAATACGGTCAACTTTACGGTGCCCTGCGCCGCGCCCTCGGGCGACAGTTACGCCCGCTTCCGGTTGAGCAGTGCCGGGGTTGCCACGCCGACCGGCGCCGCCGCCGATGGCGAAGTGGAAGACTACGTGGTCACCACGACGCGGCGCGACTACGGCGATTTGCCCGACCCCAGCGTGGGTATTGGCAACGGCAACTACGCCACGCTGGAAGCCGATGGCGGCCCTTGGCACACCCTGATCCCCGGCCTGTTCATGGGCGTCAGTGTCGATCATGAAGCCGATGGTCAGCCCAACCTCAGCGCCGATGGTGATGACCTGGCGGTCGATGACGAGGACGGGGTCAGTTTCCCGATCGGCGGCTTCGAGCTTGGCAGTCCGGCGCGCGCTACGGTGATCGCCAGCAACAGCAGTGGCAGTGCCGCCACCCTGTGCGGCTTTATCGACTGGAACAGCGACGGCGACTTTGCCGATGTCAGCGAAACCGCCACTTTGCCAGTGCCCAACGGCAGCGTGGCGGCCAGCTTCGTGCTGAACTTCGGCTTGGCGCCGTTGACCGCCAATCCCAACCCGTACAGCCGTTTCCGACTCAGCAGCGCGCCCGCCTGCAGTGCAAATGCTGGCGCGCCCGACGGCGAAGTCGAGGATTACCTGTCCGCAACCACCACCAACGGCGCGCTCAGCCTCGGCAATCTGGTCTGGGAAGACTTGAACAACGATGGCCTGGTTAGCGCGGGCGAGCCCGGCGTAGCAGGCGTTCCGGTCAATCTGCACCAGGATACCAATCAGGACTGCATCGCTGATGCTGCCGCGTTGGCGACGCAAATCACCGATGCCGCCGGCAATTACCTGTTCATTGACTTGCTTCCGGGCATCTATCTGGTGCAGATTGCACCGCCCAGCACTTGGCTCGGCGCCACCGGCAGTGGTCGTTACGCGCCGAGCGGCCCGTTCGAGCCCGCACCCGATCCGGACAACGACGTCAATGACGATGACAACGGCAACAATGCCGCGGCATTGATCCATTCCTGCGGTGTCGAGCTGCTGGCCAAACAGGAGCCAATCAACGACGGCGACGGCGATTTCAATTCCAACCTCAGTGTCGATTTTGGCTTGGTCCGAAACTTCGATGTGGCGCTGATCAAAACGCTGTCACCGGGTCAAGCCAACACCCTGTTTGCTCCCAACCAAACGGTGAACTTCACCCTCACCGTTTTCAACCAGGGCAGCATCGACGCCACCAACATCACCCTCAGCGACACCATCCCCAATGGCATGGTGTTGAATGACCCGGCGTGGACAGCCGGCGGACAGACGGCGACCATGACCTTGCCCGGGCCACTGGCCGCGGGCGCCTCGACCAGCGTCACCATTGCGCTGGCGATTACCAACAACGCCATCGGCGAGTTCATCAACCGCGCCGAGATCAGCGCGGCCAGCGACGATTCCGGCACGCCGCGTCCAGACAAAGACTCCAGCGCCGATGCCGATCCCAACAACGACGGCCCGCCGGTCGATGATGAGACCGGCAACACCGGCGGCGATGAGGACGATGCTGACTTCGCCAGCGTGCGGCTGGTGTTGGCGGTACCGGTGAATCAAGCGCTGGCGTTGGTCTTGCTGGCGCTGCTGTTGCTCGGCTTGGGCTGGCGCCAGCGTCGACTGGTGCGCTAAGCAGGGGTCATCGCCAATAGGGTTCGAACGGATGGGAGCGAATTTCCCATCCGTTCGCCGGCGGCGGGTTGCGCGTCCCACATGTTGATGTCCCCGGGGTCATCATCGCGATTCCGCAAATACCTCGGTCGTGCTCAATTTGCCGGGTAATCCGATAGCCGCAAGCGCTCTGGCAACGCCGCGATCAGGGCGCGGGTGACCGGGTGCTGCGGATGCCTGAGCACGGCGTCGGTGGCGCCCGCTTCCACGATCTGACCCTGATCGAGCACCAAGAGTTGATCGGCGATAAAGCTGATGGCGGCGAGGTCGTGGCCGATAAATACCAGCGTCAGCCGCTGCTGTTCTCTAAGATCGGCGAGCAGGTTCAAGACTTCGGCCTGCACCGAAACATCCAGCGCCGAGATCGCTTCATCGCAGATCAACAGACTGGGCCGCACCGCCAACGCCCGGGCAATCGCCACGCGTTGTTTTTGGCCACCAGAAAGCTGATGCGGATAGCGCGTGGCCAGGCCCGCGTCCAGGTGCACACTGGTGAGCAGTTCGCCGATCCGTTCGCGACGAGCGGCGGGGGTGAGCGCGAGCTGGTGCAAATCCAGCGCTTCGCCAATGGCGGCCGCCACATTTTGCATCGGGTCGAGCGCGGTACCTGGGTCTTGAAACACCACTTGCACCTGCCCGCGCCAATGTTTGCGCGCGCTGCCGCGCAAACCGCGCGGGTCGGTGCCGGCGACGATCAACTGCTCGGCGCTGCTGTCGATCAGTTGCAGCAAAGCCAGCGCCAGCGTCGATTTGCCACTGCCAGAAGCACCGATCACACCGAGCACGGCACCCGATGCCAAGTCCATCGCCGCCACCTGCAAGGCACGGCGGCCGCGATAGTGCACAGCAAGCTGGCGCACCAGCAGGGCCGGCCTGGCCATTGGCGCAGCGATGATCGGCGCTGGTGCCGGCGTCGCTGGCAAACCCAGGCGTCGCGGATTGTCGAGCAGGCGCGGTCGGCAGCGCAGCAACTGCTGCACATAGGCCTCGGTCCGGCCTTGCAATACCGTCGCCGTGGCGCCGCTGCTGACGATGCGGCCTTGGCGCAGCAGCAGCAGGTCATCGGCCACCGCCGTCACCGTGTCCAGGTCGTGACTGACCAGAATCAGCGCCAATCCGCGCTCGCTTTTGAGTTGCAGCAACAGGCGTCTGATGGCGGCGCTGGCGAGCGCATCCAGCGCGCTGGTCGGCTCATCGGCAATCAGCAAATCCGGTTGTCGCGCCAGCGCCAGCGCCAACATCAACCGTTGCCGCTGGCCACCGGAAATCTGCTGCGGCAGGCGCCGCAAAAACTCGGCGTCGGCGGGCAATCCAACCTCCTCCAGCGCCTGCGCAATGGCGCTTTGGCTTGCCAGCATTTCGCGCAATTGCGATTGCACACTGCGCAGCGGATGCAAACTGGCGGCGGCATCCTGAAACACAAAACCGATGCGCTGGCCGCGCCGCACTCGCCAAGCACGTTGGTCGTGCCAGTCGATCAGCGATCGATCGAATTGGCCTTCGCCCCAGGCTTCGGCGCCGGGCGGCAGCAACCCAATCAACGCCGTCGCCAGCGTCGATTTGCCACTGCCGGATTCACCGACCACGCCCAGGCATCGACCGCGCGCCAAGTCAAAGCGGATGTCGGCAAGCGTCGCCGCGGCACCCGGCTGATAGCGCATGCCGAATCCGCTGAGGGCGAGCAGCGGCGGGTTCAAACGACGGCTCCAGCGGTCGTGGTCGTTGGCAGAGCGACCACCACCGTGCTGGCGCGAGACGCCAGCCGCAGGGCATCGCCGAGCGCGGTCAATGCCAACAACAGCAGCACCATGAAGGTGGCCGGCACGATCAGCACCCAGGGCGCGTCGCTCAACTCGGCGACCCCCTCGGCCAACAAGGTGCCCAAACTGACCGCTGGTTCATCGATGCCAAGGCCGAGAAAACTCAAGAAACTCTCGACCAGAATCGCCTGCGGAATCGCCAGCGTCAGATACACCAACGCAAAACCGAACACATTCGGCAACAGGTGGCGACGCAAAATCCACGCCGTATTCGCGCCCAGCGCAATCGCCGCGGTGATGTAGGGCAGCGGTCGAATGCGCGCCGCTTCGGCACGCACCATCCGCGCCAAATCCAGGCAGACATAGGCCGCAATCGCCGCCACCAACAGCAGCAGATGGCGGCCGAACAAGGTCAGCAACAACACCACAATCAACAAAAACGGCAGCGCCGACAGCACATCGAGCACGCGCATCATCGCGCGTTCGCGCCAACCGCCGAGCGCGCCGGCGAGCGTGCCGTAGCCGAGGCCGAGCAGCAGCGCCAAGCCACCCGCGCCGAGTGCCACCAGCAACGATACCCGTCCCGCCAGCAGCGTGCGCACCAGCACATCGCGACCGATCGCATCGCTGCCCAGCCAATGGCCGTGAATGATGCCGGGCGCGACATCAATCTGTGCCCAATCGGTGGTCTCCGCCGAATACGGTCGCAGCCACGGACCAACCACCGCCAACAGCGCCAGCAGCACCAGCAAGCCCAAGGCCGCCCGCGTCGAGCGCAGCGCCCATGCGCGTCGCCACCACGCCGCCGCCTCGGTCACCGCCGCCGACTCTGGCGCAACAGAACTTTCATGCAGTAGTTCCAGGACAAAGTCGGATTCTATGCCGATGCCTGGTGCAGAATGCGGCGCTTGGAGCTGCGCGACGATGAAAGCTACCGGTCCCAAAGTTGAGTCCAGTGCGGGTTGGCACGTTTCGACAGTGCCGAAAGGCTCCCGAAAGATTGGGTCTGGTTCACTCGCTAGCTGCCAGCGACGGCGGAACATTGACGCGCTCAATCCAGGCGCTCTCAATCCAGTGCAGGCAGGGTGTCGTTCCCGGCTATAGTGCGCACCGCGCGCAATGATTTGCCGCGCGGCACGGTCTGCTGCACGCCGTGGTCGATCTAACGCAATCAAATGAATGGAAGCTCGATGAAATTTCAGCGCTTAGCCTGCGCCTTGGTCTTGATGTGGATTTCCGGACAACTCGTTGCCCAGGAGCCGGTGAACTCGCCAGCGCCAAGCAGTGCCCCGGCGGATACCGCAGAGCTGGGCACCGACGTCGTCATCTTCGACCCCTGGGAGCGCTACAACCGGGGCATGCACCGGTTCAATCGCGGGCTCGACAAGGCCCTTACCAAGCCCTTGGCCAAGGCCTACCAAAAAATCACGCCGAGGCCGCTGCGTACCGGCATCCGCAATTTCTTCATCAATATTTTCCAGCCGATTTCGGCGTTGCATCTGCTCTTGCAAGGTCGCCCAGGCGCGGCCGGCGCCACCCTCGGACGGTTCGCGATCAATCTCTCGCTCGGGCTGGGGGGACTATTTGATCCGGCCAGCGACGCCAACATCCCGCTGCGCCGCGAAGACTTCGGTCAGACCATGGCGGTGTGGGGCTGGCAGCGGTCGCGCTATTTCGAACTGCCGCTGCTCGGGCCGAGCACCTTGCGCGATGCCTTCGGTTTCGCCGGCGACTATCCGCTGTCTCCCCTGCAGCTCGCCAACACGCCAGAACGTTACTATGTGACCGGTCTGAACGTGATCAATTTGCGCGCCGGCTTTCTGGACGACGAGAGCCTGATCAAAGATAGCGGCGATGAGTACCGCTTGCTGCGCAGCGCTTTTCTGCAAAAGCGTGACTTCGACATTCATGACCGCACCGCCCGCGATCAATTGCCGGACTATCTGCAAGATGACGGCGCCCTCGAAGAGGCACCTTGAAGTGCGCACCGCAATTGACCCGCTGACGCCGAGTACCGTGCCCGCCGATCTGGTGTTCGATGACGTGCGCATCGAACGCGGCGGCCGGGTGATCCTCGACCATCTCAGTTTCCGTCTGCCGCATGGCTCGATCACCGCAGTACTCGGTCCGAGCGGTGCCGGCAAATCCACGCTGCTGCACGCCATCACCGGCGAATTGGTACCCAGCCACGGCCACCTCAGCGCGCTCGGCGTAGCGCTCGCCTATCGACGCCGCGATTTGCTCGCGCTGCGCCGTCGCATCGGCGTGTTGTTGCAGGGCAATGGCCTGCTGTCGGATCTGACTGTGGCCGAGAACATCGCCCTGCCGCTGCGCATGCACACCCGGCTCAGCGATGCGTTGATCCTGCGCCTGGTGCAACTCAAGTTGAACGCGGTGGGGCTGGTTTCGGCGCTCGATCTGTATCCGCGCGAACTCTCCGGCGGTATGGCGCGACGGGTGGCATTTGCCCGCGCGCTGGCACTGGATCCGCCGCTGATGCTCTACGATGAACCGCTCACCGGGCTCGACCCGATTGCGATCGGTGTCATCGTTTCCTTGATCGCCGGGCTCAACAAGATTCTCAATATGACCAGCGTCATCATCACCCACCATGTGCAGCAATCGCTGTCGATTGCCGACCGCGTGTTGGTGCTAGCCAATGGCGGGCTGGCCTTCGATGGCACACCGGCGATGCTGTACGCCTCCACCGATCCGCTGCTACTGCAGTTCCTGCGCGGCGAGCCTGATGGCCCCATTGCTTTCGACGCCAGTCGCAACCCGCTCGCGGTGGCCGCCTGAATGCGCGCCTGGCTGGCTGGCATCGGCCACACCGGTGGCTTTCTGCTCACCATTCTGCGGGCCAGTGGTCCGCGTCGCGATTGGCTGACCGATTTGATCGCGCAGATCTACTCGGTAACCGTGCGCTCGCTGCCGATCATTATCGTCGGTGGCGCCTTTGTCGGCCTGGTCACCACCTTGCAGGGCTATCGCACGCTGACCATTTTCGGTGCCACCAATTCGCTCGGTACCTTGATCGGCCTGTCGCTGTATCGTGAACTCGGCCCGGTGCTGACGGCACTGCTGTTCATTGGCCGCGCCGGTTCTTCGATGGCGGCGGAACTCGGCCTGATGAAAGCGACCGACCAGATTGCCTCGCTGTCGCTGATGGCGATCGACCCGGTGGCCAAAACCGTGGTCCCAAGGTTCTGGGCAGCGATCATCGGTTTGCCGCTGTTGTGTGCGTTTTTTTGCAGTTCTGCCGTGCTCGCGGGCTATCTGGAAGCGGTCCATGTGCTCGGTCTGGATGCCGGTTATTTCTGGTCATCGTTGCAACACAGTGTCGATTTCACCGATGATTTCGTGGTCGCCTTCATCAAGTGTGCCGTGTTCGGCCTGCTCGCTGCCTTGGTGGCTACCGATACCGGCTTTCATGCCGATCCCACCATCGAGGGCACCTCCGTCGCCACCACCCAGGCCGTCGTCAATGGCTCCCTGCTGGTGCTGGTTTTCAACTTCATCCTGAGCGCAATCTTCTTCCAATCATGAAAGCCTCCCAAGCTCGACTCGATATCGCCGTAGGATTATTCCTACTGCTCGCCTTCGCCACGCTGATGGTACTGGCGTTTGCTTCCACCAACGGCCGCATGCCGATGAGTGGCGACTATTTTCAGGTCAAGGCACGGTTTGCCAATATCGGCGAACTGCGCCTGCGCGCCCCGGTCAAGATCGGCGGCGTCACCATCGGCAAAGTGAGCGCCGTGGTGATGGACCCGACCACCTACGAAGCCATCGTCAGCCTGGATATCCAGAAATCCGTCGCCATCCCCGCCGATAGTTCGGCCGGTATCTTCACCGCCGGGATGCTCGGTGACCGCTATATCGGCATCACCCCCGGGGGCGATACCGAAATGCTCGCTGGCGGCGACGAAGTCATGCTCACCCAATCCGCCATCGTGCTGGAACAATTGATCTCGAAGTTCATCTTCGGTGGCGGCCGCAAAGACGACAAAGACGACAACAACCGGAAAGATCCACTATGAAAATATTCAGCAAATTACGGTTCCTGCTGACGCTGGTGATGGCGCTGGTCACCTTGCCGCTGGCGGCTGCTGCCGAGAGCCCCGCTGCTGCCGTGGTGCGCACCAGCACCGAACGGATCCTCGCCGAAATCAAAGCCCGCCGCAGCGAGTTTGAAGCCAACGATCAAGTGCTCAACGACTTTATCCGCGATGAGCTCGACAAAGTCTTCGATACGCCCTATTCGGCACGACTGGTACTCGGCGTGCATTCGCGCAGCGCTACCCCGGAGCAGATCACCGCCTTCGGCAAAGCACTCTCCAACAACCTGATGAAGCGCTATTGCACGGCGTTGCTCAAAACCGCCAGCGATACCAGGCTCAAAATGCTCGGCGAAAGCGCCTTGAGCGGTGGCAAGATCATTCGCGTCAAATCGCAGATCGCGCGTGGTGACGGCGGGGTTCCGGTCGCGGTGGATTACCTGCTGCGGGATGTGTCTGGCCAGTGGCGCGCTTTCGACGTGATTATCGAAGGGGTGTCCTACGTGCAGACCTTCCGCAGCCAGTTCGATCCCCTGCTGCGCAGCAAAGGCATCGATGCCGTCACCCGCGATCTGCAAGAGGGTCGTATCGAGGCCGATCCCGATGCCGGCCGCAAGTAAGCGCGACGGCAACGCCCTGTGGCTCTCCGGCGTGCTCGATGCGGCCTCGGTGACGGCGCTGCACGCCGAACGCTGGAAGTTGCGCGGCGTCGAACAAATCCACCTGGAACAGGTCAGCGCCGTCGACAGTACCGGCGTCGCCTTGATCGCCGACTTGGTGGCGCGCGCCGCCAAGACTGGCCCGCGACCGCAGGTTCACGGCCTGCCCACGGGCCTGACCGAACTGTGCAGCGCCTATCGTATCGCCCCGGATTTCAGCGATTTTCCCTGAGCGACGCTAGCGGTCGGGTTGCCCCCCCGACAACAGTGAGCGTTGACCCGACCACGGTGGGCCGGATCCCGGCAACGTTGGGTTTCGCACCCACAACGCCGGGTTTGGGGCGATCCTCAAGCAGCCACTGGCACGCTACAATGCCCGTCCTTTTTGCGGCGGACGCGCTTGCGTGACCGCCAGTTCGCCTCAGGAACCTGCTGAATGAACAAGACTGACCAAGAGTTTATCAAGAGCTTCGCACTGATCATCGGCGGGCTGATGGCGTTGACGCTGGTGCTGGCGGTGGCGGCGCGGCTGGTGTATGCCGGGCATTTGCCGGAGCCAAGCGCGGTGCGCGCGGCCCAGGCCAGCACGCGCATTGCCCCGGTGGCGGCGGTCTATGCGGGCAGCACTGGACAAGCGGCGATGCAAGCCGCTCAAGCCGCTGCCGCGGTGGCGGCGCAAGCCACCGTGGCCTACGAAGGCACGCTGCAGGGCGAGGTGATCTACGGCAAGCTCTGCACCGCTTGTCACGGCACCGGCGCGGCCGGTGCGCCGATGTTGCTGAAGTCGCTGTGGGCGCCGCGGGTGGCGCAAGGTTTCGATACGCTCGCCAGCCACGCGGTGGTGGGCTATCAAGGCAGCGCCGGGATGATGCCGGCGCGCGGCGGCAACCCGTCCTTGTCTGACGAGCAAGTCAAGGCAACCGTGCAATGGATGATCGACCATCTGAAGTAACACCCGGCAGCACCCGGCAAGCGGCGCCCGTCGGCAACTGGCGGCGGGGTTCGCAGCGGCGTGTTCGCAGCGACAACGGAAGGCCTGCAATGATTCACCGTCTGCGCGTCACCGGGATTCTGGCGCTGGTGAGTTTTGTCGCTGCTTGCAGCGATGCCGAAACGGCGGGTTTGCCGCGTGCTTTCGAAGGTGCGTTGGTTTGTGGTCGGCCCGCAGCGGCGATCCACACGATCCAGGGTCGCGCTGAAATGAGCCCGGCGGTCGGTCGTCAGGTCGAAGTGGAAGGGGTCTTGATTTCCCGCACCCTCGAAGCCACCGGCGGGTTTTTCATGCAGACCGAACCGGCCCTGGAGGACCACGATCCGGCGACTTCGGAAGCGTTGTTTGTGCGTTATGACGAAGCCCTGCCGCACTTGGCCAAAGCCACTCGCGTGCGCGTTCGTGGCCGCGTTGCCGAGCTCGGTCCAGCGCCCGAATCCGCCACCGCACTGATCGAAGTCAGTGCCCTGATCGCCTGCGGCGAAGCCGCGCCGGTCCCGGTTACCGTGCTGTCCAGCGCACCGAGTTCAAGCGACGGCTGGGAGCGCTATGAAAATCAGCGCCTGCGCTTGCCGGGCCCGCTGTCGGTGATTGGCAATGCACGTCTACTCGATGCTGGCGAATTGCTGGTGTCTCTGGATGGCCGGGATTTTGTCGGCACCGAACTGGCGCTGCCGGGGTCGGCCGCCGCCGCGATCGAGTCGGCCAATCAGTCAAGCCGCCTGCTGCTGGATGCGGGCCCAGTCAACGGCGCGCGGCACCGTTGGTGGTTCTTGCCCGAGCAACTCAGCGCCGACGCGCCCTGGCGGGTGGACTCGGCGGTTCGCGGCGCCGAGGGAATTCTGCAGCAGCGTGATGGCCAGTGGCGCCTGCGATTGCTCAAGCCGATCGCCAGCGTCAGTCAGGCCGCCCGCCCGCAGACCCCGCCGGAATTGGACGCGGATCGCAGCATCGTCAGCTTCAACGTGGAAAACTTTTTCAATGGCGACGGTCTTGGGGCCGGTTTCCCGACCGCACGCGGTGCCCATGACGCCGCCGCGCTGGCTCGGCAACGCAGCAAGATGGTGGCGGCGCTGGTGGCCTTGCACGCCGATGTGTTGGCGCTGATGGAAGTCGAAAACGACGGCTTCGGGCCGAACAGCGCGCTGCCACAACTGGTCACCGCGCTCAATGCGGCCATCGGCGCGCCCGCTGGCGACTACCAGATGGTGCGGCCGCCCGAGTCTGATCGCATCGGCGACGATGCCATCACCGTGGCAATTCTCTACCGCCAGTCCCGGGTGCAGCCGGTGGGCGCGGCCGCGCTACTGCAAACCGAGCTGTTCAAGCGTGGGCGGACGCCGTTGGCGCAAACCTTTCGGGCGGAGGCGACCACGTTTACGGTGATCGCCAATCATTTCAAGTCCAAGGGCGGCTGCGCCACGGCGATCGGCGCCGACCAGGAGCAAGCCGATGCCCAGGGTTGTTTCAACGCCACCCGGGTCGCCATGGCCAAGCAATTGCTCAATTGGATCGGCACCGACCCGACCGCGGCCAAGTCCGCCAATACGCTGATTGTCGGCGACCTGAATGCCTACGGACACGAAGCTCCGGTGCGCTTGCTGATCGACCAGGGCTGGCACGATCTGGTTGCCGAAATGGCCGCCGAGCCTGCCTACAGCTATGTGTACAACGGTGGGTCTGGACGCCTGGATCATGCCTTGGCGAGCACCGGCTTCGCCAAACTGGTTAGCGCCAGCGCCCACTGGCACATCAACGCCGACGAATCAGCGGCCTTTGGTTACGTGTCGGCGGGGGCTTCAGCGCGGGCGCTGCGCGAACGTTTTCGGCCGGACCCGTTTCGCAGTTCGGACCATGATCCGTTGCTGATCGGCATCAAGTTGCGCTGAAACCGGGCGTTTATCGGCAAAAACCACAATAAAATTGGCGTTTGGCCTTGAAAACCATTCCGCTTTTCCCCAGCTTCGGGCATCCTTCGCACCCAACGCTTAAGCGGATGGCCAGGAATGGACCGAATCAGGAGATTTCCATGCTCAAAGTAGGTGACCCAGTACCCGAGTTTTCCTTCACGTCAGAGGCATTTGGTGCGGTTTCATCGAGCGCCCTGCGTGGAAAACGCTATGTGATGTACTTCTACCCGAAAGACGACACCCCGGGTTGCACCCGCGAGGCTTGTGCTTTTCGCGACAACCTGCCCAGGTTTTCCGGTCTTGGCATCAAGGTCTTCGGCGTCAGTGCCGATGACGAGAAGTCGCACATCCGCTTTGCCCGCAAGCACACGCTACCGTTCAAGCTGATTCCCGATCCCGACCATGTGATCTGTGAGGCCTTCGGCACCTGGATCGAGAAAAGTATGTACGGCCGGGTATATATGGGCGTGGCCCGCAACACCTATGTCATCGGCAGTGATGGCAAGATCGTCAAGATTTGGGAGAAAGTCATTCCCGATGGCCATGCCGAAGAAGTCTTCGCCTGGTTGAACGGCGATCCGGTGCCCACCGCGATCAAATTGAAATTGCCGACCACCGTCGCGGCCGCCAGCCGCGCCAGCAAGACCCCATCAAAACCCGCGAGTCCGGTGATGGTGACGAAAGCCGTGCCCACCGCAGCAACGCCGGCGGCGGTCGCCGCTTCGCACCCACCCAGGCCGAGTATCGCCAAGCCGGTGATGGCGACGACGGTGATCGCAAAGGCGGTAATGGCGAAGGCGAGAACCGCCGTCGCCCATCCAGCAGCGGTCAAGGCCAAACCGATTGCCCTCGTCAAACCGCCGGTCAAAAAGCCCCTCGTCAAAGTACCCGTTGCCAAGCCACCCGCCGCTAAAGCCGTAGCTGCAAAAAAACCCGCCGCGAAGGCCGCCATTGCCAAGAAATCCATCGCCAAAAAGCCGCTGACGAAGTCGGCGATCAAGCAGGTTGCGGCCAAAAAGAAACCGCCGGCAAAGACCGCGATCAAAAAAGTGGCCGCCAAAAAGCAACCGCTGGTGCCGAAATCAGCGGCCCGCAAGCCAGCCGCCAAACTGCCGCTCAAGCGCAAGCCGCCGGTCGTCAGCAAAGCCAAAGCAGCCGCCAAGCCGATCGGCAAGAAGCCGCCCATCAAGCGGGCAATGGCAAAGAAACCGGCGGCTGGCAAAAAACCGTCGCCAAAGTCCAGTAAATCGCGGCGCTAACTCACCCTGCGGACAGCGCCGACCTTGCCGAGCTACGCGGTAACGCTGGCCGAGCGTAGGGTCGCCGTGGCAGCGGTGCGTCAGCGTTCCGAGTGGCCGGCTTCAAAGTAGTCGCGGCGCTGGAACAAGCCGGGCTTGATCAGGTCGATGAAGGCGCGGGCTTGGGGGCTCAGGTATTTGCCTTTGCGCATGACCACGCCATAGCTGCGCGGTGGAAAATATTGGCGCATGTTGCGTACTTCGAGTCGGTCATTGGGCGACAGACAAATCCCGGTCACGATCGATATGCCAAGACCCATCGCCACGTATTGCTTGATCACATCCCAGCCGCCGACTTCAATGGCGACGGTGTAGGGCACGCGGGCTTGCTGAAAAATCAGATCGACCAGGCGATAGGTGGTCAATCGCTTTGGCGGCAAGATCAATCCATACGGACTCAGATCCTGCAGACTGAGCATCGGCTTGGTCGCCAACGGGTGATTGAGCGGAGCGATCAGCATCGGATCGAAAGCGTAGACCGGTTCCCAGGCCAGGTCATTGGGCACGTCGAGCATTGAGCCGACCGCAAAATCGACTTGATCGGAACGCAGCAAGTCCAGGCCGGCCGATCCGGTGACGTTGTGCAATTGCAGCCGCACTTCGGGATGCTTGGCGCGGAATGCTTGCACCAACGCCGGCAGCAGATAGTGGATGGTGGAGGAGCCGGCGGCGATATTGAGCTCACCGGCCGCCAGCCCTTGCAGCTTGCCCTTGAATTGCTGATCCAATTGGTCCAGGCCTTCGATCAGCGGCAAGGCCAATTCGTAAAGCATTTCACCTGCTTGCGACAAGGTGACGCGACGCCCGGTACGTAGCATCAGGTGCTTGCCGTAGTCACGTTCCAAGGCCGCAATTTGCAGACTCACCGAAGGTTGACTGAGAAACAACGCTTCGGCGGCGCGCGACAGCGTGCCCAGTTTGGCGCTCATGCAAAACGCCCGCAGTTGGCGCAGACGGCTGCCCTTGTAGTAAAAGCGCGGCGCTGGCGCTGGCAACGGTAGCGGAGGGTGGGCCGACGGGTGGCTGCTGCGGAGCGGCCGTTTGGCGGCTGGTCGGGCAGCGGCGACAGCGCCGGTGATCGGGTTTGCCGACGCGCCAGGGGCCGGGTTTCGGGGCGAAAGCGAACGTTTGTTTTGTTTCATCGGGTCAATCCGTCCATATTTTCTTAGACACAACAATAGGATATACGTGGTTTGATTTAGTCAATAGACAACATTGAAACATATGGTTTGTCAAAGCATGACAGAACCCTTACCGTTTCAGCCATGTTGGCGGGTGGCGAGGGCACCGACAACCAGATGGATTCAGTGGAGCTCCGTATGCCCGATGCAGCCCGTTTACCCGCTTCCGGTTTTGCGCTTTCGGCACCCGACCAGGCCGGTAGCAGCGCCGTGCTCAGTGCCGACGCCAAGGATTTTTTGGTCGATCTGCAGCGTCGATTTGGCCCGCGCCGTAGCGAACTACTGGCCGCGCGCCGCGCCCGTCAGCTGCGCTTCGATGCCGGCGAACTACCCGACTTTCTGCCGGAAACCGCCGCCATCCGCAACGCCGACTGGAAGGTCGCGCCGATTCCGGAAGTGCTCGCCGATCGCCGTATCGAGATCACCGGCCCGGTCGATCGCAAGATGATCATCAACGCCTTGAACTCCGGTGCGCGCGTGTTCATGGCCGACTTCGAAGATTCCACCAGCCCGACCTGGGAAGCCTTGATTCAAGGCCAGATCAATCTGGGCGATGCGATTGCCCGCCGCATCGACTTCACCAGCGCCGAGGGCAAGCGCTACGCCCTCAGCACTGACCGGCTGGCGGTGTTGATGGTGCGGCCACGCGGCTGGCATCTGGAAGAAAAACACTGCACCGTCGATGGCCAAGCGCTGTCGGCTTCGCTGTTCGATTTTGGTCTGTTTGTGTTTCACCAGGCGGCGCGACTCGCGGCCAGCGGGCACGGTCCATTTTTCTATTTGCCCAAGCTGCAGAGCCACCACGAGGCCGCGCTCTGGGATGAAGTGATGGCCTATGCCGAAGTGCGCTTGCGCCTGCCGATTGGCACGATCAAGGCGACCGTGCTGATCGAGACGCTGCCGGCCGCTTTCGAAATGGACGAGATTTTATTTGCGCTCAAAGACCGCGTCGTCGGCCTCAATTGCGGGCGCTGGGATTACATTTTTTCCTACATCAAGACCTTCCGCACGCAACCGAATCGGGTGCTGCCCGAGCGCGGCCAGGTCGCCATGACCGCACCATTTCTGAAAGCCTATGCGGAACTGCTGATCCAGACCTGTCACCGCCGTGGCGCCTTTGCCATGGGCGGCATGGCGGCGCAGATTCCGATCACCCGCGACCCGGTGGCGAATGCCGCCGCAATGGAAAAAGTGCGAGCCGACAAACTCCGCGAAGTGCTGGCCGGCCACGATGGCACCTGGGTCGCCCACCCCGGCCTGATTGCGCTGGCCGAGGAAATTTTCGACAGCAAGATGCCCACGCCCAATCAGTTGCAGGTGCGGCGTGCCGACGTGCAGGTGAGCCGCGATCAACTGATCGCGCCCGCCACCGGCAGCATCACCCGCGCTGGTTTTCTCAACAATATCGATGTCTGCGTGCGCTACGTCGCCGCCTGGCTGGATGGCCTGGGCTGCGTGCCGATCCATCACCTGATGGAGGACGCGGCCACCGCCGAAATCTCCCGGAGCCAACTCTGGCAGTGGCTGCATGTCGGTGGCCTCAGCCTCGACGACGGAACGCCGCTGGATTTTCAACTATTCGATCAAGCGCTGGCAACGATTGCCGATCGCGTCGACCTGCAAGGTCAGATCGGCGCCCGCCAATTTGCCGAAGCGGTGGCGCTGCTCGGCGACTGGACCCACGCCGAAGATTTGATCGAGTTTCTGACTTTACCCAGCTACCAGCGTCTGCCTTGAGCGGGCGGCCGTTGCTGGCTTTGGTCTCCATCCCGATCTGCCGGTGTCACGCTTTTTGGGTGCCACTCCTTTTACCTTCCACGCTTTCTACGCCGAGGTGAACCATGAAAACCACGCTTCCCACCGCCGAACAAATCCGTCTCGATTGGCAGAACAACCCACGCTGGGCCGCTGTCAAACGGCCTTACAGCGCCGAGGACGTGGTGCGCCTGCGCGGCACCGTCGCCATCGAGCACACGCTCGCCCGCAAGGGTGCGGAAAAACTCTGGCACAGCCTGCACACCGAAGCCTTCGTCAACGCGCTCGGGGCGATGACCGGCAATCAGGCCATGCAGCAGGTGCGCGCCGGGCTGAAGGCGATCTATCTCTCCGGCTGGCAAGTCGCGGCCGATGCCAACACCGCTGGCACCATGTATCCGGACCAATCGCTGTATCCGGTCGATTCGGTGCCAAACGTGGTGCGCAGTATCAACAACACGCTCTGCCGCGCCGATCAAATTCACCACGCCGAGGGCGATGATTCGATCGACTGGCTGCAACCGATTCTCGCCGATGCCGAAGCCGGGTTCGGTGGCGTGCTCAATGCCTTCGAGCTGATGACCCACATGATCGAAGCCGGCGCCGCCGGCGTGCATTGGGAAGACCAGCTCGCCAGTGCCAAAAAATGCGGCCACATGGGCGGCAAGGTGCTGGTACCCACCCAGGAAGCGGTGCAAAAACTGATCGCGGCGCGGTTGGCTGCGGATGTTGCCGGCGTGCCGACTTTGATCGTTGCCCGCACCGATGCCATGGGCGCGGCGCTGGTGACCAGCGATATCGACGCCAACGATTTGCCGTTTTGCAGTGGCCGCCGCACCGTCGAAGGCTTTTACGAAACCCGCATGGGCCTCGATCAAGCGATCTCCCGCGGCCTGGCCTATGCGCCTTACGCGGACCTGGTCTGGTGCGAAACCGCAACCCCGAACCTCGACGAAGCCCGCCGCTTCGCCGCCGCAATCCACGCCAAATATCCCGGCAAGTTGCTCGCCTACAATTGCTCGCCGAGCTTCAACTGGAAGAAAAATCTGGACGCCACCACCATCGCCCAGTTCCAGAAGGAAATCGCCAGCTATGGCTACAAGTTCCAGTTCATCACCCTGGCTGGCTTCCACGCCCTGAACTATTCGATGTGGAAACTGGCCACCGGCTACAAGGATCGACAGATGGCGGCGTATGTCGAGTTGCAGGACGAAGAGTTTTCCCACGAAGCCCAGGGCTACAGCGCGGTCAAGCATCAGCGCGAAGTCGGCACCGGCTATTTCGATCAGGTCAACGAAGTGATCGCCGGTGGCCAATCGTCGTTGGCGGCGCTCACCGGCTCGACCGAATCGGCGCAGTTCGAACACGCCGCCTGATGCCGCCAACCGCCACAAGTCCAAGGTAGGTCGGGCTTCCAGCCCGACCATGCCGCTGGCAACCGCTTGCGGCTTCGCTTTAGGCGTCGCGCAGAAATAACTTACCCATCTTGCTGGTCCTTATCGCCCGCCTGCGTCGTTGCACAAAGCGTCACATAGTCCGACTATGCTCCACTTTGTGCGCCTTGCAGGCGAACGAAAGTCCGGCGCAATCTGCGCAAGTTATTTCTGCGCAACGCCTTAGCCCGGATCCAGCGGCAATAGCTCCTGCTGCAGCTCGATCCGCGACTCGCCGGCAAAAACCCGCTTGAACTCTTTGCGACTCACCGACACATAGCGCTCGTTGCCACCGATCTCGACCTGGGCGCCTTGTTGCAACGCGCGTCCTTGCTCGTCGACGCGCACGACCATGGTCGCTTTGCGACCGGTATGGCAGATGGTCTTGATTTCGGTGATCGAGTCGGCCCACGCCAGCAAGTATTGCGAACCCTCGAACAGCTCGCCCAGAAAATCGGTACGCAGGCCATAAGCCAGCGTCGGCACCTCCAGCGCGTCGACGACATCGGTCAATTGCCAAACCTGGGCTTTGCTCAGGAACTGGGCCTCATCGACCAACAAGCAGTGCAACGCGCCGTTGCGGCCGATGTCGTCCAACACCAGCCGATACAAATCGTCGGCACGTTCGAAGATGCGCGCCCGCGCTTTCAGTCCAATCCGCGATTGCACCACGCCGACGCCATAACGGTCATCCAGCTTGGGCGACAGGATCAGCGTGCGCATTCCGCGTTCGTGATAGTTGTGGGCGCTCTGCAACAGCGTCGTTGTCTTGCCGGCATTCATTGCCGAATAATAGAAATACAGTTTGGCCATGGGCTGCGCGTGTTGGTGGCTTCATCGGGCCTGCATCCGGCCCGAGCGGGTGACGACAATACACCCGTACTGCAACCGATAAATATCGATCACCGCAGGCACGTTTCCGCCACCAATACGGATCGATTGGCGTACTACAATGCGCCGCCCTTAAGAAGACCAAACCGCTTGTGGCAGACCAACCGAGACCATGGCTTTGAGCCTGAATCCTGCCCAGCGCGCGGCGGTCAACCAGATATCCGATCCACTGCTGGTGCTGGCCGGTGCCGGCTCGGGCAAGACCCGCGTCATCATCGACAAGATCGCTTATCTGCTGCACGCCGGTTACCAGGCCGAACACGTGTTCGCGATCACCTTCACCAACAAGGCGGCGCGCGAAATGCGCGAGCGCGTGGCCAAGCGGGTGTCGCGCGAAGCCGCCGAACCCCTGACCATCTGCACTTTTCACGCACTCGGCTTGAAACTGTTGCAGGTCGAGCACGCCGCCGCCGGCCTGCGTCGTGGCTTCTCGATCCTGGATGCCGACGACGCGCTGAATCTGTTCAAGGAACTGGCGCCCGCGGGCCTCAACAAAGACGCCCTGCAGTTGTTGCGCAATCTGGTCAGCACCGCCAAAGACGAGGGCTTGAGTCCAGCGCAGGCGATCGCCAAAGCGCTGAGCCCACGCGAGTTGGAAGCGGCGGAATTGTACGCCGCCTATCAACGCCGACTGAGCAATTTCAACGCCGTCGATTTCGATGATCTGATCTACCTGCCGGCGCGTCTGCTGGACCAGGACGAAGCGTTGCGCGGGCGTTGGCAAGCGCGCATTCGCTACCTGTTGATGGACGAATACCAGGACACCAACCGCGCCCAATACCGGATGGTGAAACACCTGGTCGGAGCGCGCGGCGCTTTCACTGCCGTCGGTGATGACGACCAATCGATCTATTCCTGGCGCGGCGCCAATCCGGAAAACCTGAAGGATCTAGCGCGTGATTTTCCGGCTTTGCAGGTGGTCAAACTCGAACAGAATTATCGTTGTAGTGGCCGCATCCTGCGCGTCGCCAATGCCTTGATCGCGCACAATCCGCACCTGATCGAAAAGCGGCTGTGGAGCGCCCACGACGAAGGTAAACCGATCCGCGTGCTGGCCTGTCGTGACGAATTGCACGAAGCCGAGCGCGTCGCCGCCGAGATTTTTCATCGCCAGATCGAGAGTCAATCGCGCTGGCACGAGTTTGCCGTGCTCTACCGTGGCAATCACCAGGCGCGCGCCTTGGAACAAGCGCTGCGACTGCTCGGCGTGCCGTATCACGTCAGCGGCGGCACCGCGTTCTTCGAGCGCAGCGAGATCAAAGACGTGCTCGCCTATTTGCGCTTGCTGGTCAATCCGGACGATGACGCCGCTTTCCTGCGCGCGGTGCAGGCACCCAAGCGCGAGATCGGCACGACTACGCTGGAGAAGCTGGCACTGTGCGCAGGCAGCAAGCACTTGAGCCTGCTGCACGCGGCCGCCAGCATGGACGTGCAGCAACAGCTCGCCGCCCGCCCCGGCGCCGCGCTGATGCAGTTTGCCGATCAGTTGGAACGCTGGCGGTTGGCCGCTGCCAGCTTGTCGGCGGGAGATCTGGTGGCGCGGGTGATCAGTGAATCGCATTACGACAGCCACCTTCAGGCCACCGTCAAAGACCCGGTGGTGATCGGCTATCGCCGCGACAATCTGGCCGAGTTGCTGCGCTTTGTGCACGCCGCCGCCAAAGGTCGGGGTGCGCTGGTCGATTTGCAGGCCGAACTCGCGCTGCTCAGTTTCAGCGAGCGCGATGAGCCCGGCAACGCGGTACGTTTATCCACGCTGCACGCGGCCAAAGGGCTGGAGTTCGCCCACGTCTGGCTGGTCGGCGTTGAAGACGGCAACCTGCCGCACGAAGGCAGCATCAACGAAGGTCGTCTCGAAGAAGAGCGCCGGCTGATGTACGTCGCCATCACCCGCGCCAAGGCCACCCTGACCTTGAGCTACGCCGCGCATCGTCGGCGCTTCGGCGAACTGGAACGCCAGCAACCGAGCCGCTTTCTGGATGAGCTTCCGGCTGCCGATTTGCAGCGCGAAGGCGATGATCCGGAGCGCGACGCCAGCGAGCGCCGTGATCGCGCCGGCAGCCATCTGGCCAGGATTGCGGCGTTGTTGGGTTGAAGTGTTGCCGCCGATGCTGAGTCAGCTCCGGTCGTAGGTCGGTTGCAGTCGTAGCGTGAAAGACATAGGTTGGGGTGAGCGCAGCGATGCCCAACAAAACCGAAGGCGGAGCGCGGTTTTTGGGTGGTCAGGTTGCGCGGTCAGTGCCATCCAATCTTTTCACGACCTCTGCCCTTGCGCGACACCGCACCCGCACAGTGTCTTTCATCATCGAGGGCGCCGCACCCCTGCTGCAAGAAAGTTAGGTCGGCTCAAAGCGCGCAGCGCTGGAGCCGACTATCCTGCCGATGGCGTATCCGCGACCCGAGCTGGTGTGGCGCATGAACCGACCTACGGCAGGTCGCCAGCCCGGTGGCGATTTTTCAACGCTCACTCGGCCCGCGAGTGCTGCCGGGATTCCCGCAATAGCCGCGCCAACGCCGGCAGCAGGCCGGCTTCGCTGGAACGCAAAAACCAGGAAGGGTCGCTCAAGCCGGTCGCCAATCGCCGGTAGGCGGTGCCGAGATGGTGATAGGGCATGCCCGGAAACAGATGATGGGTGGCGTGAAAGCGCAGCCCGACCGGCGCCCACAGCGGGCTGATCAGCGCGATGCCGGGGACGTCGACAGAATCGTGAAACTGCTCCATCACGCTCAACTTGCGCTCACCCGGATAGCGATAGCGATGGGCGGCGAGGGTGCGCAGGCCATTGACCAGCAGAATGCCGAACAGCAGCAAGTACCAAGTCGCCAGCACGCGCCAGGGCAGAATGCCTTGCCCCATCAGCGTGATCGCGGTGAACGCATAAAACACCCCACACAGATCCTGCCAGCGCCAGCTCGGATCATCGTGCCGGGTGCGCTGGCGGCGAAAGGCAAAATCAATCGTCAGCGAGGAAGCGTGTTCCCACAACCAATGGGCCAAGGGTGGGAACAACCAGGACAGCGGCACCAGCAGCAGCGAGCGCAGCAGCACAAAACCGGGGACCGCCAGCGCGCCCACCCAGTGCAGGCCGATCGCCCACGGCGACATGCGGGCAAACGGCAGGTACTCGCCATCGGCCTGGGTGCCATACAAATGCTGATAGTGGTGCAAATTGTGCACACCGCTGTAGGTGTAGGACTGCACCATCAGCGGGCCGCCGCAGATCAGGTTCCAGACCAGGCGGAACCCGGGCCAGACGCGCGGGCCCAGGTGCGCCAGTTCGTGGATGAAAATGACCGCGCGATACAGCGCAAACACACTGATGACGAACGCCGCCAACTGCCCGATCGACCACAGCGGCAGCATGATCGCCAACACAAATGCGCTCCAACCGATGGCGCAACTGAGCAGCAGGTCGGGCCAATACAAGGCGGCGCGCGGCGTGAACAAATCGCGCACCAAGCTCCGCGCTTCGGCCAGGGCAGCGGCCTCGACCGGATTGGCGACGGGCGCCGAGGCTTCAGCTTCGGTTACAGGCGACGGCACTTGCGCTGACATGGTGTCTCCTTGGGGGATGCCGCCGCGACCGGCGCTGTCGCCGGATCGGGCTGGTGAGGGTAGCCGTTGATTATACGGTGACGCCGCACCGCCGTTCACCCTGCCCACCAGCGTCGGCGCGGCGGTGGCGCTTATGGTGGCAGTGCGCCGGCAACGGCTGCGGTGCCGACGCCAACCTAGGCGCTGGCGGCCGCTGTCGAGCGCGTCACCCGCGCCAGGCCAGCGTGGCAATCGGCGATCAGATCGTCGCCATCTTCGATGCCGACCGATAGCCTGAGCAAACCCGCGCTGATGCCGGCGGTGGCGCGCGCTTCGGCGCTCATGGCGGCGTGGGTCATCGACGCCGGATGCGCGATCAGGCTTTCGACGCCACCCAGCGATTCGGCCAGAGTGAAGTGCTGGAGGCCATCGAGAAACTGCCGCACACCGCTATCGCCAGCGGCCAGTTCAAAACTGATCATGGCGCCGAAGCCGCGCTGTTGGCGGGCCGCCAAGGCGTGACCGGGATGCTCGATCAGCCCCGGAAAGTGCACCGCCGCCACCGCTGGATGCTGGTGCAAGTGCTCGGCCAGGGCGCTGGCGTTTTCTTGATGAACCCGCAGACGCGCCGACAGCGTGCGCAGGCCGCGCAAGGTCAAAAAGCTGTCGAACGGCGCACCGGTCAGTCCAAGCGCGTTGGCCCACCACGACAATTGTTCATGCACGGCGCGGTCTTTGCAGACGACGGCGCCGCCGACGACATCGCTGTGGCCATTGATGTACTTGGTGGTCGAGTGCACCACGATATCGGCGCCCAGCGTCAGCGGGGTTTGCAACGCCGGTGATAAAAACGTGTTGTCGGCGACCACCAGCGCGCCGACCTGGTGCGCGGCCTCGGCGACAAAGCGAATGTCGGTGATGCGCAGCAACGGATTCGACGGCGTCTCGATCCAGACCAGTTTCGGCGCCTGCGCCAAGGCGGCGGTCAGCGCGCGCGGATCGGTGAAGTCAATCGTATCCAGCGTAAAGTGGCCTTTGCTGGCCAGCGCATTGAACAGGCGCCAGCAACCGCCGTAGCAATCGTGCGGTACCACCAGTCGATCACCGGGTTGCAGCAAACTCAACACCAGGGTAATCGCCGCCATGCCGGTGGCGACGACGATGCCACCGGCGCCGCCTTCGAGATCGGCGAGCGCGGCGCCGAGTAAATCGCGCGTCGGATTGCCGCTGCGGGTGTAGTCGTACTGGCGCTTGCCGCCATAACCGGCAAAACTGAAGTTGGTCGATAGGACGATCGGCGGCACCACCGCGCCGTAGGCCGAATCGGCATCGATTCCGGCGCGCACGGCGGCCGTGGTCGGGTGGCGCGCGGGTGCTACCAGCGCGGTCTCGGTGACGCGGTGCAGGCTGCTCATGACGCAACTCCTTGGCTTAGTGACTGGCGCAAAATGACGCCGATCTGATCGACTTCTTTCAGGAACGCATCGTGTCCGTACACAGAATGGATGCGGTACAAGCGAGTGGGTGCCGCGATGCCAGCGGCCAATTCCTCGAGATCGGCCAGCGGCACGATCTGGTCTTGGCAAACCCCGACCAGATCAGTCGCCACGCCGATCGTCGCCGGATCGAGCCGTTGCAGATCGATCGACTCCGACAGCCGCAGGTAAGCGGTGGCTGAGAACTGCGCGGCGGCCTTGCTGCCGACGGCATCAAAATAATCTTCGACCGGAAAGCGTGCGGTGTCGTGATCGATCACCGGGGCGGCGGCAAAGCGCTGTTGAAACTCTTCGGCGCTGCGATAGCCGATCACCGCCAAGGCGCGCGCCAGCGCCAGGGCTGGCGCCGCCGGTGCCGAAGCGGCCACCAACTTGACGATGCGGCGCTGGATGACCCGCCAAGCGGTGGCCTGCGCGCTGGATCGGTGGGCGCCACTGAGCGCGATCAAGCGCCCCAGTCGCGCCGGATAGAGCGCGGCAAATTGCAGGCCGACCATGGCGCCATAAGAAGCGCCGACGAACGCCGCCGCGCGCTCGATCCCCAAAGCATGCAGTACCGCCGCCATCGCCGCCGCCTGATCGGCTGGGTCGATGCAGACATCGAGTTCGCCATCGGCACCCAGCCAGTCAATCGCCAACAAACGAAAGCGCGCGCTATCCAACGCGGCGCCGAGGCCGACCTGGTCCTGCCACCAACCGGGTTCGGCAAAGGTGGCGGTGGCCGCCAGATGGCGGTGGGCGGAAATACCGCCTTGCACAATCACCACCGGTGCCGCGGCCGGGCCTTGGCATTCCCAACGGATCGCCACGGTCTGGCGGCCGCCGTGACGCATCGGCAAACTTTGCACGCGGGTACCGCGCTGGGCAGCGACCGGCGGCTTGGGCCGCCGCGCAGAATCGGCGCGGCGCGGCGCGCTGGTGTCGCCACCGGGCTCGGGATCGGCCTCGCGACTGAAGTCCAGCGGGGCGAGCGGGTGGATCAGACTCATCATCGGCTCCGTGCTTGGGGGGTATGCCCCAACACGAATCCGGCGGTCCAGTCGATAAAAGTCGTGCGCCGAAAGCGGCGGCGATCACGACCCATCTTCCGGTGAGCAGCGCACTGCCCCCGCAGGATTTGGCACCAAGCGGCGCTTGCGCGTCGCCGGTTGCCCCGGCTTCAAAGGGCCTGTCCCTCTGCCGGTCATGATGGGATTTCGGGCCCGAGTGTGCATGGCCTGCCCACAGAAGTCAATCTTTCTATCCGGATAGAAAGATATATCAGCAAGTAGCCTGGATGGAGCGCAGCGGCTTTCAACAGCGGATCTGGTCAATCCGGGACCTACACCCTCTGGCAGCGTGCGCGTCCCCGCCCGCCGTGCCGTGCGCTGGCCGCCGCTTCAGTCCGCCACGCGCTTGGGTTCCGCGGTCGCCAGCAACTCGGCCACCGGTCGCGAACGCCGCCGAGCCAGCACCGGCTCGGCGAACACCGCCAACAAAATAATCAGCACGCCGAGATAAAACCTGGGCCGCAGCTGGTGTTGTTCACCCAACAACAAGATCGCCAGCAGGATCGTGTAGACCGGCTCCAGATTGACCGCGAGCTGGGTGCTGAAGGCGCTGAGCTGACGCAGCGCGACCAGCGCCAGCGCAAATGGCAGCAGAGTGCAGACCCAGGCCAAAATCAACAACCAAAGACTGTCGCGCGCACCCGGCAACGTAAGAAACGGCAGCGTGCCGGTCAGCAGCGGTGCCAGCGCCGTCAGAAAAATCGTGCCCGCGCCGAGTTCCACGCAGGTCACCGTCAGCGGATCGGCGCGATCAATCAGCCGCTTGTTGAGCGCACCAAAAATCGCCACCAGCAGCGCCGATAAAGTGCCGACTGCAATCCCCAGCCACATGCCGCGCGGCACGCCACCGACCACCAACACCACGCCCGGCACCACCGCCGCGCCCAGCCACAACTCACGTGGCGCCACCGCGCGGCCGGCGATGCGCGGTTCGACCAGGGCCAAAAACACCGGCGCCAGCGCAATACAACTTACCGCCACCGAAGCATTCGCCAACTTGATCGCGCCGTAAAAAGTCAGCCAATGCAGCGACACCAACGCACCGATCCCGGCATACGCCATGAACAACCGCGGCGGCAGCGCCCGCAATCCGCGCCACACCTTGGGCGCCAACAACAACGCCGCCGTCACCAACGCCATCCGCCACCACACCAGCGCCAACGCCGACAGCGAAATCAACTTCCCCAAAATCGCCGTGAAACCCCACAGCAACACACAGAAATGGATCTGCCATAGCGCTTTGCGATTGGCGACGGACATCGGCGATGCGCTTCAGAATGGGTCGGAGAGTTTAGAGCGGATGCCGATCAGTGATCGCAACGGGCTTCCGACCAGCCAGCAAGCAGCCCGGATGCAGCGCAGATTGCCGATAACGCTTGCGGCAGGCTTATTCCATCTGCACGAAAAACGCCCGTCGATCACGCACGATGGTCAGCAATAACTGGCTGGCGGCGAGCGCTTTGGCGGCCTGCAACGCGCCGAGATTCGGCACTTGGCGGCGATTGACGGCCGCGATCAGGTCGCCCGGCCGCAGACCATTGCGCCACGCACGACTGTTTTCGACGACCGCCTTGACGATGACGCCAGTGAGTCCTTGACGGCGCAACTTGCTGGTGAGATCGCCGAGATCGGCGCCAGCAAGCCGTGGATCGAGATGGTCACCGGCCAAATGCGCCACCACTTCCGGGTTGAGCTCGACCGATAAGGTGAGCGGTTTGCGATCCCGAACCACGCCCAGAAAAACCGTCTTCCCCACCGGCAAAAGCGCTTCGGTATTGCCGAGCTCGGCGGCGCTGGCGATCCGTCGTTGATTGAGCGCAACAATCACATCACCCACTTTTACGCCCGCCTTGATCGCCGCCGAACCCGGTGCCGTGCGCGTCACCAAGGCGCCGCGTGCCGACACCAGACCCAACAGTGGCGCCAACTCGGCGTCTACATCCTGGGCTTCGATGCCCAACGAACCACGCCGCACCTCGCCGAATTGCTGCAACTGCTGCATCACATCCTGCGCCAGCATCGAGGGAATGGCGAAACCGATGCCGACATTGCCGCCAGAAGGTGAAAAAATGGCGGTGTTGATACCAATCAACTCGCCATTGAGATTGACCAGGGCACCGCCGGAATTGCCGGGATTGATTGAAGCATCGGTCTGGATAAAGTTTTGCACGCCCAGACCCTGCAAACCCGAACGCCCGAGTGCCGAAACGATCCCGCTGGTGACCGTTTGGCCAAGGCCAAATGGATTGCCGACCGCAACCACGAAGTCGCCCACGCGCAGCTTGTTGGAATCGGCCAGCGACAGCGCCTTGAGGCCCTGCGCCGGAATCTGGATCAACGCCACGTCGGAATCCGGGTCGGTACCGATCAAGGTCGCCTTCAAGGTGCGCCCATCGCTCAAGGTGACCTCGATGTCGTCGGCACCATCGACGACGTGATTGTTGGTCAGCACATGGCCACGGCCAGCATCGACAATCACGCCGGAGCCGAGCGATTGCTGGATGCGTTCGCGCGGCATGTTCGGCATTCCGAAGAAATGTTGAAAAAACGGATCGTCGGCAAACGGATCGCGCACTTTGACGCGGGTCTTGGAACTGATGTTGACCACCGCCGGGGTCACCCGCTCGATCATCGGCGCCAGGCTGGGCAGGGGCGCAGTGCCAATGGCGTTGGGCAGCACGGCTTGGGCGGAAGTCGCTGCCACCAGCACAACGCATTGCAGCCAGCGTCGCGGGCGCCCCCACCGGTTGCCGGTGGCGGGGAGGCAGGTGACAACGCGAGAAAATGGTTCAGCGAGCATCGTTGATCTCTCTATCGGTGGATGGTAGGTGGATGGTAAATGGTGGTTGGTGGGCGCACGGTCAATGGCATCGCCCGGTGGCTGGATCGCTTCGGCCAATCGGGTCCAGTTGCCGCGTCGATCAACGGCGGCGCAAAATCCCAATCCGCCTCTGACCGCGCTTCGACGAGCGGGTTCAGCGCACCCAAGGTGGCCCCCGTTGGCCGACCGCCCAAGCCGCCACTACCAGGCGCCAAAGAATGGTTGACGAGGCCGCAACTGGGGGGTATCGTTTGGTCCCTTTTTTACTATATCTTGTGGTCAACAACCTCGTCTGACCCAATAGCTTGGGGTTTAAGGGATTAGCGGCATGATGCGGAGTCCGCCTTGGTCCGGATTGAAGCGGTTACGCGTTCGTTGGAAACTTAACCCCCCCAGGCAGGAGCAAAATCGAGCACCCAGCCATCGCCACCGTCGTCGCACACAAACCACATCCATACCAACAAGATCAAGGCTGGCAACCCATCCCAGAATCCGCCCTGCTCGCCAAGTCGGCACCGCCCTGCGCCAGCGCCCAAGCTGACCAGCACCGGATTGATCGACCGCTCAAGCACCCGGAAGTTGGCGTTGGTTGCGCTGTCCATTGATCGACTTAAAGCAGCGGGAGGAAAACCGGCAATGAACACAGTACGCCTGGAAGCGGTGGCGCGGGATGTCGTTGACATTCCGCTGCAAGCCGCATCGCTCGACATCTGGGACAAAAAATATCGACTGAAGTCGAAGAACGGACAGGCGATCGACGAAACCATCGACGATACCTACCAACGGGTTGCCAAAGCGCTCGCCGCCACCGAAACCACGGCCGAGCAGCAGCAATACTGGCACGAGCGATTCCTCTGGGCATTGCGGCGGGGCGCGATACCGGCCGGCCGGATCACCTCGAACGCCGGGGCCCTGGCCCACAAGCCAGCCACGTCCACGATCAATTGCACGGTATCCGGCACGATTACCGACTCCATGGATGGCATTCTGGACAAGGTTCATGAAGCCGGTTTGACGCTGAAAGCGGGTTGCGGAATCGGCTATGAGTTTTCGACGCTGCGCCCGCGTGGCGCTTATGTTTCTGGCGCCGGCGCTTACACCTCGGGGCCGCTGTCGTTTATGGATATCTACGACAAGATGTGCTTCACCGTATCTTCTGCTGGTGGCCGTCGTGGGGCGCAGATGGGTACCTTCGATGTCTCCCACCCGGACGTGAAAGAGTTCATCCGTGCCAAGCGCGAGAATGGCCGCTTGCGCCAGTTCAACCTGTCGTTGCTGATCACTGACGAGTTCATGGGCGCGGTCAAGGCGGATCGCGATTGGCCGCTGGTGTTCCCGGTCAACATCAAAGAACAGCACGAGATCGACCTGCAAGATCCGAGCAAAGTGGTGTGGCGCGACTGGCCGCTGACCGAAACCTACGTGCACCGCGACGACGGTCTGGTGGCGTGCAAGATATACAGCCACATTCGCGCACGGCATTTGTGGGACATGATCATGGTCTCCACCTACGACTTTGCCGAACCCGGTTTCATCCTGATCGATCGGGTCAACGAAATGAACAACAACTGGTGGTGCGAAAATATCCGCGCCACCAACCCTTGCGGCGAGCAGCCGCTGCCACCGTATGGCTCCTGTCTGTTGGGCTCGGTCAACCTGACCAAGTTCGTGCGCGACCCGTTTACCGCCAAGGCCCGGTTCGACTGGGAGGAATACCGCGAAGTAGTGCGGGTGTTCACGCGCATGCTCGACAACGTCGTCGAGATCAATGGTCTGCCGCTCGCCCAGCAACGTCACGAGATCGCCAACAAGCGTCGTCATGGCATGGGTTACCTTGGTCTGGGTTCGACGTTGGCGCTGTTGCGCATTCCTTATGACACCGCCGAGGCCTGCAAATTCACCGAAGACGTGTCGCGGGAAATGGCCGTGGCCGGCTGGGAAGTGGCGCTGGCGCTGGCGCTGGAAAAAGGCCCGGCACCGATCATGGATCAGGGCTTCGTAGTCAGCGCGGAAATGCTCCGTAAACGGCCGGAAATGGTGAGCGATGGCTACCAGATTGGCGACGCGATCACTGGCAAGGTGCTGCACGCCAAATACTCCCGCTACATGCAGCGGCTCGCTGAGGTGGCGCCCGATCTGGTGCAAAACCTGATCGAAACCGGCGCCCGTTTTACCCACCACAGCTCGATCGCGCCGACCGGCACCATTTCTTTGTCATTGGCCAACAACGCTTCCAACGGCATCGAGCCAAGTTTCGCCCACCACTACAGCCGCAATGTCATTCGCGAGGGTCGCAAGTCCAAGGAAAAAGTCGAGGTTTTCAGTTTCGAGCTGCTCGCCTACCGGCAGTTGATCAACGCCAAAGCGATCCCCGGCAGCGACAAGGAAGACGAAAAATTGCCCGCGTACTTCATCGCCGCCGATGACATCTCGCCGAAAGCCCACGTCGATATCCAGGCGGCCGCGCAAAAGTGGGTGGACTCTTCGATCTCCAAGACCGCCAATGTGCCGACCGAATACCCCTACGAAGATTTCAAGAACATCTACACCTACGCGCATGCCCAAGGCCTGAAGGGTTGCACGACCTTCCGCTTCAATCCGGCCGCGTTTCAGGGGGTGTTGGTGAAAGAATCGGATCTGGAAAACACCATCTATCGGTTCGAGCTCGAAGACGGCAGCAGCGTCGAAGCCCGTGGCAACGAGGAAATCGAATACGACGGCGAACTGCACAGCGCCGCCAACTTGTTTGATGCGTTGAAAGAAGGCTACTACGGCAGGTATTGATGGGTGCCCGGGGCGGTGACGCAGGTCGGCAGCGGCCCGCCACCGATACCCAAGGCGGCCTTCGTTGGACGAAGTCATGCCGGCACCGAATGAAGTTGTTGGTCTACACATTGCACTTCGCGTGGGATCGCGTGATGATGCTTGCCGCAAGTGCTTTGCGTGGGTTACTACAGGTAAAGCACGCGCGCCAAGGACGACGCGTGCTGGCAATGAGCTGGGTCGCTCATTGCATCGCGCACCAGGCGATGCCTGGCGTCGCTGTCAGTGCGGAGTGGATGCCACGCTGATTACGAAGAACGACACATAATCACAACTGAAGCAGCCAGAGGGTCTATCCCATGAGTACCGATAACAACAGTTTCAGCAGTAACGTCAGCAATACCTTCGACGCCATTTCCGACAAGGCCAGCGAAGTCGGCCAGTCGGTTGCCGACAAGGCGACCGAAGCCGTGGCCGATACCAAACTCGCCGCCGCCAATGTCCGCAAAGCGGTCGTGAAACAGGCAGCGTCGGCCAAGAAGGTGATCGTCAAAAAGGCCACGTCGGTGAAGAAAGCGGTAGTAAAAAAAGCCAACTCTGCCAAGAAGGCCGTGGCCAAGGCGGTCGGCAAAGCCAAGAGCGCCGCCAAGAAGATGGTGAAGAAAGCAACGCCGAAAAAAGCCGCCGTCAAAAAGGTCGTCGGCAAAGCCAAGAGCGCCGCCAAGAAGGTCGTAAAGAAAGTGGCGCCAAAGAAAAAAGTGGCAGCAAAGAAGGTGGTAGCGAAGAAGGTGGTAGCGAAGAAGGTGGCAGCCAAGAAACCGGCAGCCAAGAAACCGGCAGCGAAAAAAGCCGCACCCAAGCTCGCCAGGAAACCGGTAGCGAAGAAGAAGTCCGCCGCCAAGAAACCGGCAGCGAAGAAAGCCGCACCCAAGAAAGCCGCGAAGAAAGTGGCCAAAAAGAAGTAACCCGCTGACCCGGGCGGTGCATTGCCGCCCGGGTCGCGTTTGGCTTACCGCTGGGTGCCCTTGAACCGTCTACCGACGCTGACGGGATCACCGCAGCTTTGGCCACCTACCGCTGTCACCACCAGGGCTGCTGGCGGCGCTGTGCATCAGGGCAACGGCGCTGGTATCCCCAGGGTTTTTTTTGCATAAAATGGCCAACACTGGCCAGCCATCGACCAAGCTGACCGGGTGCGCGTCGCAGCAACTTTCAAGGAACTTTCATGGCCATCAAGATCGCCAAAAAAATCAAAGGCTATAGCGTACTGAAGCCGGAAGAGCAGCTCGGCAAAACCACCACGTCGGCGCTGCCGACGGCTACTGAAGAACCGCGCAAAGCCGAAGTCATCCGCATGTCCGAGCAAATCGAGCGCCCGGATGTATTGGTCGGCAGCACATATAAAGTCAAATCGCCGCTGTTCGAGCACGCGCTGTATGTGACCCTCAACGACATCGTGCTCAACCGCAATACCGCCCACGAGATGCGGCGACCGTTCGAGATCTTCATCAATTCAAAAAACATGGACCACTTCCAGTGGATCGTGGCGCTGACCCGAATCATGAGTGCGGTATTTCGCAAGGGCGGCGACGTTACCTTTCTGGTAGAGGAAATGCGCGCTGTGTTCGACCCGCGCGGTGGTTACTTCAAGGCCGGCGGTGTCTACATGCCGTCGATCGTTGCCGAGATCGGATTGGTGATCGAAGAACATCTGAAAATGATCGGCTTGATCAAGGACCCCGAGCTGAGTGACGAGGCCCGTCGGTTGATCGCCGAGAAGCGCGCCGTTTACGACGCGCGCACCCAGAAAAAACCGGAATCGAGTCAGCCGGCGACGCCGAACAAGGCGCCAGAGGCAGAGCCCGCCGAGAAGTTTCCAGCGAGCGCCAGCATCTGCCACAAATGCAACACCAAGGCGACCATCTTGATGGACGGTTGCGCCACCTGCCTCAACTGCGGCTACTCCAAATGCGGCTGATCTGACCATGGCTTCCTTCGACATCGTTTCCGAGATCGACAAACACGAGTTGACCAACGCGGTCGATCAGGCCAATCGCGAATTGGGTAACCGTTTCGACTTCAAGGGTGTGGATGCGGGCTTTGAATTGGCCGATGGCCTGGTCACGCTATCGGCGCCATCCGATTTTCAGTTGCAGCAGATGTTGCCGATATTGCGCGCCCGCATGATTGCCCGCGGCATCGACGCCAAATGTCTGGAAGTGGCCGATGCCGAAGTGACGCTGGCCTCGGCACGACAAAAAGTGACCGTGCGCCAAGGCATCGAACAGACGCTGGGCAAGAAAATCATTCAGCAGATCAAGGCTGCAAAAATCAAAGTCGAAGCGCAGATCAATGGCGACAAATTGCGCATCAGCGCGAAGAAGCGCGACGACCTGCAGGCGGTCATCGCGCTGCTGCGGCAGTCGGAGTTCGAGCTGCCGCTGCAATTCGACAATTTTCGCGACTAAAACCGCCGATCAGCGCTGACGCTGGCTGCGGCGGCGGGCGCCTGCGGATCGCGCCGCAGCACTGGCCATGGCTCTGCAATCCCTGGCGACCGTGCAGGGGCTGGTATCGCTGCGGCGAGCCTGATCTAATCGGCAGAACGGCAACCCCGGGTGATCTCGGTGTTGCCGCAGAAACGTCGCACACCAAGCAGCCATCCCGACCCCAACCCGGAGCAAGCCATGAACCGTCCTACCCTGCGCCTTGATCTGCTCAGCCTCGCCATCGCCTGCGCCCTGCCGATTTCGGCGGTGCACGCCGAAACCGCCAACCCGGACGACGCCCAACCGACAACCACCGGCGTCGCGCAACTGGAAGCAATTACGGTCACCGCCGAGCGCCAGCAAAAGGACTTGCAGGAAGTACCAATCTCGATCACCACCATCGAAGTGGAAAAACTCCACGTGCTCGGCACCGGCGGTGAAGACATTCGCTTTCTGTCCGGGCGCTTGCCCAGTTTGCAGATCGAGTCCTCGTTCGGACGCGCGTTTCCGCGCTTCTACATTCGCGGCCTCGGCAACACCGACTTCGACCTCAACGCGTCGCAACCGGTGTCCTTGATTTATGACGACGTAGTCCAGGAAAACCCTATTTTGAAAGGCTTTCCGGTGTTCGATCTGGACCAGGTAGAAATGTTTCGCGGCCCGCAGGGCACCTTGTTCGGCCGCAACACACCGGCCGGCGTGCTGAAGTTCAACTCGACGCGTCCGGCGCAGGACCAAAGCGGCTATGGCCAGGTGTCTTGGGGTCGCTACAACACCATCAATACCGAAGGCGCGATTGGTGGCGCGTTGAATCAAGACTGGTCGGCGCGGGTGTCGGTGCTCTACCAGCGCCGCGATGACTATGTCGACAACACCTTCGATAGCGCCAGCGGCAATGATCTGGAAGGCTACAAAGAGTTCGCCGCGCGGGCGCAGT